>Ga0302279_10000377_pt1 | contig 65043 bp, 53 predicted proteins | sample III_Bog_N3_3_FD_194541 | JGI IMG/M metagenome (GOLD analysis project Ga0302279, IMG submission 194541) | Peat permafrost microbial communities from Stordalen Mire near Abisko, Sweden - III_Bog_N3_3 | ecosystem: Environmental > Terrestrial > Soil > Wetlands > Peat | place: Sweden: Abisko... | reverse complement strand
ATCCTGCCCGCTCGCTCGCCACGCCCGAACACGCTCCACCCACTGCTGCCTTGTCGTTGACTTCACGCGCGCAAGCTTGCGGTCCTCGGAGGCGTCACGGAAGACCGCGTCGTCATGCAGCGGTTACAGCGGCTCGAACTGGACGAACTTTGGGCTTTCATCGGCAAGAAGCAGAAGCGCGTCACCGCGGACGACGACGCCACGAACGGTGACGTCTGGACGTGGGTCGCCATCGACGCGACCACCAAACTCGTGCCGTCGTTCATGACTGGCAAGCGCGACGCGGCGACCGCGGACGCGTTCATCAAGGATCTCGCTGCGCGTCTTCGCAACCGCGTTCAGGTGACGACGGACGGTCTTCGGACCTACATCGCGCCGATCGCGGAAGCCTTCGGCACTGCCGGAGTTGACTACGCGCAGCTTCATAAAACGTACGAGGCAGAAACCACTGGCCCTGGGCGGTACAGCCCCCCAAAGGTGACCGCGACGACCAAGACCCCCGTGTTCGGCTTCCCCGTCGAGCAGTTGGTCTCGACGTCGTACGTTGAGCGTCAGAACCTCACCATGCGCATGGGCATCCGCCGCTTCACGCGGCTCACGAACGCCCACAGCAAGAAGTTGGAGAACCACGGCGCGGCCGTCGCGCTCCACTTCGCGCACTACAACCTCGTGCGCATTCACCAGACCATCCGCTGCACGCCCGCGATGGCGGCGGGCGTCACGTCGACCGTGTGGTCGATGGACGAACTGCTCGACGCATCCCTGGCCCGCATGGAGTCGCCGTGAAGGCGCCCCGCATCGGGCGCCCCCCGATCGCGAAGAAGGACCGCAAGGCGACGCTGCTATCCGTGCGGCTCACGGAGATCGAGCGACGCATCGTCGAGCGCGCGGCGAAGACGGCCGGCGTCGGGCTCTCTGAGTGGGCGCGGCGCGTGCTGCTAGCGACGGCCGCTATGCCGAGCGCGGCAGATCCCCGGGAAGATCCTCCTCTGCCACCAACCTGATCGCCGCGCGCACGAACGATGCGGCGGTGTCGCGAGCGTCGTTCTCGCCGCGGGGCAGGAGCACGATGGCCGGCAGCTTCGGGCGGTCTGATGGCGTACCCAAGCATCGCATCCCCACCTCGCCGAGGCAGCTGAGGGCAAACTCGACTCGGACCTCGCTGCAGTTCGGCCAGATGCCCACCTCGCGATGAATGGAGGCAACCGTGCATGAACCCAGGGCCTTGGCGCCGTTCGACGGGCTCGCCAGCGTGCACTGGATTCTCACGCGCCGCAGCAGCTTCCGCAGGCGCTCAACCTCCGTGTGCGCGTTGTCGTATTCGGACAAAGGATCGAGGCGCTCGATCTCGCGCTCGATCGGGGCACGCCACGACCTCTCGTAAGCGTACAGCTGCTCGGGGATTTCTAGCAGAATGTACGACCATACGCGGGCCTGCCATGCCGACGCGTTCCAGCCATCTCCGTACTGGCGGGTCGCCTCGTCGGAGAGCTGTCGCTCCCTAGAGGGCTTCAGTTTCGTGCCCGTGTCAGCCCGCCCTCGACCGTGGTTTTGCACCCTGTTCCTGTAACCCTCGCGCCGCAAGGCGCAAGGGTGTGCGCCTAGTTTGTTGCCCGCTGACGCTGTTGGTACTCCGCCAGCACCGACGTCCTAACCGCCATGACGGGCCCGTCCACGGGCGGGAGGTGGAGCACGACGTGGAAGCGACGGCGCGTTCCCTCCGTCGCATGGGACCACGCGTAAGCGCGCGCCGCCCCCTTCCGGTGCTTCACGAGGTCGAACACCTGGACGTCGCCATCCCAGACCGTCTGGCCGTCGTGCGTCTCGTGGACGGGCACGCTCTCGACCCACTTGGCTGCGCAGCCCTCAAGGTGGCGGATGGCGTCGAGCAGAGCGGGAAGGCCGGCGGGGTCCATCGAGCAAGTCTACCCGAGCCCATGCCAGACGCAGTGCGTCACACCGTTGAAATTAGGACAGTACCCTCCCTTGTGGCGGGGTTGTCGATGACATTGGCGGGGAACTGAAGCTCAACCCCGCCATGCTCGTTACGTGTGGCGGGTTCGTCGATGACGCTGGTGGGTTTGTTGCTGACATTGGCGGGCTTCGTCATGAGAAACCCGCCAAGCGGCTCCGGCGTGGCGGGTTCATCACTGAAGACGGCGGGCCCCTGCGTGAGAAACCCGCCAATGAGCCCGCGCGTGGCGGGTTCGTTGTCGAGATTGGCGGGTCGTGCGTCGCCATCTGGCGTGACCTGGTCCGCAAACCCGCCAGCGGGAGCGAGCTTGGCGGGTTTCAGCGCACCATCGACCGTTCCGCGAACGAAAAACCCGCCACGCTCGACGAGAGCTGGCGGGTTGTCCTGGAACGTGGCGGGTCGGGCGGGGAAGAAGCCGCCGGCCGCACCGCTCTCTTCGACGTGCCTCAGACGGACGCTGCGGTGCTCCGCAACGAGTCAGCTCTCCTTCTTGATCTGCTGCGCGAGGTACTGCGCTTCGCCGACCTGTCGAATCAGCTCCTGCTGCGCCTCGATCCAGTCGACGTGCTCCTCCTCGGCAACGAGGATGCTCTTGAGGAGGGTCTCGCTGCCGTTGTCGCCGAGGTCGCGGCAGGTCTGCACGAACCGGTTGAGCATCGGGATCGCCACCATCTCCGCGGCGAGGTCGTTCGCGAGGATCTCGGGGACCGTCGTCCCGATGTTCACCTTCCCGAGTCGCTGCACGTTCGGCAGCCCGTCGAGGAAGAGGATGCGCTCGATGAGCTGGTCGGCGTGCTTCATCTCGTCGATCGACTCGACGTAGAGCTTGTGCCCGAGGCGCTCGTATCCCCAGTTCTTGCAGATGCGCGAATGCAGGAAGTACTGGTTGATGACGGTCAGCTCGCCGGTGAGGACCTCGTTCAGCATGTCGATGACTTTCGGGTCGCCTTTCACTCGCGTCTCTCTTTCTCTGGGACGGCGCCGTCTGGTGACGGCCGGAACGTCGCGGGGGACTTGACCACCTCACGCAGGATCCGTCGAGAAGTAGAATTCCGAGACCGGAGACTACAGGTAGAAGTACCCGCTCGGCGTGATGCCGCCGCCGTAGTTCTTCGTGTCGGTGGCGGAGCGCTCGCCCGGCGTGAAGAAGAACGGCATGTCGAAGTACGGATCGATGTCGAGGACAGGTCCGTCCGCCCCCACGATCGTGTAGCCCGCGAGGATCCCGAGCGGGATGCCTTCTACACCTCGACCGGCGATGCGCGAGTGATAACGTGCGCCGCCCCATGACCACACCGGTTCTCGTCGGTCTCCCGCTCAGCCTCCATGACCTCGAGGACGTCGCCGTGCGCGGTCGCCCGGTCGCGCTCGACGAAGGAGCGCGCACGAAGATGCTCCGCTCGCGCGCGGCGGTCGACGCCATCACGAACGCAGGCGACCAGGGGCCCTCGGTCTACGGGGTCAACACGGGGTTCGGCGCGCTCAGCGAGACGCGCATCTCCGCCGCGGACGTGCGGGCACTGCAGCGCAACCTCGTTCGCTCGCACTCGACCGGCATCGGCACCGATCTCGGCCTCCCCGCGATTCGCGGCATCATGCTCCTCCGGGCGCAGGTCCTCGGGCTCGGTCACTCGGGCGTGCGCGTAGAGCTCGTCCTCCTGCTGCTCGAGATGCTGAACCGCGGCGTGCATCCGCGCATCCCGTCGCAGGGGTCGGTCGGCGCTTCGGGCGACCTCGCGCCGCTCGCGCACCTGGCGCTCGCGCTCATCGGGGAAGGGGAGGCCTCGCGCGACCTGCCGCCGAAGGGTGGAGTGTACGACGCCTCGGCGAGGCCTCGCGCGGTGAACAGCGCGGAGTCGCTTCGCGCGGCGGGCCTCGCGCCGATCGTCCTGGAGTCGAAGGAGGGGCTCGCGCTGATCAACGGCACCCAGTACATGGCCGCGATCGGGACGCTCGCGGTGCTCGAGGCGGAGCGCCTCTGTCTCGCGGCGGACATCGCGGGCGCGATGAGCCTCGAGGCCCTGAAGGGCTCGACTCGCCCGTTCGACGCGCGCTTGCAGGCAGCCCGTCCGCACCCCGGTCAGGCGACGGTCGCGAACAACCTGCGCCTCTTGCTCGCCGAGAGCGAGATCGCGGAGAGCCACAGGAACTGCAACAAGGTCCAGGACGCCTACTCCCTCCGCTGCATGCCGTCGGTGCACGGCGCCTCGCGCGACGCGCTGTCGTGGGTGCGGCAAGTGCTGGAGCGCGAGGTCAACAGCGTCACCGACAACCCGAGCGTGTTCGTGCGGGACGACGGCGAGGCCGAGGTCATCAGCGGCGGCAACTTCCACGGGCAGCCGCTCGCGCTGGCGCTCGACCTCGCGGCGATGGCGGTCGCGGAGCTGGCGAACATCAGCGAGCGACGCGTCGAGCAGATGGTGAACCCCGCGCTCTCGAGCGGCCTGACGCCGTTTCTCGCGGTCGGGAGCGGGCTGCACTCGGGCTTCATGATCGCCCAGGTGGCGAGCGCGTCGCTCGTGAGCGAGAACAAGGTGCTGTGTCACCCGGCGAGCGTCGACTCGATCCCGTCGTCGGCGGGGAAAGAGGACCACGTGAGCATGGGGAGCGTGAGCGCGAAGAAGCTGGATCAGGTGGTCGCCAACACGCGCAACGCCCTCGCGATCGAGCTGATGACCGCCGCGGCCGGGGTCGATCAGCGCGCGCCGCTCCGCCCGAGCGCCGGCGTGCAGACTGCGCTCGCGGCCATTCGCGAGAAGGTCGCGCCGATGACGGAGGACCGACCGCTCTACCGTGACATCGCCCACGTCTCCGCGCTCGTCGCGTCCGGTACGCTCATGCGCGTCGTGGCGGCGAAGGTGGGTAAGCTCGATTGAGGAGACGAGGCCCCTTGGCGGAATCGGCATACGCAGCGGACTTAAAATCCGTGACCCGAGAGGGTGTGAGGGTTCAAGTCCCTCAGGGGCTACAGACTCAGGGCCGCCTTCCGCCGAGCAGAAGCGGCGAGGCACGGAGAGAAAGTCGCGCTCGCGGCGTCACACTCCGCTTACGGTGGCAGCCTCACGAGACGGAGGCCTCCCGATGAAGAACGAAGCGAAGAGCGAGCTGGCGAAGATCATCGGCGACTATGACGCCAAGCTCAGCGAGGTAGAGCGCATCGCGACCGCGAATCGAGCGGCGGACGCTTCGTTCCCCGAGCGCTTCCTGGCGTCCAGAAGCACGATCATCGGCCCCGCGCTCAAGGAGATCGCGGACATGCTGAACGCGGCGGGTCACGACGCGTCGGTGCGCGACCAGGAGGAGTCTTCGAGCGCCGTCGGTGGCGTGAAGGTCGCGGCCGTCGCGCTGCGCATCATCCCGAAGCCGTTCGCGCACAAGTCGACCGAAGCCAACCCGACGACGATCGAGGTGATGTTCTCCGCCAACCGCGGGGAGCGGAAGGTCGTCGTGTCGTCGACCAACACGATGATCAGCCACGGCGGCAGCGTCGGCAAGCGGGGCTCGTACGAGCTCGACGCAGTGACGGCAGACGTGGTGGTGACGCACGTGCTCCAGACGCTGAACGACGCGTTCGTCGGTCGAAAGTAACGCGCGACAGGCCTACCGCGAGGCCGCGCCCGGCCTCTGCGACCGCAGTCGACGGAGCACTATCAGCACGGACGGCAGCGACACGAGCGCGGTCGTGAGGCAGCACACCTCGCCCATCACGGCGAGGAGGCCGAACAGGAAGAGCGCGCGGTTCTGCGCGAGCAAGAGCGACGAGTAGCCGATGATCGTCGTGAGCGAGCACAGCGCGACCGCCCCGCCGATCGAGCCGACCGCCGCCGCAGGGTCGTCGGCGCCGTCCTGGACGTAACGACTGACGATGTTCACCGAGTAGTCGACGCCGATCCCGAACGTGATCGGGAACGCGATGAAGTTGCAGAAGTTGATCTTCACTCCGAGCACCATCGAACCGGCGAGGAGGCAGAGCACGCCTACGAGGAGCGAGCCGAGCACGAACACCGTGGTCTGGTGGGCGCGAAAGATGACGACCACGACGAGGATGACACCGAGGAACGCGGCGAGGCTGGTGCGCTCTCCGTCTCGCTGGATCGAGGAGATGATGTCCGCCGACAGCGGGAGCGAGCCGGCCACCCTCGCGGGCCTCCACGCCGCTCCTTCCGAGGGCACCGGCGTCGCCGCGAGGTCACGCAGCTTCCGCACGAGCCCGAGCAGCGGTGCCCCCTCCCAGAGGGCGTGATTCGGCCGCGGATAGATGAGCACCGAGCGGCCGAAGGTGCCGTCTCTCTCGAGCATCGCCTCGGTGAACGAGAGCGGGAGGTCCTTCAGCGTGAGCGGCGCGAGGTCGGGGCGCCCGAGGAACCGGTCGACCTGGCGCGCGACGTCGGGCGAGAGCGACGCGCGGATCTTCGGAGTGAGGTCGCGCTTGATGGCGCGAACGAGCGCGAGCTTCGCGGGCTGGTCGGTCGGGAGCACGTCGTCCGCGGAACGTACGGAGGAGATCATGTCCTTGAAGGCGGGATCCTCCAGCCTCGCACGGGCGGCGGTCGCGAGCACGCGCGCCTGATCCTCGGAGTCCGCGAGGAGAACGGTCGGCGTGAGGTACGTGCCGAGCACCGCCTCCATCTTCCGCCCCCAGTAGCCCTCACCGTTCTTCCAGGTGTCCGCGCGACGGAGCTTCGAGAAGTCGTACTCGAGCTGCGAGGAGTCGAACTGGTGCGCTCTCCAGGCTGCCGCCGCCGTGATCACGGCCGTCGCGATCGTGATCGGGATGGCGAAGCGGTTCAGGAGCGGGGCGAGGCGCGCGACGATCCCTCTCGGATGGCTGTGCGGCGCGGTGGCCGGCGAGTGATCGAGCCAGGCGAGCAGCGGCGGCATGAGGACGTAGGCGACCGCCCACGACATGACCATCCCGATGCCGCCGATGACGCCGAACTGATGGAAGCCGCGGAACTCGGTGATCATCAGCGCGCCGTACGAGGCGCTCGCCGCGAGCGCCGCCGAGAGCGTCCCCGGCCGCGACGCCCAGACGGCGGTGACGAGCGCGTCGTGGACGACCGTGCCCGCGCGACGCTCCTCGACGTAGCGAGCGAGCAATATGATCCCGAAGTTGATCCCGTTCCCGACGATGATCGAGCCGAGGAACGCGGTGTTGGAGTTCAGCTCCGTCACGCCGAAGGGCGGCAAGGACGCCAGGGCGAACGCGAACACCGTCGCGAGCAGCAGCGGCAGCACGAGCACGACGATGCTCCGCCACCAGCGGTAATAGACGAGGATGACGAGGATGACCGCGACGATGACGACCACCGACGACACCGACAGGTCCGCGACGAGCGCGCTGACCTCCTCGACCGAGATGGCGATGTCTGCGGCGAACCCGACGCGCATTCCGGGCGCGTAACGCTCGGGGCCGCCGAGGGCTGCGATGTCGCCTCGCACGCGCCGGACGAGCGCCTTCTGCGCGTCCTCGTTCGCGAAGCTCCCTGCCTCGACGACGAGCAGCGTCGTATGGAGCTCGGCGTTCGAGTAGCGATCGCCCGTCAACCTCCCGCTCTTCTGGCCGAGCCTGTCGTCGTACCGTGCCTTGATGTCCGAGACATCGACGGACGGCGCGGGCTCGGAGTCGTCGAGCGCCATCCCCATCGCGTGCGTGACGTCGTAGTCGCGGCGCGCCTCGATCCGGTCCTTGATGCGCTGGAGATCGCCGAGGTCGATGTAGAGCGGCGCGTTGTCCTCGAGGAAGCGTCGCTCGAGCGTGTTGCCCGTGCGGACGGCTCGCACCATCTTCGCTGGGTACGTCCGGATGCGCGCCGCGAGGTCGTCGATGAAGCGGTCTCCCGCCGCGATGTTCCCGGGTGTCCCGGTGTCGACGACGACGCCGAGGAACTGGAGCCCCGCCATGCGGGTCCGCAGCTCGTCGATGGCCAGCACGCTCGCGGCCTCGCGCGGGAGGAGCTGCTCGATCTCGCTGCGGAGGTGCGCGTAGAGGGACGCGGTGCGCAGCGTCGCGGGGACCGCGAGGACGAGCGCGACGATCCAGAGCGCGCGTCCGTGACGCAGCGTCCACGCGACGAACGCGCGCGCGGTACGTGAAGGAGCGGCGCGGAGCATCGGAAGCTGGATACCACCAGCGTGGCCCGATCGCCGTCCATGCAGAACTCGCATGCGTCGACAAGCTCCGCAGCGCGCCCTCAAGCTCAGCGGGCGGTTTCTCGCAAAACCGACGAGTCGGCGACCTCAGCCGACGAACGATCTTCCCACGCGCCCGAACGGGGGTAGGCTGCCGCGCATGATGACCTCCAGAATGGGTACGCGAAGCCTCATGTTGGCGCTCGCGATGGGAATGGTAGGCACAGCTTGCGAGAGCCCGTCGTCATCGTCGGGCGGTAGCGCTTCAACTCAACCGTCTGCGTCGGCGGCACCCGCGACCAGCGCGTCCGCTGCGGCTCCGATGCCGTCAGCGTCGGCCGCGGCCTCGGCAGGCCCTGTCGACGCAGGGAACGCCGACGCGGAGGCCGCCGAGGACGAGGCGGTCGCGGAGGAGCTCCAGGTTCACCACCGCCACGAGCACACGGGCTTCGCGGGCTTCGTGATCTCTTCGGTCGACACGGTCGGCGCCGGGCCGGAGCAGCAGGCCGCGATCGATACGTTCCGCAAAGAGTTCCACACGAAGATGAAGCCGGTCCACGAGGCGAACATCGCGATGCTCGGGACGCTGGCGGACGGTATCGCGGCGGGGACGATCGACAAGGCGAAGGTCGACGCCGCCATCGCGAAGACGGCGGCTGCGGCCACCGCGGCGCACCCGGCGCTCAACGAGCTCCTCATGCAGCTTCACGCGACGCTGCGCCCCGAGCAGCGCGCCGCGCTCGTCGACAAGGTCGACGCGCACTTCGCCACCTGGCGAGAGGCGAACGAGCACCCGATCGACCCGACGAAGCCCGACCACCACGTGAAGCACATCACCAAGGAGCTCGGCCTCTCGAAGGATCAGGTCGAGAAGTTCAAGGCCAACCTCGCGGCCGAGAAGGAGCCGAAGAAGCCGTTCGAGGCCGCTGCGTTCGAGGCCTACGTCAAGGCGTTCGACACCGAGTTCGCGACCGACAAGTTCGACGCCAAGAAGCTCCCGCCGGCGGGTCCTGGCAGCTCCGCGATCATCACGCGCGGTGCCGAGCGTATGGCGGCGTTCTACGAGGCGCTCGTGCCCGTGCTCACGCCCGAGCAGCGCCCGACGCTCGCTGACAAGGTCCGCGCTCACGCCGAGAAGGCGGAGAAGGCGGAGAAGAAGGAGAAGAAGTAATGAAACGATCCATCCTCGTGGCCGCCGCGCTCGTCGCGGCTCCGTTCGTCGGCATCGCTGCTTACTCGACCAACGCTTCGGCCGAGGTCATCGTCGTCCCCGAGACGTACGTCGCGTCGTACGAGCCCATCTACTACAACGGGTTCGCGCACTACCTCTACCATGGTCACTGGTACTACCGGGACCACGGCGGGTGGCACGGCTACGACCACGAGCCCGCAGTTCTCGGCGGGCACCGTGGAGAGTGGGCGCACCACTGGCACCACTGGCGCTGAAGTAGGCCGTCCCGCAACGCAGGTCCGAGCCGCAGACGAAAGTCTGCGGCTCGTTTCATTTGAGCAGGGGCAGTCGCCAGCCGAGCGCGGGGCACTCAGCTAGCAAGGTGAAGGTGCCCGCTGCCCGGCGACGATTCGCGTCGAAAGGACGGCGCGCGACTCCGACGGGACCGGCTACTTGCCGCGAGCCCCTCGGCGGCGGCGCGCGGCGACGGGCACCAGTCCGAGGACCATGGCCCCGACGAGGCTGAAGTCCGGGCCTTCCTGAGGGGTTGCGATGGCGCAACCGCCTGAAGAGCCTGGAGTGTCTGACGCGTCCGACTTCTTTGCGGCGTCCACCGTGGTCGTCTTCGCGCCGGTATCGTCCGAGGTCGATGCGTCCGACGCCGACCCCGTATCCTTGCCGGCGTCGTGCGCGTGCGTCGCGTCGGCCGACCCGTCGTGATCGGACGCGGCGTCATCGCCTTGCCCGCTGTCTTCGCCAGCGTCCACGACATGCCCCGCGTCGTGAGTCGTGCCCGCGTCGATCGGGAAGAGCATGCCTCCATCGATGGCGGAACCTGCGATCGTGATCGTGACCTGCACTTCGGCGAAATCGGAATCGAGCGCCGTGAGCGTCACCGTGCCGTCGGACCGACCTGCCTGGAACCCGACGGTCGTCGGTCCTGTCACCTTGATCTCGGAGCAGTGCTGGAAGTTGTTGTCGCACGTGCTGTCCGACGTGAGGTGCCACGACACCGGCGGTACACCGCCGCTCGTGGAGAAGGTCGTCTGCTGGTTCGGCTGAAGGGTGATGCTCGTGGGCGTCACCGCGAACGACGTCGTCGACATCACGCTCGACGCGGCGGAGTACGACGCCATGTAGTCCTTGTCGCCCCCGTAGAAAGCGACGATCTTCGCGGCACCGGTCAAGCCGACAGGCGCGGGGGTCGTCAGCGTGGCTGTCGCGCCTTCGAGCCCACCGTCGGCCGTGTCGGCCGCGACGACCGCATCACCGAGCGTGTAACCGATGTCGGGCGTGCCGTCCGCGGTCACCGTCTGGAAGTAGAACGTCACCTTGCCGCCAATCAGGTGCCCGCCGCCCGCCGAGCCGATCGTCGTGGATGCCGACGAGCCGATGGTCGCCGTGAGAGTGATGTTGGTGCCCTCGACGCCGCCTGACCCGGTGATCGCGAGCGCGGTGCTCGTCGGGACGAGCGTCGTCCACGCGGTCACGAGGTTGAACGCGTCGACCGATCCGAGCCCGGTCGCGAGATCGTAACCCATGCCGGCGCTGTAGCCGTACTCGCTCGGGGAGACCGGGCAGTTGGTCGTGCCCGACGCGCACGGGACGATGTTGTTGCCGCCGGTGATGTCGTGGAACGCCGTGGGAGCGCTCGTGTTGAGCGCATAGAGCACCGGGCCGATGTTGCCGACGCCCGGCGTGGGAGACTTCAGCGCCTGGTTGAGCAGGGCGACGATTCCGGCGAACGACGGAGTAGAGGCAGAAGTCCCCCCGATGGCCATCAGTGTGCCCGGGAACGGCGCCTGGCCGGGACCGTCGGCGTTCGTCCACGACTCGTAGATGAGATAGGGGGTGTCGTCCGCCGACGCGCTGAGGGCGACGTCGGGCACCCCGCGGAAGCTGCTGCTGGGGAGCGCTCCAGCCTGCCAGTACGGCCTCGCGAACATCACGCTGTAGCCGCCCCCGCTCGCTCCGAGACCCTGCGCGTGAGCGGAGAAGGTCTCGTTCCAAGCGATCTCGGGGATGTACGTCTTCGCCGCGCTCTGGAGAGTCCAGTACGTCGACTGAGCAGCGGTGGTGAAGTTGAACTGCGTCCCGCCGACGGCAGTGATGGTGGGAATCGACGCAGGAAAGCCCACGAAGAGCCCCTGCGTCGCCGCGCTCTCCTGCTCACCGTCGCACCCCGCCGCGCCAGTATCGCCCGACGCGACGAGCACGGTCACGCCGATCATCGAGGCGAGGTCGCCGACCTGCGCGTAGAAGACCGCGTCGCTCGGCGTGAGCCCCTGCTCGCAAGTCCCGTAGCTGACGCTCACGATCGGAGCGACACGGTTCTCGACGGCGTACACGATCGAGTCGAAGAACCCGTAGTTCGTGGGGCTGTCGCCCGTGTAGACGAAGAAGATGTTCGCGTCCTGTGCGATGCCGCCCGACCACTCGAGATCGAGCTCCGACTCGGAGACGTCGCCCGGGTCGAGCACCTGCGACGCACCGGTGTTCGGCACGAGGGTCGGTGTCGGGACGTTCGTCGTGTCGAGGCCGAAGGTCTGCCGGAACGAGACGACGTCGTCGAGGTTCATGAACGATTCGCCGACGATCGCGATGCTCTGCCCCTTGCCCGTGATGTTCGCCGCGTAGAGCGGGGCTACGTCGTAGATCGTCGCGAAGTCCGACGGGCCGAGCGCGTAGGATCCCGAGTAGCTCGCGAGGGGGTGCACCGGAGTGCGATGCGGAGGGATCCGGATGTCGTGAGCGCCGTGCAGCGCCGCGACGAGCGTGCCGAGCTCGGCGGGGACGGCGGGCGCGCGGCTGAGCGCGAAGTGACCCTCTCCACGCACCTGATACCGGTGCATCTCGGTCCGGAACGCACTCTCGATCTGGCCGACTGTGCCGTTGAAGGAGAGGCGGTCGGACGTCGGTGAAGCTTGAAGAACCTGGAATCCCTGCGTCTCGAGCCACGCACGAGCGCGCGCGACGTCCTGCGGAGCGGCTCCGTAGCGAGCGCCGAACTCGGCGGGCGTCAACCACTGGTGGTACGTCGGCGAGGTCGGGTCCTGGATGGCGACGAGATCACGCGCGAGCTGCTTCTTCTGTGTCGGCGTCCGCTCGAACAGGAGCGACATGTTCTGGACCGACACGCGCGGATCCATGCGCCCGAGGTCACGCTCCGGGCGCGCGGCGGGATGAAGGCTTCCGTGGAGCAACGTGACGGGCGCGACGGCGGAAGAAGTGAGCGCGCGCGTCGACACCGCGGGGCGGAGTGCGATCGTGGAGGGCTCGTTGCCGGACGAGCACGCGGCCGAGGCAAGTGCGGCGAGCGACGCGAAGGCGCCAAGAGCTGCGACAGGGGAGGATACGAAGCGACGATGGCGCATAGAGAAGTGCTTTCGGTCAGAGCTCGACGGGAACATGGCGATGGAGCGAGGGGGCTCACCGCGCGAGTGCGACAGTCGCATACTCTGCGGTGCCGCCCCTACTTCGGCAAGCGTGCGATCGTGTGACGCACTCAGATCGTGCGGTATCGCACATCTGGTCTGACACGCGCCATCGCTGCCCGCGGGCGTGCGCTGTGCGTGGGCGTGCATCGCCTAACGGCGGACCACCGCTGCAATGTGCACGGCGAGCGAACGACGCCGTGGTGGTGCACTTCATCCTCGAGGAATCGGCGGATCTGGGCTCGGCACCATGCGTGCATTGTCCCCATGCGAGCGGTCGCCCCCATCCTCGCGACCCCGAAGGAGAGATCCATGAGCAAGCAAGTCTTCGCCGTCGTTCGTCGCATCCTCGCCCCCACGCTGTTCGCGGGTGTCACCATGCTTGCGACGCTCGGATTCACGTCGACCGCACACGCGGCGTCGAGGGCCGGTTCGGCAGCGTCTGACGGTACTGGCCAGTCGAACGCGTCAGCGAAGAACCACCATGGCGTCATGCAGGCCGTGTCGGACCGCCCGGGTGCCTCGCGCGCCTCCGGCTCGCGCGGGTCTGCCTCTCAATCGCGCGCCCGAGCCTCGGGATCGGCGAGCCGCGCTCACGTTGGGCGCACGACGACATCGGCACCGGCGCGCACCTCTCAGTCCGGCGCGGGAAGCCGCGGCGGTCGCACCCGCTAACTTCTCGGCAGTCGGTTTCGAGCTCGGGGTCTCCGTCAGGAGACTCCGGGCTTCGCTGCGTTCTGGTCGCGGGGAGCGCGCCTTCGCGCTCACAAGACCGCCTTCGTACACCGCTCTTCATCGTGTGACGGTGCTGGTCCGCATCTGACGAGGGCCCGACGCGACAACGCCCCTCACGCTGCGGGCGTGAGAGGCGTCAGTGAACAATGTCTCGACCACGCTGGCCGTGAGCTCTCGCCCACGGCTGCGAGGGGACGACTCAGAACGTCGCGTCGAGCTTCGAGGCGGCGTCGATGCTGCCGGGGAACGCCTGCGCGTCCGGCGGCCCGCCGTCGACCGTCACGATGCTCGTCGAAGAGGCCTCGAGGGCGCCTGCAAGGGTCGCGATGTCCGCCGGGCAGACGTTGAGCGTCGTGAGGGTGGTGCCGGCGATCGCGATGAACGTGTTGAACGTGTTCTTGTCGATCTTGAGCGCGCGGTGCGCTGTGGCCAGGGTGCGGCACGTGAACTCCAGCGCGCCGCCGTCGGTGGCGATGCCGCCGTCGGCGCCGACCTTCGTCGGGTAGGTCTCCGTCCCCGAGATGGAGAAGCCGACGAGATCGGTGAAGCACTCCTCGATCTGGTTCGAGGTGGGGTGGCCGTTCGCGGGAGCGCCGCCCTGGAAGAAGAAGTAGGACGCGATGTCGGCATTCTTCAGCTCGGCGGTGACGACCGCATTGACCGCGGCGCGGATACCGTCGTGGCCGCCGAGGCGCGTGTAGATCGTCCCGCTGGAGCAGGCGCCGCCGTCGACGCCCGAGTCGTGGCCAGCATCGTGGCCGGCATCCGGGCTCTCGCAGACGGCTCCGTTGAGCGTCGTCCCTGCGGGGCACGTGCACTTGGACGCGCTGCAGATCTGCGAGAACGGGCAGCCCTGCGTGCAGCTCCCGCAGTAGGCCGCCGAGGTCGTCAGATCGACACACGCGGAGGACTGGGGGCAGAACGTGAGGCCCGTCGCGCAGGCCGGCGTGGGCTGCGAGGCGTCGACGCCTGCGTCGATGCCAGTGTCCTGGCGATAGAAGGCGGCGTCGTGCGTGAGGACCGTCGCGTCGCCGATGGGCACGTGGACGTCAGCTCCCGCGTCGGCGGCGTTGTTGCTGGCGGTCGAGCACCCGGTCGCGAGGCCGGCGATCGTAGCCATACCGGCGGTGCCGAGGAGCAGAAGGGAGGGCGTACAAAGGACGAGGGAGTGGATTCGCATGAGGAGGGCGTACCTTACACCGACTTATCGCGATGCTCACGTCTTCTGCGCACGATGCGACGAGAAGATGGACCGCGCGTGCCGGACCGACGACATGCGGCGGCAGGGCGGCGCCGTGTAGCGCGGATGTTGACTGTCACCGGAAACGTCGCACGGCGACAGAAAACGAGCGATAGTGCCGCGATGGCGCCTCGTAGCATGAGGGCTCGCAGGCTGAGGACGTCCCCCGTCACGGCCGCGATATCCCTCGCTTTCCTCTATTCGTCCCTCGTCTCTTGCACGGCCTTCGCGCCGCCGACGCGTGTCACGGTCCTTCATACGACCTCGGCGGACCGCTCCCTGCGCGAGGAGGGCACGAACCTCAACGTCGATCACTGGCAGCTCGATAACGCGCCGCCCGGCCTCGAGCGAGGCTTCTTCGTCGTGAAGAGCGAGCTCGAGTGGCATCAGCACTGGCCGTCCACCGAGACCGAGAAAGTGCCGGTGTTGCCCGCCGACCTGAACTTCAACAAGGAGATGCTCTTCATCGCCGCGCCTCCGGACCACGACGTGATCAGCACCGAGATCCACGGCGTCGTCGCCAACGAAGGCGGAATTCACGCATACGTGAGCGAGACGCTCCCGGGCGTCGATTGCCCCAGCCCCGACAAGGACGCGAAGCCCAACTACGACCTCGCCCGCGTCCCGCTCATCGACGGAAAGGACGTGCAGTTTCACATCGAGGCCGCCCCGGGGGACTCGTGCGGGTCCGCGCCGGAGGCGAAGGTCACTTGCCGGGGAGAGAAGCCAGGATCGAAGGAGCAGTCCCCGTTCGTCGCGAACCTGACGGTCGACCCGGGCACGAAGGTGTCGTGCATCGTCGGCGCATTCACCAGCCCACGTCCGGTCATCGATCTCACGTGGACGTTCGCGGGGCTGCCGCTCGGGGCCGCGACGAAGATGGTCGTCGGCAGCCGCGGCACCGGCGTGACGTTCAGCCCCGACGTCTTCGGAGCCTACGACCTCCAGGTCGAGGTGCTCGACGATCTCCAGCGCCGCGGCACGTCGCTCACCGAGGTGAACGTCGCCCCGAAGGCGCCGCTCGTCATCCAGCTGATCTGGACCAAGTTCGACCCCGACGACGACCCTTCGACGTTCCCGCGCATCGAGCTCGCGTCGCTGAGCATCAACCCCGATGGGTCCGTGGTCGGCGCGCCACCTCCTCCGAAGGTGTTCAAGAAGGCGCCGAAGCCCGCGAAGAAGGGGGCTCCCGTCGTCGAGGCCGCTCCCGTGGAACCGCCGCTCCCGGGAAGCCCAGGCGCGCCGCCGATCGTGTGGGGCAAGTCCAACGCTTGCAGCCTCGAGAGCACCGCCGCGTTCTGCAAGGCGGAGGCGATGGGCTTCACCACCGTCATGAGCATCGATGCGTCCCTGGCGAAGACCTTCGCCGTGGGCGTGCACTTCACCGACGAACGAGTCGACGGTCAGCCCGTTCCGTGCGTGCGGGCGTATCGCGCCGGGAAGCTCGTGACCGACCTCTGCGAGACCACCCCGCACAAGGCGGACACGTGGTGGCGGGTCGGCGTCTTCGACTCCGAGACCGCCAAGACCGTTCAGACCGTGGCCAACGAGAAGGCGGCGATCGCGGCGAAGGTGACGGCGGAGCTGAAGGCCGCGGAAGACGCGAGGGCGGCAGCCGAAGCCAAGGCGTTCGCGGAAGCGAAGGCCGCGGCGGCACGGGCGGCTGCGATGGCAGCGAGCGCAGCCCCGGCTCGCAGCGCAGCGCCGGCGACGAGCGCGCCGGCAGCGACGAGCGCAGCACCGGCGACGAGCGCCGCGCCGAAGGCTCCCGTGCCTCCCGCGGCGCCGCCGGTTGCACCGCCGACAGCGCCGGCGGTCACGCCACCGAAGAAGTAGGGCTTCGCGGTCCCTCGACTACTTCCCCGGCTTCACGGGCTTCGCGACCATCGCCGGCTTCGGCACGGCCATCGCGACCTTGACCGGCGCGGCGCCCACCTTGAAGTACTGGTCGACCGGCCCGCTGTCCCTGTCGTGGAGCGTGCGGCACAGGCCTGCGCTCTCGAGGCCGAGCGCGAGGGGACGCGCCGAGCCGTCGACGTCGTCGGTCTTCGGCGTGAAGAACGCCGTCGCCTTCTCGACTTCGTCCTTGGTGCACGCGCGGCCGGCGAGCCCGAAGACACGGCCGGCGAGGAAGCCAGGGAGCTTGGCGCGGATGCCGTCCCAGTGGCGCATGATCCAGTCGGTCGCCGCGACGCGGGTCGACGGGTGATAGGCGGCGTTCATCAGCAGGATGCCCACGTCCTGCGTGCGCACCTCGTCGGTCAGCGCCGTCGATAGCGCCTTGTCGAGCAGCGCCGGATCGTCGAACCCGCTGAGCCCGAGCAGCGCCGTCTTCTGATCATTCGGGTTCTTTGCGGACTTCATCGCCGCGCGCAGGGCGTCGATCCGGTCTGCGCCAGCGGTGCGCGAGGCGAGGGCGACCGCGACGCGCGCGAGATCTCCGTCGACGCTCGTCGGGTCGGCGAGCCACGCCTGGGTCAGCTTGTTCGCCTCCGCGAGCGTCGCAGGGTCATTGGCGAGCTGGCCAAGGGCGGTGAAGAGCGAGCGACGCTCGAGGACGATGTCCTCGCTTGGGAGGCTGGTGCTCGGCTTGCCCGCGGCGAGCGACTTCATGTGCGGCTGAAGCCGCGCGGCCACGTACTTCGCATATGCACGGGCCGCGGCTGGGCTCACGATCTCGTGCTCGACCTCGCTGAGCACGTTGATCTCGGCGTCGACCACGACCCGGCTCGGGTCGCTGTCGATCGCGGGAAGGAGACGCAGCATGGCCTCGGCGCCGAGCGTGCCTGCGCGGACCTGCCCCCATAGGTTGTTCACGAACTCGACGCGCGCCGGCTCGTCCTGCTTCTCGATGACCGCCGCGAACGCTGCCCAGTGCTTCTCGTCGAGCGAGTACCGGTAGTAGCCGTAGCCGCCGACGTTCGGGTCGATCCAGGTCGGGCACTTCGGGAGCGGGTAGGTCCCCTTCGCGTCCGCGAGCTTGATTCGGAGCTCCTCGTTGCCGGAGCGCAGATCGATGGGGATGATCCACGGTGCGGTCGCGGCCGCGTCGGTCACCGGTGCGTCGCCGAGCAGGTGCCACGGCGTCTGCGTGATCGTCAGCGTCGGTGTCTTTCCCTTGCAGTCGGCGTCGAAGGTGACGTTCGGCACGCCCGGACGATCGAGGAAGGTCGCGGCGAGCTTCGCGACGTCCTTTCCCGAGGCCTTGCTCAGCGCGCTGATCAGATCGTTGGCGGTCGCCGACTTCCACGCGTTGTCGCGCAGGTACGCCTCGATGCCGTGCTGGAAGACGTCGCTGCCGAGCATCCGCTCGATCATGCCGAGGACGGCCGCCCCCTTGTCGTACGTGATGCCGTCGAACGCCTCGAGCGCCTCGCTCGTGCTGTGCACGGGCTGCCTCACGGCGCGCGCGCTCCTCAGGCTGTCGGTGGCCATGATGTCGCCGAGCATCGCGATGCGTTCGAGGTGCGAGTGGTACGCCGGGCGCCACAGCTCCACGATCTTCGCCTCCGCCCAGGTCGCGAACCCCTCGTTCAGCCAGAGGTCGTCCCACCACGCGGTCGTCACGAGATCGCCGAACCACTGGTGCGCGAGCTCGTGCGCGATGACCTCGGCCTCCGCGATGCGCGCGCGCTGCGGGGCGTGCGCCGGGTCGAGCAGCAGCAGCTCCTCGCGGAAGGTGATGAAGCCGGCGTTCTCCATCGCTCCGGCGGCGAAGTTCGGGACGGCGACGATGTCTAGCTTCGGGTACGGGTAGCCGACGCCGAAGTAGGCCGACAGCTCCTTCACGAGCGCCGCGGTGTCCTCCAGGGCGAGCGCGCCCAGGCCCGACTTGCCCTTGGTCGTGATGAGCCGGATCGGCAGCGGGCTCGTCTGCCCCTGGCGCACGTCGAAGTCGCCGACCGCGAACGCGACGAGGTAGGTCGGGAGCGGCGGGCTCGGGGCGAAGTCGTAGGTCGTCGACGCGGCCGAGTCGGTGCGCTTCGTCTCGGGCATGTTCGAGAACGCGAGCTGCCCCTTCGGCGCCGTGATGTGGACGTCGAACGAGACCTTCTGGCTCGGCTCGTCGAAGCACGGGAACGCGCGGCGCGCGTCGGTCGCCTCGAACTGCGTGAACGCGTACCACTTGTCGCCGTCCTTCACGCGGTAGAGGCCCGCGAGCGAGTCGTCGAACGGCGCGTCGTACGTGAGCGTCAGGACGGCCGACCCGGCCGCGATCGGGCGCTCGAACGTCAGCACGAGCTCCTCGGGGACGTGACCTCCGTGGGCGTTGCGCGCCGACACGCTGGCTCCGACGATGTCCTTGTCGACCTGGGCGGCGGCGTGGGTGACGTTGAGGTTACGACCGTTGAGCACCACGTACTGCGTCGCAGCGGGGATGTTCACGAGGATGCGGACGACACCCGAGAAGCGCGGCTGCGTCGGGTCGACCACCAGGTTCAGCTCGTAGCGCTGCGCGGTCGCGAGGGCCGGGAGGCGCCCGTCTTCGCGTGCCGCCGGCGGCGGGGACGACGGCGCGACGACCGTGCTCACGGGCGCGGGCGCCGGCGTCGGCGCTGCGGGGGGCGGCGTCTCGGCGCATGCCGCGAGGGCGAAGCACGCAAACGGAAGAAGCGGGACAATCGAGAAGCGCGAAGACAGTGAAGACACACGACGCATCGAGGGAGCCTTTCGTCCCCGCCGAGTGGAAGGTGCCCGGCGACGCGCGCAGGGTCAGATGCGGACGCGTCGAGGTCAAGGAAGAACCCTCGCCCCCGCGCCGGTCTATGGCTGGCGCGTCGCCGGGTGATGGAGCCGCAGGAGCCCATCCGGAGCGCGCGGATCGAAGAACGCCCCTCGGCGGTCTGCCGTCCCGGCCCTCACCAGCCCATCGCCGAATTCCACGACGTACGCGACCCGCGCGCGCGGATCGGCGTCCACGACCCCCTCGACGTACGCGAGCGTGTCGTGCTCGCGTCCCGAGAGCTTCGCCGGAGGCTGCTGGCAGAGCGACGCGACCTCCGCCGAGTGATCGGTCGTCGCGCAGCGGACGAGCGCGGCGTCGTCCGCGGGGCCTCGCGGGGTCGTGCCCACGGCCCTCGCCGCGCCGGCACGGACGCTGTTCGCGGGGTCGGTGAGGAGCTCGCGCTCCGCTGCACCGTCGCCGCAGCGAGCTCCGCCGAGCGCGAGGCCGACGAGGGCGTTCGCGCGCACGAGGACGCGCGGGTCGCGGATCAGCGCGCACAGGCTGGCGGTCGCGGCGCTCGAGCGACTTCGGCCGGCGATCCTCGCGATGGCGCCGGCAGCGTCGACGGCGGCGTCCTGCGACTCGGGCGCGACGTCGTGCGCGACCCGGTCGAGATCTCCGAGCGGCTCCACGCCGTCCGAGCCGAGGCTCCACGCGGCCTGCGCGCGCACGCTCGGATCCACGTCCGCGAGCGCACGCCGGAGTAGTGGGGTCGCGTCGGCCCTTCCCGCGCACGCCGTCACGACCGTCCGGCGATCGTCGGCATCGGGCGACGCGAGCATGCGCTCGACGTAGGGATGCACGGGGGCTGCGCGCGCGAGGGCGAGGAGCACGGCGTCACGCTCGCCCCCGACGACGACCTCGAGGGTCCCCGAGAGCTCCGGCCACGCACCGTCGGAGGGGTTGCGGACGAGGACGCCGCCGAGCGCCGTGAGCGCGGCGGCGCGGTCGAGCTCCGTCCCCGTGTGCAACATCAGGAGGAGCGCATCGCGCGCGTGGGGCCCTCCGCTCGCGGCGAGCGCGTCGGCCGCGTGCAGCCGGACCTCGGGGAGCGGGTCGCGGATTCGCGCGAGGAGCGCCTCGTCGGTGTCAGTCGCAGCCCCCGCGGGAGAGGTCGCCTGGGCGCGTGCTGGATCAGTTGCAGGAGCGCTCGTAGGACCAAGCGCCGAGAGCGCGTCGATCGCGGCGAGCTCGATCGTGACGTCGCGGGAGTGCACGAACCCCTGCAGCGGCGCGGCGGCTCGCGCGGCGCCCGTCCGTCCGAGCAGCTCGATCACCTTGACCAGCTCGCTCGACGGCAGCCTGGGGGTTCGCGCGAGCGCGAGGAGCGGCTCCACCGCGCGACCGTCGGGGTGAACGGGGTCGAGCAGCGCGCGCGCCGCGGCGAGCGCGAGGACGCGTACGCGGGGGTTCTCGCTCCCCACGAACTCGAGGACGACCGCGAGATCGTCGGGAGTGCCTGCGGTGCTGAGCGCATGCAGCGCGTACGCCGCGGGGAGGGTGCCGCGCCGAACGGCGGCGAGGATGTCGGGGCTTGCGGCCGACGCCCGGAGCGCACCGAGCACCCACGAGGCGCTCGTCACGGCCGCCGCCGCCCCGCCTCCGTGGAGGAGCGCGCGAAGCGGCGCGACGGCCGGATCGCCCGCGAGCACGAGCGCCTCGCGCACGGGGCTGGCCTCGAGCTCCGCGCTCGCGTCCTCGTCGAGGCCGAGCCGCGTGACGAGGACGTGCAGCGCCTCGGCCGACCCCCCTTTGGCGAGCATCCCGAGCGTCGCGAGCGCTGCGTGACGCACCGTCGTGTTCCTGTCGGTGGCGAGCGGCGAGATCGCGTCCACGGTGTCGCTGCCGTGCACCTTCCCGAGCGCCGTGAGCGCGACCACGCGGACCTCGGGAGACGCGTCGCGGAGCTGGAGGACGATCGCCGCCGCCGCGCGCGGGTCGCCGAGATCTCCGAGCGCGCGAGCGACCGCCTCGCGGACCTCGGGCACCGAGTCCTCCACCTTCCCGATGAGCGGCACGACCGCGCGGCGGTCTCCGATGTGCGCGAGCGCGCGCGCAAGCTCGGCACGCACGGCGGGGCTCGGATCGTCGAGCTTCCCGAGGAGCGGCGGCACCGCGTCGGGAGACCCCTGCACGCCGAGCGCCTCGATCGCGCCGATGCGCACCGCGCCGTCCGCGTCGCTGAGGGCACGAGCGAGCGGAGCCACGGCGCGAGGGTCGGGGAGCGCGCGGACGACGTCGCAGGCCGCGACGCGGAGCCGCGCGTCGTGCTCGGCAAACCAGGGAATGACGATGGTGGTGGCGCCCGCGGTATGGGTGCGCGCGGCGGTCCCTGCGGCGGCGACGCGGACGCCCGTGTCGGTATCCCCCAGCGCCTTCAGCACGAGCGGTGTGGCGCGCTGCGGACCGAGGGCGTCGAGCTTCTCGGCGGCCACGGCGCGGACCGCAGGGTCGGACGACGCGAGATCATGCTCGATGCGCTCGAGTACGTCGGGCCACGTGAGCGCGCTCGCGCGGTTCGCGGCGGTCGCGCTCGTCACCAGGACCGTAGCCAGCAGGAGGGGCGTGAGTGAGGGCCGCCGCACGGCGAGGAGGGTAGCACCTGTGTCCGCGGCCCCCTGGAGGGAAGTACGGAACGACGAGTACGCGACTCCGACGCGCGCGAGCTTGCGGAGTGCACGGATGGACCGGACGAGAAGGCGGACGTACCTGTCGAGCTCACGGCGGTACGCGACGAGTACGTGCGGGTACGCGACGAGTACGCGTGCTTCGGGTCGGGTATGCGCGGGTGCGCGACGAGTACGCGCGGGTTCGGGTCGAGTCCGCGCGGGCTCGGGTCGGGGTCGAGTCCGTGCGGTTTCGGGTTCAGTGCGGACGGCTTCGGGTTGCGTCCGTGCGGTTCGGGGTCGAGGCCAAGGTTGCGGTCGAGGTCGCGGACCACGCCTGCCTCCGGTACATCCACCGGATGAGCGAACCCGACCCCGCGGCGCCCGAGCACACCTGCATCGTCCTTCGTCTCCGGCGAACTGTGCAGGAAGACGCCTACGTCGCAGTCCCCATCAGCGACGCCATCCTGAAGACCGAGCCCGACGGGAGCCGCCGGATCGACTTCGACCGCTTCGTCGCCGAGGCCATCCGGCTGAGCGCGGACCCCGCGGTCGAGTGGCGCGTCGAGGGACCGGCGTCGGTGGAGACGAACCCCATCCAGCAACCGATCCCGCCAGGCCGGACGGTCTTCGACATTCACACGCTGGAGGTGCTGCCAGCCCCGCGCTGACGACGGCGTGCTCTACGGCGCCGCCACGGTCACCGTGAGATCGCTGCCGTTGCTCACCGCGCACTGCGCGTCGAGGTGCGTCTGCAAGCAGGCGCAGGTCGCCGGGGGCCCTGCGGCGTTGTTCGCGCACTCGGCCGGAATCGGCTGGCACGACTGGGAGACGTCCGACCCGCCGTCGGGAAGCGCGACGCCCCCCTCCGTGACCGAGCAGTACTCGGTCGCCGCATCGCAGCTCGCCGCACCGCAGGGGAAGGAGCTGCTCGCCGCGTCGCTCGGCGCGCCCGCGTCCTCGGGGAGGCACATGATGAGGCCGCTGAACTCCCATCCGGTGCCCGGGCCGCCGCACGACCATCCCTTCTCCTCGTAGCACTGGGTCACACCGACGCCGCAGCCCGAACAGCAGCCCGGGCAGTCCATGATCATCGGCGGCGGGGCCGGGCACACGACGTCGCTCACGGCGCAGGGGGCGTTCACGACCGGGGTCACGCATCCGCCAGCTTCGACCGGAGGGCCGGAGTCGATGGTGCGCACGCAGACTCCGGGGCATGCGGGTCCGACGCTGTCGCCCGCGGGGCAGATCCACGCGCCGCTCAAACAGCTCGCTTCCCCGACGTTCCCCGAGCAACCGTCGGCGTCGAGGCCGCAGCATCCGGGGTTCGTCCCCTCGCACACGGGGCTCGAGACCGCGTCGGACTTGCCTGCGTCGGTGGCGGGGGCGGTGCGCTCGACGGCTGCGCCGCACGCGGCGGTCAGCGGAAGGAGGAGGGCGAGGAGAGGGAAGATTCGGGCGAGACGAGTCATTGGAGGATCCTCGGGTTGAAGCAGTGATGACCGTTGTGCAATTGTCGGGCTCATCGCGGGGTCGACACGGTGATCAGCCGCGATCGCGCGCAATGGGAGGGGTCGTCGGGGAGGAGATGGCGGGGTCGTCGGTGGTGGCACACTTCGGCACTGCCGGGGGTCGCTCCGTGGACCCGCACAGCGGTGCATGACATCGTGCGGGCATGATCAGGTGGCGCAGATGGTCTCCGTCACTGTTCTCTTTCTCTCTCGGCTCGGCGAGCCTGACGGTCATGCAGCTCACGGCGTGCGGCGCCGTAGGCAGCAAGGCGCCAGGCACGGACGCGGGCATCGAGCCGAGGACGGACGCAGGTGCCGAACCGCGCGACGCAGGGTCGTGCAAGGGGGTCGCTCCCGTCTGCAGCGCGAACTCGTGTGGAGGTTCGCGCGTGGGGCAGTCGGCGCTCTGCGAGCGCAGCGTGTGGGTGTGTCCATGCCTGGGCGACGGCGGATACGGCGGCTCGGCTCCCGCGGGTTTGAGCTGCGGGTCGTGCACTCCGGGCGAGTCGTATTGCAGCGAGGGGATCGGGCCGGGCACCGAGGCGACGTGCCACTCGTTTCCTGCGACGTGCGGAGCGACGCCGAGCTGCGCGTGCATCGACACGACCTGCAGCGGGACTTGGACGTGCGCCGAGGGCGATGGGGGGATCGTCGAGACCTGCACGTACGGGGGGCCGGCGAACACACCGTGAGCGGCGGAGCCGACGACCGCGACCTCGACCTCGACCTCGACCGAGACCACGACCGCGACCGCGACGCCGACCGCGATGGTCATGCGTGCGACACGCCCCTTGGCCCGCTACGCCAACCCCCCGCGCCGCCTCGCGATCCAGTGCGCTCCCAGCAGCACCGTCGCCATCACAGTCCACACCCACGGCGGCGCCACCGGAGCCGTGTGCCGCTCCGCGCTCACCGTCGTCGGCGCGGGGAACGGGATGCTCGTCAGGTCACTCCCTGCCCATGCGAACACTCCGCCCGAAGCCTCCGCGATGTGCCGCAGCCTCTCCGCGTCCGGCCTCGAGTCCGCCCACTCGTCGCCGCCCGCTTCGCAGGCGATCTCGTGCTCGGTGCTCCCCCCGGCAGCCACGCCGAGGCGTGCGACGTAGCCACCGGCGGCCAGCGCAGGGAGCGTGAGCTCGGTCGTGCCGGAGGCGTCGCTCGGGAGCTCGCGGTGGATGGGCTGGACCGCAGCGCTCGCCGGCTTGTCGACGCGGACCACGTCGAGCGATAACTGACGCGCGGTCGCGGAGGGATCCGTGTCCGGCAGGAGATGCGCGCGAACCGTCACCGGGAGCCCCGCCGTGCAGCCGCCGACGAGCTCGAGCTGCGCGGGCTCGAAGCGCGGGTCTCGCATCAGCCAGCCGAGGAGACCGTCCCAGAGCGCTCCGTAGCCGCGACCCGCCGTGCGCGCGCCGAGCGGCGAGAACTCGAGCTTCCAGCCGCCGTCGATGCCGAGCGCAATTGTGCGACCACCGCCTGGCTCCGCCACCGCGAGGATGGGCATCGGCGCTCCGCTCGGCGTCTTGCGCGTCGGGTGCGTCCAGAGCACGGTCGTCCCCGGGCGCGCGTCGCCGAGGATGTTCGCGCCTGGCATTGCGGGGAGCTCGTCGCCGACGATGGCGCGCAGCGGGCCGAGCAGCGGCGCGACCCGGCCCTGGTCGGTCCACGCGGGCTCGAAGGTCGACGTGTCCGCGGCGGTCGCGCTGGGCGCTCCGTTCAGGCGGACGGGGAGCACTCCGGTCGCGTTGCCGAGCGGGGTGTCGGCATAGCCGCCGCCGACGAACGAGTTCGGGCCGCCCACCATGATGAGACCGCCTCCGTCGCGCACGTACCGCGCGAGCGCCGGAAGGTGCTTCTCGAGGCCGTAAGGCTGCGCGTCGAAGTCCTGCAGGACGACGGCGTCGAACGACGGGAGATGCTCGCTGAACAGCTCGTCGACGGGGAAGGGGATGAGCGCGAGGTCCTGGGTGTCGGCCTGCGGGTTGTCGGTCGGAGTTCGGAGAATGAAGAACGCGACCACGTCGACCGAGGCGTCGCTCTTCAGGCGCTCGCGCAGCGCGCGCACGTCGCTCGTCGGGCGACCGGCGACGTGAAGGATGCGCACGCGCTCGCGGGCGACGTGAAAGGTCAGCAGCCGCCGATCGTTCTCGGGGATCGTGTCGCCCGGCGGCGCGGCGACCGCGACCTCGAGGATGCGAGCCCCCGCGCGATCGAGGGTGACCGTGAGATCGACCGTCCCCTTGCCGTCCTTCATCTTCACGAGACCCGTCGCGAGCAGCGCGGGCGGGCCGTCGTCGCGCAGCTCGCGCGCGGTCACCGTGAGCTCCTCGCACGTGAGGCCGCCTGCGCACCCGACCTCGATGTGAAGCGGGAAGGGGACGTGCGCGACGGCGGCTCCTGCGGCGGCGACCTTTCGCACGCTGGCATCGGCGGGGGCGTCGCGGGTCGTCGCGATCGTGTGAATCGGTACGTCGAGCGCGTGCGCCATCTCTCGCAGCGACGCCATCGGTGCGTCCTCGGGCGGGTCGTCGAGGCGTCCGTCCGAGATGACCACGATCGCGCGCGGGCGCTCCTCGGGCGAGCTCGCGAGCGCGTGCATCGCTGCCGCAAGGTCGCTCCGGCCTTCGCGGGCATGCGACGCGGCGCTCGCGGCGTGATCGAACGCGGTGGGAGCGCCGTCGCCGAAGCCGAGCACCTGCACCCGTGCGTCGTGCCCCTTGGCACGCCTCGAGAGCGCGTCGATGGCGTCCTTCGCTGTGTCCGCGCGGGTGTGGCCCTGCCCGTCGACCAGCGCCATCGATCTCGAGACGTCGGCCAGCACGACGATGCGCGGCCCGACGACGCTCTCCTTCGCGGAGATGCGCACCGGCCGGAGCACTGCCAGGACGAGCGCGGCGAGCGCGAGCACCCCGGTCACGATGATGGCGAGCGCGCCTCGCTCTCTGCGGCGTAGCTCGACGACGAGCAGCAAGAGGTCGAAGGCCGCGAGCGAGGCCGCGAGGACGACGGCCCACGGAGGGAGGTCGCTGCTCGACGCGAACCGGGTCGTGAACATCCTACGGCTCCGACGGCGAGGGCTCGAGCGCCCGACGCCGCATGAGGAACGGCGCGTGGACCTGATCGTCCTTGTAGTTGGAGCAGAGCACGTACATCGCGATGTTCACGGCGAGCCGGATGGCCCGCTCGCGCTGCGCGTCGCCGCCCGGCGTGACCGGGAACTGCCATGCCCCCGTGACCCCCTTCGCGAGCGCGCCGCCGAGGTCGTGCTCGGAGAGGACAACCGCGGCCTTGCCGCCGCGCATGATCGCGTCGAGCGTGCGGGCGCCGAGGATGCGCCCCTCCGCCCGACGGAGCAGGTAGAACGTGCGGAAGATGACGTGCTCGCTCCCGATCGCGATCGGGGTCGAATCCGGAAGCACGCGGGCGAGCTCCGTCCGCACGCTCCTCCCGAACGGCCCCGCCGCCCCGCTCGCCTCGGGCGCTGCGTCGTCGACGAAGAGCACGCCGCCGAGCGACACGAAGCGGCGCAGACCGGAGATCTCGTTGGCCGTCAGCGGCTCGACCGCCTTGTCACCGCTCCAGTAGGCGAACGGCTCGTCGGTGAGCGCCCCCTCGTCGGCGCGAACGCGGAGCGGTCGGTGACGCACGGGCGCGCTGGTGCGCGACTCGAGCTCCACGGCCCACCGAGCAGGCGCATCCGGCCGCGCGGCATCCGTCTGGCTCCCGGTCAGCAGGACCCGAGGATCAAACGCCCCCACATCCCCGAACGCCCGAGCCGGACGTGGTGTCGCCGCCGCGAGCGCCAGCCCGAGCCCCGCGAGGAAGATGTGGCCAAGCTTGCGCGCACGCGAGCCGAGGCCAGGAAGGCCGAGCGATATGTACGACTGTACCTTGAGCGAGGCCGACCGACGCATCGGATCGCGTGGGCGCAAGATTGGCCGCATCTTCAATCGAAGTCCTCGACGTGCCAGACGCCTGCGTCGCGCTTCATGCTCACGTGATGGCCGCCCGGGACGAGGGCGTTCGACGAATCGCCGCTGGTGTGGATGGGCAGCGTATCCGGGTGCTCGAGGCCGCCGACGAGCGTGCGGAGGTCCTGCTCCACGGCGCTCCGCGTCGAGGGGGAGAGGAGACGGAGCAGGGCAGGGTAGCTGCGGCGCGCGAGCGCCCGGCGCAGCTCGTCGAGCGCAGCCTCGGGCGTCGCCGCGCCGCCCGGGAGACTGCCGGCGGCGGTCACGCCGAAGCGCCCGCCCGTCCACTCGAGCGCGGCTTGCTCTCCGTCTGCGAAGCGCAGGCGAGCGGTCGTCGCCACGCGCACCGCAGGCGTCGAGAGGACCTTCGCGCTGCCCGAAAGCTCCGCGGACTCGTCCTTCAAGAGCCGGCTCACGTCGTCCCTCGAGAGAGCACGCCGGGCGGTGGGGCTGAGCATCGCGTACACGGTCTCGGCATCGCCGTGGGCAGCCGCCTCGGTGAATGTGATCGCCGCCGTGCGCGGATCGGTCACGCGGACGCCCGTGCAGGCGGAAGCCGTGCACGCGAGGAGCAGCGCTGACGCCACGCCGCCGAGCGCCCGCGATCTCACGCCACCCCGCGCGTGGTCTTCGTGCTCCCGCTCGACGACTGCGGAGGCGGATTCGTGGGCGGTGGCGTGGACTGCGGCTCGGCGGGAGGCGTAAGCGGCGCGGGCTGCGCAGGCGAGGGCGCCGACGCGAGGACGATGTCGAGGTCGAAGACGTCGCGCAGGAGCTCGCTCTTCGCGCGGACGGTCCACTCCTCGAGCTCGCGCTCCCCGTCCCCCTGGAGGAACAGAAACAGGCGCCCCTTCGACCGCTCCACGACGCCTCGCACGGCGTCGACCTTCCCTCGGTGCTCGCGATCGAGCGCGTCGGCGATGCGCAGGATGGCGGCGAGCGCCCGCACCTTGCCGCGTGCTTCCTTGTCGAGCTCGCGGAAATTCGGGTGCGACGGGTCGGGCGGGCTCTTCCTGTGGTAGCGCGCGATGTTGGCCACGATGCCGCGCTCCTCGGGAGAGAGCCCCATGATGTCCGAGTGCTGGATCAGGTAGTAGCTGTGCTTGTGGTGGCCGTCGTAGCGGACGAAGTCGCCGATGTCGTGGAGGATGGCCGCCGCGCGCAGGAGCAGCCGCTCGCGGTCGCCGAAAGCGTGCACCTTCTGCATGTCGTCGAACAGCGTGCCTGCGAAGCCGGCCACGCGCGCTCCGTGCGCCTCGTCGAACGCGTAGCGCCGGCCGAGGCGCAGGCAGGCGTCGATGACGCTCTGGGCCTCGCGCGCCGTGTCCCACACATGGAAGTGCTTGTCGACGAGCTCCTCGAGGATCCCGTCCTTCAGGCCGACGCCGGGTGCGACGATGACCGACGCGTGGGCCACCTCGGCCATTCGCTGGAGGATCGCGCACGCCGGGATGATGGTGTCGGCCCGGTCGGGCCGTAGACCGTGACGGTCGCGGCGCTCGGCAGCGGTGAGCAGCGCGAGCTTCGCGAAGAGGGACCGCATCGACGCGACGTCGATCGCGCCCACACCCGGACCTGCCCCCGTCATCGGGAGCTGGCCGGGGCACAGCTCCGCGAGCGTGTCGATGTTCCCGCCGGTGCCGACGACGATATCGAAGGGAGGGCGCAGGTGCGGCGCCGCCTCGACGAGCGCGCGGTCGATCATCTCCCCGACGAGGTGGGCCTGCTCGAGGCTGACGGCGCCCGCGCCCTTGAGGAACGTCTCGATGAGCCGGACGGTGCCGATCGGGAGCGAGATGGAGAAGGCGCTCTGGCCGCGTTCGAGGACGGTCACCTCGGTGGACCCGCCGCCGACGTCGATCAGGAGGGCGCGCTTGTCGTGGAGCGCCAGTCGACGCATGACCGCCAGCTGGACGAGGCGGGCCTCCTCGACCCCCTCGATCATCTCGAGCTCGATGCCCGTCTCGCGCCGCGACCGCTCGATGAGCGTCGCGCCGTTCGACGCCTCGCGGACGGCGCTGGTCGCGGTGGCGCGGTAGGCGTCGACCTTCGCGGCATCCATCGCGGCGCGGAACTCGCGGAGGGCGGTGCACGCCTGGCCGATGGACGTCGGCGTGAGCTTGCCGGAGATGAACACCTCGCTCCCGAGGCGCACGGGCGCGCGCAGGCTGACGATCTCTCGCCAGCCGGTGGTCACTTCTCCATCTCGAGGGATGAGTGTGAGCTGCGACAGGCCCGTGTTCGGGGCCTCGGCCTCGACGACGCGGAGGCGTAGCGCGTTGCTCCCGACATCGAGCGCGGCAAAGCGCGGCATGGCGGGCAACGTAGCATGGTTGAGTGGCTGAGCACTGTCACCTGCACCAGGTGCAGGCGCCTGTGCCCGGAGGACGCTACGCGCGAAACACGCGTGAATTCTCGTGGCGCAGCGGTAGTCTGGCTGTGTGGCCAGTACGCTTCCACGCTTGCGTAGTGTCGAGAGCCGGCTCGCGTCGGGCGCGGCCACCATCACCGTCGGGTTGATGCTGCTGGGCACGTCGCATCCCGATGCCGGCGGCGCGGTGCTGCTTGCCGGCTGGGTCCTGCTCGCCGCGTCGGTGCACTCGTTCGGTCGAAGCGGACCCGCGTGACCGCGACTACGGGAGCTTGCCGCTCCTGAGGAGCGCTTCGGCGAGGCCCGCGCGCCGCCAGCGTCGTGCTCGTTCGACGAGGATGATGCCGCGGAGCTCGTCGAAGGCGTCCTCCAGCGAGTCGTTCACGATGAGGTAGTCGAAGAACCCGTAGTGCTCGATCTCCCGACGCGCGACCTCGAACCTGCGCTGCACGACCTCTTCGGTCTCGCTCGCGCGACCTCGCAGTCGACGCAGGAGCTCCTCCATCGACGGCGGCAGGATGAAGATCCCGACGACGTCGGGCTGCTTCGCGCGGATCTGCCGGGCGCCCTGGTAGTCGATGTCGAAGATCATGCCTCGACAGCCCGGCGCCACGCGACCGCGCTCGATCTCCGCGATGGACGTGCCGTAAAGGTTGCCGTGCACCTCCGCCCACTCGAGGAACGCGCCGGCGACGACGAGCTGCTCGAACGCCGCGCGGTCGACGAAGTGATAGTCCTCCCCGTCGAGCTCGGTGGCTCGCGGTGGCCGCGTCGTGTGCGAGACGCTGAACCGCAGCTCCGGGAACTTCTCCTCGAGCCGCCGCGTGAGCGTCGTCTTTCCTGCGCCGCTCGGCGAGGAGAGGATGAGCAGCAAGAACTCGTGCGCCATCCGTCGCAGCTTATCTCAGTGGCCGAGCGACGGGGGCGACGACTAGCCGGAAACGATGTCGAGGAAGATCAGCGCCGCAAGCAGCGCCGCACCCATCAGCGCAATCAGCTGCGCGCCGGTCAGCCCGCTCTCGTCGGGATGGGGCGCCGTGGCGGGGTCGAAGGCGGGGGGTGCGTCGTGTCCGTGCGACATGGGGACTTCAGACCACGAAACGGCAAGCGAGACAAGCCGAGACAAGCCAGCACGGAGAGTCGTCAGCCCCCGTCGACCATGGCGCACAGCGCCGTCGCGACCCCCTCGAGCTCTGCGAGGTACGCCTGCTCTTGTGTCTCTCCCTGGACCTGCACGCCGATGCACGCGGCCGCGGGGCTGTTGCGCTGCAAGATGGCCTGGAAGCATGCGTTGGCGGCCGACGCGATGGCGCCGCAGGGGCAGCCGTTCTCGGCGCCAGATACGCACACCGCGAAGGCGCTGTAGGTCGGGTCGCTCCTGGGGTTGCACGACGGCAAGCACGCTTCGCTGCTGCACAGATCTGCCTGCTCGAGCAAGGCGGCGCAGGGCTGGTTGCACGGCTCGAGGGTCGCGATGCATCCGGGGACGTTGGCGAACCCGTAGCCCGTGAACGTGACCTGCGGAAAGTCGACCTCGGCGGCGTACTGCGACGCGCTGGTGAGGCTGAAGAGGCAGCTCTTGCACAGCGTGCTGAGCGTGGGATTGGGGATCGTCCCGAGAGCCGTGAGCTCCGTCGTCGTGCATGCCGACTCGTGCGGATGCGGGGGGACCCAGGCGAGGCCGGCCGGGTGGACGGGCTGCGCGTAGCACGCACCGTCGAGGGAGCCGTCGGGGATGGCGCAGCTGCCGCCGTCGCCGATCGTGACCGCGGTCGTCGGCACGGGTACGCACGTCGCCGCCTCGCGACCGGCGTCGACGGTGTCGTGGTGCGCATCGGAGCCGGCATCGGCTGCGGCGTCATGGCGCGCGCCGATGCTGGTCGAATCGACCCGGCCTGCGTCGTGCGGGCTGGCGACGTCCGGGAACGAGAGCTTCGTCGGTGCGTCGTGCCCGGCATCGGCGCCGGCATCGCCCCCCGTCAACCCAGTCAAGGAGGCGCAGGCCCCGACAGCGGTCGCGGCGGCGATGCCCCCGCACAGCAGCACGAACCAGGTCCGGCCGCGGTTGCGCGCACCTGCACGCGCGCGGGACAGAGGAGGCATCGTCGCGATGCTACTCCACGGTGCTCCAGCAGGCGAGGATCCAGCGCCGGGCGACGGAGGGACGGCCGCCAGCAGTGAACTGTTCGGTGCCCGCGCCGCAGTGGTAATCGAGCCAGATGGCTCGTGTGCCCCCGAAGGCCCCCCGCGTGCGCGAGCCCTCGAGCGCCCGCGCTCGTTCGCGGCGAGCGCCGGTGGCGGTGATCGTGGCAGCGTCGATCGCCGCGGCGAGCGTCGGCGTCCGTGGGGTCGTGCGCACCCGCGAAGCGGCCGAGGCAGCGCGCGCAACCCAGCGCCTCGAGAGGAGACTCGCGACCTGCGTCGTCGGCGAGACCCCGCTCGGGGGGCCAGACGTCGAGGACCGTGCCCGCATGTTCGTTCGAGCGAGCCAGCTCACCTCGATGGGGATCCCGCCCGTGCGACGCCTCGCACGTCCCGAGCTTCGCTGGCCGGCAGGGTGCGCCGTTCTCGCGCGCGCGGCGGCCGACGATGACCGACGCCATGGCGATGCCCCCGGCGCAGACCTCGCGGACCGGCTCGCTGCCGCGTTCGAGGGGGATGACGGAGCGAGCGCGGACTGGACGCCGGTCTTCCTCTCGTGGCTCGCGCATGTGCGGGCACGCGGCACGGCCGGAGGCGCGCTGGCGCTCGGGACGGGTGAGTTGCACGTGCAAGGGGAGAGCGACGTGCCTTCACCGTCCATCTCGCCGAGAGCCGACAGCGTGGGGTCCCTCGACGCGAACGCACGTATCCTCCCCGCCGGTGCGGCCCTCGACCGCGTCCACTTCGCGCCGTTCTTCGACGACACAGTGGCGTTCGTCGTCGATGCCGTGTCGGCCAACGCGGGGGCCGAGGAGTCGAGGCCCGCGATGTACTGTTCGTACGACGGCGAGAGGCTGCGGTGCACCGAGATGCACGGCGCGGCGGCCGTCGCCGCGGAGGCGGGCTCGCTTCGTCCGTGGGGGACACGTGACGCCGGCGGCGCAGCGCTGGTGTTCGCGGGAGACCGCGGGACTGCGGGGATCTACGAGGTCGACTCCGGCGAGAGGCTCGCCATCGACCTCGCGCACCCCGTCTACGGAGCCTCGACGAGCCCGGCCGGCGTCGATCTCGTCGGGTGGAGCTTCCTCGTGCCGGAGATCCGCCTCTTCCACCTCGACCCGACGCACAAGATGACCGAGACGCCGCTGCTGACGCGCGCCGCGGCGGGTGACCCGGACTACAACGTCGGGCTGTTCTGGGGGGTCTTCGTATCGAAGCGCTTCACTAACGAGGCGCCCGGCCTGCGGCTCCGCGTGCGAGACATCTCCGGAGGTGTCCCGGGGATGGAGGTCGACCTCGGCCAGATCGGCGAGGTGCCGCGCTTCGAAGCGGCGGGCGAGCAGGCGGAGCACGCGCACGTCTCGGCATGCCGGACGAAAGGGGCGATGGCGCTCCGGATCCGCGGATGGGACGCGGACTACTTCTCGTTCCGACAGCCGCCAGCGTCCGCGAAAGCCGACCCGGCCGCTTCGCGTGAGTGGAGCCGGCCTGTCGAGCTCTTCGGCTCCGGCGGGACGATGTCGTGCCGGCCAGGGGAGGTGACGCTCGTCGACGCGCGGGGTCACGTCGAGGGGCGGAGGTACGAGCCGGTCGTCACGGAGAGTCGCTGTACCCCCGACCTCTGTCGCACCGAGACCCTGCAGACGCGCGAGGTGTTCGCGGACAACCTCGACGTGACGCCGCGGGGAGCGCGCGGCCTGAACGAGCTCGAGGTCGCCGCCATCGACGGCAAGGTGCTCCTCGTGTGGAGGGCGGGCGACATCGGGGGGCTCCGCATGCGGTTCGGCAAGCTCGCGCAGCTCTCCAGAAGAGAGGACGTCGTGCTGTTCGACGACCACGTGGAGCACGACACGCTCCGGCGTGAGTCGACGCTGAAGGACTTCCACGTGCGAGCCGTGGCTGGCGGCGCCCTCGTGCTGCTGGAGACGATCGCGGGGACGTTCGTCTATCGAATCGATGCCAGAGGAGCCTTCTCGTCGCTGCCCGTCGAGTGAGGGGACGACTGGTCCCTTCGCTCGCACCGTGCGCGCACATCGGCCGCCGGGTTCGCGGTCGGGTTCGCGTTCGCGTTCGAGGTCGAGGTCGAGGTCGAGGTCGATCTCCGCGAGCGCGACCGCGCTACCGGTCGAGCGTGCTTACTGGGTCGCCCACTTCGGGTGCGACTCCGGCGGGTCGTGGACGACGACCCTCGTGCCCGGCTTGTCGGCCGTCGCCTCGACGCCGTGCCAGCCCGTCGGGAGCTGCGGCTCCGTCCACCCGAACAGCGTGCGGGCGTCCGTCGGGGAGAGGTTCACGCAGCCGTGGCTCTGCACGTGGCCGAAGTTGCCGTGCCAGAACGCCCCGTGAAGCGCGATTGACCCGTTGAAGTACATGATCCAGGGGACGTCCTCGATCGAGTAGGGGCCGTCCGACGCGACGTCGCCGTCCATCGTGGCCGCGACGTGCTTCTCGCGGATGCGGAAGGTGCCCGGCTTCGTCCGGTGGTCCTTCTCCTTCTCCTCGTCGTTCATCCGACCTGTCGACACCAGGGTGGCGAACACGGGCTTGTCGCCCACGAACGCGACGAGGGTCTCGGTCTTCAGGTTGACATCGATCCACTTCTCGTTCGGCAGGAGATCCTTCGGAGGCGTGGTCGTGCGCGCGACGGTCCCATCGCTCTCGCGCATCCACCAGCCGTCGGTGGTCTCGACGTAGTGATGCCCTGCGATGGTCGCGTCCTGACCGGTCAGGCCCACGGGCGTGAAGCGGCGGACGGTGTCGGTCGACGCGGTCGCCTTCTTGTGGTCGTCGGACAGGGTGTACTTGTGCGCGCGCATCAGGATGAAGGCCACGGGGAAGTCGATCTTCTTGCCGGGCCTGGGGGACGGGGTGAGGCCTGCGTCGGTCGTCGGCGGCTTCTGCGCTTCGATGTCCTCCGGCGTCGGCTCCTGGCCGAGCCAGACCCCGTGGAAGTCGGTGATCGGCTTTGCCACGTAGATGCGCTCGTACGGAGCGAGGAGGCCGCCCGTCGAGCGCCACCACTTCACGGACTTGTTCGTCCCCGTGTCGACCTCCTTGTCGAGCGCGAGATAGAAGCCCTTCACCATCCGCCGCAGGATGGGACCGCCGCTGTCCTCGCGGAGGTCGTCGAGCGTGATCTGCGGCTTGCCGCCGTCGTAGTCGCGCAGGTACCAGGGGACGCCGGCGTCCTCGATCTGCCCCTCGGCCGGGTTGATGCCGCCCGTCGAGAGCGCCACCGCGACGGCCGTCGGCATCAGCCCCGCGTCGCCGTCGTTCGTCGCCGCGCTCGCGCTCGGTTGCGGCCTCGGCTTCGGCCTGGCGTGCGGGTGCAGCCACGGCTCGAGCTTCACGCGCTCCTCGCGCGACGGGACGGACTTGTAGAGCGGCGTGCCGTTCGTGATGTTGTAGCCGTACTGGTAGGGGAGCGCCTGGTCGAGGTACGGCGGGTGCGCGGCCAGCCGGAGGCGCGGGTGGTTCATGTCGAGCGTCGCGTAGCGCCCGCACACGAAGCCGCCGTCGATGAGCTCGTACCACCCCTCGGGGCAGTTCTGCTTCGGGTGCGCCTCGGGGACCACGGCGACCTTGCCGCCCTGGCGGATGTACCCGATGCGAATCGACGGATGCTCCCGCTCCTTGACCTTCCGCTCCGGATGGCGCGTATCTTCGTGGACCGGCCAGTCCATGTCGCTCATGACGGGCGTCTGGGGGAAGAGCGCGCCGAGCATCGTGGGCGGCGGGGCGTCGACGCCGGCGTCGTGGATCGCGACGGCGACGGCACCTCCGGACGTGGCGGGGGTGGGCGAGGGGGCGGTCGAAGAGGAAGGCGAGGGGCTCGCGTTGTCGGGCGGCGACGGGGACTTCGCGCATGCCACGAGCGCGGCGGTCGCCATCGAGCCGACCAGCACCGCTGACATCGGGCGGAGCGCCCGGCGCGGCATGCGCGTGCCCACCGCGGGTGCGGCGGGGGTCTCCGGGACGTGCTCTGTGCTTTTCCCCATCGATGAGTCGGTCTCTATTAGGCACATCGTCTCGTGTCGATCCACTTCTTGGGCCCCTACCGGGGACGTACGTCGTAGCCAGCGCACCATGCCATCCGCTAGAGCGAAGGGCGTGCCTGTGAGGGAAGGGGGGTCGTGTGGCGAGCGTACCCCCTGTTCGCGGCCGGAATCAGTGTGTCGGGCGGATGGTTCTGGCTGGGACGAGGTGCGGCTTGTGGTTCGATTGAGAGTCCGGCGTGGGTGAGGAGACGCAGCCACACGCGACCGCGCGCGCCGATGCCAGCGCGGGAGCCGCAGGGTCTGCGCCGACGGCCCCGCACGCCACGCCCGGTCCGACGGGGCATCGGCCGACCGGGCCCGAGCGGTTCTGGCTGCACGGGACGATGGCGTGGGTCGCGTGCCTCGTGGCGTCGCTCGGCCTCCACTACGAGCTCCTCCCCGTCTCGTTCCTCCCCGAGCACGAGTTCGAGCTGCGCGACACCGCAGGCGACCTGGCCATCCCGATCGACATCCTCGAGGGCGAGGACGTGCCCCCGCCACTCGAGCCCCCCCCGACGCCACCGCCCCTGGACCCGTCTCACCCTCCGCCGACGGGCAAGGGGGAGGGGCTCGATGGCGGAGTCGCAGCGCCGAGGTCGGACGCGGGGCCCATCAAGCCTCCCCGCGACGCGAGCACCGACGCGCCACGTCCCGTGAAGCACCCCGACGCTGCCTCCGACGCGATCGCTCACGACGGAGGCGTCCCGCACGAGGGGGGCTCGGGCAAGCACGAGGACGCGGCCATCGCGCGCGGCGGCCAGGTGTCGGGCGTGGCGCGCGACGCGGTCGGGATGATCGGCGCGGCCGGAGGTGCCCAGGCAGGGCCTCAGAACGTCATCGTGACCATCAACATGGCCGCGATCCGCACGCATCCGGTCGGCTCGCGCATCGGGCCGCTCTTCGCCGCGATCCCTCAGTGGGACGACTTCCTGGTAGGGACCGGGATCGAGCCGCTGCGGGACACGGACTGGGTCAGCATCAACGGGCCGTCTCTCATTCATAGCGAGAAGGACGTCATCCTCGTCCACTACTCGTCGTCCGACGCGCTCGTCGATCGCGCCCTCGAGGCCGTGGGGCGCAAGGCGGGCAACGGCGGCCCGTACGACGCCGGCGTGCCCGGGATGAAGTCGATCCTCGGGCGCGCGGACCGTGCGGACCGAGTGTTCATGCGGCCGCAGGCTCACGTCATCGCGGTCGTGCCCCCCTCGTATGCGGCGACGGCGGCCCGGCTGCTCTCGAAGGCCTCGATCCCGCGGTCTCCGAAGAGGCCAGGCGAGGCCGTGCGCCTGACGCTCATCCACCCGCACGGACCGATGCCGGCGATCCCCGAGTCGGTGACCGAGATCCGCCTCTGGATCGTCCCCAGGAACTCCGACGGCGGCGCCGACATCTACGCCGAGGGGGACACGGCGACGCCCGACGCGGCGCGTGACGCGGTCGAGGTGCTCAAGGCGGTCGTGCGCGACCAGAACTCGTTCGGCGTGAAGCTCGTCACGCACGGTCTGCTCGACGGCATCGAGCTGACCCAGGACGGCGCGCTCGTCCGCATGCATGTGCCGGTGGTCCGGGACCAGCTCGAGGTCATCCTCGCGTTCGCGGCAGGGAGGCTCGGTGTCGACATCCGTCCTCCGGACGGCGGCGCGCCCCCCGGCGCTCCGCACGCCGCAGCGCCGAGCCCCCCGTAAGAGGTTCGACGATGCCGAACCTCTTGCAGAGCGTCTGTGCGAAAGGTTCGACGCATCCGAACCTCTTGCAGAGCGTCTGTGCGAAAGGTTCGACGGTGCCGAACCTCTTGCAGAGCGTCTGTGCGAAAGGTTCGACGCATCCGAACCTCTTGCAGAGCGTCTGTGCGAAAGGTTCGACGGTGCCGAACCTCTTGCAGCGCGTCTGTGGGAGAGGTTCGACGCATCCGAACCTCTTGCAGCGCGTCTGTGGGAGAGGTTCGACGCATCCGAACCTCTTGCAGAGCGTCTGTGTAAGAGGTTCGACGGTGCCGAACCTCTTGCAGCGCGTCTGTGGGAGAGGTTCGACGCATCCGAACCTCTTGCAGAGCGTCTGTGGGAAAGGTTCGACGCATCCGAACCTCTTGCAGAGCGTCTGTGGGAGAGGTTCGACGCATCCGAACCTCTTGCAGAGCGTCTGTGGGAGAGGTTCGACGGTGCCGAACCTCTTGCAGCGAAAGGTTCGACGGTGCCGAACCTCTTGCAGCGCGGCTGTGGGAGTCTCAGGAGGACCGCAGCGCCACCGAGCTGAGCCTCATCGCCAGGGCGTGGGCCAGCGCGTCGATCGTGTCGCGGCTCGCGGGGCCCAGGATGAGGCGGCGCGCGTCGGCGATGATGATCATCTGCTCCTGCCTGCGCGGCGAGCCGGTCACGCGTCGTCGCTCGATGCGGAGAACGTCGCGATAGAGGATGGTCGCGCCCGCGAAGGTCACCGCGGCGTCGTCCACCACGACGTCGAGGGGGAGCGAGGCTGCGACGCCGCGGGCCGCCCATCCGAGGAGGGCGAGCGCGATGGTGGAGGCGACGATGAAGGCGATGCCGACCCGTCCCGAATGATCGAGGAGGGTCAGGAAGAAGATGGTCGCGGAGAAGAAGTACATGGCGAAGGCGAAGCCGGCGAACACCCCGACCGACCCCATGCGGAAGAGCTCCTGCGGCCCGCGTGCGTCGGGGGAGACCGCGCCCGCGTCGCTGATCGCGCCGTGGCGGAGGGCGATCCGGAGGTGGACGATGAAGATGGACGCGACCAGGAGGCCGACCGGGATCGCCCAGAGCCCTCCGCCGTCGATGGAGAGGAGCGTATCGAAGAGCCCGTGCAGGGAGACCGCGAGGAGGAACAGCGGCCAGACGCGGGCCTTCGGGTTGACGAGCCGTCGACCGAGCGCGAAGCCCCAGATGGTGCCGAAGAACAGGTGCGCAGGGACGCTCATGAAGGCCCGCGAGGCGACGAGCGCCCCCGCGACACGACCGATCGCGAGGTAGCGAATGTTCTCCGCCGCCGCGAACCCGAGCGCCGCCGCCGCGCCGTAGACCATCCCGTCGACCGGCTCGTCGAACTCCTTGCGATGGGTCGCGAGCGACCAGGTCGCGAGGAGCTTCGCCCCCTCCTCGCTCACTCCCACCGTGACGATGAAGCCCAGCAGCGCGACCGGGAACGCGCGCGGGGAGCGGCCGAACGTGAGGAAGGTCGGGTTCGTGTAGGGCGACAGCGTGTCCCATCCCCACTCGACGAGGCCGGCCGGGACCACCGCCAGCGCACCGAGCGCGAAGGTCGCGACGACGAGCCACATCGGCTCCGGCTGCGCACGATCGAAGCGACGGACGAAGAAGAGCCAGGCGAACGAGACCGCGAAGGGGAGGATCAGGTTCGCGGCGGCGAGCGGCCAGTCCTTCGGGAGCGGGTGGCTCGACCGCTGGATGAGCAGAGGGAGCTTCGGCGTGGCGAGGAGGTGCGCGACGTCCGCGGCCTCGGTGTAGGCGACGATGGCGCCGGGTCCGCCGAACGGCAGGACGAGGCGATGATCGACGATCGCGTAGACGGGCGCGGGGCGGACCCCTGGCTCTTGGGGAGCGACGCCGCCTGTCGCGGCGCCTGTCGCGAGCAGCGTGTGGTCGCGGACGATCGCGACGTGCGGGGCAGGCACTCGCGTCGCGAGCGCCTCGAGCGTCGCCTCCGCTGCCGAGGTCAAGGGGACGAGGACTCGCGGGCCGTCGGCGATGGCCGCGGTGGTGTCGATCTCGAGGGCAGGCTGCTCGTCGGCCGTCACCCTCAGCCCACCGCGCCAGAGGAGCAGCTTCACGGTGTCCGATGCGAGGTCGTCGTCGACGCGCACGTCCACCTTCTGCGGCGCCGGCACGTCGATGTCCGCCGCGACCTCCGCGGCCGCCAGGCGCAGGGCGATGCGGGTGTCGAGATCGTCGACGGGCGGCTGACCTTCGGCGACCTGGAAGCGGAGGACCACGTCCCTCAGCCCGACGAGGTGGGTCTTGCACGCCGAGCACAGCAGCGCCGTGGCGATCGCGAGCAGGACGAGCAGCGGGTGCGATCCGTGGCGGCGCGCGGGCATGAACGCGCTGATGCTAACGTGCCTGTAGCGACGATTGCGCAGTATGGTGGGCCGAATGTCCGACGTGAACATCCTCTATACCGTCACCGCGGTCGTCCTCGTGGCGCTGGCCATCTGGGTGGGCGCCGTCCTCGTGACGACGGAGGATGCGCCCGACGAGTCCCCGCCGCCGGAGGATCCGAACAAGAAGGAGACGCCGACCGACCGCGTGCTGAAGAACCTCGGGGCGGACGAGCCGACGATGGTGACGATGCGCCGTCCCATCCTGGACGAGACACCGCCGCCGTCGACCGTCAGCGTCGAGGTCACGGTCCCCTCGGAGCGCGCGGTGGCCATCGGCGGGAAGTCTGCCCCCGTCGTCATCCTCCCGGTCATGCGCAGCCGGCTCGATTCTCACAGCGAGATCCGCGACGACGGCTCCACCGGCGAGGCGCCGATCGTGACCGGCGAGCCCGCGAAGGTCGACCGCCCCTCCAGCATCCCGCCCAACGGCGCGCCCGTGTCGCTGACCTCGGCGATCGGCCGGAGCGAGCCTGCCCACGGCCCGACCGAGATGAGCGCGATCGTCGATCGCCACCGCCTCTTCATCCTCGCCGACGGCGGGGGGCAGCGCGTCCAGAACGAGCTGGTCAGCGCGGTGGTCGTCAACGCGCTCGCCGCGGCGTTCGAGGCCAACGTCGACGACGGCGCGAACGCCGATCCCGCGCTCCCTCCGCGGGCGGACCGGTTGCGTCGCGCGGTCCTCGCGGCCAACGCCGCCCTCAAGTCGCGCAACGCCGACGGCGACGTCGACGCCGCCCGTGTCGGGGTGCTCGCCGCCCACTTCTCCCCGGACAACCGCAGCCTCTTCATCGCCAGCACGGGCCGCGACCGCGCGTACCGCCTGCGCACCCAGGAGGTCGTCCACCTGAACAAGACCGGTCTGGGCGGCGCCACCGCAGTCGAGACCGTGGTGCTCGATACGCTCCCCGAGGACGTCTACGTCTTCGGGTCGGACGCGGCCTTTCTGGCGCTCGGCGACGAGCTGCGCGCGGTGCTCACCTCCGACCCGTCGATCGACCACGTCGCCGCGCACTTCGTGGCTGCCGCGACGCGCGAGGGGAAGAGCGCGGGCATGACGGCGATAGTCGTCCGCGTCGAGCCGCCGCGGCTCAGCATGCGGCCCACCACGTAGACCGAGCGTCGGCCATCAGCCGTCGATCTTCGCCACCTTGAGGATGCCGCGGAGCAGGTAGTCCTGATAAATCTCGTCCCCCTGCGTCCACAGAATCAGGGGCTCCACGAGCTCGCCGTCGGCATCGACCCCGCGAAGCAGCTCGACCAGGCCCAGCGCCGGGAGCTCCTGGAGCGAGATGACCTTCGGGATCGCGCTCTCTTCCTCGAAGCGCGCCGCCTCGTAGAGGATGGGCTCGCCGTACGCCTCGATGACGCCGCGATGCCGCACCGGGTCGAGCTCGGCGAGCGGAACGAGCTCCCAGCCCGCGTCGACGAGGAGCGGGTGCATGTCCTCCTCGAACTCCTCCTCGAACGGGGCATGCGTCGGCACGTCGAGCCCGAGCTGGTGAGCCGTCTCGAGGAGCCGCTCGTGGGCGCGGTCCGCCACGAGGCCGGGCACCCAGAACGTCTCGAGCACCGCCACGAGTTCCTCGGGGCTGGCGGTCCGGAAGAGCCGCGGGTCCTTCGACTCGGGGTCGATCTCCGGGTCGGCGAGCGTGGCCGCGGCCCATTCGAAGGCCGACACGAGCGATCCGGGAGGGCTGTCCGTCGCGGCGATCATCGCGTCGAAGACCAGCGCGTGGATCGAGTGAAGTCGCCCGCCCACGTACCTGTGCGTCCCGAGCGCGCGCACGACGCGGGCCGCCTCGGCGCCCGTACGGATGGGTAGGTAGCGGCCGATCATGTGGGGGGGGACGAAAACCACGAGCCAGGTCGAAGGGCAAGCGCGAGCGCTGTACCTGGCTGCCCACTCGGGTAGTCTCGAAGACGTGGGACGCGCGGATATCCTGAACCTGGAGCTCGAGCAGGGGCTCCGGAAGCTGCGCGATGCGTTGCCCGGGCAGACGCTTTCCGGCAGCGACGGCCGCAAGTATCCGCTGGGCGAGCGCCTGGGCGAGGGAGGGCAGGGCTGGATCTTCCGCGCGACGTGGAACGGCAGCGTCGACGTCGTGGCCAAGGTCCTGCGGCCCGACGTGGTCACGCGTGACTCGCTGGCGCGCTTCCACCGTGAGGCCGCCGTGCTCCGGACGATGTCGCAGCAGTCGGCGCCGAACCCGCACGTGGTGCGCTACTACGACCACGCGTCGGCCTCGATGACGGTCCCTGGCACGCAGGAGACGTGGACCTTCCCCTTCACCATCCTCGAGTACGTCGAAGGCGAAACGCTCGCCGACACCCTCGCGCGCGAGCGCGGCGACGGCCTCGGCGTCGAGCGCACCAGGCACATCCTGCGGCACATCGTCCTCGCGCTGCGCGACGTGCACGCGCAGAACATCGTGCACCGCGACCTCAAGCCGTCGAACGTCCTCATCGACACGAGCCACGGGCGAGAGATCGCGAAGGTGACCGACTTCGGCCTGGCGAAGGTCTTCGACGACAAGCTGCACCGAACCGCCGCCCTCGCGGGGGCCACGGTCGGCTATGCGCCCCCCGAGCAGTTCGAGAAGGGCAACCCGCGCGTCGGCAAGCCCACCGACGTCTTCTCGCTCGCGGCCATCGTCTTCGAGATGCTGACCGGCGAGCCGTGCTTCCCCTTCAGCGACCCACTGCTCGTGCTCCACAGCCTTCTTCAGGGGAACCGCCCGACCTTCGCCAAGACGAGGGAACGCCTGCCGGCCGAGCTCCGTTGCCGGCCGGACATCGTGGAGGCGCTCGACACCGTGCTCGCGCGGGCCCTCGCGACCTCGCCCGACGCCCGATACGCGACGGTGACGATGTTCCAGGATGCGCTGGAGGACGCGCTCTTGATGCTCGGCGCCGGAGCGACGCTGCGGCTCAGCGAGCGACCGGTCGCCACTTACCGCCGGCCGGCCCCGTCGATCCCTGTCGCCCCTGTTTCGGGTGATGGCGCGACGATGCTCGCCGACGAGAGCCAGAGCGCGCTCTCTGCGATCTACCCGTCGTCGCCGGGGCGTCACAGCTCCGGGCCGTCGATGCCGCCGCCGTCGGCGATGGTAGCCCCGCTGCAGTGGCAGCTCGCCGCGCCGGCGTCGTGCCCGAGGCCGCTGCGCGTCGTCGCCCTGTCGCCCGACACCCGCAGCGCCGTCGGCGTCGGTCCCGACGGGCTCGTGGCGTGGACCGGGCGCGGCTGGAGTCGCCTCGACCTGCCGCGGTTCGTCGCCCCCGGGATGATCGAGGCCGCCGCGTGGTTCGGCAGCCACCTCGTCCTCGCGGGTGCCTCCTCGGTCGTTCACCTCCGCTCCCCCGACGGCGCCTACACGCCCATCACGTTCACCGTCCCGGGGCTCGTGTTCCACGGGGCCTATGCCGACGCGCGCGGCGTGGTGCTCGCCGGCGAGCAGATCACCCACGCGGGGCCCGTGGGGGTGATTGCCACCATGAGCCTCCAGCACGGCGGCCTCCTCGCTCTCGCGTGGGCGATGACGCGCCTCGCCGCTCCGCTGCGGGCGGTCACGCGGCTCGACCAGACCATCGTCGCGTGCGGCGACTACGGTACCCTCGCTTCGCTGCGAGAGGGGCGCGTCACGACGGCGCAGGTGTGCCCGCAACCGCTCTTCGCGATCACCGCCACCGGCGACGGGTCGGCGGTCGCGGTCGGGGGAGGCGGCTTCGTGTTCCGCGTCGGCCCGACGCTCGAGGCCAGGCTCGATACGGTGCAGACCACGAAGAGCCTGACCGCCGTGACGCGAGGCCTCGACGGGGCGCTCTACTGCGGCGGCGAGGATCGACGCGTCCTGCGCAGAGAGGCCTCGGGCTGGGTTCGGACGGGGGCGACCGTCGGGGCTGCCGGGGCGATGGTGCGCGCGCTCTCGGCGGGGAACGGCGGAGTCACGGTGTTCTGCGACGACGGCTCGATCCTCGAGGGCTCGGTGCCTGTCGCGATCTCGGGGGCCATGTCGGGGCGAGGCCCGGGCACGCTTAGGGCCGCAGGTACGCAGGAGCCCGATCCTCGCAGCGGTGGGGGCGAGCGCAGGTGACGGGTGGCCGTGTGCTCCTTCTAGGGAGCGGTTCGCCGAGGCGACGCGAGATCCTGGAGAGCCTGCGGGTGCCGCACGTGGTCTTCGTGGCCTCGATCGACGAGGATCTGCTGCGTTCGGAGACCCCCGACGCCTACCTGACGCGCATCGCCCGCGCGAAGCTCGCCGCCGTGCGGCGCCGACTCGTGGACGAGCCACGCGCGGAGGCCTCCGCCATCCTGGTGGCCGATACCTCGGTGATTGTCGGCGAGGGTGACGCGGCGCGCGTGCTCGGCAAGCCCGCCAGCGCCGACGACGCCTGCGCGATGATCGAAGAGCTCGCGGGGCGCACCCACGAGGTCCACACGCGATTCGCCCTCGCGAGCGTCGATGCAGACGGGCGCGACGCGTTCGTCCACGAAGAGACGGTGCGTACCAAGGTGACCTTCCGCCCGCTCACCCACGCGCAGGCGTTTGCCTATGCCGAGACGGGGGAGGGGATGGACAAGGCGGGCGGCTACGCAGTGCAAGGCCTCGGCTCGGCCTTCGTCTCACGCATCGACGGGTCGTACTCGAACGTGGTCGGCCTGCCGGCGTGCGAAGTCGCGGTGGCGCTCGAGCGCCACGGGCTCAGGGTGGCGATGGAGCCTGCGCGCCGGGCCTGATAGAGTCGCGGCGTCGAAGTCGAACAGGCGATCGCTGGCTGCCGGGGTGAAAGCCACGGGAGCGAGAGGAAAGTCCGAGCTCCACAGAGTGCGATGCCGGGTAACGCCCGGTGGCGGAGACGCCGAGGAGAGTGCCACAGAGAAGAGACCGCCGTCCTCGCACCGAGCCGAAAGGCGAGGGACGCGGGCGGTAAGGGTGAAAGGGTGGGGTAAGAGCCCACCGCGTCCACGGTAACGGGGACGGCAAGGCAAACCCCATCGGGAGCAAGGCCGCGTAGGCAGGCACGGCGTTTCCTTCACCGGAGCGCCCCTTCGTCGGACGCTCGCGTCCGTCGGAGGAAGGGCGACTCGCCCGAGCCTGCGGGTTGGCTGCTGGAGGCGATCGGCAACGGTCGTCGTAGAGGAATGATCGCCGCTGAACGGGGGGTGACCCCCAGGCGGAACAGAACTCGGCTTACGGGAGACTTCGACCAATCGCCCACCCTCGAAAGAGGGTGGGCGATTGCTTTTCTGTTCTCAATTCTCACGGCGTCGGTCGGCAAGAGCCTCCCTCCTTCCTCCCGTGAGAATTGCCGGGGAGCGCGGCCGCTCCCCGGAGCCCCAGCCGTTCTCAATTCTCACGGCGTCGGTCGGCAAGAGCCTCCCTCCTTCCTCCCGTGAGAATTGCCGGGGAGCGCGGCCGCTCCCCGGAGCCCCACCCGTCCTCAATTCTCACGGCGTCGGTCGGCAAGAGCCCGCTCGTTGAGAATTCTCGCGGCGTCCGTCGCCCTCCTTCCTTCCGCGAGAGTTCACGGGGAGCGCGGCCGCTCCGCGGAGCCCCAGCCGGTAAGAGCCTTGACCGCGCCCTGGCTCGCGTCGAGATTCGCTCGATGCAGATCGATTTGTTTCTTGCCGAGCTTGATCGCTCCGTGGATGCGACGCTTGCGGTGCTCGAGGGGGCGGCTTCGGCGGCCGAGCCTGGGCCCGAGTTGGGTATCCCGCAGCTGCTCGCGGTTGCGCTCACGAAGGAGCTCGAGGCGTCGGAGGAAGCGGCGCTCTGGATGACGCTCGAGGCGGACGTCGACGTGAAGCTCGCGCTCGCTCGTCAGTGCGGGGACGAGGCGAAGCACTACCGGCTCATCGAGGTGCGGCTGCGCGAGCTGGGTGTGGACACGGACACCCTGCGCCCTCAGCAGGGAGGGCCGACGCCGATGTTCCGGTTCCTCACGGAGCTCGGGACGACGGTGGAGCGCGTGGCCGCGGGGCAGTTCACGCGGGAGGCGCTCGCCCAGATGCACAACCGAGTGTTCATCGACTACTGCGAGGCGCACGGGGACGCGACGACCGCGAAGCTCTATCGCGACATCATCCAGCCCGACGAGGGCCATCATCACGAGATGGGGAGGAAGCTACTCGCACGCCTCGCCGTCGACGACGAGGCGCAGGCCCTGGCGCGTGCCGCCTCCGCGCGGACCCTCGCGCTGGCCGGTGAGATCCAGGAGATGGTCCGCCTGAAGAAGGGCATCGCCCGCGCGCCCGGTTGCTAGTTGAATGGTTGAGCACTGTCACCTGCACCAGGTGCAGGCGCCTGTGGTCGGACGACGCTTCGCGTGGTGCTGGATTGCGGTCGACGGCCTCCGAGCCCGGTCGAGTGGTCTCCGGGGTCGGAGGCGACGGCCTCTGACCCCCGTCGAGTGGTCTCCCCGATGCCGGGTGCTACGGCAGCGCTATGGAGTAGAGGCCGTCCGTGTTGAAGAGGCCGAAGCCGCCGTCGACCGTGCGCAGCTGGCTGAAGGTGAAGAACATGTGGGACTTGTCGTGGGTGACCCAGAAGTAGTCCGGCGCGTCGGCGCCGGCGACGACGAGGGTGCCCGGGCCTGAGCCTCCGGCCGCGACCGTGTAGATGTCGGCCGTCGCGGCACCGTTGGGGAGGTCCGTGACCGTCGTGTTGGGGAGGTAGTTCTGGCTGTAGACGAGGTTCGTTCCGGTCAGCGGGCTCGCGTTCCACACCGACGTGTTCGTCACGATCTGATTGATCGCTCCGTTCGCGACCGACGCGGTGAAGAGGGTGCCCGTCGACGCCTCCGTGCCCACGACCTTCAGGTCGGTGCTGTACACGACGTAGGAGCTATCGGTCGTGAAGGCGTTGACACCGCCGAACGTGGTCGCGAGGCCGCTGCCGCTGACGATGAGCGCCGTGGCCGCTCCGGTCGAGAGGTTCCGGAGGTTCAGCGAGGTCGGGGCGCCGGTGCTCGTGTCCACGGCCGTGCCGTAGTCGACGTCCCACTTCTCGTCCGGCGACACGGTCTGGACGCCGAGCACCGCCTGTGTGCTGAGCGTCTTCACGACAGGGGTGGACGACGGCGTCGCAAAGGTCGCGAGGCCGAGCTCTCCGGTCGATTGTGTGAAGACCGCGAAGGTCGAGGCGTGGCTCAGGTAGAAGAACTCGGTGCCGCTGGTGGGAGCGGCGAACGAGGCGAGGATCGGGAGCGCCGTGGCGCTGGTAATACCGTGCGCTGAGAGCGCGACGGTGGGGGTGCCGCTCAGCGTGAGGACGTCGTCGCCGATCGTGTCGGTGACGAAGTTGACCGCCCCGCTCTCGTACGGGCTGCTGACGCCTCCGCCGGTAGCGAGGACGACCGAGCTCCAGCTGGCGGCGCCGTTCCACGAGCGAATCGCAGGGGTGAGGTTGCCGCCGTCGTCCAGCGCGCAGGTGCTCGTCACGACGTACTGGGCGTCGACCGTCGCCCACGGAGAGCAGGTCGTGGAGGTGATGTCGATGACCACGCTCTTGGCGAGATCCGTCGCCCCCGCCGCGGTGCCCGAGACAACGCCGATGTTCCCCTTCTTCCCCGTGGGGTCGGAGCCGTCGGTGTAGACGACGTAGGACGAGCTCGGGGCGATCGCGAGGATGCCGGTCGAGCCGGTGGCGACCTGCCGCAAGGAGCCGAGCGTATGCGACCAGATCGAGAGCGTCCCCGCGACAGGCTGCACGACGCCGCTGACGGTCTGGGTCGTGTAGTCGGTGAGGATCGCCACGATGTCCCCGCCGATGCCCGCGACGATGGGGCCGATCCCTCCGTCGGTCGTCGGACCGGGGGCGATCTGGGTGACGGTGCCGGTGATGTCCGTGGCCGAGACGCCGTTCTTCGCGTCGAAGTAGACGAGGTAGTCGTCCGAGGTGAGCCCGACGACGTCGACGAGCGCGTTGGTGAGGATGGGGACGCTGCCGCTGGGCGCGATCGGGCCCGTGGGACCGGTGCTCGTGCTCGTGATGCTCGTACCGGTGCCGGTGCCGGTGTCCGTCCCCGTCTGCGTCTGCGTTCCGGTCCCCGTGCCCGTCCCCGTGAAGGTGCCCGTGCCTGTGACGGTGCCCGTGAACATACCCGTCTGCGTGCCTGTACCGGTCCGGGTCCCCGTCCCCGTGACCGTGAACGTGTTCGTCGCGGTTCCGGTGGAGACCGTGCTCCCGCATCCACCGTTGGTCGTGTAGCCGACCAGCAGCTCCGAGCAGGTCGCGCCGTTGCCCTCGGCCACTGCGCTCTCGCAGGCGACCTGGTTGGCGGCGTTCGCCATCGAGAGGCAGCACGCGCTGAGCCCCGTGCAGGCGCTCGAGTCAGGCGCGGCGACCGAGCCGCAGCCAGCGACGAGAGCCGCGAGCGCGACCGAGAGAGTGAAGGAAGCGGTGAGCAGGATGGGATGGCGCATGGCAGGGTTCCTTCGCAAGGTACTCTTCATTTGTCGGCGTCGCGGTCCTTGGCGACGAAGCAGGCTCGCGAGGCGCCGCAGCGCTCGGGTGCGGCCGGTTCGTCGGTGGGCCCCCAGGGCTGCCCGGTGTGCAGGCAGGTGTAAGGGACCTGGTTCTTGCCGAAGGCAGCCTCGCGCTCCTCCGGAGACATGGCCTGCTTGAAGCCCTTCCAGCGGAGATATCGACAGACATGCGCGGTCGGCATGGAAGGGTCAGCGCGCTCCGGTCGCCATCTCGAGGGCCTGCACGACCGTACCCGGAATGAGCTCCACCTTGTACCCCGTCATGGGAAGCGGCCTCGCGCCGTCGCGCGCGATCTCCCCGGCGGCGTAGAACGTCTCGCGGTCGCACCGTCCAGCCTCGAGCACACGCTCGACCTCGGGCAGACGCAGCGGGATGCTGGCGACGCCACCCATCGCGACGCGCGCCATCCGTATCCTGTCCCCGTCGAGCACGACCCGGACGACCACCTCGACGAGCGACCACTCGGCGCGCGCCCGGCTGATGGCGCGGAAGTACGCGGCGCGCTCTCCCGGAACCGGCGCCGGCAAACGTACGGCAGCGAGCAGCTCGCGAGGCCCCACACGATGCGTGCGCGTCGGGTCGCTTCCGTCGCCGAAGAGCTCCGCCATGCCCACGCTGCGCGGCGGGAAGAGGTGGGCGCGAGCCTCGTACGCGAGGAGAGCCATGCCGACCGTCGAGGGGTGCGGCGCGACGCAGGGGCCGAGGTCGAAGCAGGCCGAGTAGAGGCTGTCGCCCTCGCGCGCGAGGCAGGTGGGGCCGCCGCGCTTCAGGCAGCGCATGTCGGGGTTGCGGTAGTACCAGCAGCGCACCTCCTGGAGGAGGTTGCCGCCGACCGTGGCGAGCGCGCGGATCTGCGGCGTCGCGAGCCCGGCGGCAGCGGCGGCGAGTCCGGGGTATCCAGCGACGACTCGCGGGTCGAGCGCCGCCTTCGCGACGGTCACTCGCGCTCCGATCTCGAGCTCGTCACCGACGGACGCGATCCCATCGAGGCCCGGGAGGTCCCGCAGGTCGCGCAGGTCCCCCTTCGCGATGCCGAGATACCGCCGCTCCTGCAGGTCCGTCGCCCCCGCACGGATCTCGCCGTGCGCCTCGGCTGCCGCGGCGAGCGTCGTCGGGAAAGAGATCATGCGCCCACCCCCCTCACGACGCGATCCGGGCGAATCGGCAGGTCGTGAGGCCTCCATCCTGTCGCATTGAAGACCGCGTTCCCGATCGACGCTGCCGGCGCCAGCGTCACGAGCTCGCCGAGCCCCACCTGCTGCCCCGTGACGTGCTCGAAGCCGCCGTCGACGAAGTGGACGTTGATCTCCGGGATGTCCCCGATGCCCGCGAGCCGGTAGTCGTCCAGGCTCCCTGTCAGCAGACTCCCCGAGCGCGAGTCCGTCCGCCGCTCCTCGTAGAGCGCGTAGCCGATCCCCTGGATGATCCCCCCCTCGGCCTGCGACCGCGCGAGATGAGGAACGATGCGTCGTCCGATGCCGTAGCCACCCCAGATCCGTTTCACCTCGATGCGCCCGAGTCGCACGTCGACGACTACCTCCGTGATCTGGACGGCCCCGGACAGATACTTGCTGACCACCATGTCGTCGACGGCGAAGGGGACGAGGAAGCCGCACTCGTCGCGCTTGCGCTGCGCGACGATCGAGAGATCGGTCGCCTCGGGCCAGAGCTTGCCCCACGGTACGAACGAGGGGGTGGGGGAGGAGCCGTGCTCGATGCCACCCGGGACCGCGCGGACGTTCTCCCAGTCGAAGTGTCGAGCGGCCCACTCGACGAGCGCGTCGCGCATCTGCGTCGCGGCGTCCTCGGCGGCCGGGATGACGGAGGACGTCGTGCGGCTTCCTGCCGACGTGGGGCCATGGACCGACAGGGAGCTGCCGATCTCCAGCCGCACCGCCAGCGGGTCGATGCCGAACACGTTCGAGACGGCGACGGCGATCGCCGTTCGGATTCCGTTGCCCATGTCCTGACACGCGGTCGATGCGGACAGCCCGTCGGGCGTGCAGCTCACCCTCACCTCGCTCGCCGGGTCGGCGAAGCAGAACCAGCCCGCGGCAGCCACCCCCACGCCTCGACGGTAGCGCCCGTTCTCTGCGCCGGTGACGGGTCGCTCGCGCCAGACGTCGAGCGCCGCAGCCCAGTCGTAGAGCGCGAGCCGGGGCGGGTTGTTGTCCCAGCGTCGGCGCAGCGCGATCGGATCCTCCCCGCGACGCCACGCCATCTCGTCGACGCATTGCTCGAGAGCCCAGTACGACGGCGGACCTCCCGGGCCGCGGAACGGCTTGCCCGGCGGCGTGTTCGTGACGACGTCCCAGTCTTCCAGGTCCTTCGCGTGGTGCGGATACATCAGGCGGAAGATCGCGCTCGTGCTCGACCCCACCGCGACGCCCGAGTCCGCCCTCGCGTGCATCACCATGCCGGTCATCGCGCCCCGGTCGTTGCTGGCGAGCGCGAGCTCGAACCGGACCTCCGGACGCGACCCGCCGACCTGGAGCTCTTCGCGGCGGTCGAGCACGACGCGCACCGGGGCGCCCGCTTCCTTCGACAGCTCGACTGCGGCGATGACCTCCGGCGTGAGCTCGGCTTTGCTCCCGAAACCGCCACCGACGTAGTGCGCCTGCACGTCTACGGAAGCTTGGGGGAGCGACCAGCGCTCTGCGGCGTCCTCCGCCACACGCAGCACGGCCTGCGTGGAGAGGTGAAGAGTCAGCCGTGGCCCGGCGCCTCCGTCGGCGTCGGCGTTCCAGTGCGCGACGCACGCGTGCGGCTCGAGCGCCGTATGAGCCTGCGTCTGGGTGTTGAAGTCGCCCGCGGCGAGGACGCTGCCGTGAGCCCCCTCTCGGGCGTCGCGGACGGCGTCTCGTGCCGTGCCGGGAAAGACCGAGAGCAGGCAGAACGGGCCACGAAGGTTGCCATGCCAGCAAGCGGGGATGACCGGACCTTCGATGGAGCTCGGTGCGCTCCAGCGATCGCAGAACGAGGAGTAGACCGCGGGCGCTCCCGGCGCGAGCGCGCTGGTCATGTCGACCGCGGCGGGAAGCACCTCCAGGTCGACCTCGATCAGCGCGAGCGCCGCGGCCGCCGCGCGTGCGTCGATGGCGGCCACGGCGGCGAGCTCTTGCCCGGCATACCGGACTAGACGCCCCTTGCCGGTGAGCGTGACGACGGCGCGAACGCCGGGGTGGGCGCGGGCACGCGCGCAATCGATGCTCCGGACGCGGGCGCTCGGGTGCACGGACCGCAGGATGCGCCCCTCCAGCTGCCCGTCGAGCTGGACGTCGACCGTGTACTTTGCGACCCCCGTCACCTTCTCGCGCGCCTCGTAGCGAGGCGACCGCACGGAGTCCTCCCGGTCGAAGTGCCCCTCGCATGCTGCCGCGACGGCGCGATAGATGGCGGCGTACGCTCCGCACCGGCACAGGTGGCCGGCGAGGGCCGCCGCGATGGTGTCTCGCGAAGGCGTCGCAGTGCCGTGCTCTTTCCGCCATCCGTCGTGGAAGTGGACGGCCTCGACGATGAAGCCGGGGGTGCAGAACCCGCACTGCAGCGCGTCCTCGGCCATGAACGCGCGCTGGATCGGGTGAAGCTCCGGCGGCAGGCTCTCGACGGTCTCGACCCTTCGCCCCTCGAGCGAGGTCGCGGGCAGGAGGCACGTCGTCACCGGCGTCCCGTCGAGCAGCATGGTGCACGCACCGCACACTCCCTGGCCGCAGGAGAGCTTCGCCCCCGTGAGCCCGAGCCGATCGCGGACCACATCGAGCGCCGAGTCATCCGGATCGACGTCGAGAGAGCGTTTCCCGCCGTTCACCTCGGTGTGGAGCGGAACGTTCGTCCCCGCACCCGGCCGGGCCTCGCGCATCAGGCTCCCTCGACGGCTGTGTCGGCCCACTTCAGAGGGCGCCGACCGGCGAGGCACGACGCGAGCGCCTGGCCGAACTCCGCGGGGCTCTGGAACAGGTAGATGTTCGGCATGCCGACGACACGCATCACGGTCCGGACGACCACGAGCGGCCCCGGCCCGGGTCCGGTCAACACGGCCCCCCACTCGATGCGGCGCGCGAGGCTCCGCGCGAAGGCGGCGGTGCCTAGCCGGGAACGCAAGGAGTTGTGCGGATCGGAGGCTGCGCTGTCGAGCGCCGCGAAGCGTGGGTACCCGGAGCGCTCGATGTGCGCCAGGAGCCCCGCGCGCCACACCTCGCTCTTGTCGTCGTCGACGATCCCGGTGACGCGGATGCAGGCGACGTCCGCCCGGCGCCAGAGCTTGTAGAGAGAGGTCTCCTCGACAACGTCGGCGTGGGTGAAGCCATACATGGGGTCGTCTCCGGTCGTGACTGGCGGGGTTGCGCCGCGCTCCTTCACGAGCGCGAGGGCGTCAGCCCAACCGCACGCATCCTCCTATCCTCGCGCCTCCGGGTCCAGCACCCCGTAGAGGAGGTCGACCACGACGTTCGTCAGCACGATGGCCGTCGAGGTGACGAGCACCGTCCCGACGATGAGAGGCCCGTCGCGGTCGAGCAGCGCCGCGACGCTCGCTGCGCCGATCCCCGGCCAACGGAACAGCGTCTCGGTGACCACGGCGCCGCCGACCAGGGACCCGAGGTCGAGGCCGAGCATGGTCACGATGGGGAGCAGCGCGTTCCGCAGGGCGTGGCGCAGGACGACGGCGGGCTCGGTCGCGCCTTTTGCGCGGGCGGTGCGGACGTAGTCGAGCCGGAGGAGGCCGATCATGTCGTCGCGCACGATGCGAGTGTAGGAAGCGGCGCCGTAGATGCCGAGGGTGAGGGCGGGCAGGAGCACTCCCAGGACGTGCTCGACCGGGGTGTGGCCGAACCCGTCGACCGGGAGGATTCGGAGCTGACGCGCCAGGACGTACTGGAGGCCGAGGCCGAGGATGAAGGTCGGCGTGCTGATCCCGATTAGGCTCAGCCCGACGATCACGCGGTCGAGGGCTCGCCGGTGCGCCCAGGCGGACAGGACACCGGTCGAGATCCCCAGCAGCGACTGCACGATCACCGCGGCGATGGCGAGCATCGCGGTCCGGGGGAGGCGTTCGGCGAGGATGTCGATGACCGCGCGACGCTGCTGGTAGCTCTTCCCCAGATCGATGTGGATGGGGCCGAGCGCGGCGCAGGTCGCATGGGCCGCGTCGCCCGAGGGGGAGTGCCAGGGGCCGACGTGGACGAGGCGGGTCACGAAAGCGCCGTACTGAACGAGGAGAGGACGGCCCAGGCCGAGCTGTTCGCGAATGCGCGCGACGTCGGCGGGGCGAGCTTGCGGACCCGCGACCATCCGCGCGGGGTCCGAGGGGAGGACGTTGTCGATGAGGAACGTGAGCGAGACGACCGCCCAGATGACGAACGCAGCCCAGACGAGCTTGGTGACCAGCCGTCTCACCACGAGCGACCCGAGAGCCGCGCGCGCGCAGCTGTATGGAGGGATTGAGCGGGGTGCGACCAGAGAAAGCCGAGCGCGTCCCGGCGTGCCGACCCGGGACGGTCGAGCCAGGTCGTGGCAGTGTAGAAGGTCCAGACGGGGTGAGGCTTGAAGCCACGCACGTAAGGCTGCGCGACGTCCTCGAAGCGACGCGTGTCGGTGAAGGCCCACGGGGCGTCGTCACACACGATGTGGTTCGCCTCCGTGAAGAGGGCCAGACGCGCGACCGGGTCGAGCTCGTGGCGCGCACGCTCCACGAGATCGTCGACGCGGGCGCTCCTGTAGAACGCTGTGTTGGAGGACTGCTCCCCCTGGATTGCCTTGCTGCTGAAGAGAGACTCGAAGAAATCCGAAGGATCCGGATAATCCATCGCCCAGCCCGGTGCGGCCATCGCGACGGCACCGCGTGTGTACGCCAGGGAGAGGAACGTGGGCCAGTTAACGAGGTGCAGCTCGAGCCGGAGCCCGATCTTCGCGAGGTCTTGCTGGAGGATCTGCGCGGTGTACTCCGTCGCCCCCTGCCTCACGAGCAGGTACGGAATGGCGCGCGGATATCCGCCTTTCCCGGTCGCCGGATCGTACGGGAATCCCGCCTTCGCCATGTGGGCGAGGGCCGCGTCATAGTCGTATGTCTGCCCCACGAAGTGCGGGTCGTACCCGACGACGGCAGGCGGGAGGGCCTGGCCGGACGGAGAGAGGGACTCGGGCTTGTACGAGTGATACTGGCCGCGATCGATGGCGCTGGCGACGGCGCGTCGGACTTCGATGTTGTCGAACGGCGGAATCTCCGTGTTCATCACCTCGCCATCGACGGTGCGGTCGGGCTCGGCGGAGACGAACCGGGCCCATCGAGGGTCCGCCCTCAGGGCCTCGAGCTCTGCATCTCCCAGGTCATGAGTGAGGTCGATGTTCCCGTCTTCAAAGGCATAGAGCTCCCCCGCGCGGTTCATGGAGAGCGTCCACTCTATCGAGTCGATATAGGGGAGGCCTGGCACGAAGTAGCCGGTGTGCCGCGTGAGGACGAGCGACCGGCCCCTGTCCCAGCTCCCAGGAACGAGCTTGTACGGGCCTGCGCCGCACGGCTCCCAGGTGTCCTTGTAGCGGTCGCCAGCGCTGGGGCACACCGGACGGAGCGGATGCAGCGCGAGCACCGACAGGAATCGTGAGTCGGTCTCCTTGAGCCGTATGGCGACGACGTACTGCCCTTCGACGACGACGCCGTCGAGGTGCTCGGCCTTGCCACTTGTATAAGCGTCGAACCCGGCGATGGTGTCGTAGAGACTGGCCGCGGGGTTGGGTGTCGTCGGGTGGAGGGCACGCTCGATGGACCGCTTCACGTCGGCCGCGGTGAGCTCGCTGCCGTCGTGAAACCGAACGCCCTCACGCATGAAGAATCGATAGGTGAGCCCGTCGGGAGAGACTTCGAAGCGGCGCGCGAGGTCAGGGACGATCCTGGCCTGGGCGTCGTAGTCGACCAGCCCGGCGAAGATCTCCTCGAACATCGCGGAGGCGAGGTCGTCGCTGGCCACCGCCGGGTCGAGGGTGCGAACGTCCGCGAAGCTGGCGAGGTGCAGAGTCCCGCCGCGGCGAGGCGCCGTCTCGTCTGGATGAGATGAGCCGATGGGAGGAGGGAAGGGGGTGCTGCATGCGGCAATCATGAGGACGACAGGACAGAAGAGGCCGAGCGCGCGCATGAGTCAGCGTCTCCCCATCTGCTGGGCGTCGAGAGCATCGCGCAGCCCCTCACCCACGAGGTTAAAGGCGAGTACCGAAACGAGTATGGCGACTGCCGGGGCGACGAGCGTCCACGGTGCAACGAGGACGACGTCTTGGCCCTCGAAAAGCATGTGACCCCAGGTCGGAGTCGGGGGCGCGATGCCTGCGCCGAGGTAGCTCAGGACGCTCTCGGCCACGATCATCTGGGCGACCGAGAGAGTGGCGAGGACCGTCAGCGGCCCCGCCACGTTCGGCAACACATGAAGAGTGAGGATGCGCGTCGTGCTCTGACCCAGCGCACGAGAGGCGACGACGAAGTGCGCGTGGCGCAGCTGGATTGTCTTGGAGCGGATGATGCGCGAAGTCCCGAGCCACCCGGTCAGGCCGAGCACCAGCAGGATCGTCTCCGGGGTGGTCTTCCCGAGCGCGGCGCCGATGGCCATCACGAGCAGGAGGAACGGAAACGCCAGCCCGACGTCGACCACACGCATCAGCACGAAGTCGGTTGTGCCGCCGAAGTAGCCCGCGAGAATCCCCACGACGGCGCCGACGAGCGTCGCGAGCAGGGTCGCGGAGAGGGCGATGAAGAGCGACAGGCGAGCGCCATAGGCGAGGCGGACGAGCTCGTCCCGGAAGATCCGGTCGGTCCCGAGGAGAAACGCTCGCCCGGGGGGCATCGGGCCTCCGGAGGGAGCGATCCCGTGGGCGAAGTCGCTGACGAACGGGTCGTGGCTCGAGAGAAGCGGGAACAGAGCCGCGAAGATCACGAGCGCACCGATGAGCGCCAGCCCCAGGAGCGCGGGACGATTCCTGCGGAATCGCTCCGATGGACTCCCCCTCTCGTCACGGCCGCGCGTCACGTCAGCTCCGCGTGTTCTGCGACTCGAACAGGAACGCCCCGACACGCTTCGCGAAGTCGTCGGGCCGCTCCTCTTCGGGCGTGGCATTGGTGTCGAACAGCTCGAGGCGTCCGTCGGGGAGCTCGCGGGCGAGCCGCCGGACATGCGCCAGCCGCGTCGCGTCGTCGCGCCCGCCGCCGCAGACGAGCGCGGGGACATTCGCCCTCGAGAGCCGTGCCAGCAGGGAGCGTGTGTCGGGCATCGACCGCATCGTGACGTGCGCCGCCTCCCTCGCGGCCGGCGCGCCGAACGCGTCGAGCCAGTCGAGCACTCGCGCCGTGACCGGAAGCTTCGGAGTGGTCCACGGGTCGAAGTAGCGGAGGAAGAGCCTTGGCCCGCCGATCTGCTTGAAAACGAGACTTCCGACGACCGGCGCCGTCGCGGCTCTCTCCCACCGCGACCGCGACCGCGGATACAGATCGGGGCTGACGAGCACCAGCCGCTCGACGAGGTCGGGGTAGGTCGCCGCCATCGTGAGCGCGATGGTGGCCCCCATGCGTTGCCCGACGATGGCTGCGCGGTTCACGTCGAGCGCCGCGATGAGATCGACGAGCGTCTCGGCGAACGCGGCTGCCGTGTACGGGTAGCGCGAAGGCGGGGGCTTCTCGCTGTCGCCGAAGCCCGGGAGATCGGGGGCGATGATGCGGAATCGTGCGGTGAGCGGCGCGAACACCGAGTCCCACGTGGTGTGGCTCGCGAGGAAGCCGTGGACGAGGATTACCGGTGGGCCATAGCCCGCTTCGAGGAAGCGGACACGCACCCCGCGAATGCTCACGTCGCGAAGGACGGGCGCTGCCGAGCCAGAGAGGGCCTGCATGAGGTCGAGGGAAGCGTGAGCATACGTCTTCTCTTCGCCGAAGAGTTGCTTCGTCTCGTGCGCGGGGATATCGAGCCGCTCCTACTCCATCGCTCACCCGCGCACATGGACGCTGCCCTCTCGCCCGCTTGCTGCCGTTGCTCGCGCCATCGTTCGACGGCACGCGAGTGTCGCGCTCCCGGTGTCAGGGCGCACGCACCCGCTCGCTTCTGAATGCGCAACCATCCGCGTCCATCGACGTCCATCGACGTGCCCACGGTGTGACATTCGTTGTCATGCGGAAGGAGGTAACCGCGCGACCGCGCTTCCATTATGGAAGACCGCAAAAAAAAGACCGAAGCCGCGTTGACCGCCAAGTTTTTACTCGGCTAGGTTCGCGGTCGTTCGATGGATTGCGCGGCTGGATGCGCGGTCCAAGACAGCGGGGCCTCTCCCAAGCTCGTGACGCAGACGCGCACCGAGGGCGGTGGAGGTAAAGTCGATTAACGCGAGAGGTCAGTGCCGGTATTCGCACGCCCCTCTCGGACCGACCGCGGTCGGTCACCGTCGTAAGCCCCTCGCTCCTTGCGCAGAGGCAGTCGCCGGGCATGCAGCCGAAGTGCGGTGTCTTGAAGTTGCAGTCGCAGTCTTGACGAGGGACGGGCCCGCTGCGCTCGTTCCATCTCGATCGTTTCCGCGGTGAACCGGAAGCGACCGAGCAGGGAGCTCTGACGGAGGGGGCACGGCGCACGCCGGCCGATGCCGTGAGAGCTCGACGATGGACCGTGACGGATGACCTGGAGAAGCAGGCCGTTCGTCGCGGGGTCGAGCAAGTTGGACGAGAGGCGGCACGGTGCGGGCAAGAGGCGGCCTGCACCCGTGCTTCGTCATTGATCTGTGCGCGATTCGTCGCGCCGAGCGCGTGTGTCCCCGGGAGGATGATGATGGAAACCAAAGAGATGATCGAGATGCTGGTGGCGAACGCAGACGGCGCTGCGCTGACGACGGCGACGGACGGAGCGCTGGCGCTCGACACGAAAGAGGCGGACGGAGCGACGGAGGTCACCCGCGAGCAGCGCCGGTCGCGGAGGAAGCGCGACGTGCGCGCCCGAACCATCAGCGTCAAGCGGATGACCAAGCGCGAGCTCGAGCTCGGCCGCATGCTCTACCCCGAGGAAGCGGTCGACAAGCCCGTCACGCGCGCCGACTGCGGCGCCGGCGAGCGTCCCTGTCCGTTCGTCTCGTGCAAGCACCACCTCTACCTCGACGTGTCCGCGCGCACCGGCGCGATCAAGCTCAACTTCCCCGACCTCGAGGTCTGGGAGATGGTGGAGACCTGCGCGCTCGACGTCTCCGACCGCGGCGGCACCACCCTCGAAGAGGTGGGGGCGATCATGAACCTCACGCGCGAGCGCATCCGTCAGGTCGAGGTGAAGGGCCTCGCCAAGCTCGAGGCGCTCAAGGACATGGGCGGCCTGCGCGACTACGTCGAGGAGGGTCCCGTCGGCAAGCGCCGCCTCCCGATCCTCGCGAAGGCCCCCGTGGTCGAAGAGGAAGAGGAAGACGAGTTCGACGTCGAAGAGTTCGCCGGCGAGACGCTGGAAGCGGTCTGAACCGTTCTGCGTGATGTGGCGGCATTGACCGCCGGGCCGCGAAAAGGTACCCGGCGGCATGACGTCCAGGCTCGCGCTCCTCTCCGTATCCGACAAGACCGGCCTCGTAGCGTTCGCGCGCCAGCTCATCGCGCGCGGCTTCCACATCCTCTCCTCCGGGGGGACGGCGAAGGCGCTCGAGGCCGAAGGCATCCCGGTCGAGACCGTGGAGAGCTACACGGGCTCGCCCGAGGTGATGGACGGTCGTGTGAAGACGCTGCACCCGCGCGTCCACGGCGGGATCCTCTCACGCGGGGAGCGTGACGCGGACGACCTGACGCGGCTCGGGGGGCGTCTCATCGATCTCGTCGTGGTGAATCTCTATCCCTTCGAGCGAACCGTCGCCTCGGGAGCCGCGCACGACGTGATCGTGGAGAACATCGACATCGGCGGCCCGTCGATGGTCCGCTCCGCGGCGAAGAACCACGCGCGAGTCACGGTCGTCTCCGACCCCGCCGACTACGACGCCGTCGCCCTTAGCTTCCTCCCGGACGGCTCGGTCCCGGCCGCGCTGCGCGCGAAGCTCGCTGCGAAGGCGTTCGCCCATACAGCGGCATATGACGGCGCGATCGCCGCGTACCTGTCGCGTGAGGAGGCTTCTCCGCAGTTTCCACTCTACCTCACCCTGCCGTTCGTCCGGGCCTACCCGCTGCGCTACGGCGAGAACCCGCACCAGGTCGGCGCCTTCTACGCCGAGCGGGGGGCTCCTGCGGGGTCGCTCGCGCGCGCAGAGAGCGTCGGGTCAGGCGGGAAGGAGCTCAGCTTCAACAACCTCGTCGACGTCGACGCGGCGCTCGACGCCGTCCGCGAGTTCGACGCGCCGGCGGCCGTCGTCGTCAAGCACACCAATCCCTGCGGCGTCGCCGTGGGCGAGTCGCTCCACGCTGCCTACCTGGCCGCCCGCGACGCCGACCCCGTCAGCGCCTTCGGTGGCATCGTCGCGCTCAACCGCCCCGTCGACGCGCAGACCGCCGAGCTCCTGGCCGCCACCTTCCTCGAGTGCGTGGTCGCCCCCTCGTTCGACGAGGAGGCGCTCGTCCGCCTGCGCGCCAAGAAGAACCTGCGGCTGCTGGCCACGGGCGCCGCGCTCTCGGCGACCCACGAAGCGCTCCAGTACAAGCGGGTAGGGGGGGGGCTCGTCGTCCAGTCGCGTGACGCCTCCGCGGCTTCCGAGGTCGCAAAGGCGAAGGTCGTCACACGTCGCCCGCCGACCCACGAAGAGCTCGCCGCGCTCGACTTCGCGTGGAAGGTGTCGAAGCACGTGAAGTCGAACGCCATCGTCCTCGCGAGGCCCGGGCGCACCGTCGGGGTCGGAGCTGGTCAGATGTCGCGCGTCATCTCGGTGCAGATCGCCGTCGAGAAGGCCGGCGAGGCCGCGCGCGGCAGTGTGCTCGCCTCGGACGCCTTCTTCCCGTTCCCGGACGGCGTGGAGCTCGCCATCCGGGCAGGCGTGACCGCCATCGCCCAGCCCGGAGGCAGCGTGAAGGACGCCGAGGTCATCGCCGCCGCCGACGCCGCAGGATGCGCGATGGTCATGACGGGCGTCCGCCACTTCCGCCACTGAAGAGGTATCCAGTCTTGCGAGCGAGCGGCCCGATGCGTCGGTCGGCCTCGCTCGACGCACGTCAGTACGACTCGCTCGACGTAGGATGAGCTCCCATCACGCGCAGCGTCGTCCGAGCGCAGGCTCCTGCACCTCATCGAGGTCAAGGTGCACAACGTAGAGGTGCGGGTGACTGCGCTCCACTCAACAGCCCTACCACTCAACAGCCCTACCAGCGGACGAGGGCGCAGCCCCAGTGGATCCCTGCGCCGAGCGCGAGCATCAGGTTCAGCTCCCCCTTCTTCAGGTTGCCCGCCCGTGTCTGCTCGTCGATCAGGATGGGGATCGTCGCGGCGCTCGTGTTCGCGAAGCGGTCGATGTTCATCGGCATCTTCTCGGCCGGGACCTTGAGCTTCTCGCGCACGAACTCGTTGATGCGCTGGTTGGCCTGGTGGGCGAGGAACCAGTCGATCTGGTCGACCGTGACCTTCTGTCGGTCGAGGAGGGTGCGTGCCGACTCGGGGAGCTTCGTGACGGCGAACTTGTAGAGGTCCTTGCCGTTCATCGTCGGGATGTAGGCCTGCTCTTCGAGCATCTTCGCGTTCCAGTAAGGGCGCGTCGTGAAGCCGCCGCCTGGGACGTGGAGGAGGTCGGCGTAGCGGCCGTCCGTGTGGACGTCGACGCCGCGCAGGCCTGCGTCGCGGTCGGTCGCTCGAAACACCAGGGCGCCGGCGCCGTCCCCGAAGAGCACGGCCAGCGCGCGGTGCTTGCTGGCGCGGTCGCGCTCCTCCTGCGTGACCGGCGTGTGGCCCGGCACGTTCATCAGCGCGTCCCAGTTCGTCCAGGGCATGAACCCGGCGTGCGCCTCCGCCCCGACGAAGAGGATGGTCTTCGCGGCGCCGGTCTTGATGAGGCCGTCGATCACCTGCAGCCCGTAGATCATCGCGCTGCACTGCTGGCGGATGTCGAGCGAGGGGATGCCGTGGAGGCCGAGCTTCGCGCCGAGCAGCGCGCCCGGGCCAGGGAAGATGAAGTCGGGCGTCATCGTCGCGAAGACGATGTAATCAATCTGCTGCGGGGAGATACCCGCCGCAAGGATGGCCTTCTTCGCGGCCTCGGCGCCGAGATCGCTCGCGCCCACGCCCTCGGGAGCGTAGTGCCGCTGGCGGATGCCTGACCGCTTGAAGATCCACTCGTCCGACGTGTCCATCACGCGCGTGAGGTCGTCGTTGGTGACTGGCTTGCCCGGGACGTAGTGACCCGTCCCGATGATCTCGAATCCCATCGTCATGATGCGCTCGAAGCTAGAAGGTAGACTGCCGTGGGAGGCCCACGGAGCGTGGTGTTTCTAGCCGCAAAGGCGCATGACGGCTTGTCACGCTTCGGTCACTGGCAGGAGTAGTTCGACGGGTCGCCGGACCCCTTGCAGCTGCACCCGCCGAGGCCGAGGAAGCCGCAGCCGCCGGCGAAGCCCGTATCGCACTGGTCGCCGCAGAAGCCGCAGTTGCTGTTCGTCGTCAGGTTGGTGTCGCACGGCGCGTTGCACGTGCCGAAGTCCGGGGGGCACCCGCAGGTCCCGCCGCTGCACGTGCCCGAGGCACAGTCGCTGTTCACGCAGCAAGCCACGCAGGGGCCTGCGCCTCCACACATCATGGTCCCGGCCGCGCACGCGATGGTGCACTCCCCCGCGGGCGTGCATGCCGCGACCTCGCCGCCGTTCGCGGCGCACGCCGCCGTGCCGCAGCCGAGCGCGCAGCCCGTCTCGGGGACGTTGGGGCCGTTGACGATGCAGGTCCCGCCGCAGAGGTGGAAGGTGCTCGTGCACTCGGTGCACCCAGGCCCCATCGTCCCCGTCGGGCAGGGCGCGGCGTCGGGCTGCGTGACCGGTGCGTCGACTCCCGTGTCGGTCGGCGCAGGCGCGTCGACGGCGACCATCGCGTCTCCCGCGTCCGTCGCGGCGGAATCCGTCACTCTGCCGTCCGCGGCGCCGTCTCCGGCATCCATCCCGGGAGACCCCGTATCGATCGGGACGCTCGTCTCCTGCGTGGTCTGTCCGTCCTTCGATGCCGTCGCGTCGTGAGTGGGCAGCGCGATCGAGGCGTCGAGGACGCCGCCGTCCGCCCCGACCGCACACCCCGTCAACCCGACGACCGCGAGCGTCGCCCACCACGTACGCCCACAAAGCATCCGCTCAAAGTAGCAAGCTCTGAGAGGTGGCGCCAAATCCAAACGGGGGACACGGCTTTCGCGGCCCGCGCTAGGGCGTCGGGGCGGCGACCGCGGCCCGCGCGGTGTCACGCGACAGGCCGAGGACCGTGAGCGGCTCCGTCGATCGGCGCAGGGTGACCACGTCCCCCAGGCCCACCTCGTGCACCACGTGCGGGCCGTCCAGGAACAGCTTCGCCTGGCGCATCTTGCTGCGAATGACGATGCACCCCCTGTCGCCCACGACGCCGCGCGAGAGCGCGAGCCGCTCGCCGGTCGGCGTGTAGGGCTCGCGGACGACGTACTGGATCCGCCGCGACGTGAGCGGGAGCACCCGACCTCCGGCGCTTCGCTGCGCGGCGGTCGAACCGGCCGCCGGACCGATCCACAGCCCGCTCGATTTCTGCTCTTCCTCCCGGTCCTGCGGCTCTCCGTCTCCGGCTCCATTGGCGCCGGAGGTCACGCCGAGGATGTAGCGGGAGGTGGCCGCGGGGATCTCGTGGCAGAAGAGCGCGTCGTTCAGGACCCGGCGCGTCAGCGACACCCCGTTGAGCTCGACCTCCATGCGCGAGACGACCGTCCGTTGCATCGTCCCGGCGAGCGCAGCCTCGAGCCCGGCGAGGACCCCGCCCTTCCGCGCGGCGCAGAAGAAGCCGACCGAGTGCTCCGGGGCGCTGTTGATGCCGAGGATGGGGGTCTCCATCCCGACCGCGTGCGACGTCGTGAGGAGCGTGCCGTCTCCGCCCACGGTCACGACGAGGTCGAAATCCTCCGTCCGGTGGTCCGCGAGGGTGCTGGTCGTCACGCCGCGGGCGACGGCGCCGAGGCTCTCGATCGCGTCGAAGACCTCCTTGACCGTCGCCTCGTGCGCGCCGTGGGCGCCGAGGAGCCGCCCGACCGCCGGGTCGTTGCGCGCGAGCAGCTCCGTCGTGCGCGGATCGCGCTGTCGGGTCACGAACGTCTCGTAGGAGGTGGTCTTCACCACCACCAGGAGCCGCGGCTCGGCGGCGGTCATGGAAAGAGCTCCTCCAGGCGGCGGAGCGCGAGCTCGGTCTTCGCGTCCACGATGGCGCCGGCGCGACACTCTGCGAGCGCCGCCTCGAGCGGACAGCTCACGACGAGCGCGTGGGCCTCGAGCGGCGAGCCGTCCTCGGTAGGCACCGCGCGCGCCAGGGGGTCGACGTCGACGTGGAAGTAGTGGTGCCGCTCGGCGATGAAGCCGGGGGCAGGGTAGGTGAACGAACCGAGCGGGACGAGCCGGTCTTCTGCGACCAGGAAGCCGAGCTCCTCGTGCAGCTCACGTGCGGCGCCGGTGCGCGGAGACTCTCCGGGCTCGATGAGGCCGGCGGCGAGCTCCCAGAGGTTGCCGTCGCGGGGGCTCGGGCGGCCGTCGTTCTCCTCGTGGAGCATGAGCGCCGGCCTCGGGCACGAGCGCAGGTAGACCTGGCGGACGCCGTCTTCCTCGAAATGCGCGACGACGACGACGGCGTCGATGGCCTTGCGGGTGGCGATGTCGAAGCGGATGGGCGGGCTCGCCTCGCCTCCCTGATGGATGACCGCGATCTCGAGGCGGCGGACGTTGACGAAGCCGTCCTGCGCGGTTGCGCCTGCGGTGAGGTCACGCACGACCGAGGCCCGCACGACGGGAGGCGGCGGGAGCGGCGCGAGGATCGTCGGGGGGGAGGGCAACGCCAGCGAGCGTAACGAAGACTCACGGAGGAGTCTGGTGTTTTGTCGCGCGGAGCGGTGGACCTCCCGTGGGGATCTCGCGAGCTCCCCACGGTTCCGTGTCGACTTCCCATGGCCCCGTGTCGACTTCCCATGGGGATCTCGCGAGCTCCCTACCGGTACTCGATGACATCGGGCAGGGAGTCGACGAGCTCCCCTCGGTAGTCGATGACATCGTGCAGGGAGTCGACGAGCTCCCCATGGGTACTCGATGACATCGTGCAGGGAGTCGACGAGCTCCCCTCGGTAGTCGATGACATCGTGCACGGAGTCGACGAGCTCCCCATGGGTAGTCGATGACATCGTGCAGGGAGTCAACGAGCTCCCCTCGGTAGTCGATGACATCGTGCAGGGAGTCGACGAGCTCCCTACCGGTACTCGATGACATCGTGCAGGGAGTCG
>Ga0302279_10000376_pt1 | contig 65057 bp, 34 predicted proteins | sample III_Bog_N3_3_FD_194541 | JGI IMG/M metagenome (GOLD analysis project Ga0302279, IMG submission 194541) | Peat permafrost microbial communities from Stordalen Mire near Abisko, Sweden - III_Bog_N3_3 | ecosystem: Environmental > Terrestrial > Soil > Wetlands > Peat | place: Sweden: Abisko... | reverse complement strand
GCGACCTCGTCCTTACCAAGGACGTGCTCTGCCAACTGAGCTATCTGGGCAGACCAAGACTGCGTTGCAAGAAACGAAAAAGAGCGAAGAAAGTGCAGCTTGGATTTTGGTGCGTCAACAGAATATTTGCCTCTGTTGCGATATTTCCTGAAACGCACGCGAAAAGGGCATTTCGAGGCGTCAGGGGCCCACGCTGATCCGGTAGAAGCCAGGCGCAAACCGCTGGCCAACACGGAGGGTTTCCGCGAGGTAGCGGCCAAAATACGCATCCACCTCGGCCACCCCGGAGCGCGTGGTGGGGACCACCGGCCCGACGAGCCCTGAAACATCGACGGCGGCCATGAATTCCATGGGCTGCCAGGGCACCGAGGTGGCCGGGGGATGGGCGTCCGCAAGGGATTTTCCGAGCACGGACCGACCCGTGCCCGCCTCCGTGATCTCAACGTAGGCACCCCTTGGGCTAAGGGGTTCCAAAAGTGGGTCGGCCCGGTCAAAACCGATGAAGGTCGCTCCCGGGGGCTCTCCCCGAAGCGCCTCGGCCGGGGAAGCCGGCACGGCCAAAGGAGACGGTAGGTCCAGGACGAGCTCGGAGGGGTCAAAGGTCAGAATCGGGGGAAATGCGGCAAAGGCCCCTCCCGGTTCGCTGGGGACGTAGTTCCTCCGGGAGCTGTTGAACTCGGTCGGCAGGAAAAGCGGGGTGGGATCCCGAAGCATCGTTCCCATGATGACGACCGGGTCGACCAGGCCCACGGAGGGAGGCGTCTCACGCGGGAGGGATTCGATGGGTTTCGGCACCCTGATCAGAAACGTAAGAGCCACAAGGGCAACGACTCCAGCCAGGGAAGCCCATATCCAAGGCCTGTCGAAACGTACGCCGCCCGCCTTCATTTGGCCTCGGCGGGCGGAACCTGACCCCGTTCCTCGGCACCGAGGAGAACCTTGAAACCCGAATCATGTGCAGCCCCTTCGATTTCAATGAGTTCTGCGAGTGTTACCCCGGAGCTTGCTCGGACAAGGAGGGTCGGGTGCGCGTCCCGGCCCGAGCGGGCCTTCAGCCAAAGCTTCAGCTGGCCGACATCGACCAGGCCCTCGTCAGAGGTGAAGATCTGGCCCGACCGGAGCACACTGATGACGTCCGTGGTCTGCGCGGCTCCGGACTGGGCGCCGGGAAGCTGGGGGAGCTGGAAGTCCACCCCCACCCCGGGCGCCAGGACAAAGCGCGAGCCAAAGAGCGCAAAGAAGAGGCCCAGGAGCCCCACGTTCACGTAGTGGAGCGAGCCGGTCCCGTGGGGGGGCGGGCGAAGCCTTGAGGCGAGGTCAAGCGGGCGGGCGATCATTTGGGCGGGGAGGCCAGCTTGTATTCAGTATTTAGATACTTCATGATCTCGTTGCCCGACCATTCCATGTCTCGGACGATCGCGCGGACGCGCCCGTTGAGGAAGTGCAGCGCGAGGTGGGCGGGAATCGCCAGCATGAGGCCGCCGGCCGTGCACAGGAGCGCGCGCCACATGCCCTTCGCCAGCACGCTCGCCGTCTCGAAATCATGCTGGAACGCCGCGAAGGTCGTGATCATGCCGAGGACCGTGCCCAAAAGGCCCACGAGCGGCGCCACCTGGGCGATGGCGCCGATGGCGCCAATCCGCCGCTCCAGGGCGGGCAGCTCCACGACGGCCGCCTCCTGAACGTGGAAGCGCATGGCCTCGGCATCGTCGTCGGCGTGCAGGAGCGCGGCCTTGACGACCGCGGCGACCGGTCCCGGGGTCTCCTCACAGACCGTGAGCGCCTCGACCAGCCGTCGCTTGGCCAGGATGTTCTTGATGCCGCTTACGAACGCCGTCGACCGGATCTGTCCCCGGTGGAGATAGAGGGCCCTCTCAGTGAAGACGACCAGCAGGATAAGCCCGAGCGCGAAAAGGACCCACATCATGGGTCCGCCTTGCGTGAGGAGGCTCGGTTCTAGGGGGGGCATGACAAGGGGTTACATCAGGGCTTGGCCGCGGGCAAGTGGAAGCGGGTGAGCCGCTGCCGGGCGAGCGCCTCACCCGGAAGACCCGTGTCGAGGATCAGGGTCCATGCGCGCTTGGCCTCCTCGAGCCGGCCCTCCTGCTCGTAAAGGGAGCCCACATCGAGGAGCGTGCGGGCGATCCACCAGCGCCCCTTCGGGCCCAGGTCCTTGGGCCCGCCCGGCCTCACCAGGAAGGCGTCCACGACGTCGTTCCACCACACGGCCTGGGCCTTTGCCCGGTCGTTGCGAGAGAGGATGACACCCAGGTTGTAGCCCGCCTCGACGCGGACGTCAGCCGGCGCGTCGACCCGCTCGACCAGGTCCTCGAAGAGGCGCTTCGCGCTGTCGGAGTGCGACGGGTCGCTTGCCGACTGCGCGTTGTGGCACTCCGCAAGCGCCAGCTGCGCAACGATCGCGTCGGCTCCTTGGGTCGCAGGGTTGTTCACGAGCGACTCGTAGACCTGCTGCGCCTGCGGGAATTGGTTGAGTTCCCGCAGGAGGTCGCCCTGCCGCATCCTGGCCGGGAAGATGAGGTCGCTCGAGGCGTACCTTGGGTTGGTGACGAGGTTTTCCAGGAACTTGTAGGCCTCCTTCAGGTTCGCATCGGTCCCGAGCCGCTCGGCCTGCAGGGCGGCCTGGTAAAGGGCGTAGGGGGCGTACGGGCTGCCCGGGAAATCGTCGGCCAACTTGGTGAGGAGCCGCTCCGCGTCGATCACCTTGTCCTGCTGCGCGTAGCGGTCCGCCTCCACGATGTAGGAATAGACGGCGGCGTCCGACTTCGGGAAGTCCGACCGGAGCTTGCGCAGCGTCTCCTCGGCGGCGGCGTCCCTGCCCAGCTCGAAGCTGGCCTGGGCGCGAAGGAGCGCGGAGGTGCTCACGATGTCGTTGGCCAGTCCCGGGGCCAGCCCCACGGTGAACGGCGCCAGCGAATCCACGAGGGCGAGGGTCTCCCGGGGCTGCTTGGCGTCAAAGGAGAGGCGCGCCTGGAGCCAGGCCATCCGCGCGCGCAGGTCGGCCTTGATGTTGCCCGCCGGCGCCTCGTGCAGGAGGCGGTTCACCCGTTCGTACGCGGCGGAGACCTCACCGTGGACCTCCAGGCTCCGCGCCAGGTTCCACTCGGCCTCCCAGCGGTACTCGGGACCGAACGCCTTGTCGCGGCCGAGCTCGTCGAGGACGGAGGCGGCGGTCGTGAGCGCCCCTGCCTGGATCTCGGACTGGACCTGCTGGAACATGAGGATCCCGGGGGCAACGTCGTCGGGGCGCGAGCGCAGCGCGGCCGCGTAGGCGTCCGCGGCGTTTCGGAAGTCGCCGGCCCTGAACCAGGCCTCGGCGACGAGGACGTTGAACTCCGAGCGAATGAGCCCCGGGGGCAGCTCGCCGCCGGCCTTGAACCCGAAGTCCGCCGCGGTCCTGTAGCGGTGCTGCTCCCATGCTGACCCCGCAAGGACCGCGTAGGCATGGGCCTTGAGCGGGGATCCCGGGAATTTCTCGAGGAGGGCGTTCGCATCGTCCTCCGCCCGGGCGTAGAGGGAGGCCGACTCGGCGACGCCGAGGCGCGCCTCGTCCAGGCTGAGCTGCGCGCGGCACAGGAGAAGGCTCTCAAGGATCGGGTTCGGCGGCGTCTCACCAATCAGCCGGTCGAGCCTCTCGCCCAGCTCGACCCGCGGGGCGCCGGAGGCCGAGGCCCGCACCAGGAGCTCGAGCGCAATCCGCTGCTGGTCCGGGTCGGAGCCCGAAGACAGGAGCTCGAAAAGCTCGTGCCGGCCGACACCGGTCCCGGCGCCGGCGATCAGGCCAAGGAGGATCCTGAAGTGGTCGGTCTCCGAGCGCTCTTCCTGCGGGAGCGAGCGGAGCGCCGCCTGGAGCACATCGATCGCCTGCGGCTTCCGGTCGAGCGAATTGAGGGCGATCGCGTACTCGCGCGTGAAGCCGTAGCCGATCTTCTGGCTCTGGAATTTCTCGGCGTTCTTCCGGTCGGCGCTAAGCTGCTCCTCGGTCACCCCGCCGAGGCGCAGGCGCACCTGCTCCTCGGCTAGGAGGAACCGGGCGCGCTCGAGGTCGGACACCGCCGCCGAGGCAGCCTGCTGGTAGAGGCCGGCCGCGCGCACCGGCTCGTTCGCCGTGTCGGCGAGCATCCCCTGCAGGAAGTAATGCCAGCCGCGCTCCGCCGACGAAAGCTCCTCCAAATGCGCGGAGGCGAGCTCCGCCTTCGCCTGTTCCGTATGCTGCTGGCTGGCCGCGACGAGCCCGGCCCTCAGGTGCCAGGCGGCGCCGCGGGCCCCCGCGTAGGATTCGAGCACCTTGCCGGCGCCCGCCACATCGCCGTCGTCGAGGAGGGCGGAGGCGAGCGAGAGCGTCAGGCGGCCCGTGTCGGCCCCGGGCAGGGAAAGGAGCGAGCGGTAAAGGGTCACCGCCGTGGACGGGAAGCCGAGGGCCTGGGCGCGCTGGGCGGAGACGATCACGAGGGCGGACTCCCCGGGCGAGATCGACGGCTGGGCCGGGGCCAGCGGGACCGGCGGGTTAAGGGGCTCCGATGCGGCCGGACGCGCGCACACGGCTAGCATCAAGGCGAGGGCGAGGAGGGGTCGCATGTAAGGCGGCTTGATCCTTGTTGCGGCCCGCGTAACAATCAACCCGGGATTGGGGCTCGCGATGTGCAATTGACCCAATCGACCGGGGGATGCACGATCGGGTTCCCATGATAGCACTCATCCTCCTCGTCGGGTTACTCGCGGTCATCGTGATTGTGGCGCTCATGGCCACCGGGATCTACAACTCCCTCGTCTCGCTGCGCAACCGCTTCAAGAACGCCTATGCCCAGATCGACGTCCAATTGAAGCGCAGGTACGACCTGATCCCCAACCTTGTCGAGACGGCAAAGGGGTACCTGAAGCACGAGCACAGCACCCTTGAGGACGTGATCAAGGCGCGCAACATCGCGCTCGCGGCCTCGCAGGCGGCGGCCGCGAACCCGGCGGACGGCAATGCCATGAAGGGCCTTGTCTCGGCCGAGGGCGGCCTGACCGGCGCCCTGAGCCGCCTGATGGTGGTGTCCGAGCAGTATCCCGACCTGAAGGCCAACCAGAACATGATGCAGCTCACCGAGGAGCTCACCTCCACGGAGAACAAGATAGCGTTCGCCAGGCAGGCCTACAACGACTCCGTGATGCAGTACAACACGGCGCGCGAGACCTTCCCGAACGTGGTGCTTGCGGGGATGTTCGGGTTCCTCCCGGCCGAGCTCTTCCACGTCGAGGATCCCTCGGAGCGCAACGCCCCGAAGGTCTCGTTCGGCTGATGGACTTCTTCGAGGCCGAGGGGCGCGCCAAGAAGCGCACGGCGCGGCTTCTCGTGCTTTTCGGGCTGGCCGTGGCCGGGACCGTCGTGGCCGGCTATCTGGCGACCGTTTTTGTGCTGAGGGCCTCGAATATTGGCCGCCACGGTCGGCACGCCTACGGCTATTACGCCAACCCTGGCGATTACGCCGACCAGGCCGGGTTGTGGCAGCCGGGGCTCTTCCTCGCAGTGGCCGCAGGCACGCTTACCGTGATCGGCCTGGCATCCCTCTACAAGTGGTCGGAATTCAGCGCGGGCGGATCGGCGGTCGCAGAGAGCGTCGGCGGCAGGAGGGTCGATCCCCACACGACCGACCCGAAGGAGCACCAGCTCCTGAACGTGGTCGAGGAGATGGCGATCGCCTCCGGGACACCCGTCCCCGCGGTCTACATCCTTGACGACGAGCCCGCGATCAACTCCTTCGCCGCGGGCCTGACGACCAGCGACGCCGTCGTGACCGTGACCCGCGGCACCCTCCAGAAGCTCACCCGCGACGAGCTCCAGGGGGTGATCGCCCACGAGTTCAGCCACATCCTTAACGGGGACATGCGGATGAACGTGCGCGTCTCGGCGATCATCTTCGGCATCCTGGTGATCGGGCTGGCGGGCCGCGCCACGCTCTGGGGGATGCGCGGGGGGACGCGGGGGAAGGGCAACAGCGGCGTCCTTGTCATCCTTGGGATCGGACTCGCGCTCCTCGTTGTCGGCTACATCGGCTACTTTTTCGGGAGGCTGATCCAGGCCTCCCTCTCCCGGCAGCGGGAATTCCTGGCCGACGCGTCCGCCGTTCAGTTCACGCGGAACCCGGACGGCGTGACGGGCGCGCTCAAGAAGATCGGGGGCTACGCGATCGGCTCCTCGCTCGACACCCACCGGGCGGCCGGCATCAGCCATTTCTTCTTCGCCCAGGCGTTCGCGTCGAACTTCGGCGGACTCTGGGCCACGCATCCGCCGCTAGACGTGCGCATCCGCGCAATCGACCCCCGGTTCGACGGCACGTTTCCCGAGCCCCCGGAGGTGGTGGACGTGGCCAAGGAACCCTGGTCGAAGGTGCCCCACATGCCGCCGCAGGCCCCCTCCCCCGGGCCCCAGGCGGCGGCCGCCTTCGGCGCCGCCCTCGCCGCCGCCGCGGGCACCCTGACTCCCGAAGCCGCCGCGGGAGCCCAGTCCCTCCTTTCGGAGATCCCGGCGAGCCTCCGCACGGCCGCCCGCTCGCCGCACGACGCCCCGATCCTCGTCTACGGGCTCCTCCTCGCGGAGGACCCGGCCGTCCGGAAGGGCCAGCTTGCCTCGATCGCCAGCGGCGAGGGGGGCGAGGCGCTCCACACGCTGGAGCAGCTGGAGCCGGCCTTGCGCCAGCTAAAGCCCGGGCACCGGCTGCCGGTCCTGCAGCTGACGCTCCCGGCGCTGAAGGCCCTCCCGCAGTCGGCCCTCGGCTCCTTCGCCGGCACGCTCGACGACCTGGTCCAGGCCAACGGCAGGGAGACGACCTTTGAGTTCGCGCTCCAGCGGCTCGTCCTCAGGACCCTTGCCGTCAGCCGCTCGCCGGGATCGGCGGTGACCCAGATCTACTCGTTCCAGGCCGTCGCAGGGGAGATCTCCGTCGTCCTCTCGGCGCTGGCGCACACCTCGAGCGCGAACCCGGACGAGGCCGGGAAGGCGTTCGCGGAGGGAGCGTCGCAGTTGAAGCTTGTCCAGGACCGGATCCGGTTCCTCCCGGACACTGAGTGCGGGCTGGTGCAGCTGGACGCGTCGCTCGACAAGCTTGCGTCGGCGAGCGGTCCCATCAAGCAGCGGCTCCTCATGGCCGCGGCCCACGTTGTGAGCGCCGACGGGGTGGTCCTCACGGAGGAATCGGAGCTCCTGCGGGCCATAGCGGCGTCCCTGGACGTGCCCGTGCCCCCGCTGTCCGCGGCGGCCTGAAAAGAAACTTTGGGGCTTGCGCGACCTTTTGTTGGGGTTTGCGTCTGTAGCCCTTATGGCTCTTTATGGTACGGTCGTCCCTCGACCCCTAGGAGCCGATAGTTTCCAGCATATCAGCCACCATGAGTAATTTACCCACTGACCTCGCCCCAACGAAGGCGTCCTCGACGGCCTATCCGCCGCCGAACGCCCCGCATAAGAAGCGGAAGCACCGGTGGGTCGTCTGGATCCTGCCCGCGCTGCTCGTTCTGGGCATCGTCTACGCCGGAATTCGCTCGCGCATGAACACCACCCCGAATCCCTATGCGGGCGGGGGCGGCGGCCGAAGGGGCCCCGGGGGCGGCTTCGGGATGAACGGGCCCCTTCCCGTCGTCGTGCGGACGGCCCAGAAGGCCGACATCAACGTGATCCTTGACGGGCTCGGGACGGTGACGCCCTTGGCGACCGTGACCGTGCATGCGCAGATAAGCGGCCTGGTGACCCAGATCAACTACACGGAGGGGCAGGCCGTGAAGCAGGGCGATCTGCTCGTGACCATTGATCCGCGCCCGTTCCAGGCGGCCCTCGAGCAGGCGCAAGGCCAGCTGCTCCAGGCGCAGGCCCAGCTGAAGGAGGCGCAGATCGACCTCGACCGCTATGTGACCCTTTCCGGCCAGGACTCGATCTCCAAGCAGCAGGTGGACGCGCAGCGCGCCCTCGTGTCCCAGTACGAGGGGCTCGCGAAGACCGACCAGGCCGCCGTGGACAGCGCGGCGCTCAGCCTCGCGTACTCCCACATCACCTCCCCGGTCCCAGGGCGCGTGGGCCTAAGGCTCGTGGACCTCGGTAACTACGTGACGCCGGGCGACGCCACGGGGCTCGTCATCGTGACCCAGATGAAGCCGATCACCGTCATCTTCTCGCTCGCAGAGGACTACATCCCGGCGCTCCAGAAGCGTATGCGCGAAGGATCGGCCATCCCGGTCTACGCCTACGACCGAACCGGCGCGAAGAAGCTCGCCACCGGCAACCTCTCGTCGATCGACAACACGGTCGACCCTACGACCGGCACCTTCAAGCTGAGGGCCACGTTCCCGAACGACGACGAGTCCCTCTTCCCGAACCAATTTGTGATGGCGCGGATGCTCCTTGAGATCGAGCACGGCGCCACCGTGATCCCGACCTCGTCGATCGAGCGGGGGCAGCAGGGCACCTTCGTTTACGTGGTTGGAGCCGACAACAAGGTCTCCGCAAAACCCATCACCCTGGGTAATACCGAGGGCGAGCGCGTGGCGGTCACCGCGGGCCTGTCGATCGGCGACAAGGTGGTGGTGGACGGCGCCGACAGGCTGAAGGAAGGCATGGAGGTCGTGGCGCAGACGCCCGGCCAGAAGCCCTCTGGGGCTCCCTCGGGCGCGCCCGACGGGGACCACAAGCGTTGGAAGCCGGCGGGGTCGAACTGACGGCTCGCCCATGAGCCAACCCATGAAGGGATCCTCGCTATGAGTCCCTCCCGCATCTTCATATTGAGGCCGGTCGCCACGACGCTGCTCATGGCGGCGATCCTGATCGTGGGCATCGTGGCCTACCGCTACCTGCCGCTCTCGGCGCTCCCCGAGGTCGACTACCCGACGATCCAGGTCCAGACGTTCTACCCGGGCGCGAGCCCGGACGTGATGACGTCCTCGATAACGGCGCCGCTTGAGCGCCAGCTCGGGCAGATGCCGGGCCTTAAGCAGATGTCGTCGACGAGCTCCGCCGGAGCCTCGGTGATCACGCTGCAGTTCACGCTCGACCTGAGCCTGGATGTGGCAGAGCAGGAGGTGCAGGCCGCGATCAACGCGGCGGGCAACCTCCTTCCCTCGGACCTGCCTGCCCCCCCGATCTACGCGAAGATCAACCCGGCGGACGCCCCGGTGCTTTCCCTGGCGCTCACGTCGAAGACGCTCCCGCTGACGACGGTCGAGGACCTGGCCGACACCCGGCTCGCCCAGAACATCTCCCAGCTGGCGGGCGTCGGCCTTGTGAGCATCGGGGGCGGCCAGAGGCAGTCGGTCCGCATACGGGCCAACCCCCTGGCGATGGCGGCCTACGGCCTCAACATTGACGACCTAAGGACGACGGTGGGAAACGGCAACGTGAACACGGCGAAGGGAAACTTCGACGGCCCCTCCCGCGCGTACACGATCAACGCCAACGACCAGCTGAAGAGCGCGAAGGAGTACGAAAAGCTGGTGGTGGCCTACAAGAACGGCGCCCCGGTGAGGCTCTCGGACGTGGCCACGGTCGAGTTCGCGCCCGAGAACACCAAGCTCGCCGCGTGGTACAACAAGACGCCGGCCGTCATCCTGAACATCCAGAGGCAGCCCGGAGCCAACGTGATCAAGGTGGTCGAGGGGGTCCGCGCGCTCCTGCCCGCGCTCCAGGCCTCGCTCCCGCCGTCGATTGAGGTCACGGTCCTCACGGACCGGACCGTGACGATCCGCGCGTCGATCTCGGACGTCGAGTTCGAGCTCACGCTGGCCGTGATCCTGGTGGTGCTCGTGATCTTCATCTTCCTGAGGAACATCCCCGCGACGATCATACCAAGCCTCTCGGTGCCGCTCTCGCTGATCGGGACCTTCGCGGTCATGTACCTCCTGGGCTTCAGCCTGAACAACCTCTCGCTCATGTCGCTCACGATCGCGGCGGGCTTCGTCGTGGACGACGCGATCGTGATGATCGAGAACATCGCCCGCTACGTCGAGAAGGGGGACTCGCCGATGGAGGCCGCGCTCAAAGGCTCCGAGCAGATCGGCTTCACGATCATCTCGCTCACAATCTCGCTGATCGCGGTCCTTATCCCGCTCCTCTTCATGGGCGACGTGGTCGGCCGGCTCTTCCGCGAGTTCGCGATCACGCTCGCGATCACGATCCTCATCTCCGCGGTCGTCTCCCTGACGCTCGTCCCGATGATGTGCTCGAAGCTCGTCAGGCACCACAGGGAAGAGGAGATCCCCCTGTGGAGCCGCAAGGTGGGCGCCTTCATAGACGGCATGATCTCCAGGTACGGGACGATGCTCACCTGGGTCCTTGACCACCAGAAGCTGACGCTCGTTGTCGCGGCCGGGACGTTCGTCCTGACCGCGGTCCTCTACATCATTATCCCAAAGGGTTTCTTCCCGGTGCAGGACACGGGCCTGATCCAGCTGATCACCGAGGGGCCCCAGTCCGCATCCTATGAGGCGATGGTGGACCGCCAGAAGGCGGTAGCCGCGGTGGTGCTCCAGGACCCCGATGTCGAGAGCCTGTCCTCCTTCGTGGGCGTCGACGGCTCCAACACGACCCTAAACAGCGGCAGGATGCTGATCAACCTGAAACCCAGGGACAAGAGGTCCGACACCGCCTCGGGCATCATCCGCAGGCTAAGGGATCCCCTGGCCCAGGTCCCCGGCATCAGCTCCTACATGCAGCCGATCCAGGACCTGACGATCGACGACCGCGTGAGCCGCACCCAGTACCAGTTCGTGCTTGAGAGCGCGAACAGCTCGGACCTGGCGACCTGGATCCCGAAGCTCATGGACCACCTGGGGCAGCTGCCCCAGATCAACGACGTGGCGACCGACCTGTCCGAGAAGGGCCTCGCGGAGTTCGTGAAGATCGACCGCGACACGGCCGCCCGTTTTGGAATCACCGCCGCCACGATCGACAACGCGCTCTATGACGCTTTCGGCCAGCGGATCGTGTCGACCATCTTCACCGAATCGAACCAGTACCGGGTGATCATGGAGGCGAACCCCGCGCTCCAGCGCTCCCCAGAGTCGCTCTCGCAAATCTACATCCCCTCGGCCGCAGGCGGCCAGGTCCCGCTCTCCTCGATCGCCTCCTTCGAGGCCCGCCCGACGTCGCTCCTCATCAACCACCTCGGGCAGTTCCCCTCGAACACGATCTCCTTCAACGTCCCTAAGGGGCAGAGCCTGGGGGCCGCGGTGACCGCGATTCACAAGGCCGAGTCCGAGATCGGCATGCCCGCGAGCATCCTGACGAGCTTCCAGGGTGCCGCCTCCGCCTTTGAGTCGTCCCTCTCGAACGAGCTCTTCCTGATCCTGGCCGCGGTGCTCACGATGTACATCATCCTGGGGATCCTCTACGAGAGCTTCATCCACCCGATCACGATACTCTCGACGCTCCCGTCGGCCGGGATCGGGGCGCTCCTGGCCCTCATGATCGTTGGGAAGGACTTGGGTGTCATCGGCATCATCGGCATCATCCTCCTGATCGGCATCGTCAAGAAGAACGCCATCATGATGATCGACTTCGCGCTCGACGCCGAGCGCAGCGAGGGGCTTCCCCCGCGCGAGGCGATCTACCAGGCGTGCCTCCTGCGCTTTCGCCCTATCCTCATGACGACCCTCGCGGCCCTGCTCTCCGGCGTCCCGCTGATGATGGGCACGGGTATGGGCTCCGAGCTCCGCAACCCCCTGGGAATCACGATCGTGGGCGGGCTGATCGTCAGCCAGGTCCTCACCCTTTTCACGACCCCGGTCATCTACCTCATGTTTGACGGGATCGCGGCAAAGTTCGGCAAGAGGCAGCCGGCGCCGGTGCTCACCGAGGAGGCTGCGACGTGAACTTCTCGGAGGTGTTCGTCAGGCGGCCCGTAGCCACGACGCTCTTCACCTCGGGCATCGTCCTGGCGGGCATGGCGGCGTTCGTGAAGCTGCCGGTTTCTCCGCTGCCGCAGATGGACCTGCCGACGATCAACATCTCGGCCAACATGGCGGGCGCGAGCCCCGAGACCATGGCCACCACGGTGGCCACCCCGCTTGAGCGCCACCTGGGGACGATCGCCGACGTGACGGAGATGACCTCGTCAAGCGGCGTCGGAAACTCCAACATCACGCTCCAGTTCGGCTTCCACCGCGACATCGACGGCGCCGCCCGGGACGTCCAGGCCGCCATCAACGCGGCTCGCGCGGACCTGCCGACCGCCCTCCGGAGCAACCCGACGTACCGCAAGGTGAACCCCGCGGACCAGCCGATCCTGATCCTCGCCCTCACCTCGAAGACGCTCACCCAGGGCCAGCTCTACGACGCGGCCTCGACGATCCTCCAGCAGAAGCTTTCCCAGGTGGACGGCGTCGGCGACGTGGAGGTGTTCGGGAGCTCGCTTCCGGCCGTCCGCGTCGAGCTCAACCCGTCGTCCCTCTTCAAGTACGGCCTCGGCCTTGAGGACGTGCGGGCGGCGCTGGCCGCCGCCAACGCCAACAGCCCGAAGGGAGCCATCGAGAACGGCGAGTCCCACTGGCAGATCCTCGACAACGACCAGTCGCGCACGGCCAAGGACTACGAGCACCTGGTGGTCGCCTACAGAAACGGCGCACCCATCCGCCTGAGCGACATCGCCAGCACGACCGACTCGGTCGAGGACATCCGCAACCTGGGGCTTTCCAAAGGGAGCCCCGCCGTGATGGTGGTCCTCTTCCGCCAGCCCCAGGCCAACATCATCGAGACGGTCGACCGCGTGATCGGGATGATCCCCCACCTGCGCTCGACAATACCCCCCGCCACCCAGCTTGAGGTCGCCATGGACCGGAGCATCACGATCCGCGCCTCCCTCGTCGCGGTCGAGCAGTCCCTCGTCGCGGCCGTGATCCTGGTCGTCCTCGTGGTCCTCATGTTCCTGCGCGACTGGAGGGCGACCCTGATCCCGGCCGTCGCTGTTCCCGTGTCCCTGATCGGCACGTTCGGCGCCATGTACCTGCTCGGCTACACCCTCGACAACCTCTCGCTCATGGCGCTCACGGTCGCCACGGGCTTCGTCGTGGACGATGCGATCGTCGTCATGGAGAACATTGTCCGGCACATGGAGTCGGGGGTCCCAAGGTTCGAGGCGGCCCTTATCGGCGTGCGCCAGGTCGGGTTCACGGTGCTGTCGATGAGCCTCTCGTTGATCGCGGTGTTCATACCGATCCTGCTGATGGGCGGCATCGTGGGCCTGTTCTTCCGCGAGTTCGCCGTCACCCTTTCGGTCGCGATCCTGATCTCGATGGTGATCTCGCTCACGACGACCCCGATGATGTGCTCGAGGCTCCTGAGCCCCCGGGGCCACCTGCCGATCACCAACCGCTTCAGCCGCTTCACGGAAGGGGCCTTCCAGGACGTCCTGGCCACCTACAGGCGGACGCTCACCTGGGTGCTGGACCACGCCTTCACGATGATCCTGGTCCTCGCCGCGACGGTCGTCCTGAACTTCTACCTCTTCAGGACAATCCCGAAGGGGTTCTTCCCCGAGCAGGACACGGGCCGGCTCTTTGGCTTCATCCAGGCGGACCAGAGCACGTCCTTCCAGCGGATCTCGGCTAAATTGAAGCAGTATGTGGACATGGTCCAGGCCGATCCCGACGTGGACGACGTCGTCGGTTTCACGGGGGGCGGCGGCGGCGCCAACACCGGGCGCCTTTTCGTGTCGCTTAAGACCCTCGACAAGCGCAAGGCCAACTCCGAGCAGATCATCGCCCGCCTCAGGCCCAAGCTCGCGAAGGTCCCGGGCGCCACGCTCTTCATGTTCCCGGCCCAGGAGATACGCATCGGCGGCCGCGTCAGCAACTCGATGTACCAGTATACGCTCAAGGCCGACAACCTTGAGGACCTGAGGGCCTGGGCGCCGAAGCTCATGGAGGCGCTCAAGACCGAGCCCATGCTCCAGGACCTCAACACCGACCAGCAGGACAAGGGCCTCGACACTGAGCTCACGATCGACCGCGACACGGCCTCCCGCCTGCAGCTCACGGCCGCTCAGATCGACAACACACTCTACGACGCCTTTGGCCAGAGGATCGTCTCTAACATCTACGAGTCCCTGAACCAGTACCACGTGGTCATGATGGTGGCCCAGCGCTACTGGCAGGACCCCTCGGCGCTCAAGGACATCTATGTGAGCTCCACCGGGGGGGTCGTGAGCGGGACCCAGTCCACAAACGCCGTGGCGGGAACCGTCTCGATCGCGGGAGGCGGCGGCCGCGCGGCCGGCGCGGGCTCCATCAATGCCAACTCTGTGGCCGCCGACACGGCCCGCAACGCGAGCATCAACGCCATCGCCGCCACCGGCCACGGTTCCGCGTCCACGGGCCAGGCCGTGAGCACGCTGGACGAGACCATGGTGCCGCTCTCCGCCTTCTCCCACTACGACCTTGGCACCACGCCGCTCCAGGTTAACCACGACGGTTCGTTTGTCGCGGGGACGATCTCGTTCAACCTGGACCCGAACTCCTCGCTTTCGGACGCGGTCACCGCGATCGAGCGGCAAGCCGCCCTGATCCACATGCCGAACACGATCCACGGGAGCTTTGCCGGCACCGCGAAGACGTACCAGCAGTCGGTCGGGAACGAGCCGGTCCTGATCCTGGCCGCGGTCGTGGCCATCTACCTGGTGCTCGGGGTGCTCTACGAGAGCTACGCCCACCCCTTCACGATCCTCTCCACCCTCCCCTCGGCGGGCATCGGCGCCGTCCTGGCGCTCATGCTCTTCAACAAGGAGTTCAGCCTGATCGCGCTGATCGGAGTGTTTCTCCTTATCGGCATCGTCAAGAAGAACGCGATCATGATGATCGACTTTGCGATCGAGGCCGAGCGCACCGAGCGCCTGAGCCCCCGGGATGCAATCTTCAAGGCCTGCCTCCTGAGGTTCCGGCCCATCCTCATGACCACCATGGCGGCCATCCTGGGCGCCGTTCCACTGGCGCTCGGCCACGGCGACGGGGCCGAGCTAAGGCAGCCCCTTGGGATCTCGATCGTGGGCGGCCTCGTGGTAAGCCAGCTCCTGACCCTCTACACGACCCCGGTCGTCTACCTCTACGTCGACCGCGCGAGAATCCGCATCCAGAAGATCAAGGTGAGGCTCGGGATCTCCGCACCGGACAAGGACACGGCGCTTGCGCCGGTATGAAATCAACCAAAGAAGCAATGACGGACATGAAGCACCCAGGGACCGAAAGTATCCTCACACGCCGCGGCTGGCTCGCGATCGCCGCGGCCGGCCTTTGGCTCGCTGCGGGATGCGCCGTCGGCCCCGACTTCAAGCGCCCGGAGGTCAAGGTCCCCGAGACCTACAAGGAGGACCCCACCTGGAAGGTCGCGGCCCCGAGCGACGGCGCGGCAAAGGGACCCTGGTGGGAGGTGTTCCATGACCCGGTGCTCAGCGACCTCGAAGCCCAGGTGGATACCTCGAACCTCACGGTCCTCCAGGCGGTGGCCAACTATCAGGAGGCGCTCCAGGTCGTCCGGGCGGACCGGACCGGCTACGGGCCCCAGGTGGGCGTCACGGGAGCGGCCCAGCGTTCAAAGTCGACGGAGGCGGTAACCGGCGTAAGGACGCCTGCCACCAACCTTTACACAGCCGAGCTCCAGGCCTCATGGGTGCCGGATATCTGGGGCAAGCTCCGGAGGACCGTCGAGGCCGACGCCGCCACCGCATCCGCGACGCAGGCGGACCTCGCGAATGCGCGCCTGTCCATGGAGGCCACCCTGGCGCAGGATTACGTGGGCCTTAGGGCCACCGACGACAAGATCCGGCTCCTTGAGGACGCGGTAGCCGCGTACGCAAGGACGCTCAAGATCACACAGAACAAGTATGCCGTGGGCGTGGCGGCCCGAAGCGACATCATCACGGCGCAGACCGAGCTCGACAGCACGCGGGCCCAGCTCATCGCCTCCGGCGTGCAGCGCGCCCAATATGAGCACGCGATCGCGGTCCTTGTGGGCAAGGCCCCCTCGGAGTTCTCAATCGAGCGCACCCCAACAATCGGCATGGTGATCCCCGAGGTCCCGCCGCAGCTGGCATCGAGCCTCCTGGAGCGCCGCCCCGACGTGGCCTCCGCCGAGAGGCAGGCGCAGTCCGCCAACGCCAAGATCGGGATACAGACGGCGGCCTACTACCCGACGCTCAGCCTTTCCGGCGCGGGCGGGTACGAGGGCTCGCCCCTGAGCAGCCTCATGACCGCCCCCTTCCGGTTCTGGACCTTGGGTGCCTCCGCCACGGACGCGCTCCTTGACTGGGGCCAGCGCCACGACCTGGTCCTTTCGGCAAGGGCCGCCTACGAGGCAAGCGCCTACAACTACCGCGAGACGGTCCTTTCCGCCCTTCAACAGGTCGAGGACAATCTGGCCGGCCTGAGGATACTCAAGGACGAGGCCCAGGTGCAGGACGCAGCCGTATCGGAGGCCGCCCAGGCGACGAAGATCGCCCTGAACGAATACAGCGCCGGAACCGTGGATTTCACGACCGTGGCCGCGGCCCAGGTCACGGAGCTCACCAACCGGGAAACCCAGCTTTCCGTCGTGCAGTCGCAACTCACGTCAAGCGTTGCATTGATCCAGGCGCTGGGCGGCGGCTGGACTTCGTCGGAACTTTCGAAACCGTAGCGGGTTGGAAATCGGGGCGGCTTGGGCCCGAGCGAGGGGCCCAAATAACCCGGCAAGTGTCGTTTTGCCGTGTCATATGGCACGTAGAATGCTTTTTGGCCCACGACCTATGCACTACACTACACGTTTGGGGATAGTAGCAGGCTTTGCTTGCGCGATGATCGCGTCTCAGGCCGGCGCACAAACGGCAAGTCCGACGCCTGCTCCTGCAGCCACGGCCGACTCGTCCACAACCACAACGACTCCCACCCCGAGTCAAGTCGCCGGGCCGGCCACCACGGAACCGGCCGTGAAAATGGAGAGTTTCCAGGTCAATGACGTGCCGATCGAGCAGCAGATCCTGCCCACGTCCCGGCCGTTCGCATCGGTGTTCGGCACCGACGACAACATCCTGGATGTACCCAGGAACGTGACGATCGTGTCGCGCGCGCAGATGGACGTGATCGACATCCAGGACACGACCCAGTTCAGCAAGCTGACCTCGAGCTCCTACACGGACTCGAACTTCGGCTCGCCGTCCAACCCCAGCATCCGCGGCCAGTCCGGCGATGTCTTCATCAACGGGATGCGCCAGAGGATCGGCGAAAGCGGCGACGGCATGCCGATTGACTTTAACGTCGTCGAGTCCGTGAACATCGTTCCAGGCCCGGCGACGGCCGTCCAGGGCGCCTCGGCCTACGTCGGCGGCTTCGTGGACATGATCTCCAAGCAGCCCTTCTTCGATACCAGCAAGACGACGATCAGCTTCACCAAGGGGTCCTACGACACGAACCGCTGGAACATCGATTCCGGCGGCCCCATCACGCCCACCCTCGCCTACCGCTTCAGCTACTCGGGCGAGGACAGCGACGGCTTCTGGGACAACTGGATCAAGGAGGATACGTCGGTCTACGGCGCCCTCACGTGGCGCCCCACCAAGAGTTACGAAGTGTTCGTCATGTCTAAGGCCTTCTGGGCGGACTACCGTGAGAACTTCGGTATCAACCGGCCGACGCAGGCCCTGATCTCCGACGGCCTTTACGTCCCGGGAACCAACATCAACAACGGGACCATGGCGGGACCGGGCAACCTTGAGAATGCCGTCAACGTCACGGGGAGCGACACGATCGCGTTCGGCGCCCCGGTCCCCATCAACTACCACGAAACGGCCCAGGGTCCTGCCAGCCATGCCCACGGCATGGAGTACAACTCGCAGATCATCCAGACCCTGATCCTCTCCACGGAGGCCAAGATCGTGAACAACACGCTGTGGACCTATACCAAGCGCGACACCTTCAATTCTGACGGCTATAGCGAGATCGTGGATCCCTCCTGGACCTTCGACAATCGCACCTCGTTCATCCTCACGAAGCCGTGGGTGACGGTAAACACGGGCCTGGAGGAGAAGTACCAGAGCACGCGGGCGTACGACGACTTCTTCTTCGAGCCGGTGAATGTCTGGGATCTCTCGAATACCGCCCTTCGCGGGGACATCAATTCCTACCTGGCGGCGGTCGGCGGCGGCGGCTTCCTCGGGACGCCGGTTCCCGGTTTCCAGGACCGATATGCAACGCCTGCCCTCGGCACGTTCGGTCCGGGTTCCGGCAACGGCGGCGGACTTTACTTCAATCTGAACAACGATACCAACGTCTCCGAGGCCGCCACCGTGTCGCCGTATATCCAGGCGACCTGGAAGCTGGCCGAGACTTGGAATCTGGTCACGGGCGCCCGCATCGACGTCATGCACGTCGAGACGAGCGATCCCCTCAATCCGGGGGCCTCAGCCTCCCTTGAGGTGGGCGAGCCCAGCTTGAACGTCAGCCTCGTGGACAAGGTGAGCCCCCAATTCAGCACCTACGCCACCTACAATTATAGCCAGAACTACACGGGCGACCTTGCGGATGGCGGCGGCTTCGGGATCTACGCGGACGCCAACGGCAATCCGACCATTCCCCGCTCGCTGTTCTCGGAGCAGAGCCAGCTTTTCGAGCTGGGCGGCAAATTCTCGCTCGACGACAACAAGCTCTTCATCAGTAACGACATCTTCGAACAGTCGCGGCAGAGCAAGCCTCAGGGCTCGCCGGTCATCGAATACATCTACTACGGGTACGAGCTCTCGATAAACTTCCAGCCGAACAAGCAGTTCTTTGCGACACTCGGTTACTCCTGGATAAATGGGAGTTCACCTGCGGCCGAGTTCCCGTTCCAGGGTTATGACGGAAACCAGGTTCCCGGTGGCCCGCCGATCCCGCTCGACGAGGGTGGCACCACCCCTCAGCAGACCACGGGTCGCCTCCGGGCGCCTGGCCAGCCTTTGAACACGTTCAACGCGCTTGCCTCGTACACGTTCCCGAACGGCTTCGGCATCGAGTCGAACATCCTGGTGACCAGCCCGATGAACAACGACTACCAGGGCTACCTCGTCATCCCGACGCAGTACACCCTCGATGCCGAGGTGTTCTACAAGTTCGATAAGCACTGGGAATTCCGGCTGTCCGGAACGAACGTGACGAACCAGCACAACTGGGAACCCTCGGTCGCGACCTACGCGCTCGAAGGCATCGTCCCGCTGCCCGGCGCCCAGGTCTTCGGCACGGTCAAGTACCGCTTCTAAAGAGACCTGCCAGTCTCTCCTCCGAAATGCCGTCCGGCTCGCGCCGGGCGGCATTTTTTATTCCCAGCTTAGAGCGGGTCCGAGTTGCTGACGAAGGCGATCTGGTTGCTGTCCGGGGCCCACGAATTGACGTTGATCGAGCCCTGGCCGCCGTAGAGGTAGGCTGCGACCGAAGGCTTGCCCCCGTCGATCGGGACCCAGCGCAGGTAAACCCGCTTGTAGAAGGGATGATCACCCGAAGGAATCTCCGGTGGAAAGCTGATGAAGAGCACCTTCTTGCCGTCGGGCGAAACGTGGGGGAACCAGTTGTTGTAGTCGTCGCGGGTGACCTGCGTCTGGCCGGAGCCGTCGGCGTTCATCCTCCAGACCTGCATCTTTCCCGACCGCTCGGAGTTAAAAAAGATCGTCTTGCCGTCCGGCGTGTACTCGGAGCCGTCGTCCAGGCCCTTGGCCGTCGTCAGGCGCACCTCGGGTCCGCCCTCGGCGGGCACCCGGTAGATGTCGAATTCGCCGTTCCGCGCCCCGGTGAAGAGGAGGGACTTTCCGTCCGGCGACCAGCCATGGAAGTAGGACGGGCCGATCGGCGTGATCTGCCTAGGGATGCCGCCCTCAACGGGAAGCGTGTATACGATCGAGGGAGACCCGCTGCTGATGCCGAGCATCTTGCCGTCAAAGGAGAGCGCATGATCGTTGTTGCAGTGTACCTGGGCCCCCGTGTCGATCGGCGACGACTTGAGCGTTGCGAGCTCGAGGCTGAACATCCTCCCGTTGTGGTTATAGACCAGGCGGCTCCCGTCGGGGGTCCAGTTCGGGGCCTGGAGCGAGTCGGCGGCGCCGTAGATCGTCCTCCTCACCCCGGTCGTCACGTCGAGGATCTCGATCTGGCTGCCGATATAGTCCCTGTAGGGCACAAAGGTGGTCTTTGCGGGCCGGATCAGCCGGACGTTCCTGAAGACACCCTTTTCGACGGCGGCGTTGTTGTGGGCGCAGATATAGATGCCCACGTAGACCTCGTCCGGCAGGTCGATCGCGTCGAAGGCCTGGGTCGAGAAGGTGTCGCCGAACTTCGCGGCGCCCATGGTGAAGGTCTTCCCCGAACGCTCAAGCTGGAGGACGTTTGAGCCCTCGGGCCCGACATGGATTTCCTCCGTCACGGCCCCGGTGGCCTTGCGGTACTGGAGCGCCGCAAGCCCGTTACCGTGGAACGCCGCGTTCACGTGCGCCGACTTGGGGTCCAGGCTCGCACGAACAATGATTCCCATCTTCCGGTGCGGGCCCGTCCCCGCCCCGAGGAATTCGGCCGAGGCCTGGACAATGAAATCCCCCTTCACCTTCTTCCACACGAACTGGTACTCGTCGTGGTCACCCCACATGTTCGTTCCCGACGCCGAGAGCAGGTATTCCTGCGAGTCCCGGTCGTAGGCCGCGCTCCCGGGGCTGCCGACCGCGCCGATGTCGCCGTGCTGGTCGAATACCCCGACCTGCTGCTGGTCGTCGGCCGCCCGCGCCGAGGAATAGGCTCCCATGGCAAGGACGCATAGGAGGGCGGGCACAAGGGAGAGGTGGGTGGACATGATCATTGCGGCGTAGGAAGCCATGGTTCGGGGTTTCTTCGGGGCGGGTCGCCCCGGGGGGTCGGGATAGAGCGGAGGGTGAGGCTAGCGGGGAATCGGACGGCGGCAAGTTCAGAGCCCTGCGGCAAGATTCCTTACGAGCTGCTGCATGACGCCAAGTTCCTCGCCGTTCACGGTGTGGCCCATCCCGGGAAAGATCGCCTTCGTTACGCTCGCCCCCTGGCGGGCCAGGACGACCGCGCTCTCCCCGACGCTTGCGAGCGGGATGTGCGCGTCCCGGTCGCTGCATCCGAGGTAGACCGGCGTCGCGTCGAGGCTCCCTGCGGCCTTCCTGGTGCTCCCCGGGGGGCCGATCAGGGCGCCGCTTAGCCCCATCACGCCGCCGTAGCGGCGCGGGTTTCGCGACGCAAATTCGAGGGAGAGGCAGGCGCCTTGGGAAAACCCTATGAGCACGATCCGCTCGTGCGGGATTCCCCCGCGGGCAAGCTCGGCGACCAGGCCGCCGATCACCCCGATCGCCGAGCCGAGGTAGGGCTCGTTCTGCTCGAGCGGGGCAAAGAACCTCTGGGGATACCAGACGTTTCCCGCGGCCTGCGGCGCCAGGAGCGCCACGCCCTGCGCACCCGCTGACACCTCCTCGCCCAGGGAATAGATGTCCTCGGCAGATGCACCGCGGCCATGGATCAGGATGAGGGCCACCTTCGCCTTCGCGACGGGGGCTCCGCCTCTCAGTACATGCTGGCCTTCATGGGGATTCATGGCCCGCATTCATAGCACGGGTGCGGCGGCGCCGCAAATGCTGCCGCTGCCCTGGGGACCATGCGGGGTTGACTGGCGCCACCTATTGGCGACCTACTGGATTCTGGCGACCGCCACCTCACTCCAGGCCAGATTTGGTCCCCTGCCCCATGACTCCCAAGATCAAGACCCTGTTGCTCCTCTCCTGCCTCGCCGGCGCCTCCCCCGGGGCGTCCGCAGCAAATGCCCTCGCGGGGGAACCCTCCGCCTTTCTGAGGACGTTCTCGGGCAGCCCGGTAAACTGGATGCCCTGGGGCGACGCGGCGATCGCCCTGGCCAAGAGGGAGCAGAAGCCGGTCTTCCTCTTTGTCGGCTCCTTCACCAGCGAGCTCTCCGGGTCCATGAGGCGCCAGAGCTTCGCCAATGCGAAGACGGCCGACTGGCTGAACAAGAATTTTGTCTGCGTGGTGGTGGACCGCGACGAGCGGCCGGACGTTGCGGCGCTCTATCAGGCCTATGTGGGCACCCTTAAGCAGATGACGGGCTGGCCGCTCAACATCTGGCTCACGCCCGAATTCCAGCCCTACGAGGGCGCCACCTACCTCTCGCCGTCCGAGGACTGGGGGGCCCCGGGTTTCCTTAAGCTGGCGAACCAGGCGCTAACCGCCTGGACCACGAACCCCGCCAGCTGCCGCAAGCGGGCCGCCGACTCTGTGGCCCAGATGGCCCCGACCCCCGCCCCCAAGCCGGGCCCGTGGGTCCCCGAAAAGCTCCAGGCGCGGCTCTCAGCGGACGCCGCGGCCTGGCGCGCCACCTTTGACCCGGCGCAGGGTGGATTCGGGGACGTTCCGAGGTCCCCGGAGCCCGAGTTAATCCGGTTCATGCTGCTTGAGTCCCCGGAGGACCGGGAGTCGGCCCTGAAGACCCTCAGGGTCATCGCGACCAGTGCGATCCGCGATCCCCTTGACGGCGGGTTTTTCCGCCATGCCTCCGACGCCGCCTGGCATATCCCCTACCAGCAGAAGACAGTCTCCGACCAGGCACGGATCGCGCTCGCGTTCATGGCGGCCGCCGAGGGCCCCGACGCAACGTCCTTCACCGAATGCGCGCGGGGGTCGCTCGACTATGCACTTTCCCGACTGACCCATCCCGATGGGACCCTGGCCTCATCAGAGGACGCCACGGGCGACGGGTTCGCGCGGTATTATGCATGGACGGAGGCCGAGATCGACGCGGTCCTCGGACCGGACTCCGCGGCATTCAAGGCCGCCCACGGGGTCGTCCCCGGTGGCAACGTGCCCGCCGCCGATGATCCCTCGGCCGTCTTCGCGCAGAGGAACCTCCTGTGCTCCACGGCCCTTGCCGACCCCGCCCAGGGATCGGATGCATCGAGGCTCCTCGCCGCCCGCGACCGCCGCGGCGCCCCGCCTAGGGACGAGCGTGCGACCGCGGCCGAATACGGCCTCCTGATCAACGCCCTTGCGCGTGCCGGAGTTCAAATGCACGAGCCGCGTTACCTGGATGCCGCCCGCCGTCTCCTGGGTATCGTGAGGAAGGACCTCATGGTGTCGCAGGATGGGACGCTCCGCCGCCTGGTGGGCTCGAGCGCCCCTGCTTACGCCGACGACTATGCCGCACTCGCCCTGGCATGCCGCGGCCTCATGCTCGCCGCCAACGACAAGGCGTCCGGCGATCTCTCATCGCTTTTCCTCGCCCAGCTCGACGCGCGCTTCTACGACGGCGCGAGCGGCGCCTACTTCGGCGCACCCTCCCCCGCGGGACCCGGATTCTTCATGAGGCCGGCCTCCGCGGGCGATCCTCCCTCGGTCGAGACGCTCTCCGTGCTCGCCCGCTCACCGAACTCGGGCGCGATCGCGGCCGCGCTCCTGCAGTCGCTGGAGGATTCGAGCCCCCAGGCCCCGGGGGACCAGCTCCTTGCCCTCGCGCTCTACGCCAAGCGCCGGTCCTAGGGCGTTCGGACGAGGGCCACCGCGGCGTGCCTCGTAACGGGCGGCGTCTGGAGCCTGAGCGTTCCACCCGGGTGGGAGACGACGCTTGAGGCCAGGGGAACGCCCTTCTCCGAGTCCCACCACGTCACCTTCCATGATCCCGCGGGCACGTTGTCGAGGTCCAGGGTCCCGGCCACCGGGGCCGAGGGCTGGACGGCAAAGAGGTTCTTCCGGTGCCACACCCAGGCCTCGATGAAATGCTCGTTGCGCCTGCCTATGGCGGCCAGGACCGGGACATCCACCCCGAGCTCCACCGCGGAGACCCCGATCCAGTCTGGGCCGGGGTTTTTCAGGACAAGGGTATGGGTGCCCGCGGCGATGGGGAACTGGAGGACCGCGGGATCGGGGGCAGCCGCTCCGCCGGGCCATTGGTGCGAGGCGACGGGCTGGCCATCGATGCTCGCCTGAAGCCCTCCCCCGATGGGCGACGCGGAACCCACGTTCACCCGGGCGGTGGTGGCCTGGGGAAGGTCCAGGCGGTAGGTCACGCGGTCGGGAAACCCGTCAGCCCGGCTCGCGTCGGAGCCCACGAGGGTCGCCGGGATGTCGGCCGCGCCCAGCGGCTCGGTGCCATCGTTCGGGTAGTCCACGGTCGCAGCCGGCCTCCTCTGCCAGAACTCGCCTGCAGCCATCCGGAGCGGGACCTTCTCCTTGCACGCGACCGGCGCGGAGAACGCAAGGAGTCCCCTCTGTTGGGCCACGCGGTTGATCGCAAGGAACCGGAAGACCGCCCCCAATTCGTTCTGGAGGTTCTGGTCCAGGATATCCCACCCGTCCCAGGGCTCGGCCACAAGGGGGCCCTGTCCCATGGCGCTCGCCCAAACCGGCGGAACCAAGTTCACCCCCGCCTTCTTGGCCTCATCGGAGAGCGCCTGGTGGTCATCGCCCTCCTCGCCGTAGAAGGCCGGCTTCGATAGGGTGGCGTAGGGCAGCTCGAAGGTGCGCGCCGCGGCAATGAGGTTCGAAGCGTAGAGATGCGGCTGGAAGTAGTCCATCTTGTCGTAGATCGGGCTCCGCAGGTTTTCGGTGCTGGTCGTTATCAGGTGCCCGTAAATGTCGATCTGGCGGATCGCCGCGGCCATGTTCGAGTGCCAGTGGGCAACGTCCGCCTCGCGGCCATGGCGCATGGAGTCGGTCCAGTGGACCTCGTTGAAGAGCTCCCAGGAGACAACCGCGGGGGACCAGCCCCAGCGGGCGATGATGTAGCGGTACTTGAGGAGCGTGATCACGCCGGCATTCGCATCCGTGAAGAAATCCTCGGGCGCCTTGAGGAAGCCGCCGGGGTTGGCCGCATTCCACGGGTTCTTGGCCCAGTTCGAGTCGTTTGCGGTCGTGTATTGGCCGTGGTGTTGGAGGACCATCTGGACGTACACGCCGTTGTCCTCGGCGAGCGCAAGGATCCTGTCCCAATTCTGCGCCACGTCCTCGCTCAGGCTCCCCGGCTTGGGCGAGGGCCCCATGCGGGGCGGCAGCCAGTCCAGGTTCAGCCCGTCCCAGTGCGCCATCCATATCCGCATCCAGTTCAGGTTCGCCTTGGAAAACGCCGGGAACGCCTTCTGGTAATAGCCCACGGTGTCGGGGCTCCCATCTGGGGCCCACGCGAGGTTGGCGCCGACCGGGATAAACGGCAGGCCGTCGGAGCGGACAAGCTGCCTCGGCTCCTTCGGGTCGATCAGGATCGCGGGCAGGCGGGTCCTCGCCTTGATCTCGACATCGGCCGGGGTGACGAGGCTCACGACCAGGCCCGTCTTGTCGAGGCCCAGGGTCGACTCCGAGACTCCGCCAAAATGGTACGTGCCTACCTCCTCGGGGCGGGCCCGCACGGCGAAGAGCCCGCCGTCGGCGTAGTACGCGGGGAGCACGAGCTTCTGCCCGCTCGGCGTCACGACCTCGGCCCAGAGCTCCCGGGTGTAGGGGTTCTGGACCGAGGGGTTCTCGGGCGCCACGAAGTCGAACTCGATGGGCTTGGCGCCCGCGGACGCGGCCAGGAGGAGGCCGCAGAGGAGCGCAACGCAAAGGGGGGTGTTTTTTTGGGGCATTGGGGTTTCCTAGGAGCTTTCCGAGGCGGCCGGTCCGCCCACCACGGCCTTGTCCTGCATCTTCACGCGGTAGCTGCCGGGCGAGCTGCCCGTCACCCGCTTGAACAGGACGCACATGTACTCCATATGCTCGAAGCCCGTGAGCTCGGCGATCCGCTTGAGGGGAAAGTCCGTTTCGAGGAGAAGCTGGCGGATCTTCCTGAGCTGAACCCGGCGGATCTCCGCCTGGGGGGACCGGCCGATGTGCTCCCGGAACTTGCGCTCCATCTGGCTGCGCGAGGCGTGGGCGTGCTGGAGCACCTGCTCCACCGTGATCCCGCGGCAGGCGTGCTCGCGGATGAAGCTCAGGGCCGCGGCCACGTTGCGGTCCTCGACGGCGAGGACGTCCGTCGAGTGCCGGGTGACGACTCCCACGGGCTCGACCCGCTGGTCCATGGACTTCGGTGGCCTTCCCGAGAGCAGGTCGCGGAGCATCGCGGCCGCCCGGTAGCCCGACTGGAAGGCATTCGGAGCCACGCTCGAGAGCGCGGGATCGGCAAGCTCGCAGCGGATGGTGTCGTTGTTGGCCCCGAGCACGGCAACCTCCTCAGGCACGAGTATCCCCGCCGAAAGAGCCGCGCTGATCACCTGCTGCGCCCTCAGGTCGACGCACGCCATGACGCCGATAGGCTTCGGCAGTCCCCTGAGCCAGGCCGCGATCTTCCGGATCTGCTCGTCCTCCCAGAATGGGGTCGAGTCGCCGGGGTACTGGACGTCGAAGAGGAAGGATTCCCGCCCCGCAAGGCGGACCGCCTCGATGAACCCGTCCCGACGCTCGCACGACCAGAGGTTGTTCGCGAAGCCCGCAAACCCGAACTTCTGGTAGCCGCGCTCGATGAAATGCTCGGCCCCCAGGTGCCCGATGCTCACGTTGTCGGGGCGAAGCTTGGGGACGTCCGTATACGGCTCGACGTCGTTCAGGTCGACCAGGGGGATCTTCAGCTCGACGCAGTCCCTGGCCATCCTGGGGGTCGTGTGCCGGCTGATGACCCCCTGCCACTTCTTGCTCCGGATCCACTTCGGGTCGGACTCGGAAATCCCCTGGTCGTCATGGAAGGCCGTCCAGACATGGTGGGTGCGCTCAAAGTGCGCGATACCCTTCAGCATCGCCATGCTCTCCTCAAAACGGGTCTCGAATATCAGGAGAACGTGGGGCTTCTTCACGTCGCAGAACGTGCATCCAAGCCCACCTGGAGGCAAGAGCGGGCGCAGTCCGAAGGGGTGCCCCTTTTGCAGGGCTATTTCTTCAGCGGGTTCTCCTTGATGAACGCGATGACATCGGGGGCGCTCAGGAAGCAGAGCGCCGTGAAGGTGTCAGCGGCGCCGTAGTAGAGCGCGAGCCGGCCGGTGGCGGAGTCGCACAGGCACCCCACCGGGAAGCACACCCCGGGCACGAACCCGGTCAATTCATAGGGGGCCTCGGGGTTGAGAAGGGGCTCCTTCGCGCAGGCGATCACCTTCCATGGCTCTTCGAGGTCGAGAAGCATGGCCCCGATCGCGTACACGAACCCGTTGCAGGTGGTTGTGACACCGTGGTAGATGAGGAGCCATCCCTCGCTCGTCTCGATCGGCGAGGGACCCGCGCCGATCTTGGTTCCCTGCCACCATGGGCCGCCGCGGCCGATCACGTGGCGGTGCTTGCCCCAGTGGACCATGTTCGGGCTCTCGCTGATGAAGATGTCCCCGAAGGGCGTGTGGCCCGTGTCGGAGGGCCGGCTCAGCATGAGGAAGTTCTTCCCGAACTTCCTGGGAAAAAGGACGCCGTTTCGGTTGTACGGAAGGAACGCGTTCTCGAGCTGCTCAAACTTCACGAAATCCTTGGTCCTGGCTATGCCGATCGTGGGCCCGTGGTAGCCGTTGCACCACGTCACGTAGTAGGTGCCGTCCACTAGAGTCACGCGCGGGTCATAGGCATACTCGAACCGGCTCACCTCGGGATCCTCGTTCGTGAGCACGATCGGCTTCGGCTCGAACGTGAACTTGAGGCCGTCGGGGCTCCGGCCGACGTGCAGGTGCGGAATGCGGTCCATGCCCTCGGTGCGGAATACTCCGATGAATCCGCCCTTCCAGGGAACAACGGCGCTGTTGTAGATGCCCGTGACGCGGGGGAGCGGCCTGCGGCCGACAACGGGGTTGGCGCTGTAGCGCCACGCCAGGTCGGGATTGCCCGCCGGCCTGGGTTCCCAGGGAATGTTAGGCAATGCGGGACCAACGATCTTTAACTTCATGATGGATGTGGGGACGAGCCCGGAGCCGCAAAAATGGGGTGCGGTTCCAGGAGGTGGGGCGAAGCAGGACGCGGGTAGCCTAACCTCAAACAGAGGGTATGTTAATGAGATCCTTTGTCACGGACTTGAGATGCTCTCCTAAGCTCACAAAAGGCCGTCACGGAGACCGTTTTGCGGCATTCCCAATCAGCGATAAACCTGCGCCCGTGGTTTGACATCACGATGAAAATTAGCGGTTTAGGGGCAGGCATAGTCCCTCTCCATCCCCCACCCCCGCACCGCCATGCGATCCCTGGCCACCCCGGTCCTCCGCCGCCTTGCCCTGTTCACCCTGACCCTTGGAACCGTTGCTTCCTTGTCCGCGGCAACGCCCACGGTTTTCAACGTCGCGGACTATGGCGCGACGGGCAGGGACATCGCAACGGACACGGCCGCGATCCAGGGGGCCATCGACGCGTGCAGCGCGCACGGGGGCGGCCAGGTTGTCGTGCCCGCGGGTGCCGCCTTCACGATCGGCACCGTTGTCCTGAAGAGCCACGTTGACCTCCACCTGGAGCGCGGAGCGCTCCTCGAGGGAAGCCCCCACAACGCCGACTTCACGCGCTTCGCCTTCCAGCCGGTCCAGTTCGACCCGGGCCCGCCACCCCGGATGGGCGTCATTGTCTACGCGGAGAAGGCCGATGACATCGCCATCACCGGGCCCGGCCGGATCGACGGCAACGAGATGGCCTACGTGACAAAGGTCGGGCCGTACATCTACACGTGCACGGACATACGGCCGTTTGCCGTGGTGCTCAGGGAATGCACCCACATCCTGCTGCGCGATTTCTCGCTCACAAACTCCGCGTTCTGGACCCTCAGGCTCATCGGATGCGACGACGCGAACATCGATGCCATCCGGATAGACGGCGACCTGAGGATGCCCAACAACGACGGCATCGACATCGACTGGTCCTCGAACGTCCGGATCCACGGCTGCAACATCTCGACCGGGGACGACTGCATCTCGCTAAAGACGGCGCCGCTGAGCGAGGGCGTCTCGCGGCCCTGCGAGAACGTCGTCATCTCGGGCTGCAACCTGAGGTCGCGCTCCTCAGGGGTGGTCATCGGCTGCGACGTCTCGGGGCCCATCCGCGACGTGGTCGTGAGCGACTGCGTGATCAAGGACAGCCACCGGGGCGTCTCGGTCCGGCTCAGCCTCGGCGGCTCGATCGAGCGGGTGCTCTTCACGAACCTCGTGATCGAGACCCGGATTTTCGACCCGATGTGGTGGGGCCGCGGCGAGCCGATACAGGTCCTGGCGCTCCCGTGGAACAGCCAGTCGAAGCTCGGGGTGATCCGCGACATCCGCTTCACGAACCTGGTATGCACCTCGGAGAACGGCGCAATGGTCTATGCCGACGAGCCCGGCCACATCGAGAACATCTCCTTCGACCACGTCTCGGTCCACATCGTGCGGCCGGCCGTATTTGCAGGGGGCCAGCAGGATCTCAGGCCCAACGACAGGGTCGGCCTTCCCACGATACCGACGAGCGGCTTCCTGCTGAGGCGCGCCTCGGGCGTCACCTTCAGGGACTGCACGGTCACGTGGGGCCCGAACCCGCCCGACTACTTCCACGGCGCGCTCGACGCCCTCGCCTGCCCGGGGCTCGAGGATTCCGGGCTGGCGGGCGTCGCCGCCCATCCCGGGAGGCCGGCAAAATCTATCCAATAGCCACAATGATGACCCGCCGCGACTTCATCTCCGTCACCGCCGCGGCCGCGGCGGGGACCCTCCTTCCCCTCCCGGCATTCGGCCAGAATCCCCCTCCGCGCCCCCAGCCCAAGATCCCGCGCTGGCGCGGCTTCAACTTGACCGAGATGACGGGCGGGCGGCCAAGGGGCCCCTTCCGGGAGTCGGACTTCGAGTGGATGGCAGGGTGGGGCTTCAACTTCGCCCGGATCCCCCTCTCCTACTGGCAGTGGTCCAGCCCCAAGGACTGGATGACCATCAGGCCCGAGGCCCTGAAGCCCCTGGACCAGGCCGTGGAATTGGGCCGGCAGCACGGCATCCACACCTGCATTGGCTTCCACCGGATCCCCGGCTACTGCGTGAACGGCCGGGAGCTCGAGCCCTACCAGCTCTTCGACAGCCCGCGCGACTCGATGCAGCGCGCGCTCGAGGCCGCCGTCCACCACTGGCACTTCTTCGCCGAGCGCTACAAGGACATACCCAATGAGCGCCTGAGCTTCGACCTCATGAACGAGCCACCCTTCATGGCGGACCAGTCCCGCTACGTCGAGATCGCCAAGGCCCTGATCGGGGCCATCCGCAGCGTCAGCCCAGACCGGCTCATCTTTGCAAACGGGGCCGACATTGGGCAGACCCCCGTCCTGGGCCTCATCGACGAGGGCATCGTGCAGAGTTCTCACGACTATCAGCCGAAGATGATCACCCACTACAAGGCGGCGTGGGTGCCCCCGAGCGAGTTCGAGTCCCTGGAGAAGCCCACCTGGCCCATGGCCGACAAGCACGGCGTCCTCTGGAACAAGGAGAGGCTGCGCCAGGTGGACATCGCCGTGTGGAAGCCGCTGACCGACCGCGGCGCGCCCGTCCACGTGGGCGAATGGGGCTGCAACAACCTGACCCCCCACGACGTGTGCCTGGCGTACATGGCCGACGCGGTGTCCCTGTGGAAGGAGGCCGGCTGGGGCTGGTCCATGTGGAACCTCCGTGGCAGCTTCGGGATCGTGGACAGCGGCCGGTCCGACGTGGCCTACGAGGATTTCAACGGTCACAAGCTCGACCGGAAGATGCTCGAGCTGATCCTCGCGGGCTAGGCGGCGCGCCCTATGGCGCCGCCCTCGCCTCGGAGAGCTCACGCACCCGCTCCATCAGCTCGAAGCAGGAGCGCCCGCTGTGGTACGGGCACTTCCACAGGCTCACCTTCGGCAGCGGCAGGGGTTTGCCCTCGCGGGTCACGAGGTTGAACCAGTCCCCCTGGACGCGGTCGACGAAGGTCTTCTGGATGTAGTCCCAGCTGTGCTCCGACGCCGCCAGGTAGCGCGGATCGGAGGAGATCTGGTAGGCGTTCAGGAATCCGATGGCGGCCTCGGCCTGCTCCCACCACTCCTTGCGGGTGTTGGTGTAGCCGCTGGGGTTGCCCTCGCTGATCACGCCCCCGTCGGGATCCACGCCCTCGGCAAGCGTCACGCGCGCGATGTCGAGCGCCGCGGCCTGGGCGCGGGCAACGAGCGCCGGGTCGGCCTGGACCTTCGCGGCCTCGACGATCAGCCAGCTCAGCTCGATGTCATGGCCATAGGAGATGTCCTCCGAGGTGGGCGTCCAGTCGGCCTTCATGAAAAGAACCAGGTGATGCGTCTTGGGGTTGATGATGTGCCCCAGTACGATCTCGATCAGCTCCCTGTGGTTGGCCCTGAGCCCCGCGTCGGGCCAGACCCTTAGGAGCTCGGTATAGGCCTCGAGGATGTGGATGTGCGAGTTCTGCGACTTGGGCGCCATTCCCAGGAGGTTGGCCTTGTCCGGCAACCGGTTCCAATGCTCGTCCAGCACGTCGAAGTAGCCCCCGTTCTCGTGGTCCCGAGCGTGCGCCTCGACCAGGTTGTAGATCACGATCGCCTTGTCCAGGGACGCCTTATCCCCCGTGGCCCGGTAGTACTCGGCAAAGGCGTAGATGCCGAAGACCTGCCCGTAGATCAGCTTCACCGGGGGGCGGATCTTGCCGTCCGGGGCGGCCGACGCCTGGGATTTGCCGTCAGGGGTGATCGCCCAGTAGAGCCCCCCGTTCTCCTTGTCCCAGAAGTGCTCCGCCAGGTCGTTGTAGGCGTAGCGCGCCATCTCGAGGTAGGCCGGGTCATGGTACACGCGGTAAGCGGTCGAGAAGGTCCAGAGGATGCGGCTCGTCAGGAGCGCGCCCCGCGGCACGTCGTTCTTCACCTTCATGTCCGCGGTGATCATTCCCACAAAGCCCCCGTTCTCGGGGTTTCGCGTGTACTTGAGCCAGAAGGGCAGGATATCGCCCTTGAGCTCCTGCTCTGCGCTCGCCGAGAGCTTCGCCAGGTCCGGCGGAGGCGCCGTGTCGGTGGTGGCCGCGCCCGCGCGCGAAAGCGGCAGGCTGAGGCAGACGAGCAGCGCAAGGGATCCGGTGAATCGAGTCGGGGGTTTCATCGCCAAGTGGGGGGTTGGGGCAACGCGGAACCCTTAGAGCATGCCCGCATTCGCCCGAAACTTCCAGCCCGGCCGGAGGATTTTTTTTGGCACCCCGGATTGCGGCCTAGAGGCGGCCGCGCAGGTCCTCCGGGAGGAGCTCCGCGGCCGCGTCCCTCAAGCCCGGGTCGGCGATCTGGTGTCCGAGCGCCCGGCCGATCACGAGCAGGTTGAAGAGCGAGCCGGTCGTGAGGGACCTCAGGCGCTCCTCAGTCGCGTCCTTCAGGCACCGCCCGGCCTGGTTGCGCGCCAGCTCGACGTGGCCTGCCTGAGCGAGCACGATCGCGAGGCTCACCCTGCGGTCCCAGGGCAGGTAGCGGTCGGCTCCGCCGGAAAGTCTGGAAAGAAGGGCCTCGAGGGTCTTCTCCGCGGGCGCCGTCTCGCCCTGGGCCAGCTGGATTTCGACAAGCGCGGCCAGCGCTCCCAGGTCGCCCGGGAACTTGCGCAGCGCCTCGCCGATCGGGCCCGCCTTGTCCAGGTCGCCCATCTCGACCAGGTACTCGGCCACCCGGCTGGCGGCGACGGCCGGAGCCTGGTCGTCCACGACCTCAAAAACCAGCACCTCGTGGCCGTCAAACCCCCCTCCGACAGGCATCTGGTACGGGATCGGCCGCAGCCACGGGGGAAGGCTCAGGCGCCGCAGCTCCCCGACGAAGAAGTTGGGCCGGTTCGCAAACCGCTTGTCGAGGTAGCGCTGCGCAAACTCATCGAAGAACGTGTCCCAGGACGGCACCACGATGAAGCGCACCCCACGGGCCTGGAGCTGGTTCCGGGCGTCCTCCATGGAGAGGGCGGCCGCGATGTTGAGCGCGGCCCCGAACCCGACCGCGTTGTCGGCCGAGGGTGAGCCGATCCCGCGCAGGCTCCCGTAGTAGCAGAGCCCCGGGGTCACGTCCGGCGAAGCGTAGACGACAACCCCGTCCCCGCCCGAGCGCTTCGAAAGCCAGTGGGCCAGGTGACGGTCGACCAGGGCCTCCGACTCGCGCGATGAGAGCGAGAGTTCACCGGAGGAGAGTCCCCTTGGGACAAGCTGCGGCAGACCCAGGGCTGCCGCGCCGAGGGCGACCAGCGTGCCCATCCACAGCGCCGTCCTTCGGCCCGGTCCGGTTCCCTCCGCGCAGGCCGCCGCGAGGAGGCACAGGAGCGCGGCGTCGAGCATTCCCCACGCGCTCAACTCCCGGCACGCAAAAACGAACCCCGCAAGGACGGGTCCCGCTGCGACGGCCACGACCGCGCGCGCCCGGGGCGCCGCCTGCCGGGAGAAAATGACCCACGCCGCGGGCACCGCGGCAAGGAGCGGCAGGAACGCGGCACCCACGGCGGGGGTCACGCCGTCGTGGAGGAGCCAGGCGCCGAGACTCGCGGCCGCAGGCGACCCCGGCAGGCGGCACAGGCGGGCCCACGAGGGATCCTGGACCGGGAACCTCCAGCTGCCGGTCCAAAGGATGAGAACGGGAAGGGCCGCAATGGACGCGATCGAAAGGGTGGCGGCCACGAGCCTGCGGGCGGTCCACGGGAGCCTCGGCCCCCGGATCCAGGGCGCCGCAAGCGCCAGGAACTCTCCGGCCCCGACCCAGGCGATGCCGTAGGCCGGGTGCACGCTTCCCAGGTCCGGGGCACCCATGTCCCCCGGGAAATACTCGGCCAGGTACGCCGCAAGCACGGTCACGCCCCCGCAATACCCCCACGTCCTCCATGCGCGCGCCTCGGGCGCCGGATCGGGCGGGGCCCCTCCCTCGCGCCGGCCGGCCCATGCGGATAAGAGCGCTCCCAGGAGGATCCCGGAGGTGACCACCGCCTGGGTCCGCACGCTAATCCACATGCCGAGGCCCCCAATGACCCCTGCCGCGGCAAACCAACCCAGGAATCCCCCCCTTGGCTCTTGGCCCAGCCTGTCGACGCCGAGGAGCACGAGGAGGACGGCAAGGAGTGCAAAGGCCTCGCCGAGGCCCTGGCCCCCGGGCAACCCTGCGACAAATCCCGCTGAAAACGGATAAAACGCCCCGACACCGGCCGCGACCACCGTGGCCGCCGCGCCGCCGAAGCGACTCGCCACCAGGAGCGCCGCCGCGCACAGGAGAAGCGCGTGAAGTATCGGGTCGGAATAGAGCGCCGCGCGCTCCACGGAGATGCCGATCGGGATCCCGGTCGCGCGGTGGTGCGCCCACGCCAGGAACCCGAGCCACCAGCGGTAGGGCGACGGGGCGCTCACCCCGTGTCCGTTGGGGGCGTTCTCGTAGTCGAGGTGGCGAATGCGCGCCTGCCCGGTGGCCACCATCCGCTGCGTGAGGGCGATCCACGCGGCGCTTTCCCCGCCGGCCTCCGGTACGATCTGCTCGCGCTGCCGGTCGGCATAGCCGGTCGGCGAAAGCGGGTCCCTTTGGTCGACCTTGCGCGCCCTTCCCTGCAGGGCCGACACCGCCTCGACCCTGCGGACCCTGCCCAGGTCGATCCAGCCGACCACGACGAGCGCGCACAGGGTGGCGATCACCCACACGCGCGGCGCGGACCGGGAAAAGGGGCTCAACCGGGGCATTGTTGGGAGTGCACGCGCTTCGAGTCCGCCATTGAACCGCCGGGAACCCCCGGCGCAAGAAGAGTCGCCTTGCCGGGCGGCCGAACCCGCTCTTGACGGGGCATGGGGGGCCCTCCTGATTGGGGTGCGGCCCCATGGCATCCCCAAACCCGAAGCGCCCCGGAATCCCAGGGCATGCAAGACGCGCGGCGGCCCTGGCTCTCCTTGCCACCTGCCTGGCGGCCTCCCTTGCCGCGGGCCGGGCCGGGGATGAGCCGCTCCTAGGCGCAAAGCCCCTCCTCCCCCGGCCCTTCCCGCGTGGAAAAACCATGTTCGTGCGGCTTTCCCCCGAGGAGACGGGGGTGAGGGTGGAGAACCCCTACGACGACGCGCGCATGTGGGGCGACCTCTACCCCGAGCTCGCGGACGGGTCGATCGGCACCGGGGTGGCGATCGGCGACGTTGACGGGGACGGCCGCCCCGACCTCTTCGTCGTGACAAAGACGAAGGGCTGCCGGCTCTTCCGCAACCTGGGCGGCTACCGCTTCCTGGACGTCACCGAGAAGGCCGGCGTCGGCGCCACCCCCGGGATCTGGAACACCGGCGCCACGTTCGTGGACATCAACAACGACGGACTCCTGGACATCTTCGTCTGCCGCTTCAACGCCCCCAACCTCCTCTATGTGAACCAGGGGGACGGCACCTTCAAGGAGATGGCCCACGCCTACGGGCTCGACGTGGTCGACGCCTGCGGCATGGCGTACTTCTGCGACTACGACCGCGACGGCTGGCTCGATGTCTTCATCCAGACCAACCTCCTGGACTACAACACCCACCCCGGCGGGCAGAGGAACTACCTCTTCCACAATAACCGCGACGGCACCTTCACGAACGTCACCGAGCGCGCCGGGATCTCCGGCGAGGCCCAGGGGCACTCGGCCCAGTGGTGGGACTACGACGGCGACGGCTGGCCCGACCTCTATGTCGCCAACGACTTCGCGGCGCCCGACGCCCTCTACCACAACAACCGGGACGGCACGTTCACGAACGTGATCAACGAGGTCGTCCCTCACATGCCCTACTCCTCCATGGGGAGCGACGTGGGCGACGTGCTTAACGACGGGCACGTCGACCTCCTCGCCACCGACATGGCGGCCACGGGGCGCGAGCAGGACCAGCGGGGGATGGCGGACTCGCGCAGCCGCACGGCCGACGACCAGGACAGCCCGGCGCTCCCGCCCCAGTACGAGCGCAACGCCCTCTACCTGGCGACCGGCACCGGGCGCTGCCTCGAGGCGGCGCGCCTTGCGGGCCTCGACTCCACGGACTGGACCTGGTCCCCCCGCCTCGAGGACCTGGACAACGACGGGCGCCTGGACCTCTTCGTCACGAACGGCATGTACCGCGAGGCGCACAACGCGGACATCCTCGCCCGGCAGGCGGCCTCCGACACCCCGGCCGAGAGGCTCCGCATCATGCGCGCGAGCCCGGTCTTCGCCGAGGCCCACCTGGCCTACCGCAACCTGGGGGACCTCCAGTTCAAGGAGGTCGGGGCCGAGTGGGGCCTCAACCAGAAGGGCGTCTCGTTCGGGTCCGCGCTCGGGGACCTCTCGGGCGACGGCAACCTGGACATCGTCACGATCGACTACGACGGCGGGGTCTCGATCTACCGCAACGACAACGACAGCGGCCACCGCGTGGACGTGGACCTGCGCGGGAGCGCGTCGAACCGGTTCGGGATCGGCGCCACAGTCCGGGTCGAGAGCGCGCTCGGGGTCCAGGTCCGGCCCCTGCTGCTGGGCCGCGGCTACATGTCGAGCAGCGAGCCCATGGTGCACTTCGGCCTCGGCGAGGACACGGTCATCCGGCGCATGACGGTCACCTGGCCCAACGGCCGCGTCCAGGCCTTCGAGAATCTCCGGGCCGACATGCGCTACCGGGTCACCGAGCCCCCGGGACCGGCGCCCGCGCCCCCCTTGCCCGCGGCCCCCGCCCGCCTCTTCACCGAGGTGTCCGGGGAATCGGGGCTTTCGCTTCCGGCGCGCGAGGACCGGGTCGACGAGACCGCCGTGCAGCGCCTCCTGCCGATGCGCATGAACAGGCGCGGACCGGCGCTTGCGGTCGGGGACATAGCGGGCGACAGCGGGGACGCCGTGGTCCTGGGAGGCACGACCCTCGATCCCCTCAGGATCCTTGTCCGCGGCGCCACTGGTCCGTTCGCCGCCTCAGGGGCCCCGGCGGACCCCTCGCCCATCGACATGGGCCCCCTCCTCATTCTTGACGCCGCGGGACTCGGCCGGGCGGACCTCCTCGTCACCCGCGGCGGGAACGCGCTTCCCTCGGGCTCCCCGGAATACCAGCCGAGGCTCTTCCTGAACGACGGCCACGGCGGCTACCTCCCGGCGCCCGAGGGCGCCCTTCCCCCGCTTCCGATCGACGCCGGGGCCGTCGCCGCCGCGGACTTCGACCACAGCGGCCGCCTCGGTCTCTTCATCGGGGGTCGCCTCCTGCCCGGCCAGTATCCCCTGCCGCCCCGTAGCGCGCTCCTTGCCAACCGCGGCGGATCGTTCGTGGACGTGACCGATTCCCTGGCGCCCGCCCTCCGCGAGGTCGGCATGGTGACCTCGGCCCTCTGGACGGACGTGGACGGTGACGGCTGGCCCGACCTCGTCCTCACGCTTGAATGGGGCAAGGTCCGGTATTTCCACAACATGAAGGGCCGGGGGTTTGAGGACTGGACCGAGAAGTCCGGCTTTGGCTCGGCCGGCGCAGGCTTGTGGACCTCGGTCGCCTCCGCGGACTTTAACGGCGACGGCCGCTCGGACTACGTGGTCGGAAACGCGGGACTAAACACCCCCTACCATGCCTCCCCGGAGCAGCCGGCGCTCCTTTTCTACGGTGACTTCGGCGTGGACGGCGGGGAACCCGAGCTCATCGAGGCCATGACCGAGGGCAACACGCTCTACCCCTGGCGCTCCCGCAGGGACCTGGGGGCCGTGATCCCCTCGGTCCTTAAGCGCTTCCCGAGGAACAACGCCTTCGCGCACGCCACGCTGGAGCAGGTGGTGGGGGCAGGGAACCTGGCCGGCGCCCGGCGGTTTGCGGCAACCGAGCTCCAGAGCGGGGTGTTCCTGAGTCAGCCCGACGGGACCTTCCGCTTCGAGCCGCTGCCCCGGATCGCGCAGATTGCCCCGGTCCAGGGACTCGTCGCGGGGGACTTCCTGGGCGACGGGACGGCCGACATCTATGCCCTGCAAAACTCGTATGCCCCGATCCCGTACGTGGGGCGCCTGGACGGGGGCCTAAGCCAGCTTCTTCGGGGAGACGGCCACGGGCATTTCGCGGCGGTGCCACCCTCCGAAAGCGGCCTGGTGGTCCCGGGAGACGCGAAGGCGCTTGCGGTCGTGGACCTGGGCCGGGACGGAAGGCCCGGATTTGTCGTGAGCCGCAACAACGACACGACGCTCGCCTTCCGCGCCGCGGCTTCGCCGGGCCATGGCTTCCTCTCCATCCGGCTGAAGGGGCCCGCGGGAAACCCGACCGGGGTCGGCGCACGCGTCTCCCTTGAGCTGGCGGATGGCTCTACCCGGGTGTCCGAGGTCTCCGCAGGCTCGGGCTACTACAGCCAGTCGAGCCCTGCCTCCTTCTTCGGCTACCCCGAGTCGAACCCGCCCAGGAAGGCGACCGTGCGCTGGCCCTCCGGGGAAACCCTCGCCTACCCCGTGCCCCCGGGCTCGGTGACGCTCGTCCTTGCACCCAGGGCAACGCCCTAGGCTCACCTTCGGGCGGCCGTGACATCCCCCAGCGAGATGTAGTACACGAGCGGCGAGCCGCGCTCGACCCCCTCGGGCCACGCGCCCTCGCCAAACGAGAGCGACGGGGGGAGCACGAAAACCGCCGTGCTCCCGACGACCATCATCTGCATGCCCTCCATGAGCCCCGGCATCATCCCCTCCATCCTGACGCGGGTCCTCTCCGTGCACAGCTCGGGGATCCGCGTGTGGCCGTCGGCCGTGGTGGCAATGCATGAGAACTCGATCGTGTCCCCCGGCCGCGGCCGGATGCCGTTGCGCCCCGTCTGGACATTGTAGCCAAGGCCGCTGTCGGAAATCTGCAGCCCCAGGCGCCTCCTCATCCCCTTGAAGTAGCGTGCGAGGCGCGCCTTCGGGTCCAGCGCACCGGAGGCCTGCTGCGCCGCAAGCGCCTCGGCGTCCGCTATCCTCCTCCCCATCTCCGCGGCCAGCTTTTTTGACGTGTCGTCCTGGGGGTAAGGCCTGCCCTGCACCGCTGCGCGGATCCCCTCAAGGAAGGCCGACAGCTCGGCATCGGACCAACCGAGCTCGGCAAAGTGGGCGGTATGCGCCAGGGAGGAACCAAAGGCCGAGTACGCAGATAACGGAAAATCCCCGTTGGAGCCGGCCGCGGCAAGGCCACCCCCCATGCGCCGGGCCATTTCGGAGGCAAGCCCCTGCGCCGCGTCGTCCATCGGAAAGGAATTTCCGCGGAGGAACCCGCGCACGCCGTCCAGGAACGCGCCCAGCTGCGCCTCCGTCCACCCAAACTCCGCAAACCGCCCGGACCGGGCAAGCGACGACCCGAAGGCCGAGAAGGCGGGCAGAGGGAACTCCAGGGAGCCCACGCCGGGTCCCGCGTCCGGGCGGATCACCGCGGCCGCCGGATCCCCGGAGGGAATCTGCGCCCTCAGGAGCGTCCCAAATGAAAGGGCGGCCCCCAGCGCTAGAAGCACCCTGGCAGGCGCAACCTTGGAGGGGATCACAAGACATCTCATGGGGTCTAGGCACCGGAGCCCGCCGGCCACGCGAAGCTCTTTAGCTCCATCCTGACGGGCGTGGTCGCATCCTCGCGGATCCGGTAGGCATGGTTCACGTCCAGGTCCGTCAGGACCTGCGTCGAACGCGACACCGGCCAGTAGACCTCGACCCGCTTCACGACCCGGGCCTTCCCGACGCCGATCTCCTGGCGGAGGGTCGAGGAGCCGAAGCTGCCGCCCGTGCAGACGGTCCGGTGGATCTCCCGCTCCCCCTCCAGGTCGTCCACCACGACCTTCACCCGGGCGCCGATCGCGGCCCGGTTCGTGCGAACCCCCTCGAGCTTCAGCTTGATCCAGTTGTTGCCATGGCCGGGATTGGCGAAGAGCTGGCGCCGGTAGACATCGGCCTCCACGGCGCCGCCGATCACCGCGAAGATGTCCTGGGTCCCGCTGTTGTTGATGTCCCCGAAGGCGACCCCGTGGCCCTTCTGGAGCTGCCCGAACCCGCCCGAGGTCGTCACGTCCTGGAACCGCTTTCCCCGGTCGTTGCGGAACATCTTGTTCGGGATTAGGACCGCCAGGTCCGGGGTCCCCGTGCCAAAGTAGCAGTCGAGCCACCCGTCGTTGTCCAGGTCCCCGAAATTGGCACCCATCGACACCAGGAGCCGGTCCATGCCGACCTCCTTGGAGACGTCGGTAAAGGTCCCGTCCCCGTTGTTGCGGTAGAGCTTCGTCCGCTGCCCCGAGAACGGGAGCCCCAGGTACTCGGCCGCGACATCCCCCACGTCCTCAATCGCGTAGCCCGCGACGAGGATGTCGGGCCACCCGTTGTTGTCGTAGTCCCAGAACCAGCAGGTGAAGCTCGACGGGGGCTCCGTGACGCCCGCCTGCTCGGCCACGTCCGTGAACCTCCACGGCGCCGAGGGCGACCGGTCCTCCCCCGCCGGGCCGTCATTGCGGAGCAGCATCTTTGCCCCGTCCAGCTTCGAGAGGAAGAGGTCCGGCCGGCCGTCGTTGTTAAAGTCCGCGCTCACGACCCCCTTGAAGTAGCCCACGAAGTCGACGCCGTTCTCCGCGGCGCACTCGGTGAAGGTCCCGTCCCCGTTGTTGCGGAAGAGCTCGCAGGGGTTCCGGTCCCCGCCCTTGGTCTCGTTGGCCAGGTAGAGGTCGATCCACCCGTCGTTGTTGTAGTCAAACCACGCCGCGGCCTGCGTGGGCTTGAAGCGCAAGAGGCCCGCCTCCTCCGTCACGTCGGTGAACGTGAAGTCCCCGTTGTTCCTGAGGAGCGAGCACGGGTAATGGCCCTCCGTCCCCATCCAGGCCCCCCGGAGCACGAGGATGTCCATCAGGCCGTCGTTGTTGTAGTCGCAGTGGATGAGGCTTAGCCCGCCGGTGAGGCCCATGAGGCCCGCCTCTCCGGTCCTCTCGGTGAAGGTGCCGTCGCCGTTGTTGCGGAAGAGGCGCAGCTGGTCGCCGACGCCCCAGGACGAGACCATCAGGTCGAGGAACCCGTCATTGTCCAGGTCCTCGAGCACGATTCCCCCCGCGAGCCCCTGGACATCGAGCCCCACGCTCCCGGCGACGTCGGGGAAGTGCTTGATGTCATAGTCGGAGGCGAAGAGCCCGGGCTCGATCAGCCACTGAGACGGGACCTTCTCGGGGTATTCGCCGAGCGTCATGTAGGCCAGGTTGATCAGCCAGCGCGCGCGCAGGTCCCCCGGGTACTTGGTCAGGAGCTCGGTCAGGACCTCCACGGCCCCGCGCGAGCCCCGTTGGAGCGAGTGGACGCCCCCGGACTGGATCGGGAAAAGGCAGGAGTCGACATTGTGCCTGGCGACGCAGTTCTCGTTCTCACCGAGCCTCAGGAAGCACATGGCCTTGAACGTGAGCCATTCGGGCTCGGCCCGCTGCTCCAGGGGGACCTTCATCTCCTCCATTGTGGCCTCTATCGCGTCGAGGTTGGAGAGAGCCACGTCCGCAGCCCCGGAATCGAGGAGCTGCCATGCCAGGCGGATCCTGAGCCTGAGCCTCTCCTCCGGCGCCGCTGCCTTGGCCATCATGTCGCGCAGGATCGCAACCTGGGCGCCGTTACGGAAGGGGTTCTTCAGGGGATCGGCCTCGCGCGTGATCTTCGCGAGGAGCGCTGCCATCCTGCGGTTGCTCTCCGGCTGCGGGAAGCCACCCGCGGGGGTCGGCGGGACACCCGTGTCCCTGCCGCCCGCCAAGAGTCCCAGGGGCCATGAAAATCCCGCGGCGAGGCCGAGCGACCCGCCAAGCACGGACCTGATGAACGCGCGGCGGTCGAGGGAAAGGAGCCTTTCCATTTCGGCGGCCCCGTCGTTACCAGACCCTAATTCCCGCCCTGTGCCTCTTCCCAGCGAGGACGGATTAGGTGGGATAGTCGGCATCGCCCCCTAAGCTAGGACAACCCGCGCCACCGTTGAAACAACTATCGTCCGCGGGATCGCCGGCGATGGGCACAAAAAAGTCCGGCGGATTTCTCCGCCGGACTTGAATATCTGAGCTGCTCCAGGAGGGTTGCCCCTCCCGGGAGCAACGGGCCTTAGAAGTCGAACGAGTTCTCGAGCGTCCAACCCATCCCCTCCTGGATGCGGGCGAGGGCCAGGCTTCCATCCGGCTCGTATTGGGCCGGTGTCAGGTGGTCCTTCTCGCCAACACTCCTCAGGTTGAGCTGCACGCGCCAGTTCACGTTCTTGTACACCTTGCGGCTGTAGCCGATCCACATGTCAACGTGCGTGTCCGTCGGGCCCATGATGGGCTGGCCGACGTCAAGGCCGCCCTCGGTGACGGCAACGACATTGGAGTAGTTCGGGTCCGTGGAGTTCACGTTCTTGAAGTTCGGGTTATAGCGGTACCCGAGGATGCGGGAGGCCTCCATGCGGAGGGCGCCACCGACAAACACACCCTTGATCGGGCCGCGATCGAACGTGTAGTTCGTGATCAGGTTCAACCTCCAGGGCGAGACCTCGGGGGCCTCGTGACCCTGGTCGTTCAACTCGACCGTGAACGGCGCGACGATGGAGGAGTTCCAGTCGGCACCCAGGGTGCCGCAGGAGTTACACCACATGCGGATCTGTCCGCCCGGACCGTTCATGAACCCGGTCAGCTGGCTGATGAAGGCCTGTGCGGCCGGGTCGATGTCCTCGTGCGTCGCATTCACATGCGAGTAGTTCAAGGTCACGTTCCAGTTGCGCAGGAGCTGCGTGGTGAGCTCGATCTCAACACCCTTGGAGAGGTTGTCGACCGTGGTGACGTGGTCACCGAAGTCTGAACCGCCACCCTCGTTCGGGGCCGTCAGGTCATTGTAGCCACCCAGGAAGGCCGCGTCGAGCTGGCCGCTAGCCTTGGCGAGCGACGGCTTGATTGCGGGCGACAGGTTGTAGCTTGTGAAGTACGAGTCCGCGAGCGGGATGTTGAGCCACGCATTCACGATCTGCTGCGAGGCGGCGTTCGTCGCGATGTACTGGGCGCTGCCCGTGGCGTAACCGCTGCCGTTGCCGTAATCCCAGTAGTTCGTGTTGGGGGTCTTGCCCGCCAAGCCGTCCTGAAGGGCTGCCGCCCAGCCGTAACCCCAGATGACACCGTCAGCGAGGAAGTATCCGTTGCTGCCGAGGCCGGCGATCGAGTTGCCGTTCGTGCCGTTAAGGTCGGCGTTCTTCACGATCGTCTTGAACCAGTCGACCTTGAGGGTGACCTTGTCGTTGAGGGCCGTGGCGGTGAAGCCGTACTCCGTCGTCGTACCCGAGGCGTTCGGAATCGGCAGGCCGGCGACACTCAGGCGAGCGGCGTCAGGCTTGAAGTTTTCCGAGCGGTTCCCGAATATGCTGAACGAAACGTCGCCAGGAAGCTTGGCCATGAGCTCCTTCGGGAAGTGATAGACACCGCCCCAGGTCTTGCTCGATCCTGCGACATCCGTGCGCGAGGCAAGGTTGTCCGGGAAGTCCAGGCTCGTGATGCCGGTCGCCTGGTTCGTGACCGCAGCCGTCTGGTAGTCCGTGACCTTGTCCTTGCGCCAGCCGAGTGAGGGAACCAAGTCGCCGTTCAGGAAGTAGCCCTGCCAGGTGATGCCCTCGGACTCGTCCTGATAACGGGAACGGTTGGCCGCCGTGACCAGGTTGGACCGGTCTTGCGGGTCCGACCAGCTCTGGTAGCCGATGTTCTCGTTAACCCAGCCGACATAGTTGGCCGGATTCTCGTACTGGATGCTCTGGTTCACCGAACCGTTCACCGTGTTGGTGTACGTGTACGGGGCGGCCGGATTGACGTAGCCCGGGGTGTTCGGGTCCGTCGGCTTGTTCCAGGTCGAGTTGAAGTTGAGCGCAGCCTCGTTCGTCGGGGGAGCGATCACGTAGTTCAGGGCGTTCAGGTTTGCACCCGAGGCCGATGACTTGTTCGCGAGGGAAGGCCCGATGTAGGCCAGCCACTCGAAGCTCCCGTTCGAACCCACCGCATTCGTCGCCGTCGCCGTCTGCAGGTTGTTGTCCGTGATGTAGGAGGGCGTCGTCGCGTACTCGGCGAACTGGTAGGTGAACGTGTTGACGTTCGTCTTCTCGTAGAGGCCCGTGAAGATGCTCTTCCCCAGGATGTTCGTGAGCGTCGAGTTTCCGAAGAAGTCGGAAGCGCGGAGCTCAACGGTCGGGGTGAAGCGCCAGGTGAAGCGTGAGGTCGTCGTCTGGTAGTTGTTGTCCTCACCACCGGAAGACGCCTGCGCCACATCCGGGCGGCCCACGTTCGGGTTCGCCGTGCCATTGGCATAGGTTTGGTTGATGTCCACGCCGATCGCGTAGTTCTCACCCTCGAGCCAGGGCTCCTCGCCCTCCGTGTACTTCTGCTCGTCGTAGGAGAGCTCGAAGCCCAGGCGGTCGTCGAAGAACGTCTGGTCAACCGCGAGGTTGAACGCGGTCCAGTTCTTCCACTCGTGCTTGTTCGGGCCGTCCAGGAGGTTCTTGTAGAAGTTGAAGATCGAGGGGTCCGTGATCACCTTGTCGGTGTAGTACACACCGCCGGGGATCGGGGTGAACGGTATCGAGTAGTTCGCGGGATTGCCGGCGCCGCCCGTGTTGCCGTTGCCGGCGCCGAGGTAGTCGGCGTAGAGGCTGAACGGTGGAATGGCGTCAGGCCGGAAGGCCGAGATGCCACCAATCGAGGTCGCACCGTACACGGTGCCGCCGAAGGTTGCCGCGGGAACTAGGCCCTGGTTGGCCTCGGCCGTGATTACCTGGATCGGCGTGCCGCTGGGGGCCTGCGCATTGGTAACGCTGTTCAGGTTGGTGGGCGTCGCCTCGTAGTAGTTGACGACGTCAGCCCAGTACGAACGGCCTTGTGACCATCCGCCGAGCTGGAAGAGTCCAGCCGAGAGGGGGCCGCCTGAGCCGCCGGGAAGCGCCGGGCCGCCCGCGACCGGATTCGTGTTCGTCAGGCTGAACTGGTTCTCGGTGATCTTGTTGTAGCCGGGATTTGTCACCCCGCCCACGGTGATCTGGCTCTGGAACCAAGGAGTAATTTCGTCCGTCGGGGGCAGCGAGCGCGGGTTGTCAGAGGTCTGATTGCCGTACTCGTAGTTGCCGCGGATGCTCGTGTGGCTGTCCTTGCCGAAGAGCTTCGGGTCAAAACGGAACGCGCCGTAGTAGCGGGTCGTGTTGTTGAACGCGAAGGCCTGCTCGTACTTCTCGTTGTCCTGCAGGGCCGCCAGGCGGATCGCCAGGACGCCAGGGATGATTTCCTGGTTGATGGTCGCCGAGTCGCGCAGGGAACCGTACTCGTCAAAGCGGTTTGTGACATTGTACGAGTTGGTGAACGAGGCGCCGTTCGTCGAGACGTTGATGATGCCGGCCGGGCTGCCCGTGCCGAAGAGGATCGAGTTCGGCCCGCGCTGGAGGTCGACGCGGCCCACGTTGAACGCATCCCACGGAATGTCCGAGAGGAAGTAGTCGCGGGTGTTGTCGGCCGAGTCGAGGCCGCGGACGCGGGTCGTCGCGGAAACCGTGTTTTCCTGGGCGACCGCGGCTCCCGCGGCGCCTGAGAAGTTACCACGGATACCGGAGACTTCCGTGCTGGGGGTGTAGACCAAGAGGTCCTCGGCGTTCTTCGCGCCGGTGTCCTGGAGGAACTGCGCCGTCACGACCGTGATCGCCGAGGCGACATCCTTCAGGTCGGTGCGGACGCGGGTTCCGGCCAACGTGCTGTTGGCTTTGTAGCTTCCTTTGTCTTCGGCGGCGTCTACGACGAAGGGGGAGAGCACGGTGGGCTCCTCCTGGTCGGAGGGAGCTGCGGCGGCGGTTGTCGTCGCGGTGGCGTCGGCAGCAGGAGCGGGTGCGTTCTGAGCAACCGCGATTCGAGGCACTACTGCGAAACCAAGCGCTGATGTGACCGTGAGGGCACGCAACAGCGCTAGAGTACGATTAGCAGGCATGTTTTGGTGTTTTTGGACTTAGGGTTTAGACACTACGGATAGATTCTCCAGGGGAGGACCGTCCGTTTTCGGGGGCGAACTGTCAGCGTTTGGGGGTAAAACCAATGGGAGCTGACGTGTAGACCGGGGGGTTATACCCCATCCATGACCCGCTGTGAATGAGAATCTTTATATGGAAATTAAGATTCTTTACCAAAAAGGAAGTATTTTTGAACCTATTTCCGAAGGCGCTCTCGCAGGTCGGTCGGCAGTAGATTCATGGCTTCGTCCCGCAGTTTGGGATCACTTATCTCCATCCCCAATGCCCTTCGAAGGACCTGAAAACGATAAAGGGAATTCGTGCTCAGGAGGCGCAAATTTTCTTCATTTATTTCATCCATGCACTTCCTCAGACGGGTTCGGGCGAGATCAACATGGTGGGCCTGCGCGAGGACGATGGCCAATCCGACCTGCTGGTCCCAGGGCAGCGCCTGGTCTGCGCCGCCATTAATACGGCGCAACAGGACTTCAAATGTTGGCGCGAACTCGTCCGCGTCGTTCTGCGCAATCGCGATTTCCGTGCGGGCAAGAAGCGCCCCAAGGTCGGCGGGAAACCGCCGCAGGGCTATCCCTGCATTCGCAGCCAGGTCCATCCGTCCCATGTCTATGAAGTATTCGGCCAACCGACTGGCGGCGGTAGCATCATCCTGCTCATCAACAACCTCCATGATTGCCACCGATTGCCCCTCAAATCCCGAAATGCTCGGAAGCAGGTAGGGCACGGGCCGGAGCCACCGCGGAAGAACCCAGAGGTGAAGCCGCTCGAGAAAGGTGCTCCCAACCTGTCCTTCACCCACCCGGGCGTAGGCGTCCAGAAACGGATCCCACGTTGGAATAATGATATGGGTAATTCCCCGTCCATTCATCAGTTCTTGGGCTTCCTCCGGCGTAAGGGCGCTCACAATGCGGACGGCAGCACGGATCCCATCGCGGCTTTCCGAATCAAAGGTTCCGAGTCCCCGGAGTCCCCCATAGTAGTAGAGAGCGGCGGTCGCATTCGGAGGTGCAAGGACGATTGCGCCGTCTTGTCCCACATGCTGGGCTAGCCAGTAGGCCAGATCCCGCTCCACAAGACCCACGACATCCGCACTCATGAGGGCACCTCCCGACGCCGTCGACGGCCAGAGTTGGATTGCCCCCAGCAGCCCGATCACGGCGGCCGCGGCCGCCGTGGACCCTACGACGAGGCGCCTTCGGGCGGAGCCCTGAAGGGCGGCCGCGACCGCTGCGGCCAGGGCAAGAAGCGTGCTGTCCAGGCCATTCCACCAGCTCAGCCCCCTGAATGCGAAGCCGAGCGCGACAAGCACCGGCCCCAGTGCAAGCGAGAGCGCAGCGCGTTTCTCCGGGCCAAAGGCCCGGAGCACCAGGATCGCCACCGCGGGGACAAGGACGACAAGGGGCAGGAGTGTCGTCACCACGGTCAGGGTGAACCCGTTCTGAAGGAGCCACGCCCAGAGGCTTGGCGCCGACGCGCTTTCCGGGAGTATCGACAGGCGGATGGTTGATAGATCCTGCACGTAGAACCCGGAGCTGTGGGCGAACACCATCGAAGCCGGCAGGGACGCTAGCCCCAGGACGCCGAGGATGAGGGCAGTCCACCCCTTTGGTCCCAGGCTTCCCCGCGGACCCTGGATCCACCCGGCAGAAAGGGCCAATAGTTCGCCTGCGCCCAGCCATGCGATTCCGTAGACCGGATGGATCGCGCGCAGCTCCCAGGAGCCCAGGTGGCCCGGGAAAAATTCCACCAAATGGGCGCAGAGGCTCGTGATCGCCCCTCCGAGGGCCCAGGACCGCCAGGGGAGCGGATCGGCCGGGGCGACCGGGCCGCCCTTGGAGCCGGCGCGGAGCACCGCCGCGGCAAGCAGGCCGCCCAGCGCCACGCCCACCAGGATCGGAAACTCCCCGGGCACGCTGACCCAGAGTGCGATTCCCCCGATGATCCCGGAGACAAGGAACCCGCGGCGGGTCTGGATGCCCCTGCCCGGATTGCCGGCGGCCGCCGCCGCCGCGAGGAGCGGCAGGATGCTCCAGAGCGCGAGGAGCTCCACGAGCCCGCGATCGTCGGGCGCACCGGGCACGAACTCAGAGGCAAAGGGGAAAAGGGTTGCCAGTCCGGCCGAGACCAGGCCGGCCGCAAGTACGCCAAACCTGCGGCCGACAAAGACCACGGCGCCCGCCCCGAGGAGGAGGAGGAGCAGGGGGTCGGCCACAAGCGCCGCCCACTCAACCGAGGGCCCTATGGGGGTTCCCAGGATCCCGTGGCGCACAAGCGCAACAAGCCCTATCCACCAGCGGTAGGGCGAGGCGGCGCTCACGTCGTGGCCTTCCGGCGCATTTTCGTAACCGACATGGCGCACGCGCCATTCCCCCTTCGAGAACATCTGGAGCGTCTGGTCGAGCCATTCGAAGGTCTCGCTATGGTGACCCGGGACGATGAGCCGCGGCCGCCACGACTCCGTCGCCGAGGGCGTGTCGCCCACCCCGGAGAGGTAGGCCACGCGGTGCATCCTCAGGCCGATCACCAGGCAGAAGAAAACCAGCGCCAGCAGGGGGACGAGCATCCAGGAATGCCTGGAAATCTGTGGGGTGCTCTTCAATGGGGTCTTCTGATTCGCGGCGGGTTGCGCAGGCGCGCATGGAAACGGACATAGATGCGCCGGGCAAGGAAAGTCCGCTCTGGGGGCGGCTGTCCCAAACGTTCCTTGACTCCCCTTGGGAAGCGCTCGTCCCATAGGCGACCCACGATGCCAGCCGCCGATCATCGCAAACGCCCCGGGGTGACGGCTGCGGTGGGCCGCGGTTCCCCGCTTTGGCTCGCGGCGGCGCTGGCGCTCTGCTCCGCGGCCCGCGCCTCGGACCCTTCGGGGGGCATCTCCGAGAAGCCGTTCTCGGCGCGCCCTGAGCCCCGCGGAAAGACCCTCTTCACCCTCCTTCCGCCGGAGGCGACCGGCGTGAAGGCCGAGAACCACTACGACGACCCGAGGATGTGGGCCGACCTGTACCATGAGTTCGAGGACGGCTCCATCGGCACCGGGGTGGCGATCGGCGACTACGACGGGGACGGGCGCCCCGACATCTTCGTCGTCACGAAGACCGGCGGGTGCCGCCTGTACCGGAACCTCGGCGGGTACAGGTTCGAGGATGTGACCGAGAAGGCCGGAGTTGGCGCCGAGAAGGGCGTCTGGAACGTCGGGGCCACCTTCGTCGATGTGAACAACGACGGCCTCCTCGACATCTACGTGTGCCGCTTCAACGCGCCGAACCTGCTCTACGTGAACCAGGGCGACGGGACGTTCAAGGAGATGGCCCACGCCTACGGGCTGGACATCAAGGACTCGAGCGTCATGGCGTCCTTCTGCGACTACGACCGCGACGGGTGGCTCGACGTCTACATCGCCGTGAACCTGCTCGACAGCGCAAAGCACCCGGACGGCCAGCGCGGCTACCTGCTCCACAACAACCGCGAAGGCACCTTCACGAACGTGACCGAGGCCGCCGGGATCTCCGGGGAGTCCCAGAGCCATTCGGCTACGTGGTGGGACTACGACAACGACGGGTGGCCCGACCTCTACGTCGCCAACGACTACGCGATCCCGGACAAGCTCTACCACAACAACCGGGACGGCACCTTCACGAACGTGATCGACCAGGTCCTGCCGCACACCTCGTCCTCATCGATGGGCTCGGACCTGGGCGACGTGAGGAACGACGGGCGGATCGACCTCCTTGTGGCCGACATGGCGGCCACGAACCACCAGAAGGACCAGAGGTCGATGGCCACCGAGCGGGAGGGAAACCGCGAGACCGCGTCCCCCACGCCCAAGTACCACCGGAGCGCGCTCTACCTGAACACCGGGACCGGGCGCTGCGAGGAGGCCGCCATCCTTGCGGGGATCTCGGCCACCGATTGGACCTGGTCGGTGCGCCTGGAGGACCTGGACAACGACGGCAGGCTCGACCTCTTCGTCACCAACGGGTTCAACCGCAACCCCGACTCGGATGTGATCGAGCGCGCGAGCCTCGCCGGTTCGCCGGCCGAGCGCATCCGGGTGCTCTATGAGAGCCCCGTGCGGACGGAGAGCCACATTGCGTTCCGAAACCTCGGGGACCTGGAATTCGAGAACGTGAGCGCCGACTGGGGCATGGACCAGCGAGGTGTCTCCTTCGGGGCCGCCTTCGGGGACCTGAACGGGGACGGCAACCTAGATGTCGTCTACGCGAACCTGGAGGGCCCGGTCACGATCCTGCGCAACGACGCCGACACGGGCCACCGAATAAACGTGGACCTGCGGGGCACGACCTCAAACCGCTTCGGGGTCGGCGCCACCGTGCGGGTGGAGAGCGCCTTGGGCGTCCAGGTCCGCCAGCTCGTCCTGGCGCGGGGCTACCTCTCGAGCAGCGAACCCATGCTCCACTTCGGCCTCGGCAAGGACACGGTGATCCGCCGCATGGTGGTGACCTGGCCGAATGGGCGCATGCAATCCTTCGAGAACCTTGCGGTCGACCGCCGCTACACGGTGACGGAGCCCACCGGGACGTTCACGCCTCCCGCGGACCCCCCGAAGCCCCTCACCCAGTTCCGCGAGACCGGGGAGAAAAGCGGGCTCTCCCTAACGACGCGCGAGGAGGAGCTCGACGAAACCTACCTCCAGCGCCTGATCCCCGTTCGCATGAACCGCCGCGGGCCGGCGCTCGCGGTGGGCGACGTCCTTGGCAATGGGCGCGACGACGTCGTCGTAGGCGGGACGACCCTCGACCCCCTGAGGATCCTTGGCGCATCGGGAACGGGCACATACAAGGCGGCCGATGCCCCGGCGGCGCCGGACAAGGCGGCGGCCGACGACGGGCCCGTGCTTCTCTTTGACGCGGCCGGCCTCGGCCGCGCCGACCTCCTCGTGACGAAGGGCGGAAACGCGCTCCCCGCAGGGGCCCAAGAGTACCAGCCGAAGCTCTACCTGAACGACGGCAAGGGCGGCTACCGCGAGGCGCCGGAAGGGGCGCTCCCCTCCCTGCCGATCAACGCGGGGGCCGCGGCCGCGGCGGACTTTGACCACAGCGGCCGCCTCGGGCTCTTCATCGGCGGCCGCTTCGTTCCCGGCGACTACCCGGCCGCCCCGCGGAGCGCGCTCCTGGCCAACCGCGGCGGCACGTTTGAGGACGTAACCGACGCCCTTGCCCCGGGCCTGCGGCAGGTCGGCATGGTCACCGGTGCCCTCTGGAGCGACGTGGACGGCGACGGCTGGCCCGACCTCCTCGTGACGCTCGAATGGGGCGGAGTCAGGTATTTCCACAACAACCAGGGCAGGGGTTTTGAGGACTGGACCGAGAGGGCGGGATTCGCCTCGGCGGGGTCCGGCTGGTGGACCTCGATAGCCGCGGCTGACTTCAACGGCGACGGCAGGCCCGACTTCGTCGTCGGAAACGTCGGGCTAAACACGCAGTACCACGCCGACGCGTCCCACCCCGCGCTCCTCTTCTCGGGCGACTTCCGGGGCGACCACGGCAGCGAGCTTGTCGAGGCCTACTACGAGGGCGACAGGCTCTATCCCTGGCGAAGCCGCAAGGTCCTCGGGGCGTCGATACCCTCGGTCCTCAGGCGCTTCACCCGGACGGAGCCCTACGCCCGGGCTACCCTGGGCGAGATCCTCGGTGAGGAAAGGATCGCCAGGGCGCGCCGCTACGCGGCCACGGAGCTTAGGAGCGGCGTCTTCCTTTCCCAGCCCGATGGAACCTACCGCTTTGAGCCCCTGCCCCGCATAGCCCAGATCTCGCCGCTCCAGGGCCTTGCGGCGGGCTACTTCCAAGGCGACAGCCACGCGGATATCTACGCCGTGCAGAATTCCTTCGCCCCGGTCCCCTCGGTCGGGCGCTTCGACGGCGGGCTCGGCCAGCTCCTGCGCGGGGACGGCCGGGGGCATTTCGAGGCGGTGCCGCCGGCCGAGAGCGGCCTCGTCGTGCCCGGGGACGCAAAGGCGCTCGCGGTCATTGACCTCGGCGGGGATGGCTGGCCGGGCTTCCTCGTGACCCGGAACAACTCATCCGCGCTCGCCTTCCGCAACACCGGGCCCGCGGGGCACAGGCCGCTCCGGATCGTGCTCCGGGGCGCCCCCGGAAACCCGACTGCCGTCGGGGCGCGCGTCTCGGTCGAGCTCCCCGACGGCTCGCTCGAGACCGAGGAGGTCGCCGCGGGGTCGGGCACCTACAGTCAGTCGACCGCGGCATGCTTTTTTGGATACCCGGAGGGCTCGCCCCCGCGGAGGATACTCGTGAGGTGGCCCTCGGGCGAGAAGACCGAGCACGCGTTTCCCGCGGGGGCGGTAGAGCTCACGCTCGCGGGCCCGGCCCGCTAGCGCCGCGCGGGAAAACCTCCCTTGACTACCCCGCTCGGGGTTCGTCCCATGGGCGGATGACTATGGTCGCAGGAGCGGGTTGCGGGCGACCCGTGGAGCGGGCGGCGGCCTCCCGGGCCGTCCTCCGCTGCGCATGGGCCGCGCTCCTCATGGCCTGCGCCGCGGCCCGGGCCGACGACCCGGCGGGGTCGATCACGGGCAAGCCCCTCTCCCCGAACCCCCACCCGCGCGGCAAGACCATGTTCGTCGAGCTTTCGCCGGCGGACACGGGGCTTGTGACCGAGAACCGCTACGAGGACCCGAGGATGAGGAACGAGCTCTACCAGGAATTCGAGACCTCCTCGATCGGGACGGGGGTGGCGATCGGCGACTACGACGGGGACGGCAGGCCCGACATCTTTGTCGTCAGCAAGACCGAGGGCTGCCGCCTCTTCCGCAACCTGGGGGGCTACAAGTTTGAGGACGTTACCGAGAAGGCGGGCGTCGGCGCGGAGAAGGGCGTCTGGAACCAGGGGGCGGCGTTCGTCGACATCGACAATAACGGGCGGCTCGACATCTACGTCTGCCGCACGAACGCCCCGAACCTGCTCTACGTGAACCAGGGCGACGGAACCTTCAAGGAGATGGCCCACGCGTACGGGCTCGACGTCAGGGACTCGAGCGTCATGGCGGCCTTCTGCGACTACGACCGCGACGGCTTCCTGGACCTCTACGTCGCCACGAACGTCCTGAACGCAAAGACGAACCCCGACGGCCAGCGGGGCTACATGTTCCACAACAACCGCAACGGCACCTTCACGAACGTGACCGACCTTGCGGGGATCGGCGGCCCCTCGCAGAGCCATTCCGCGACCTGGTGGGACTACGACAACGATGGCTGGCCCGACCTGTACGTCGCCAACGACTACGGCTTCCCCGACAAGCTCTACCACAACAACCGCGACGGGACGTTCACCGACGTCCTGGACCGCGTGGCGCCGCACACCTCCTTCTCCTCAATGGGCGCGGACCTCGCCGACGTGAACAACGAGGGCCGGATCGACTTCTTCTCGGCGGACATGGCCGTCCCGAGCCACGAGAAGGACCAGCACGACCTGGCCACCGCCCGCTCGAAGCAGGAGGACCCCAAGGACCCCGCCACGGCGCCGAAGTACAACCGCAACGCCCTCCTCATGAACACGGGGACGCCCCGGCTCGCAGAGGCCGCGTTCCTGGCCGGCCTCGCCGCCACAGAGTGGACATGGTCCCCCCTGTTCGAGGACTTTGACAACGACGGCCGCCTTGACCTTTTCGTCACCAACGGCTTTCCGCGCGACCCGGGGATCGATGTCCAGCACCGCCTGATGAGTGCCGAGAGCGCGGTCGAGCGGGTGAAGATCATGTACGCCAGCCCGCCCAGGGTCGAGAGGCACCTCGGGCTGCGCAACCTGGGCGACCTGCGCTTCGAGGACGTGAGCGCGGCCTGGGGCGTCGACAAGCGCGCGATAAGCTTCGGCACCGCGGTCGGCGACCTGAGCGGGGACGGCAACCTGGACATCGTCTACACGAACTTCCACGGGGGCGTGACGCTCCTGCGCAACGACTGCGACAGCGGGCACAAGGTGAACATCGACCTGCGCGGGACGGTCTCGAACCGCTACGGCGTCGGCGCCGTCGTCAGGGTCGAGAGCGGCGCCGGGGTCCTCGCGCAGCAGCTCGTCCTGGCGCGCGGCTACATGTCGACCAACGAGCCGATGCTCCATTTCGGCCTCGGCCAGGAGACCGTGATCAGGCGGATGACGGTCACCTGGCCAAGCGGCCACGTCCAGGTCTTCGAGAACCTGGCCGCGGACCGGCGCTACACGGTGACCGAGCCCTCCCAGGTGATCCCGATCCCTCCCGACCCCCCGAAACCGCAGGGCCAATTCGAGGAGGTCGGGGGGGCCCTAGGCCTCGCGCTCAAGACGAGGGAGGACGCGGTCGACGAGCTCTACGAGCAGAAGCTCCTGCCCCACCGCCTGAACCCGCGCGGGCCCGCGCTCGCGGTCGGCAACATCTCCGGAACCGGCGGCGACGACATCGTGATTGCGGGGACGACCCTTGATCCGCTGCGCGTCCTGGTGCGCTCAAGGGCCGGGACCTTCGCTGCAGGCGACGCGCCGGCTCCGGCGACAAACTCGGGGCTCGAGGACGGCCCCGTCCTCCTCTTCGACGCCGCGGGCACGGGCGCGGCGGACCTCCTGGTCACCAAGGGCGGCAACTCTGCGCCTGCCGGGGCGCCGGAATACCAGCCCAAGCTCTTCCTTAGCGACGGGCACGGCGGCTTCAGGCTGGCGCCCGACGACTCCCTTCCGCCCCTGCCCGTTAACGCCGGGGCCGTCGCGGCCACGGACTTTGACCACAGCGGGCGCCTCGGGCTCTTCATTGGCGGCAGGGTCGAGTCCGGCCTCTATCCCCTCCCCCCTCAGAGCGCCCTTCTCGCCAACCGCGGGGGCAAGTTCGAGGACGTCACCGACGCGCTCGCCCCGGGTCTCAGGAACGTCGGCATGGTGACCTCGGCCCTCTGGACGGATGTCGACGGCGACGGGTGGCCCGACCTGCTCGTCGCGCTCGAATGGGCCAACGTGAGGTATTTCCACAACAACCAGGGCAAGGGGTTTGAGGACTGGACGGAGAAGGCGGGATTCGCCTCGGCAGGCACCGGATGGTGGACCTCGATCGCGGCGGCCGACTTCAATGGGGACGGCAGGATGGACTACGTTGTCGGAAACGTCGGCCTGAACACGCAGTACCGCGCCGACCCGGTCCACCCCGCCCTCCTGTACTACGGGGACTTCAGGGGAGGCGGAGGCCCGGCGCAGCTCATCGAGGCGTACTACGAGGGGGACAAGCTCTTCCCGTGGCGCACGCGCAAGGACATGGGGGCCTCGGTCCCGTCGGTCCTGAAGCGCTACCCCACGTATGACGCCTACAGCCGGGCGACGCTCCCCGAGATCCTGGGGCAGGAGAACCTAGCCAAGGCCCGGAGGTTCGCCGCCACGGAGCTTAGGAGCGGCATCTTCCTGAGCCAGCCCGACGGCACCTACAAATTCGAGCCGCTTCCCAGGATCGCCCAGATCTCGCCCCTCCAGGGCATGGTGGCCGGGGATTTTGACGGAAGCGGACACGCCAGCGTCTATGCGGTCCAGAATTCCTACGCGCCGATCCCCGCCGTGGGGCGCTTTGACGGCGGTTTAAGCCAGCTGCTTATAGGCGACGGGCACGGCCACCTTGCCGCGATGGCCCCGCTCGAGAGTGGTTTGGTCGTGCCGGGCGACGCCAAGGGCCTCGCCATCGCCGACGTCGGCCGGGACGGGTGGCCCGGCTTTGTCGTGACCCGCAACAATGACACGACGCTCGTCTTCCGGAACCGCGGGGTGGCCGGGCGCAGGCCGCTCCGCGTCCTGCTCCACGGGCCCGCCGGAAACCCGACAGCCGTCGGGGCCCGCGTGAGTGAGGAGTTCGCGGATGGATCGACCGAGACCTTAGAAGTCTATGCGGGCTCGGGCTACTACAGCCAGTCCTCGCCCGCCTGCTACTTCGGCAACCCGGACTCCAATCCGGCGCGAAGGATCCGGGTCAGGTGGCCGTCGGGCTCGACTTCCGAGCATGAGGTGCCGGCCGGGGCCACCACGCTCACGCTGGCGCCCCCTGGCCAGAACTGACACCGGGGCCCGGCCTTAGTCCCCGACAAGGAACCGCTCCACGGCGTCGCCCGTGTCGCCCCCCGTGAGCCAGTAATTGCCCGGCGCCGGTTTCACGCGGGGGGCCAATGCCCAGAGGACGCCGACCGGCATCGCGACCGGGAAGGTTCCCGTCTCCGCCGGGGCGCCGGCAGTGGCCAGGGCAAGGAGCCCCAGCAGGGCGAGCACGGCATGGCGGGTCCTGGGCATCACTGGACTTCGGTTAGCGGTAGACGAGCGCCCTGTTGGCAAGGATCAGGGCAAGCCTCTGGTCCACCGCGCGCCGCGTCGTGAGCGCGTCCTCGGGCGTGTGCAGGCACCAGTCGACGAGCCGGCCGACGGTCGAGCGGGCGACGTAGCAGCGCGTGTCCGAGCCGCCGTAGTAGATCAGGACCGTCTTCTGCTTGTCGGGCAGCTGCACCCACCCGTTCGAGAAGGTGACATTCGAGACGTCGCCAAAGCCCTCGCCGCCGTAGGGCGCGAGGAAGTGGCCGCCGGGACGGGCGATCACCTTTGTCGGGTCCTCTAGGGACGTCATGAACATGTAGAGCACGTAGCGGAGCCCCGCCGCGCAGTTGCGGACGCCGTGCGCCAGGTGCAGCCATCCCTTGTCCGTCTTGATCGGCACGGGGCCCTGGCCGTTCTTCACCTCCTTGATCGTGTGATAGGCGCGCCCGTCGATGATCTGCTCCGGGCCCGTGACCCCGACGGTGATGTCGTCGCAGAGCGTCCAGCCGATCCCGCCGCCGGAGCCGACATCGATGAACCCGTCCATGGGGCGCGTGTAGAAGGCGTACTTGCCGCCGACGAACTCCGGGTGGAGCACCACGTTCCTCTGCTGCGAGGCCGGCGTCTTCAGGTTGGGCAGCCTGTCCCACCGCCTGAAGTCGCGCGTGCGCACCATCCCGGCGACCGCGACGGCGCTCGAGAGGTCGCCGGGCTTCGCGTCGGGGTCCTTCGCCTCCGCGCAGAACACGCCGTAGATCCAGCCGTCCTCGTGGAACGTGATGCGCATGTCATAGACGTTCGTCTCGGGCTTTATCTCAGGCAGGTCGACCGGCTCGTCCCAGAAGCGCCAGTTGTCGACGCCGTTGGGGCTCTCCGCGATGGCGAAGATGCTCTTGCGGTCGTAGCCCTCGAAGCGCACGACCATGTGGACCTTTCCCTTCCAGAAGAACGCTCCCGGGTTGAGCGTCGCGTTCACTCCCAGGCGCTCCATCAGGTAGGGGTTCGTCTTCGGGTTCAGGTCGAAGCGCCACTCGATCGGGGCGTGGCGGTACGTGATCGCGGGGTTCTCGAAGCGCTCGAACACCCCGTTGTCCCACTTGCGGTCCACGGGGTTCTTCTTCGAGAGGAGCTTCTCATGCTTCTTGCGGAGCTTGGTGAGGCGCTTCGCCCACTCGCGGGACGCGCCAACGGGGATGCCCGCGGTCGTCTTTGACGGGGCGGGGGCCTTCTTTGCCAGGGCCGGTATCTTGGACTTCTTTTTCATGGCTTTTTTCAATGGGTGGGTGTGGGTTTTAAGATGTCGCCGAGCCGGCGGACGGCCTCCATGCCTGCGCGCCCGTTGTGGTAGGGGCATTTCCAAAAGCTCACCTTGAGCTCGTTGTCGAGCACCCGACCGTCGCGGGTGACGCCCCTGAACCACTCGCCGCGCAGGCGGTCGACGAGCCTTAGCTCGATGAAATCCCAGGTGCGGAACGCCGCCTCGAGGTACCGGTCCTTCCCCGAGAGCCTGAAGGCGTCCATGAACCCGACGACCGCCTCGGCCTGGGGCCACCACTCCTTGTTCGTGTCGGTGAGCCCCTGCGGCCCCCCCTGGTTAAAGACGCCGCCGTCGGAATCGACGCCCTCCCTGAGCGTCACGTCCGCTATCTTGAGCGCCAGGGCCTTGATCCGCGACAGGAGCCCCGGGTCCCCGAGCGCCTCCGCGGCCCTCACGAGGAGCCAGGCGGCCTCGATGTCGTGGCCGTAGGAGACCCGGTCGCTCCGGGGAGTCCAGTCCTCGGCAAAGAAGAGCCCCAGGTGGCCGGTCGCCGGGTCCACGATGCGCAGGAGCATGGTGTCCACGATCTCCAGGAGCGCGGCCTTAAGGCCCGGGTCCGGCCAGAGCGCCAGGAGGCGCGTGTAGGCCTCCATGATGTGGAGGTGCGTGTTCTGCGACTTGGGCTCGTTCAGGTCGACCTCGGAGAGGCGCATGTCGGCTATCGGCTCCCAGGCCCTCCCGAAGGCTTCCAGGTAGCCCCCATGGCGGGCCTTGGCGTGCTTCTCAATAAGCCGAAAGGTGGCGATCGCCTGGTCCAGCGGCTCGCGCTTGCCCGTGGCCCCGTGGTATTCAGCGAGGGCGTAGAGCGCGAACGCCTGGCCGTAGACCTGCTTTCGGTCGCGCAGGACCGCGCCGTCGGCCGCGATGGACCAGTAGAACCCCCCGTTCACCCCGTCGTGGAACCGGGACATGAGGTCGCCGTAGGCGTGGTCCGCCATGGCGAGGTAGTCGGGGTCGCCGTAGCTCGCATGGGCCGCGGCATAGGTCCAGAGGATGCGCGAGGTCAGGAGCGCCCCGCGCTCGGCGGCGGGATCCACCGTCAGGTCGTTCGAGATCGAGCCGAAGAACGTGCCGCCGTCGCGGTTCACGACCCGGTCGATCCAGAAGGGAAGGACGTTCTGGCGAAGGTCGTCCTCAATTCGATGGAGGTAGTCGGTCGTGACGGATGGGCTCATCGCGGGCGAAGGGTTTTGGGGCCATGGGCACCCCGGAATGTCTTGGATGATGCTTCCGCGGCCCGTTGTCTACCTCTTGTCGCCGTGAGCCCCGGAAAAACGGCGGAAAGAGGGACGGGGTCAGGGGGCTGCCTGCCCGATCTCCCCCAGAAGCTGGCTGAACCAAGGGGTACCGGTGTTGAAGGGCTTTCCGCCCTTGATGCGGTCGAACTCGATCGCCCTGAGGACGCCCCCGCGGTCCTCGTCGTGCCCGATGACGCCGCTCTCGCGCCGCAGGGCGCATTCGACGGCCAGGTCGCAGCAGCCCTTGATGAGCCGCAGGTCGTCGGCGTTCGCCGCGGCAGCCCGCGCAAAATAGCCGCTCTTCTGGACCAGGACCTTCTCGGCGCCGATCATCTTGCCAAACTGCTCTCCAAACCACTTGCCGGGGTTGATGGCATCCAGCTTCACGTGCCCGAAGGCGTCGCGCGGGACGTCCTGCCCCTTGGCCTTCATCTCGGCCACGATGCTCTCGACGCCGGCGCCCTCGGAGACAAAGAGGTTCACGTTGTCGACCCGCGTCATGACGGCCTTCAGGCGCCCCGCCTCGGCCGCGATGTCAAAGTTCAGCTCGGGGATGTAGACCCCGTGCACCTCGAGCCGCTCGCGGGAGAGGCCGATCCCCGGGAGATAGTCCTGCCGGTCGAGCATGCCGCGGTAGAAGCGCGCGGTTGCCGCGGTCAGCCACCCGCAGCTGCGGCCCATGACCTCGTGGACGATGAGCATCCTCGGGTTTGCCCCGTGCTCGGCCACGACGTTCGAGAAATAGCGCGCGCCCTGCTCGGCGGCGGTCCACGCCCCGAGGGATTGGCGGATGGGGAAGACGTCGTTGTCGATCGTCTTCGGCAGGCCGATAACCGTAAGCCCGTATTGGTGCCTTGCCAGGAAGGAGGCCAGCTCCGCCGCGGCCGTGTTCGTGTCGTCCCCCCCAATCGTGTGGAGGATGTCGACCCCGTCCTTGACCAGCTGGTCGGCGGCCACCTTCTGGGGGTCGTCCCCCTCCCTAACGAGCCCCCGCTTCACGCAGTCCTTCACGTTCGTCAGCTTCACCCGGCTGTTGCCGATCGGGCTTCCCCCGTAGCGGTGGAGGAGGTGCGCCTTCTCGCGGATCTCCGGGGTGATCGTGTAGCTGTCTCCCAGCAGCAGCCCCTTGTAGCCGCTCCGGTAGGCGATGATCTCGACGCCCGGGGCGATCTCGGAGTAGCGCTCGATGAGCCCGCCGATGGCGGAGCTCAGGCAGGGTGCGAGGCCGCCGGCTGTCAAAAGGGCGACCTTCTTGGGGGGATTGGGATGGCTCATGGTGGAAGGATTCCTGGAGTGGCGCAGGTTCCCCGCAATCTCCCAAAAATGCATCCTGTTGTCTAGCCATTGGCCTGCGCATTCGTTGCCAAAGAATGCGCAACGGAAAAGCCGGGGTTCCGCCGGATCCCCCCGGGTTGATGCCGCCGCCGTTGGCGGTTCGGGCGCCGACGCCCTTGGCCCATTCTCCCCTAAAGCGCGCCCGACTTGAGCCGATGTAAGCTCGTCAAGCTAAGTGAAATGCTCACCTACCATCGTCCGGCGGGCCCGGGTCGGCAGACGCCTTTGGGCGCTCGGCCTCGGCGGAGCTTTGCCCTGACGCACCATGGACGCAACCCAGCCACCGGATAAGCCGGGCGTGCCCACGCTGACCGAGGTGAGCCCGGCCCTGTTTGCCCAACACAACGGCCCGAGCTACCGAACCCCTTCCGACCTGGCAGTGACCCCGGATCCCGGCCTCAGGTTTCTCGTGGTGGGCGCATGCCTGGCAGAAACCTTCCCCTATTTTGCATCGACCATAAACAGCGGCTACAGGGGCGACTTCCTCCTCCTGAACAATTTTGACCCGCTTCCCCCGATGCCGGCGACCCAGGCGGCCCACTACGACTTCCAGGTCATCCACATTCCCCTGAGGTCGATCCTCGGCAACGCGTACTTCCAGCTTCCCGACGACCCCGCCAGGCACGAGGAGTTCCTCGTCCAGACCCAGGACTACCTTGCGCGCTACCTCTCGAACGCGCTCAGGCTCAACACCGACCACAAGCTGCTCACCTTCGTGCTGGGCTTCATGGTGCCCCAGCAGAACCCGCTCGGTCGCCTCCAGCCCCGCTATGACCTGCGCAACGTCATGCACTTCATCGAGCGCCTCAACATGTTCCTGGCCTCCGAGGTGGCGCGCCACGAGAACGCGCACTTTGTCGACGTTGACCAGGTGTCGAGCGGCATCGGCAAGAAGACCTGCCAGGACGACATGGTCTGGTCGTTCACCCACGGCACCACGCTCAGCGACGGAGACCACGACCACGACTTGGGAAGGATGGAGGCCCCCGCGTCGATGCAGCACCACTACTCGGCCAGGTGGCTCGAGTTCATCGAGGCGGTCATGCGCGAGGTCTTCGCCATGCACCGCTCGATACGCCAGCAGGACCCGGTGAAGCTCGTGGCGGTGGACCTCGACGACACCCTCTGGCGCGGCGTCGCGGCTGAGGGGACGCTCGGCGTCATGGAGGGCTGGCCGATGGGCTTCATCGAGACGCTCCTCTACCTCAAGAAGCGCGGCATCCTCCTGGCGATCGTGAGCAAGAACGACGAGCAGTTCATCGTCTCGAATTTCAACCGCATGGTTGGCGGGCAGATCTCGCTCTCGGACTTCGCGGCGCGGAGGATCAATTTCCGCAGCAAGGCCGAGAACCTGGCGGAGATCCTGGCGGAGGTGAACCTCCTCCCTCAGCATGCGGTGCTGGTGGACGACAACCCGGTGGAGCGGTCCGCCGTCCAGCAGGGCCTTCCCGGGGTGCGTGTGCTGGGAAGCCAGCTCTACTACCTTAAGAGGATCCTTCTCTGGTCCCCGGAGACCCAGAGCGGCGCCATCACCCGGGAGTCCGCGCGCAGGACCGAGATGGTCCAGGCGCAGCTCCACCGCGACTCGGCCCGCAAGCGGCTCTCGCACGCGGAGTTCCTCCAGACCCTGGGCCTACGCGTCACCATCTCCGCGCTGGAGACCACGAGGGATGTGCACATGGGTCGCGCCCTGGAACTCTTCAACAAGACAAACCAGTTCAATACGACCGGCACCCGCTACACGCTGGAGCAGTGCCACCAGAGGCTCCTCACGGGATGGGGCCTCCACGTGATCGAGGCCGAGGACCGTTTCACGCAGTACGGGCTGGTCGGAGCCGCGTGGTCACGCAATGCCTGCATCGAGCACATGGTGATGAGCTGCCGGGCGCTCGGCCTGGGAATCGAGGACACCTTCATCGCGCACACGGCCGATTGCCTGGCAAGGGATGGATTCACGGCGATGCAGGGCAGGCTGCAGCCGACAGAGGCCAACTTCGCGTGCCGCCAGCTTTTCAGCCGAAACGGCTTCACGAGCGAGCTGGCCAACGGGGTGCTTTGGTCGCGGACGCTCGACCCGCTTCCGGCCACGCCTCACCACGTGACCCTCGCAACGACGCCCCCAAAGGGGGCCACGGCGCCTGAGCCGCTTGTGGCCGCCGGGCGCTGATGCGCGCCTGGCCTTCTATCTGGGAGGCCCGGGCACGAATCGCTTGCAGTCTGTTCCCGCTTGCGGAAAGGTCGGCGCCGATTCGCGGCCATGCCAGCGCAACGCGCAACCAACGGGTCATCAACGCCAACACCCCCGTCAAACCGGCGCACGGATTGGCAGGCGTTTGCCGGCGGACTGTTCCTTGCGGCGGCGGCGGCGGCGGCGTACTCCAACACCTTCGCCGTCCCTTTTGTCTACGACGACGGGCCGTCCATAGCGGATAACCCAACCCTCCGGCACCTGGGTAGCGCGTTCCTGCCCCCGTTCAACCTGACGGTCGGGGGCCGCCCCGTCCTGAACGCTACGCTGGCCCTAAACTTCCATTTCGGCGGGATCAACGTGGGGGGCTACCACGCCGTGAACCTGGCCATCCTGGTCCTCTCTGGCCTCGCGCTCTACGGCATCCTTCGGCGAACGCCCGTTCCGCGGCTGGGCCCGGGAGCCACGAGGGCTGCATTCTGCGCGGCGCTCCTGTGGGTCCTCCATCCCCTTCTCACCGAGTCGGTCACCTACGTGATTCAGAGAGCGGAGTCCCTGATGGGCCTGTTCTACCTGCTGACCCTGTATTGCTTTATTCGCGGCGCAGGCGCCCCCCAGGCACGAGCCGCGCCGTGGTATGTCCTCTCCGTGTGCTCGTGCCTGCTGGGCATGGGGACCAAGGAGGTGATGGTTTCGGCGCCGCTGATCGTGCTTCTCTACGACCGGACGTTCGTTGCCGGCGGATTCCGGGATGCGCTCGGGCGCAGGCGATGGTTCTACGCCGGACTCGGGGCCACCTGGCTCGCGCTGGCCTTACTCGTCCTTTCCACGCACGGCCGGGGAGCAACCGCTGGTTTTGGCAGCGGCATCTCGTGGTGGAGCTACCTACTGGCCCAGCTGCCGGCAATCGTCCACTACCTCCGCCTCTGCTTCTGGCCGAGCCCGCTCGTGTTCGACTACGGCAGCGCCCTATGGACCCAAAGCAGTGCCGTCGCGCCTTCCGCCGTTGTCGTGGTCGCCCTGCTTGCCGCGACGGTCTGGGCTTTGGTAAAGCGGCCCGCGCTGGGTTTCCTTGGCGCCGCCTTCTTTGCGATTCTCGCGCCCAGTTCGAGCATTGTCCCGATCGCCACGGAACCGGTCGCGGAGCACCGGATGTACCTGCCGCTCATTCCCGTGGTCGCAATGGCCGCGGTCGCGCTGCAGCGCTGGCTTGGCCGCGCCGCCCTGCCCCTTTGCCTGGTTGTGGTCGCGGGTCTCTTCGCGGCCACGTGGAGGCGGAACGAGGTGTACTCGAGTGCCGAGCGCCTCTGGAGCGACACGGCCGCCAAGGCACCCGGAAACGAGCGGGCACACAACAACCTGGGGTTCGAGATTGGAAAGGCGCCTGGCCGCCTGGACGAGGCGATCGCGCAGTACGACGAGGCCATCCGCCTTAGGCCTGACTACGCGGACGCCCGCAACAACCTCGGCTGCGCCCTGGAGAAGGCGCCGGGCAGGCAACAGGACGCCGTCGCCCAGTTCGACCAAGTGCTGCGCCTTGAGCCGGACAACTTCGAGGCCCGCAACAACCTGGGAAATGCGCTGTGTTCCCTGGGCAGGACAAATGAGGCGATGGCCCAGTACGAGGAGGCGCTCCGCCTCAAGCCCGATTACTCCGAGGCCCATTACGACCTGGCAAACGCGCTGAACTCCCTCGGGAGGGCGCCGGAGGCGGCAGCCGAGTACGGCGAGGCGCTCCGGCTCCGGCCGGACGATGCGTTGGCGCATAACAATCTCGGGAACGCCCTGGTCGCGCTGGGGAAGGCTCCCGAGGCGATGGAGCAGTACGAGGAGGCCCTTCGGCTGGATCCCCGCTTCGTTGAAGCGCACTTTAACCTGGGCAATGCGTTGGTCTCGGCGGGCAGGCCCTCCGATGCAATCGGGCAGTACGGCGAAGCGCTTCGCCTGAGGCCGGACTACGCCGACGCGCACTACAACCTGGGCAATGCCCTGAATCTCCTGGGGAGGGCCTCCGAGGCGATCGCGGAATACAGGGAGGTGGTGCGCATCAGGCCCGACTCCGCCGACGCCCATTATAATCTTGGGAACCTTCTGGACTCCGCGGGCCGCCCCGAGGAGGCGATCGCCCAGTTTGCGGAGGCCGTTCGCCTGAGGCCCGATTTTGCGGAGGCCCACAACAACCTAGGATGTGACCTTCAGCGGGAGCCCGGCCACCTGGACGAAGCGATCGCACAGTACGGGGAGGCGCTTCGCATCAATCCCGGCCACGTCGAGGCCCACTACAACCTGGGCAGCGCCCTCCAAGGCAAGCGTGGCCGAATCCACGACGCGATAACCCAGTACAAGGAGGCGCTTCGCCTGAGGCCCAGCTACCCGGAGGCCTGCTACAACCTGGGAAATGCCTATTATTCGCTGGGGAGGAAGCCCGAGGCGATCGCCCAATATGAGGAGGCTCTCCGCATCAGGCCCAGTTATGTCGGGGCGCACTGTAATCTCGGGATTGTCCTGGAGTCGCTGGGCAGGACAGCGGAGGCTATCGGCCATTTTGAGGAGGCGCTTCGCCTGAGCCCGATGGACGCAACGGTCCATTTGGACCTTGCCATTGCGTTGCTCCGGACCCCCGGCCGGGTCGATGAGGCAGCCGCCCATCTCAGGGAGGCGCTTCGTCTTCAGCCCAACAACGAGAAGGCTCGGCTGCTCCAGGCCAAAATCGAAGCGGACCGGCACTAGTCCCGCCGCTCAATCCCCTGGGACCCGGTTTAAGCGCATCCGGGTCGCACCTTTCGTAAACGGTTGATGGTAAAATGGTGGCAAGACTCGGAATCGAACCGAGGACACGAGGATTTTCAGTCCTCTGCTCTACCAACTG
>Ga0302279_10000374_pt1 | contig 65223 bp, 53 predicted proteins | sample III_Bog_N3_3_FD_194541 | JGI IMG/M metagenome (GOLD analysis project Ga0302279, IMG submission 194541) | Peat permafrost microbial communities from Stordalen Mire near Abisko, Sweden - III_Bog_N3_3 | ecosystem: Environmental > Terrestrial > Soil > Wetlands > Peat | place: Sweden: Abisko... | reverse complement strand
AGGGTGGGCATCGGCGGCTTCAACCCTCACCATGACGCCGTCAGGGTGAAGCCTCGCGGGCTCAACCCTCACCATGACGCCGTCAGGGTGAAGCCTCGCGGGCTCAACCCTAAGCACGACGCCGTCAGGTTGGGCATCGGCGGCTTCAACCCTCACCATCACGCCGTCAGGGTAAAGCATGGCGGGCTCAACCCTGCCGTCGGCGAGGCTCAGTACGCGAAGTAGGGCCCCGGTCCGCTGGGCGTCGAGGCCCCCGCGAGCGCGACGTACACGTTGCGGTTGATGAAGAAGGGGAAACCCCAGGCGAAGCTACCGCTCCCGTCCGCGGGCGAGCCGGCGGCGGGAAAGACCGCGTCGTTTCCGTTGAAGCTGTCCGCGTCCGCGACCGAGAACGCGGCGCTCTTCGAGGTCCCGTTCATTCCCTGGTTCGTGGCCGTGAGGCTCACCGTCGAAGATGGGCAGTACAGGCCCGCCCAGTCGTCGTTCTGCCCGCACTGCGTGATCGCGCTGTCCGCGAACGCGAGGAACGACGTGCCCGTGTCGAAGTAACTCTCGGGCAGCGTCTGGCTGTCGAAGAGCGTCGTCACGTTTCCATACTCATCCGTCGTGAGCACCGTCGCGCTCCCAACCTGGTTGTTCGACTGCGTCCCGATGCCGAAGATGAGCGAGCCGGTGAGCGTCGCGGCCCCCGCCACGGGAACGCTCGCGCCCTCGAAGGACACGATGGACCCGTTGTTGTCGTGCGTGAAGAAGGCGATGGGATTCGGAACCTGGTCGGCGAGGGGGACCGACACCGGGGTGCACGTGCTTCCGCTGCACGAGTAGTAGCCCCCCACCGGCGGGGGACTCGCGGCGCACGCGGGGCCGCAGTCCTGCACCACTTGGTTGATTCCAACGAGCCCGTTCGCCCCGTAGTCGGCCACCGTGTCGGTCAGCTCGAACATCCCGGACATCGTGCAGTCGCTGGGCGCGGCCGCGGCGTTCGGGTCGGCGATGATCTGGACGGGAATGTTGGAGGCAACCTCCCCGGCGATCTTGACGTCGGCCATCCGCACCGAGCCCCACACGGCGCTGTCGACGTACTGCTGGCACTCGGCGAGGGGCGAGCCGGTGCTCGCCATGGCCTGCGGAAGCGCGAGGTTGCTGTTCAGGACCGACGCGATGATGTGCAGGCCGCTCGACCCGGTATCGACCGTGATGTGATCGATCGTCTGGCAGGTGGTCGTGCCCGGGATGCAGATGGTGACGCTGACGAAGGGGGTGTTGAAGGACTCGGCGCCGGGTGGGCCGTCGTCGACGATGAGCGGGGCGACGTTGTCGCCGGCTGCGACGCTCGAGTCGCCCGCCGGGGTGCTCGAATCGTCGCCCTGGGTCCCCGAGTCGAGAGACCCTGGCGCGCCGCTATCTCGAGCGCCGGGAGCGTCCCCGAGCGAGGCCGCGCCGTCACTGGCGTCGATCGCGCCGTGCGCATCGGGGCTCGCGTCGCCGTCTGGGTTGATGCCCGAGGAGCGTGTGCTGCCGCCGCACCCCATCACGATCAGCGGGAGAGCCGCGAGGGCAAGAGCGCGCATGCGGGTGCTCATTGCGGCACCGCCGTGCTCAGCAGCGTCTCCACGTACGACCCTGCAACCGGATGACTTCGTGGAAGCATTGAGAGGCGCGCGTGCTCCGCGCGCGGCATGAGTATGTCGTGCTCGCAGCGCAAGAAGCGTTCATCGACGCCATTCCTGGCCACTTCGAGCGTTCTCTCGCTCGAGGCCGCTAACCGCTGAACTCAGGTCTCGATACGAGGTGAGATGCGCCCGAACCGTGAGCGCTCCGAAAGCCGGACCGGTGGCTGTGTGCGCCACCAACAGGCGGGCGACCTTCGGCGCGAAGTGATCTTTGTCAGCGGCATGGTGGGTGGGCGTCTGATCACCGACCCTGGCGCGGAGGCGGTACGCCCAAGGAGTCACACGCCCCATCCGTAGCCGCTTCCGGGCGGTCGTCGGATTGGCGAGCCTGTCAGCCACTGGCTTGTTACCCCCCGCAGCCGGGCGCCAGATCTTTGGCCGGCGGGCCCACTCTCCGGTAGCCAGAGCGGTGATGCGGGGGAACCAAGCGTACGCCGCTTCCGGCCTGCTCCGGGGGACGACCTCGTCATGAGGTGCCACATCTGCGGGCGGCGCGCGACGAAGGTGCTGCGCTGCACGCGATGCGGGGAGGTCGCCGCGTACCTCTGCGACGGCTACGTCTGCCAGCCCGACCTCTGGCGGACGCGCCGCCACGAGGGTCGCAGCGTCATCCCCCTCATGAACCTCGAGTGCGCGTGCGGCGCAGACCTCGAGATGGTGCGCGGCGGTGGCGACGGGGGCGGCGGTGACGCGCCGTACGGCGGCGCCCGGCGACCCCTCTTGGTGGACCCCACGGCGCCCGTCGAGGCGATGACCACGTGCCTCTTTGCGTCCACGAAGTCCAAGGTCCGCCGCTGCTTCGCGGGGAAGAAGATCCTCCTCGTCTCGAACGTGTTCGGGGACGGCATCGGCGACCTCGGGCTCGGCGCGACCCTCGCCAAGCAGCTTCGCGAGGTGGGCGCGCAGGTGAAGTTCGTCGTGTGCTGCATCACGAAGGACGAGGCGGCCGTCATCCGCACCCTCGGCGCACCGCCTGACAAGGAGCACACCTGGCTGATCACCGGCGTCGAGAAGCAGGACCCGGACAGGATGATCCCGGTGCTCACGTTCAATCCGGACACGTCGGTCCTCGTCGATCTCGTACCCTGGGCGCACTGCGTCCTGATCTTCCCCACCGCCGTCGCCCTGCCTTCGAAGATGAGCGCCGAGGACAGGGCCAAGGTCCTCCACGTCGAGGAGTGCGTGCCCGGAGGCTTCCACACGATGGGGTTCGGCAGCTACGAGTGGCCGCCTCGGAGCGGCCGTCGCGTGGAGCGGCTCGGCGTGCAGCTCGTCAACCTCGGGCAGCCAAGCTCGTGCAACATCATGCAGCTCGGAGACCGGGACCTCCAAGGTCTGCTCGTCGGCGACATGTCCGTTCGCGCCTGGCTGCGCGCGAACGTCTTCAGCGTCGGGTACATGAAGATCCCCGTGGGCTCGGCCAAGGGCGGCATGAGCAAGACGACCACGCTGTCGATGTCCGGGCACGGCGGCCCGAAGGTGGCGCCTCGCCCGAGCTTGCTCCACATCGCGGTCGGCAAGTCGTCGGCGTCGGCCGGGGCGAGGCCCGGCGTGGGCACGCTCGCGTCGCCGGGAGGAGGGTCGGTGATGTCCGGATCGATGGCGGTGTCCCGGCCGATGTCGGTGTCCCGGCCGATGTCGATGTCCACGACGTCGCCCTCACCGTCGACGTCGATGTCCCCCCCGCTCCGCGCGCGCGGGCCGGTGGCTCCGCCGAACCTGTTCCTCGACAACTACGTCAGGCTGGTATGCACGTCGGCGCCCGACCATCTCGGGGTCACCTTGTTCTGCCCGAACTTCAACCCGGACAGCTCCGGTCTGGGCCTCCAGCACTCCGGCACGCAGGGCGAGTTCGCTCTCTTCACCGGCCGCTGCTGCGACCGCGACCTCCGCCTCGTGTGCGGCTTCGCCAAGCAGGCGGACATGCTCTTGCTCTTCAACACGGCCGCGTTCTGCGGGCAGATCCACGACCGGCCGACCCTGCTGGGCGTCGCGGGGGAGGGGTCGTTCGCGGAAGCGCTCTCGGTCCAGTGCCCGACCCAGGCCGTCTTCCCGATCTACTCGCCGCGCTACGACTACCAGGAGGCCAACCTCTGCAGGCTCGCGTCGCTCTCACCCTCACCGGGGCCGATGCTGACCCTCGTGAAGGCGCTCATCGCGCTCGACAAGACGGAGGACTTCGGCGCCCTCTGGGCGATGTTTCGCGCGCTGGCCGAGGACATGCGCGCCCTCCAGCTCGTCGTTCAGCGCGACCACAATTTCCTGAACCTCCTCGTGGACCGCATCATGGGTCGCGGCTCCTCCTCGGAGAGCTCCGGCGACTGACGCTTCCTCCTCGTCCCCACGAACATCCCGAGCGCCGAGGCGCGCGTCGAGGGCGGTGACCTGCCGGAGGCGAGCACGAAGGCCTGGTAGCTCTTGAACCTGCCGCGAGCGGCGGCGGCGGACGGCGTTGGCCGAGCAACCTGCGGAGCCGCAGGGCTGCCCGACCGCAGCTGCCGGGGCAGGAGCCAAACGCAGCTCACGCCTTCCTCGGACGAGGATGAAAGCGAAGCGAGGGCCGTGCGGCCGTGAAGCGCTGCATGCCCTCGGTCGTGACGCCCGTGTCGACAACGTCCAGGTAGCGGAGCTTGTGGAAGGGGGCGAGCGCGTCGAGGACGGGGTCCCCGAGCACCCAGAAGCAGTTGAGGAGCAGGAGGGGAAACCACCCGAGCATCGCGAGCGAGGCAGACGCGAGCGCGCTGCGACGCCAGAGGCACACCACCGCGAGCGAGACGACACTTGCGAGGACGATCACCGCGCTGACCGGCACGTGGTGGTCCCAAGCGTCGACGCCCCAGACCGCATCGGCCACATACGCTCCGCCGAACGCGAGCCCCCACGAAAGGACGACGGCCGCCAGGGTTGCGGCGATTGGAGCGTGCGACTGCGGCTTCTGGCTCGGCATGGCGACCCCTCCAGAGCGTGTGTGGAACCAGAGCTCATTGTTGCATGTTTGCCGGGATGGCGAAGTCACCCGGAAGGGCTACGCGTTCTAAATTTAGTTCCGCGCGGCCCTTGCAACCTTGCTTCCGAAGTCGGTCCGGTAGACGTTCGTTCTGCGGGCTCGCGTCGCTCTCACCCTCACCGGGGCCTCGGAGAGCTCCGGCGACTGACGCTTCCTCATCGTCCCCACGAAGAGGGTAGGAAGCCCAAAGCCGATCCCATGGCGAAGCGGACCCCTGGGATCCCCGGGCCCAGCGCCTGTCACGAGCCGTTCGGTACGTGACAACCTGCCGGCCTAATTGAGGCGTGGGCTTGTTTTGCGCCTTGACGTCGGGAAGGTTGGATCTCGCCCCAGAGTTCGCGGATCTCGGCGGGTCACCCGCGGGAACCACACCCGAGCTGTGGATCCACGGGACGGGCCCGAGGAGCGCGGCCCTCGCGGCTCGACTCGGTATGTCGCTGGGCACGTCGCTGTTTCACCATTTCAGCGTGGATGACCCGAGCCACGTTCGCCGTTACCGCGATGAGTTCCGTCCGCGGGCGGAGGGCGATGCCCCGAGAGCGGTCGTTGGCGTCGCGGGGGTCTGCGCGCCGACGGCCGAGGCCGCAAGAGCGATCGAGTCAGGGTTCACCAACAGCTTCATCAAGCCCACAGTCGTTGGCGACCCTCGCCAATGCGCCGAGCAGCTCCATGCCATCGCAGATCGCTACGATGTGGACGAAGTGCTGTTCCTCGGCACCTGCGACCGACTGGAAGATCGTGTCGCTTGCTATGAGCTCTTGGCGGAAGCCCTCGGGGTCCGTGCGGACGCGGACGGCTCTGGCTGAGTGAGCCGCAGTGTCACCTGTACCGGGGCACGAAGGGGTGCGTGGCGTGCTGGCAAGGCGCCGTGGATGACCTAGCCACCAAAGGCCACTAACCTTCGAGGCGAGCATGCTGGCCAACTGGAGCACGTGGTTTCCGGGATGCGACCCGGTCGGACATCGCCTTCGCGTGGCTTTCCCGGAGCGCTGGGTGCGCTTTCACAGCCTGCCGTGCTCAAAGCGCTATGCCGAGGACGACGGCGAGAGGGCGACAATCCTGTCGAGGCACAACTGCATCCTCGCTGAACTCGCGACCACGGGCGAGGAGGTGGCCTTGCTGACGACGGGCTACTCGGAGACACCGACGCCACCCATTCGGTCGAACCCGGACCTGTCGCGCCTCGACCCGCTCGCTCGCCCATGGCGAACGGTGGCGTACGAGCCTGAGGAGAGGTCGTTCAGGCACCTGTTCGCAAGCACACGTAAATGGGCACCGGGCGTGTTCGACCCCATCGTTGCCCTCGTGGCCGACGACAGGGTCACCGACGTCATCATCGTCGCGCTCGACGGACGCTGGCTCGTCCACCCGTACGACGGCGGCATGGACCTCATCACGGGGTCTAGCGAGCACCGGGACGCCATCAAGGAGCGACACAAGGACTGGCTCTCTTCCCGGACCGACGGTCTCTGACGCGCCCTCAACGCAAGACCGTGTGCGCGCTGTTTCTCCGACCGCGACATGGCACGGGGGCTTCGACTCTGGCTCAACAAGGCCGGGGTCACCCCTGCGCCGTGCGAGAGGGCACCTGGTCGTGTCGAGCGAGTAGAGAGGGGTGCCGTGTGCCGTGTCCTTCGTGACGCGAGCGCGCCAAGGCGGACAAGCGTGCTAGGCGTCATTTTGCGACCTCCATCACGCTGCTGCCTGCGTTGTACTGGCCCACCCAGTAGACGTTCATCGCGTCTACGGCGAGAAGACCACCGTTATTGCTGCTTGCCGGCGTCTGTCCGGCAGCGATCGTGATGGGCGTTCCGCCGCCGATGGGTACCTTCATCACTGATCCGGACGCGCTACCACTTGGAGCGTTCGTCCAATAGACGCTCGTCGCATCCACGGCAATGGAGAGCGGCGTAACGCCAGGCTCCGAAGCAAGTGTGCTGGCGCTGCCACCGGCGATAGGGACGCTCATCACCGCCCCACCGGGCAACGCATCGAGCCAGTAGACGCTCGTGGAATCGATCGCGATGCCTTGGGGGCTGCTCGCTGAGGCCAACGTCTGCAAGACGCCCCCGCCGACAGGCACTTTCACGATTGTGCTGTTGACCCCGTCTGCCCAGTAGACGCTCGTGGCATCGACGGCGATGGAGAGCGGAAAGTTCTGCCCGAGAGCAATCGTCATTGCGGGGCCGCCGGCTAGTGCCGCTTTTCCTATCGTACCCGACGTCGAACCCGTCGATCCCTCGGCGGTCCAGTAGGCGTTCGTCGCGTCCAAGTGTCCGTCACCCACGAGCCTGCTGGTTCGCCGCGACCGACGCCGCGTTCCCTCCGAGCGTCGCGCGTGCCGTCTCTGGTGCCGAGGCCACCGTCCCGAGGGCGACGCCCGCCGCCACGATGAGCTTGGCCAGACCGTTGATGCGCGTGTTCATGCGAGGAGCCCTGACCGAAGGTGAAACGTTGCAAGCGAACGCTCCCACGGCAGCAGCATGGCGAAGTGCCATGGCGAAGCTCTGCGCGGGCGTCACCCGCGTGGCAGCAAGCGATATGCCATTCGCATTACAGAAGGTTCGCGTGGCGCGACGTCTCCAGAAAGGCCGTCTCCCTGGGCATGGAGATCCAGGCTCCGGCCCGGGCGCGAGATCCACCGGCGTGAGCTGGAGTCAGCGCTTCTCGGGGAAGGCCGCGCGCAGACCGAAGGAGACGCCGAAGGTGACGACCGCCGCGACGCCGAAGAGGTACTGACCGCCATTGAGCTGGCGAGCAACGAAGCTCGCGACGACGCCGCAGAGGATGGCGATGACCAGACGGACGGGGCGCTGCATGAGGCTCACTCTCCGCCGGCCGCGGCGTTGCCGCAAGGGTTTCGCGCTGTGGCCCTCCGGGCAGCCAGGGTAGTGTCCGGCCATGGAACCCAGCGAACGAAGCGCATGCATCGCCGGCGCGACCGGCCTCATTGGCGGGAAGCTCGTCGACGCGCTCCTCGCGGACGACGCCTTCGGGCGGGTGGTGACGGTCGGCCGCCGTCCGCTGGAGAAGAGCCACCCGAAGCTCACGCAGGTGACGGTCGACTTCGCGAAGCTCGACGCTGGGGCGCTGCCCGAGGTGACCGACGCGTTCTCCACGCTGGGGACGACCATGAAGCGCGCAGGCAGCCGCGAGGCCTTCCGCGCGGTCGACCACGACGCCGTCCTCGCCTTCGCCCGCGCCGTGAAAGCCAGGGGGGCGCTGCGCTTCTACGTCGTGACGGCGCTCGGCGCCGACGCGGGGTCGTGGAGCTTCTACAACAAGGTGAAGGGCGAGGTGGAGGAGGGCCTTCGCGCGATCGGCTTCGAGAGCCTCGCCATCCTCCGTCCCTCGCTGCTGCTCGGCGAGCGGTCCGAGAGCCGGCCGGGCGAGCGCGCCGCGATCGTCGTCTCCTCGGCGCTCGCGCCGCTCCTCAAGCACGTCGCGTCGCGTCCCATCGACGTGGGCACGGTGGCGCTCGCGCTGCGCGCCATCGCGCACGATCCGCCGGAGGGCGCGCGCGTGTACCTGTCCGGTGAGCTGCAGTCGCTGGGGAGATGACAGGCGCTGGCGCATTTCGTGATCAAAGCGTGCCTTCAGCGCCATCTATGTGGGCTCTCCGCGCCAAGGCCGGACGGGGCGCATTGAGCTGACGCTACGCGGGGCCGGAGCTCGGCTCTCCGCGAAAGGACGAAGATGACGCACGCCTGGGTGGGCAGGGTGGGCACGGCTCTATTTGCCGTGGCAGGGCTCGGCGCGACGTCGCTGGGATGCAGTGCGGGGAGCACGCCGGCCATCCCGACGATCGACTCGGGGACGGTGGTCGCGGACAGCGGTCCGGCGGGCGTCGACACGGGCTTCGGCGGGGACACCTTCGCTCCGGACCTCGACTCGGGCTCGGCGGGGGACACGACGGCGCCGGAGGAAGACGCAACGGCGCCCGATTCCGCGCCCGTCCTCTTCGACACGGGACCGTGGTGCTCCCTGCCGCTGATGCCACCGACCTTCACGCCCGCCACCGGCGCAACCGGGTCTGGCTACTCGGGCTTGAGCGTCACCATCACGGATCCGAACACTCCGGCGGCCGGCCCCGACCAGATCTACTACACGCTCGACGGCACACTGCCGACCACGGGCAGCCAGCTCTACCTGGGCGCGATCGACATCACCAGCTTTGGAACGACCACGGTGATCGCCATCGTCGTCGGGCCGCAAGCTGGCTGTCCGAGCTCCGCGCCCGCGGACGCGACCTACACGGTCACGTACCCTCCTCCTCCGATCGATCCGGGCGGGAACGCACCGGTTCTGACGGCGCTCGACGGCACGACGCAGAACAACGACTTTCTGGTCACCGCCACGGACTTCAACAACACGGCGACCATCTGTTTCACGACAGACGGAAGCACGCCCGCGTGTAGCAACGGGGTCTGCGAGGGGACGTCCCAGCGGTACGACGGGTCGACCCAGATCCCGGTGAACGCGGGCGTCACGAATCCATTGACGGGCCAGGTGACCATCGACGCGATCGCGTGCGAAGCGGGCTTCCCCAACACCACCATCACGACCCTCACCGCCACGCTCCAGACGGCCCCTCCCACGATGGTGAGCCCCTCGCCCGGCCCCCAGCCGTTCACCACGACGGGCTTCGCGCCGACGCTCCTGTCGGCCACCACCCCGAGCGCCCCCTCGCCCTCCTTCGTCATCCGCTACACGCTCGCGCCCGCGGCCCCGCCCACGTGCGACACGGGGACCATCGCCCTTGGGCCTCCGGGTTACGTCAGCGCGCCCGTGGCCTGCACAGGCGGCACCGCGGCGGGGTGCGCCGCCAGCGGCTCGGGCTACGCGTCGTCGCAGACCTTCCAGGCCATCGCGTGCAAGACCGGCTACGCGCCCTCGCCCGTCGTGAGCTTCACGTACGGCGCGCAGCTGAACCCTCCCGCGCTCCCCGCGCCCGGCTACCTCGGCGCGCCGGGCGCGACGTACGACTACACGTTCGGTCCCTTCAGCTTCACGACCGACGGCTCGGCCACCGCCACGAACGACCCGAACTACGGCGCGGCCGACCTCTGGTACTGCTACACGGAGGACGCGACGACCCCCGCGTGCGGCGCTGCGAAGAACACGTGCGCGTTCCCGGGCGACCAGTTCGTGGCCATCGTGTCGGCCGCCGCCCCGGCGACGTTCGCGCAGGCGGCGCCGTGGGTCTCCCGCAACCAGACGCTCGAGATCATCGCGTGCTCGGACAGGTTCCTGCCCTCGAGCGTCACGACCGGCGTGTACGGCTTTCAGCTCGACCGGCCGGCGCTCCTCGGCAACAGCCTCGGGCCTGCGGGTCCCGGCTGCACGGGCACGACGGCGAGCAACAACGCCTGCGTGCAGCTCGACAAGACCTCGCTCACTGCGGTCGTCACGTCGTACGCGATCCCCAACCTCGCCGTCGGTCTTTTCACGGCCGGCGTGCAGCAGGACTTCGGCGTCGCCGTGCCGGGCACGACGTTCATGCCGTACGACTTCGCGTGCGCCTCCGCCTCGGGCACGGCGGCCTGCGGGCCACTCGGACCGACGCCCAGCTGCGCGAAGGGGATGGTCGTCACGAACCAGGCGAGCCCCTACACGTTCAATGACGCGGGCGCCCTCCTCGGCGGCGCCAACACGGTGCAGGTCGGGCAGACGTGGACCGTGCAGGGCTGCTGCTCGCTCGCAGGTGCGCGCAACTGCAACGGAGCGTTCTCGAGCTCACAGGTCAGCACGATCGTGTTCCCGGCCGATGGCGTCGCGGCCTCGCCGCTGGTTGGCCCAGGGAGCGCCGGACCGCTCGGGCACGTGACGGCGGTGCCGATCGTGAACGTCGACCCGATGGCAGGCGCGTCGACCCCGAGCCTCGGCATGGCGCTCTGCTTCTCCTCGGACGGCACGACCCCGGGTTGCGCCGCGGGCGTCTGCAGCGGCGCAACCACGGCCGCGATGGCGGTCCTCCCGAGCGGCGCGGCGAGCCCCGTGGAATTCGCCGTCGTCGAGACGCCGACCTCCCTCGGCGCGGCGACCTACACGGCAACCGTCGCGACGGCGGCCAACATCGTCAACGGCGGATCGAACCAGGGCGTCGTCCTGACGAGCGGCGGCTCGGGCTACACGAGCCCTCCGACGGTCCTCTTCTCGCCTGCGCCTGCGGGCGGTACGACCGCCACGGGAACGGCGACGCTCACGCCTGGCCTCCCGGGAGCCGTCACGGGGATCGTGGTGACCGACGCGGGCAGCGGTTACGTCTCGCCCCCGAGCATCACCCTGGCCGGCGGGGGCGGCAGCGGCGCCGCAGCCATGGCGTATCTCGGCAACACGGGCCTCGTCACCGGCCAGCAGACGAGCGCCGAGCAGCTTCGGGCGGTCGCGTGCAGCTCGATCGAGACGCCGTCGGCGCTGCAGTCGCAGACGCTCGCCTTCCAGCTGGCCACGCCCGACCTGACGCTCGCGCCCACGCCGTCCACGCCCACAGGTGGCCTCGACAGCGGCGGCACCGTGGCGGCCGGGCTCCCCATCCTCGTCTCCACCGGGTCGAACTTCAGCGGCGAGAGCCTCTGGTACAACACGGGCTCGGTGCCCACGGACTGCACGGGCGCCCATGGGGGCGTGAAGCTCTCGCTCACCTACCCTGCGGGCTGCACGGTGGGCGGGAGCGTCGGGCAGAGCTGCACGGGCGAGCTGCTCACGCTCGGCGGAGCAACGAGCAACACCGCATCGAACGTCGCGCTGCCGACCAGCGGCAATACGCTCGTCGTCAACGTCATCGCGTGCCCCGAGGCCAGCGGACCGTCCCAGCAGCCATCGGCCGTCCGGAGCGCGACGTTGGCCCTGGTTGCTGCCCAGCCGCAGATCTCGTCGAGCGCAGGCAACGGCGCGAGCGCCGCGAGCGCAGGGCCGGTCACGACCGTCTACGACAACGTCGTGACGGCGACCCTCACCGATCCGACGAGCCTCATCTCTGCGGTCCAGATCTGCTACAGGCTGAACGGCACGACGCCGAGCTGCACCGGCGGCGTCTGCGACCCGAACTCGAGCGTCACTACCATCGCGCAAGGCGCAGGCAACGGCGCTTCGGTCATCGTCACGAACGCCCCGGGAACCGGCACCCAGCTCGTGGCAGTCGCCTGCGTCCCGGGCTCGTCGCCGCTGGCCGGCCTCGCGCAGTCCCCCACGGCCTCCGCGACGTACACGCTCGACGTCTCGCCGATCGTGCCCGTCCCCTTGACCGCCGCCGACGTCTGCCCCCAGACGTACAGCGTCGGGCTCGACTGCGCGGGCTTCGTGCAGGCTGGAGGCACGGCGTGCCTGGCAGCCGGACAGGCGTGCACCGTCGCCGACCAGGCGACGACCTGCTGCTCGGGCTCGTGTGACGCGAGCACCCTCACGTGCTCCCAGGGCGGTCCTTACTGCAGCGCGGCCACGCTCGCCGCGCAGGGCCCGACGGCGAACGCGTGGATCTGTTACTCGATCACGGGCACCGTCCCGCAGAGCAACTGCTACGGCCCGGCCGCAGGCAACCCGCCCTCCGGCGTGCCCTCCGACGTCACGTGCTTCAACACGACGACGGGGGCGACCGTCAATTCTGCAGCGGGCCAGACGTTCCTCCGGTCAGGCGGCGGCCAGTACGTCTCGGAGGTCCTTGCCACGGTCAACCCGACGACGCTCAACGCGGTCAGCTGCGCGACGGGCACCGCTGCCCAGGCCGTGGGCCTCCTCGGCGCTTCGGCAGAGGACATCATCACCCCCAAGCCTTTCGACTTCACCGTCCTCGTGAACGGCGACCTCGCGCAGTTCGTCCCCGAGCTGGCCGAGACCCAGCTCGCCTCGAACGACAAGCCCAACACGGGCGGCGCGGGCGCGACGGACGCGTACATGTCCTACGACACGATGAACCTGTTCTTCGCCTACGGGGGCGCTGTCACCGTACCGAACAACGAAGACCCTTCCGGCGCGCTCAGCGCCTCGCAGCTCGCCGACCCTGGCACGTACGTCGCCATCTACCTCGGAAACGCGACGGGCGAAGGCGCCACGGTTGGACCGGCATCGTACAACCCCACGCCGAACCCCACGCTCCCCGTGGTCTCCTCGGACGTCATCCTGTGGGAAGTATCGGTCGGACAGGCGGCCGGTGCGGCGACCGCCCTGACCTACAACGGCTCGGCGTGGGTGACCGCGTCGTACGCCGTCACCGTCGGCTACGAGAGCGCAGGCAAGGTCTCGTTCAGCATCCCGCTGGCGGGCTTCGGTGGTGCGGCGAACGGACCGGCCCACATCACGATGTTCGGGCAGACGCTCCTCGGCGTCGGTTCGGCCACGGTCAGCGTGTTCGACACCTTCCCGACGTCCGCGGCGATGCCCCTCGGCTACAGCAACTTCGTCAACGCGAACCGCAGCAGCTGCCTGGGCCCCGCCCAGCAGCTCAACCAGCCTCCGTGACTTGATGCAGGGTGCTCCGGTAGATGGCGAGATCTCCGGGTCGTGCTGGCCCGGCGGGCGTGAGCCACGGGCACGGCGGCAAGGGTACGTCGACGCAGCAGACGCGGATCATCCGGGTGCGCGCGAGGGGCTCCAGGTCCGCCACGAGCTTCGCGAGGCGATCGCCGCTGAAGGGGCAGTACAGGAAGAAGACCGTGCCCGTGCGCACCTGGCCCGCCAGGCTCGCCGCGTCCCCCTGGGCGCAAGAGGCGCGCGACATATGCAGGCGCGCGAAGAGGTCGCGAGCCGCCCGGACGAGGGCCGGCTGAATCTCGAGCCCCATGACCGTTGCCCCGGTGAGCAGGTGCACGAGCGCGGTGGCGCGCCCCGCGCCCGAGCCGATGTCCACGAACACGTCCGACGCTCGCACGGGTGCGTGCTCCACGACGCGCAGCAGGGTGTCGACCGGGCAAGGCACGTACGGGACGCAGCCTCTCGGCAGCTCGGGACCGTCGTCGGGAAGCTCGCCGAGATCGAGCACCAGGTCCAGCCAGGCATCCCGCTCCGCCGCCGGGACGCGCGTGAGGCTGGCGCGGAAGAGCGATGGCTCCGCCCGCTCCCGCGCGATCTGGGAGCGAGCGGTCTCGGCGCTCCGCCTGTGAACCGCGTCCACGGACGGGAGGATACCGCAGGGGTCACCGCCTGCGGCGCGTGCGCGGCGCCGCGGTGACGTATAGTGCAGAGGCCGCCTCTGCTCCGCCCTCCCCCCATGGTCCGACGCACGAAGCAAAGCCTCCCGGTCGTGGCTGCCATGCTCCTCGCGGCGTGTGGGCGCGGAGCCTCGACCACCCCTTCGGGCGAGACGGCCGATTCGTCCGTCGCCTTCGAGGCCGGCGGCGACGGCGCGGCGGATGCGGGCGACGCCGCGTCGGCTCGGACCGACGGTGGGCAAAGGCAGGACGCGACCGCGGACGGCAGCGTCGAGGCGAGCGCCGACGGCGGCGTCGATGCGTCACCCGGGGTCTTCGTTCGCGGCGGGCAGCTCGTGATCGACGGGACGCCAACGTTCCTCTACGGCGGCGACCTCCACTACTTCCGCGTGCGCGACCCGAGCTTCGACGCGCAGGCGACGCAGGCCCTCTGGGCGGACTCCATCGCGAAGATGCAGGCCGCGCACATGAACCTGGTCACGACCTACTTCCCGTGGGACTACCACGCGCCGGCGGCCGGGCAGTGGGACTTCACGGGCGCGCGCGACGTCGGCGCCTTCCTCACGATGGCGTGCAACGCCGGGATGAAGGTCGTCGCAAAGCCGGGCCCCCTCATCACGGGCGAGTGGCCCAACGGCTTCGGCTCGTTCGGCGCGGTGCCTGCCTGGTGGAAGACCGCGAACCCGGGCTCGCTGGTCCTCCAGTCGGACGGCTCCAGGTTCACGTTCAGCCCCACGGGCGACACGACGCAGGCGCAGCCGAGCTTCCTGGACCCCGCGTACCTGACGGCCGTTGGCCAGTGGTTCGACCAGATCGTCCCCATCCTCGTGCCCTTCATCCAGCAGCGGTGCATCGTGGGCGTGCAGATCGACAACGAGACCAACCTCTACTGGTCCGCGCGCTTCGGCGCGGTCGACTACAACCCCGTCGCGCTCGCGCAGTACAGCTCGTTCCTCGCGCAGCGCTACACGACCGTGGCCGCGCTCAACGCCGCGTACGGCTCGTCCTACGCGACCTTCGACGACGTGACTCCCCCGGGCGCCGTTCCCGCGAGCGCCGCGGACAACGTCCCGGCGCGCGACTGGTACGACGCGGGCGAAGCCTACGTGCTCGCGTACATGCAGACCATCCGCAGCATGCTGGAGCAGCGGGGCATCCACGAGCCCGACGTCCTCTTCATGGCCAACGACTCGCCGTTCGGATCGCCCACCGCCAAGGTCCTCGTCCACGACGGGACCATCAAGGACCAGGTCGGCCTCGGCGTCCTGGATCTGTACCCGAAGCAGTACCCGACGAACTCGGACATCTCGGACTACCCGTTCCAGGCGGACTACGCGACCAAGCTCTACGCGGAGGAGGACCTCCTCTACACGAAGGACGTCGGGAGCTCGTTCGCGTACGCCGCCGAGCTCCAGGGCGGCTTCTACGACTTCCCGCTCGGGGTCACGCCACCCGTGTCCCCGGAGGCGACCGACCAGCTGCTCGCCAAGTCGATCGGGCATGGGCTGAAGGGCGGGAGCTTCTACATCGTCCGCGGGGGGCTCAACGCGGACGGATCGAGCTACGACTACCAGGCGGCCATCGGCCTCGACGGTACGCTGCGGCCTCGCTACGCGGTGATGCAGAAGTGGGGAGCGTTCCTCGAGACGTACGGGAGCGCGCTCGAGGACGCGGACGAGGTCGAGGACCCCATCGCCATCGTGCAGGACGGCGCCTACGCCGTCCCGCAGGCCGGCACGAACGACGATCTGCAGGCGATGTACATCGCCGAGTACAACGCGCTCTTCGGGTGGCTCATCAACGCGGGGCTGAACCCACACGTGGTCGACGCGCGGCTCGTGAGCGATCTCTCCGCGTACCAGGAGGTGTTCTTCCTCGCGCCCGAGCTCGTCGACAGCACGACGGCCGCGAAGCTCACGGCCTTCAGCGCGGGCGGCGGCACGCTCGTCCAGATGCTCGACCCGGGATCCATGGCGCTGGACGGCACGGTGAGCCCCGAGGTCCAGGCGCTGGCCGCGCTGTTCGGGGCAACCGCGAACGGCGAGTACACCTGGCCGGGCGTGGGCCTCTGCTCGGGGTCCGCGAACCAGACGCTCGCGGGGTCGACGGGGACCGTGGATTCGTACTGGTACGAGACCTACTGGACACCGGCGGATCCGCTCGCCATCGTCGACATGGTCGAGCGGACCGAGCCCCTGGGGACCAACGGCCGCACGATGGCGTTCGAGACGTCCGCGGGCGGCGGCGGGACGCGCGCGTTCCTGGGCACCTACGTCGCTAGCCTCCTCGACACGAACGGCTACTACGAGGCCGACGTGGACGAGATGACCCTCAAGACGGGCCTCGCGCTCCACCTCGCGAGCCTCGCGGGCGTCTCGCCCACGGTGAGCGCGCAAAACCCGCTCGAGGAGGCGTGGGCGCGCAAGGGCCGCGGGCCGAGCGCCCCAGCCTTCGTGTTCGTGGTGAACGACCACGCGGCCGGCACGCTGCACGTCTCCATCGGCGCGCTCGCACCGCTCGGCCTCGACGCGGCCACCTCGTACACGGTGACGGAGGGTCTCACGGCGACGATGATGAGCACGCAGACCGGGGCGCAGCTCCTCGCCGGCGGCGTCGACATCGCGCTCGCGCAGTACGGCACGGCGGTGCTCGTCCTCAGCCCGATGTAGCGCTCGCGCGCCTGCCGCGCGGTCGATCGTCACGCCGTGATCCCGGCGCGCGCCGACGTGATCCAGGGGTCGCAGCACGTGATGGATGCCCGTAGCGCGCTCTGCGCTCGACGAAAGAGTCGCGGATCTCGGGGAGAGAGGAGCTGCAAGAGGTTCCACGACGTCGAACTTCTCCCATCGTCGCTGTGCGAGCTCCGACAGAGGAGATGCAAGAGGTTCCACGACGTCGAACCTCTCCCATCGACGCTGTACGAGCTCCGACAGAGGAGCTGCACGAGGTTCCACGACGTCGAACCTCTCCCATCGTCGCGGTACGAGCTCCGACAGAGGAGCTGCAGGAGGTTCCACGACGTCGAACCTCTCCCATCGACGCTGTTGCAACTCCGAGAGAGGCGGCCGCAAGACGGAGATACGCGCTCGCCTCGTCGAGAGGGGGGGTGCAACAGGTAAGACGCGCGGAATCCAGGGTTGGTTGTGCCACGTGGCACAGGAACCCGCGCAGCAGCGACTCGCCTGTCTTGCGGCTGCCGCGGTCCCCTGCACGGTCTCCTTCCAGCGCCGACGGGCACGGTCGGTGCAGTCCCCTCACGTGCGACGAGGCGGCACCCGGAGGCCTTCATGAAACGATCTGCTCTACTCTTGTCGGCGTTGGCGACCGTCGTTTCCCTCGGCGTAACCGGGGAGAGAAGCGCGTCGGCGTGCGGAGGAACGTTCATCCCCCCACCTCCGCCCGGCGAGGAAACGACGACGAGCGACATCACCGACGAGCGCGTGCTCCTGACGGTGTCGCCCCAGCAGACGACCCTTTACGACCAGATCGAGTACACGGGCAACCCCGCCAGCTTCGCCTGGGTGCTGCCCATCCACGGGACCGTGGCCGTGGCGCTCAGCGCCGACGTCCTCTTCGACTCCGTGGACGCCCTGACGGCAACGGCCGTGAGCTCCCCCGTCGCGAGCTGCCCTTCCCCGACCTGCACGGTGCAGGGACAGGGATTCGCAGACAGTACCGGTGGCGGAGGATGCAACGCCACGGAGTCGGAACCCCCAGCCGCGGCCCCTGCCTCGGCCTTCGAAGGCGCGGCTGCCGGCCCTCCCGCAACCCCGCCGCCCCCGCCGGTGACGGTGACCAAGCAGGACACCGTCGGGCCCTACGCGACGGTGCAGCTCTCCTCCACGAACCCGACGGCGCTCGAGGAGTGGCTGATGGCGAACGGCTACCAGATCCCTGCCGCGGTCCAGCCGATCATCGCCGCGTACGTCAGCGAAGGATTCGACTTTCTCGCGATGAAGCTCTTGCCCGGCGAGGGCGTCCAGGCGATGCGACCGGTGCGCGTCTCGACGAACGGAGCGTCGCTCTCGCTGCCGCTGCGGATGGCGTCCGTCGGCACGGCCGCGTCGGTGGGGTTCACCATCTGGGTCGTCAGCGACGGCCGCTACGAGCCGAGCAACTACCCCTTCTTCCACATCGACGACGCCCAGATCGTGTGGGACTGGAGCTCGCAGTCGTCCAACTACACGACGCTCCGCCAGCAGGAGGAGGCCTCGTACAAGGGAAAGGGGTGGGAGCTGGAGAGCGCGATCAGCCTCTCCCAGGAGACGGTGGTGCAAGCCGTGGAGACGAGCGGAGCGTCCGTGACCGGCGGCGGCACCTTCCCGGCGTCCGTGGACGCCTCCATGGACTACCTCCCCGTGACCGACGCCAACGGCAACGTCACCACGACAGCCGATCAGGTCCGTACCGCGGACCTCACCGCCCTGTTCGCGGGGCTCGCCGGTCCCAACGCGACCATCACCCGCATGCGCAGCGACATCGCGCAGTCCGCCATGACCGCGGACTTCGTGGTCAGGGCGTCCGCGGACCAGTCGCTCCTCAGCAACCTGCGCTACCCGACGCACTACGTGAACCTCCCGTGCCCGACGTACGACCCGTCCACGTGCCAGGTCACCGGGACCACGCTGAAGTCCGCCAGCATCGGGCTGCCCGTCGGCGGCCCCTCCCCTTCCGAGAGTCGCCCGACGAGCGCGGCCGCGTGCTCCGCGTCGCATTCCAGGGAGCCGCCCCTCAGCCTGACGGCCCTGGCCACGATGGCCGCCCTCGTCGCGATGCGTCCGCGCCGCCGCAGGGAGGTCGGCGCCGCCGCGTCGACGAAGAGGGCGGGGCTGGATTGCCCGTGAGCCGAGCGCTCGCTCTCAAGGCACTCGAAGCTGGGACGTGGACAAGCGAGCTTGTGCTCGGCGGAGGTGACGGGGGACAATCCCACCATGGCGCTCTCACGCGAAGGCGCGCGCTCCGCGCGGCCGCCCTGGCATCGCGACGCGCCCACGCGCGCGGCCGAGGTCGCGACCGACGACGACGAGTTTCTCACCGTCGAAAAGTGGCCGCGCGACGTCTTTGGGCCGCACTACCACGAGGAGTTCAACTGGCTCGTGCTCACGCGCCCCGGTCGCATGACCGTGAGGGTCGAGGACGCCGAGCACGTGATCGACACGAACCGCTGGCTGTGCGTCTTCCCGCGAACGCCGCACGCCGTCCTCCACGTGTCCGACGACTGCGAGGTGCTGAGCCTCTTTCTCTCCGAAGAGGCCATGCTCCGCGCGTTCAACAGCATGCGCATCGGGGACGTGGGTGCACGATGCATCGTGGGCGGCGCGGGCCTCATCGCGCAGGGACTCGCGCTCGCGTGGGGCGAGCGACGCTTCGCGCAGCGCGCGCCGGACCCGGTCGACGAGGCGCTCGAGGAGCTCGTCACCCGGTGGATCTGGCGTGCATACCGTTGCTCGATCGAGCTCGCGCCCACGTGGGCGTTGCGCGTTCGGCTCAAGCTGGGCCCCCTCGGGGAGGCTCTGGCGGCCTTCCTGGAGGCCCACATGGCGGACTCGCCGTTCCCCTGGGATGACGTCTCCGAGCACTTGACCCTGTCGCGCCGCACCCTCCAGCGCAGGGTCTTCGAAGCGCTCGGCGTGGGTCCCAGCGGGGTGCTCGCCGGGATGCGGCTCGATCGCGCGCGCGAGCTCTTGGCGGAGCCTGACCGAACGATGGGCGACATCGCCCTCGCCTGCGGCTTCTCGTCGCAGTCGCACTTCTCGACCGCCTTCAAGGCGGAGCAGGGCGTCTCGCCGGGGCAGTTTCGAGCCGCCCTGTCGCGCAGACAAAAAGACGTGTCGCCCACCTTGTAGTCGGCTCTCCCCGCCGTCCGCATCCTTTGCCTGGTGATCGCGCACGTCGCGCGGGAGCGAGGAGAGGTCATGCGATCGATTGGAATGATTGGGTTCGCGGGGGTTGTGCTTGTCGCGTCTGCGGCGTGCGGCTCGGCTGGCGGCGGGGGCAAGACATCGCAGGCGACGAGTCCGGGCGAGGCGGGTGTCGACATCCCCGAAGCTGGCCAGGTCTCGGTCGACGCAGGGGCCGTCGAGGATGGTGGCGCCTCCCCCACGTTCCTCGCGCACTTCGACAAGTCGCAGGGGCAGCTACCCGAAGGGCTCTGGCAGCAACAAGGGACGCCCGTGGTCGGATGGGCCCCGCTCGCCACGCTGCTCGAGGTCGCCGCCGACGGCACGACCCAGCCCCTCGGCACGGCCGGCGTCGCGGCGAACACGTTCGCGCTGGGGATCGTCAGCGGGCCCGACGGCACGCTCTACTTCGGCGTCGGGGCCGCGTCCGCGGTTGGTGGCGCGCCGGCGAGCGCGGCTCCCGTGACCCCGGCCCCCGGCATCTACAGCCTCCCGGCCGACGGCGGATCGGCCCAGGTGTTCAGCCTGGGAAGCGACGCGAACCCTCCGATGCTCTTCGCGAACGGCCTGGCGTTCCAGGGCAACGACCTCTTCGTCGCGGACTCGGAGGGGGTCATCTACGAGATCGACGGCTCCGGGACTGCGACCGTCTGGAGCCAGGACTCCGAGCTGTCCGCGAGCCAGCCCGCGTGCGCCGGCGTCGTCCCACTGGCCGTCGGTGCCAACGGGATCGTCGTCACCGCAACGGACATCTTCGTCACGAACACGAACTACGGCCGCCTCCTCGACTTCCCGATCCAGGACGACGGGACCGCAGGTGCCGTCACGGTGATCGCCGAGGACTGCGCGACGTTGGCCGGAGCTGACGGGCTGGTGCAGGACGACGACGGAAGCTTCCTCATCGCCGTCAACGCCCAGAACCGGATCGCGCGGGTCACGCCGAGCGGAGCGATTTCGGTCCTGGCCGAGGGAGCGCCCCTCGATACCCCCGCGAGCGTGCTCATCGACACGACGACGGGCGCCAAGCGTCTCCTCTTCACGAACTCGTCGTTCTTCTCGGCCGCCGACGCAGGGGCGCCCGGGCTGCTCGCACTCCCGCTTCCGTGAGCCGGGCACGCCGGGCGGCTAGACCCGCCTCGGCTGCCCCTTGGAAAGGTGCACGATGGCGTCGCTCAGTCCATCGAGCGTGAGCGGGAACATCGGAAAGAGCTTGGCGAGCATCTCCGCCGTCCCGCCGCGCCAGTAGTGCGGCTCGTCCGGGTTCAGCCACACCGACTTGTCGAAGTGCTCGGTGAGGAGCGACATCCACCGCACGCCCGGCATCGACTCGCCTCCCCGGGACGGGTCCCCCGCGTTCCAGTCCCACTCGCCCGCGCCCAGCAGCTCGCCCGGGTGCATCGCGGCGTCCCCCACGATGACGAGCTTGGTCTCGCGACCGCACTGCTCGAGCACGTCCCGCACGCGCAGCGGGTCGGTGAAGCGCTCGGTCGCGTAGAGCCGGCCGTAGATGCAGTTGTGGAAGTAGTACGTCTTGAGCTCGCGGATGTTCGACGCGCGCTTGGCGGCCGAGAAGAGCCGCGAGACGAGGTGCGCGTGCGGATCCATCGAGCCACCAACGTCCATGAGGAGCAGGACGCGCACGTTGGGGCGCCGCTGCGCCCGCATCACGATCTCGAGCTCGCCCCCGTTCTTCGCGGTCTCCGCGATCGTCTCGTCGAGATCGAGCTCGTCCGGCGCACCCTCGCGGCGAAACGCGCGAAGCTTCCGCAGCGCGACCTCGATCTGGCGCACGTCGAGGACGAGGTCCGATCGGTACGGCTTGTACTTGCGCGCGTCCGCGACGCCCATCGCGCTCCGGGCGCCGCCCTTCGGACCGACGCGCAGCCCCGAGGGGTGCGTGCCCTGGGCGCCGAAGGGGCTCGTCCCGCCCGTGCCGATCCAGCGGTTGCCGCGGTCGTGCCGCTCCTTCTGCTCGCGGAGGCGCTCCTCGAAGAGCTGGCGAAGCTCCTTCATGTCGAGGGCCTGGAGGAGCGCGCGCTCCTCGTCCGTGAGCGGGCGCTGCAGGGCGGGATCCTGGAGCCACTGCTCGAGCTCCGCGAGCAGCTCGAGGCTCGTCGTCTCGATGCCGCGGAAGTGATGGAGAAACGCCTGGTCGAAGGCGTCCAGATCCTGCTCGCGGTGGACGCAGAGCGCCCGCGCCACGTGGTAGAAACCGTCGAGCGACGTCTCGTGCAGGCCCATCGAGAGAGCGCGAGCGAGCGACATCGCCTCGCCCGCGCCGACCTTCACCTTGCGGGCCCGGAGCTCGAACAGGAACGGTACGAAGACCTGGCTCACGGCGCGGATCTCATTGGGTCGTGCTCGTGCCCGGCGCGCACCGGGCGTCCCCAGGCGTGCGAACCACGATGTCGTAGTCGCCGAGCGGCACGCCGCCGGGCACGACGAGCGCTCCGCCGAAGGCGCCGTCCGCATCCGTGGCCAGCGTTCCGAGGAAGCGCTCGCGCGCGTGGTTCTTCACGTCGCGCAGAAGGACGTCGACCACCACGTTGCTGCACGGCTCGCCGTCCGCCCGCACCTCGCCCCGCACGTGGAGCGGCGCGCCCCTGCGGGCATCGGGGTCGAACACCGAAACGGCGAAGCGCGGGGTCGGGCGCTCGTCGTGCTCGTAGCTCGTCTGCGCGCGCTGCGGCGAGCCATCGCGCGCCGGATCGTTCTTGCCCAGATCCCTCGTCGCACCGTTCGCGCCACCCGCGCCCGCGCGCGAGCCACGACCGCCGCCCGAGCTCGGACCGTCGGGGCCCTGCGACGCGAGGCGGCTCCTGTCGACGAGGTCGTCGCCCTTGGTGGCGTCGGGAGGCCAGGCGAAAGGATCGGGCGGCGCCGCGTACGGCACGTCGCTCGCGAGGTTCTCGCTCAAGGTGCGCCCGGCGCCGCCGAGGTCGATCCGGCGCCACAAGGAGCCGTCATGCACCTCGACCCACGCGTGGGCCTCGTTCATGATCATCCGCGCGGGCAGCCCGAGCCCGAGGGCAGTCACGAGGAAGGCGTACGCGCGGTGGCGGCAGACGCCCTTCTTGGAGAGCGCGAGGTTCAGGTAGATGTCGTCCTGCCCCACGGGCGGAGTGTCCGAGTCCGTGAAGGACCGGAAGTACTCGACGAGCTTCTTCACGTTCTCGCGGGGCGTCAGGGCGTGGCTGACGCCGATCGCGAGGGCCACCTTGTTGGCCTCCTCCGCCACCTTCGGCGGCAAGGGAGCCGAGTCCTTCAGGTCGCTCCATCCCGGGTCGCCGAACTCGCCGCCGAAGGTCCGACGCGCGATGGCCATCTCGATGACGAACCGGGCCCGGATCTGGCGGTCGCCCTCGATGAACCAGTTGTCCGCGCCGTCGCGGTAGAGGCGGTAGCCGACGTCGGTGGACCCTACCCCGGCGCGGGCGCGCAGGACCCTCGCCCCGGGGCCGACGCTCGGGATGCGCACGCGTTTGCCTGGCTCGAGGTCGACCACCATGTCCCCGTAGAACTGCTCCTCCGACCCGTCGGCCGCGGGGCGGGCGCCGATGCTGACGGGGATGGCGACCTGCGCGGCATCGTGGACGACGAGGGCGAGCTTCGCGTCCACGGCGTCGACGGCGATGAGGCGCTTGAACGGCGCTGTGGAGGGCGTGAACGGGTCCTCGTACGCGAGCTCCTCGGGCCGCCGCGTGTCGCTGTCCGGCACGAACGTGAAGTCCGGCGGGGCGTTGAAGGCGTGGCCTTGAACCTCGAACGGCGCGTCGCTTGGGCGATCGTTCGGCGTCACCGGACGGCGCGGGTCGGGCGCGGCGACGATGCCGCTCGGCGTCTCGATGGCGGCGGGCAGGTCGCCGTCGAGCGAGACGGACTGGGCGAGATCGTCGCGCGGGTCCGGGGCGATCTGCTCGTGCAGGATCTGCTTCTCGGCCGCCGAGAGCTGCGTCGTGGAGAGGGTGACGAGCGCGAGGAGCGCCAGTGTCCGCGGGCCCCACGGCCCTCGTGCCGTCGATCGTCGACTGTCGGGCGCGCGGTCCATGGCGTCAGCGGAGGGCGTTGGCGCGAGGAGGAGGCTCGCCACCCGTACGCCAGCCGCCCGGCTGGTAGACGTAGACGCCGTCCGACCGCACGTACCGCGGGGCCTGCCATACCGCCCCTGGCCGCCGGGCCTCCCAGTGGCCGGGGATCCACGTGTACTGAAGCCCGGTCCAGTGCCAGTAGCCGGTCACCCACAGCACGGCGACCTGTCCGGCCGGCGTCGCGGAGCGCTCCTCGTAGATGGGGGCGGGTGGTGGTCCGCTAACGACGACGCCGCGCGGAGGCGGGACGACCACCGTGGCCACGCATCCGCTGCTCGCGATGCACAGCACAGCCGTCGCCACGAGCAGCAGCACCTCCGGTACCGCTTTCTCCCGTCGCCCGAGGTGCCGCGGCTGCATCGAACCTTGCCCCTTTCAGGCACCATCGAAGGATGGGACCCGAGACCTAAGGAGCGTACCATCTCGGCTGGCACGCCGCACGCATACGACCCTACCCCTCGAGAGGCGCATGAGCGACACGAAGATCGACCTTCGACGCGAGCTGGCACAGCTCGACCCCAAGCTCCTGGAGCGGCTTCGCGCCGTGGGTTTCGACCCGGAATGGCTCGTGGCGCAGGCCGCGTCGATGGCCCGGGGCACCGACGAACAGCGCGCGGCGCAGCGCGACGCACGCAACCGCGTGAAGGACGGCGTGAGCCCCCCGCGGCCGGACGAGATCTTCGCCGCGCCCACCTGGGGAACGCCCGAGTCGGAGCGACTCGCCGCGCTGGGCACGGCGGCCATCGCCCGGGGCGAATTGGCCTTCTGTGTCATGGCGGGTGGGATGGCTACGCGCATGGGCGGGGTCGTGAAGGCGCTCGTCGAGGCCTTCGACGGGCACACCTTTCTCGCGCTCCGGCTCGCCGAGAACGCTTCCGTGAGCAAGCAAGCCGGCCGCCCGGTCCCGCTCTGGCTGATGACGAGCGAAGCGACCGACGCCCCCATCAAGGACGCCCTACACGTGGCCGGAGCTCCGGCGCACGTCCAGACGTTCATGCAGGGCATGAGCCTGCGCCTCACCCCCGAGGGCTCGCTCTTTCGCGACACGGACGGCAAGCCGAGCACGCACGCCACCGGGCACGGCGACCTGGTCGACGCCGTGCGGCGCTCCGGCCTCCTCAGGACCTTCCGCAAGGGAGGCGGCAAGTACGTGTGGATCGCGAACCTCGACAACCTCGGTGCGACGATCGATCCCGCCGTCCTGGGTGCGTTCATCTCCGCGAACACCGAGGTGATGGTCGAGGTCTGCGAGAAGGCGGCCGGCGATCGTGGGGGGATCCCCGTCCACGCCGAGGGGCGCCTGCAGGTCCTCGAGGAGTTTCGCCTGCCTCGCACCTTCGACGCGAACCAGGTTCGCGTCTTCAACACCAACACGTTCCTCGTGCGCGCAGACGCCCTGGAGACGGCCGACATCCACTGGAACTGGTTCGAGGTCGAGAAGAAGGTCGACGGGAAGACCGCCATCCAGTTCGAGCGGCTGCTCCAGGAGCTCACGGCGGCGCTGGCGTCGACCTACATGCGCGTGCCGCGTCACGGGACGACCTCGCGGTTCTTGCCGGTGAAGGATCACGACGAGCTGGCCCGTCGCAGGGCGGACATCGAAGCGGTCGCGCGGGCGCGAGGCATGGTTCACGGCTGACACACGAGGTGCGTACGTGCGGGGATCCATCGCGATCGTGCTCGGGGCGTGCGGGGCGGCGGCGTTCGTGCTCGCCAGCGCCTGCGGCGCGCGCACGGGCCTGACCAACCTCACCCCCGACGTCCTCGAGGCGGCGGTGCCGGAGGCCGCCCCCGACGTCTCCGTGGTCGTGGAGGCGGGGCCTCCGCTCCACATCAACAGCATCTCCCTCGGCGACTCCCACACCTGCGCGCGACGCGCGGACGGGAGCGTCGCGTGCTGGGGCAAGAACCTGAACGGCCAGATCGGCAACGGCGTGGTCTCGCTCATCGAGGCCTCGCCGGTCGCGGTGATCGGTCTGTCCGATGCCGTCCAGATCGCGGCCGCGACGCTCCACACGTGCGCGCGCCGCGCCGGCGGGACGATCGTGTGCTGGGGCGACAACTCGTACGGGCAGCTCGGCAACGGGACGACCACGTCCTCGAACGTCCCCGTCACGGTCGCGGGCATCACCGACGCCGTCGACCTCGTCTCTGGCGCGTTCCACGCCTGCGCGCGAACGATGGGCGGGCAGGTCATGTGCTGGGGTCGCAACGACTTCGGCGAGGTCGGCAACGGCACCAACGTCCAAGCCAACACGCCCGTCGCGATCGCTGGCGTGGAGGGCGCCCTGGCGCTTGGCGCGGGTGACCTTCACACGTGCGCGGTCCGCGCGGACACGACCGTCGCCTGCTGGGGCGACAACACGAGCGGTCAGCTGGGCGACACGAGCCTCGCCGATCAGTGGTCGCCCGTCTCGGTGAAGAACCTGACGGGCGCCACGGGCCTCGCCGCCGGCGAGGGGCACACCTGCGCCCGCACGAGCGGACCGGTCGAGTGCTGGGGCGTCGACGAGCACGGCGAGCTTGGCTACGGCCTCTTCGACGGGGGCCTCATCGGCTCGCTCACGCCCGTCTATGCCATGGGAATCACGAACGCCGTGCAGATCGCCGCCGGTGACGCGCAGTCCTGCGCGGCCCTCGCCGACGGGACTGTGGCGTGCTGGGGAGAGAACAACAACGGCCAGCTCGGCGACGGCATGTTCGCCGACTCTCCCGTCCCCGTCCCCGTCCTCGACGTCACCGGCGCCCTCGAAGTCTCGGTCGGCAGCGAGCACGCGTGCGTGCGTACGAAAGACCAGGCGGTCCTCTGCTGGGGCGCGGACGCCTTCGGTCAGCTCGGGGACGGCAAGCAGAACTTCATGCCGAGGCCCGTGGCGGTGCTGGGATTGTAACAGTGACAACAGCCGACCTCGGCCCGTATCCTGCGGCCGGCTCCCCGTGCACTTCGAGATCGTTCATGAGTTCGACATCCCGCTCGACGCAGTCGAGCTGGCTGTGCTCTCACCCAACCTGATCGAGAGACTGAAGCCTCACCTCACCAACATGGACGAGGTGAAGCAGACGTCGCACGCGATGACGGGTGGCACGTTCGAGCGGGTCTGGCGGTACCACGCAAACGTCAGGATCCCCACGTTTGCCAGGAACCACATGACCCGCGCGATGCTCGGATGGGACGAGCACTCGATCTATGACCTGAAGAAGCACTCGGCCAGGTGGACCATCCTGGTGAACCCGTCGTGGACGAAGTACTTCCAGTCGGAGGGAACCTACGAGCTCGTTCCGAGCGGCACGGGAACCAAGCGCATCATCAAGGGCGAGCTCGCGCTGAACGTACCCGTCCTGCGCAGGGTGGCCGAGCGCCGGATCCTGGCCGAGGTGAAGAAGACGTTCGACGCCGAAGCGGCGACGCTCCGGGACATGGCGACGCTGATCTGAGTAGCCGTGCGAGCATGCTCGCAACGAGAGACGGAGATACGGAACCGGATGGGAGACGCACGAAGAAGGCGACTGATGCGGATGTCCGGTGCTGCGGCGCTCGCCGCGGCCTCGATCCTGGGCGCGCGATCGGCGTCGGCGAGCGAGCCCTTCCCGGCGAGCGCGTCCCGCCTCGACTCCCCGGGTCGAAACACGGCGAGCGAGGACAGCGCCGAGTCGATCCGGCTGAACCCGGCCAACCTCGCGTTCCTCCCGGCGTGGGAGCTCCGGTTCACGGGCGAGTGGTGCTCGGACACCCAGAAGGTCAACTGCGGCTACGCGTTCGATCTGGCGACGCCCCTGCCCTTCAACCTCTCGACGGGGATCCGCTTCGACTACCTGACGCCCGCCTCGGGCTCGCTCTTTCCGTTCAACGCGTACGACTACTCGTGGGTGACGTGGGCCGTCGGGCTGAAGCTCTCGGATGCCGTCGGCTTCGGCGTGAGCCTGCAGCACTCGTACTCCATCAACTCGTACGTCAACGACCTCTGGGGGATCACCGCGGGGCTCTCGGTGCGGCCGAACCCGTACCTGGCCCTCGCCTTCGTGGCGCAGGATTTCAACGGTCCGAGCACGCAGGCGATCCTCCCGAACAACGTCCCGATCCTCGACCGGAGCTACGTGCTGTCGGCAGCCTTCCGCCCCGCCGGAAAGCGCTCGCTCGAGATCGGGCTCGACGTGCGGTGCGTCGAGGGGACGGACTTCGATTGCTTCAACCAGACGGGGCTCCTTCCGCGTGCGACGCTCGGCGTCGACATCCCCGGCGTGGGTCGTGCCCGCGGCGACATCGAGGTCTCCCACCTGACCAACGATCAGCAGCGGGCCTACGTCGCCACGGCGGGCCTCGAGATCGCGCTGGGAGGGCTGCGCGTAGGGGGCGGCGCGACGTTCGGCAACGGGCTCGGCACGTCGAGCAGCGTAGGTGAGTTCGCGACGGCGTCGATCGGTGGCTACTCGGAGCCCGGCATCCCCAACCTCAGGCGAGCCGTATCGGTCCGCATCGAGCACACGCCCGACGTCCGCGGCCACATGGCGCTCCTCCGGAAGCTCTGGAAGCTCTCGACGCTGAAGGAGGTCTCTGCCGTCGCGCTCGTCCTGCGCGCCGAGCCGGCGGACTCGCTCGCCCACGCCGAGGAGATCGCCGACGCCGTCCGGCTGCTCCGCGCGCGCGGCAAGAAGGTGCTCTGCTCGTGGGAGGACGCGGGGTCGCGCTCTCTCTACGTGTGCGCCAACGCCGACCGCACGGTGGTGAACCCGGCCGGAGGTCTCCGCTACGCAGGTCTGCGGTCGCAGTACATCTACCTCGGCGGGCTCTTGAAGAAGCTCGGGGTCAACGCCGAGTTCATCCGTATCGGCCCGCACAAGACGGCACCCGAGCAGTTCACCAACGAGCACGCGGGTGAGGTCGCCCAGGCCGACCACGAGGACATGCTCCGGGAGAACGTGGCGGTCTTCAACAAGGACGTCGCGGTGGGCAGGCACATCTCCGAGGAGCGCGTGCAGAAGGCCACCGAGACGGGGCCGTTCACCGCCGACGAGGCGAAGGCCGCCGGCTTCATTGACGGCACCGCGTTCGACGACGAGCTGGATCGCGTCGGCAAGGAGCTCACCGGAAAGGCCGTGAGCTTCGAGCGGTACGAGGAGGAGACTTCCGTCCCGCCGCAGTTCGGCCCGCGCTCCAAGGTCGCCGTCGTCCTCGTCGAGGGCGACATGGTCGACGGGCGCTCGTCACACATCCCGCTCATCGACACGACGCTCGTGGGATCCTATTCGGTCGTGGACACGATCCGGCAGGTGAAGGACGACCCCACCATCAAGGCGGTCGTGCTCCGCATCGAGAGCCCGGGAGGCTCGTCGATGGCCGCCGACGTCATGTGGCGCGCGCTCCAACAGCTCGCCGAGAAGAAGCCGCTCATCGTATCGATGGGGTCCGTCGCCGCGAGCGGCGGCTACTACATCGCGGCCCCGGCCCGGACGATCTACGCGCTGCCGCTCACGGTCACCGGCTCCATCGGCGTCTTCTACGGCAAGGCCGACGTGAGCGGGCTCCTCCACAAGATCGGCGTCAACGTCGACACCATCCGGTCGGCGCCGCGCGCCGACGCCGAGTCGATATTCCGTGGCTTCACCCCGGAAGAGACGAAGGCGCTCGAGGTCAAGATCGACCAGTTTTACGACACCTTCCTCGACCGCGTATCGCAGGGCCGGCACATGACCAAGGAGCGCATCGACGAGGTCGGGCGCGGGCGGGTGTGGAGCGGACAGGAGGCCTGGCAGCGAGGGCTCGTCGACAAGATGGGCGGCCTTCGCCACGCGCTCGACGAGGCACGCGCCATCGCGGGGCTGCCCGAGGATGCCCCCGTCGTGGAGCTGCCCGCCGTCGAGAAGAGCCTCATCGAGCGGGGCCTCAACCTGGTTGGCCTGCACGCGGAGGCGAGCGTCTTCGAGGCGCTGCCCGAGCAGGTGAAGGCCGTGGGGCGCGCCATCGCGCCCGTGGCCGTCTTCGCGCCGGACGTGCCGCTGGCGCGTATGGAGTGGGTGCCGCTGGACGAGTAGAGCAGGCGTTGCGTGACCCAGGAGACAGCACCCGACAGCGCTGCGCACGACGACGCCGAGCCGCTCCCCACGGGCTCGCCCCGCTGGCGTGCGCTCCTTCGCGACGAGGGTGGCGCGCGCTACCGCTGGACGCGCTTCTTCATCCTCCGGATGGTGGGGCTGCTCTACCTGATGGGCTTCCTCGTGCTCGCGGAGCAGGGGCTGCCGCTCCTCGGCCACGACGGGCTCTTGCCGGCAGACAAGTTCGTCACGCGCGCGATCCTGAGCCACGACTCGCCAGCAGACGCGTTCTGGGATCTGCCGAGCCTCTTTTACTGGATCGGCACCTCCGACCGGACCCTCCTCGGCCTGGCGTGGGTGGGCGTCGCGCTCTCCACGACCGTCCTGCTCGGCTACACGAACGCGATCGTGCTCGCGGTCCTGTGGGCGCTCTACATGTCCTTCGTCCACGTGGGACAGCTCTGGTACGGCTACGGCTGGGAGCTCCAGCTCCTGGAGACCGGTTTCCTCGCCATCTTCCTGGCGGCGCCGCTCGACCCCCGGCCTTTCGCGACGCGCGATCCGCCCGCGTCCGTCATCTGGCTCTACCGGTGGCTCATCTTCAGGATCATGCTGGGGGCCGGGCTCATCAAGATCCGAGGTGATAGCTGCTGGCGCGATCTCACCTGCCTCTACACGCACTACGAGACGCAGCCCATCCCGAGCCCCCTCAGCGCTCTCTTCAACGCGCTGCCGCACGCCTTCCAGAAGCTCTCAGTCCTCGTGAACCACTTCTGCGAGCTCGTGGTGCCGTTCTTCGTGTTCGGCCCGCGCCGCGCGCGACACGTTGCCGGCTGGCTCCTGCTCGCGTTCCAGTGCCTGCTCATCTTGAGCGGCAATCTCTCGTTCTTGAACTGGCTGACCATCATTCCGATCCTCGCCTGCTTCGACGACTCGCGGATGGCGCGGCTCGTTCCGCGGAGGTGGCGGGGCGCCGTGGGTCCGTCCGTGCCCGCGAGCCGGGTGCACCGAGGTTTCGCCTGGGCCCTCGTTGCGGTGGTGGCCGGGCTCAGCCTGGCCCCGGTGGGAAACATGCTCTCCGCCGAGCAGGTGATGAACACGTCCTTCAACGCGTTCGACCTCGTGAACACGTACGGCGCGTTCGGGACCGTGGGGCGCGAGCGCAACGAGATCGTCTTCGAGGGGACGAGCAGTGCCTCGCCCGACGAGAGCGCCGCCTGGAAGCCCTACGAGTTTCGGTGCAAGCCGGGCAACCCCGAGCGCCGGCCATGCTTCATGAGCCCGTACCACTACAGGATCGACTGGCAGATCTGGTTCGCCGCGATGACCGATCCTGCGGGGGCACCGTGGACCCTGCATTTCGTGTGGAAGCTGCTCCACGGAGACCGCGGCACCCTGAGCCTGCTCGCGAACGATCCGTTCCCAGGCGAGCCACCCCGCTACATCCGCGCGAAGCTCTACCGCTACCAGTTTGCACCGCTCGCCGAGAAAGGCTGGTGGCGACGCGAGCCCCTGGGTGAGTGGCTGCCTCCCCTGTCGATCGACGACCCGCGACTCACGCGGTTCCTGCGCTCGTACGGCTGGCTCGACCGACGCCAGTGACGCGCGCGAGCGACTCAGGTCGTCGGGAAAGGCTCCCGCTTCGACGTCGACGGGTTGGATGCGTCAGTCCCGTGCGCGAACTCGGTCTTGGCCGTCGTCGTCACGAAGGGGCCACCGTCTTCTTCCGTGACGTGCTGATCGAGGACGTCCTCCCCCTCGTCCTCGCCGCTCGTCATCTTCGAAACGACCTCCTCGCCCAGCTCCTCGGCGAGGTCGTCGCCGCTTCGGTTCGTCGAGAAGAAGGCGCGGTCCTTCTCCTTGGGCCGGGCCGTGCCGAGCTCGCGAAGCTTCGCGGCGTAGGCAGGGTCGAGGTGGCCTGTACCGTCCCTTCGAACGATGCTCTTCTTGGGGGTTTTGGGCGCGACTCTCTTGATCGCCACCTTCTTGGTGGGCCGCTTCGTTACCTTCGTCGGCTTCGCCGCTCTCGTGGCCTTGGCCATCGGCCTCTTCGGCGGCGCCTTCCGCGCCTTGGCAACGACCCGCTTCGTGACCTTGGGTTGCGGGCTCCTGCGCGCCTTCTTCTTCTTCGCTTGCGCGACGGGCTTGGGAGACTTCGACGGCTTCAGGGCCTTGGTGCGGGACCGCTTGGGTGAGCTCACGCCCGAACTGTACTCCTCGCGCGCCGAAGAGCGAACCACGACGAAGGGCCCAACGGCCCGTCGCTCGCGTCCACAAGCCCCCACCCAGGCCTCCCAGGTGGGGGTTACCTGAGTCTCCGTTGCCCGGTTAGCTTGCGGTCTGGAGCAGTGTCCCTGTATTTTGGCACCATGCGAAGAAGCTTACTCTTGAGCGTGTCGTTGCTGGTCTTGGTCGCGGGTTGTGGTGGTGGGTCGTCGGGCAAGGGCGAGACGGACTCCGGCAGTCCGGTCACGCACGACAGCGGTGGCGGCGACACAGGCCAGCAGGACGCCACGAGCCCTCCTGACTCGACGGCCCCCGACTCGACGGCGCCCGACGACACCTCAAGTCCGCCAGCCGACACCGGCGTGGCCGACAGCGAGGAGGCCGACTCGGGCGCCCCCGACACGGGCCCAGCCGACACCGGCTCGCCCGATAGCGAACCGGCCGACACCGGCCCGGGCGACACCGGCTCGCCCGACGCCGCCGACGCGGCGGACACTGCGCTGGCCGATACCGGGATCGTGCAGATGATGCAGGACGTGGGAACCGACGGCACCTCGCCCGAGGCGGCCACGACCTACACCATCGGCGGAACGATCTCCGGGCTTGGCGCAGGTGAAACCGTCGTCCTTCAGGACAACGGCGGCAGCAACCTCTCGTTGACGAGCAACGCCGCCTTCACCTTCGCGGCGCCCGTCGCCAGCGGCGGCACCTACGCGGTCACAGTGCTCACCCAGCCGACGAGCCCCTCGCAGAACTGCGTGGTCACGATGGGGACCGGCACGGTGGGGAGCGCCGACGTCAGCAACGTGGTCGTCACCTGCACGGCGGCCGAGTACAAGATCGGCGGAACCCTCGTGGGGCTCGCCGCGAACAACTCGGTCACGCTGCTGGACAACGGCGGCAACAGCCTGGCGCTCACCGCCAACGGGGCATTCTCGTTCACGACGAGCGTGGCGAGCGGCAGCATGTATGCGGTGACCGTCGGCACCCAGCCGACGACCCCGGTGCAGACCTGCACCGTCAGCGCCGGCACGGGGACGGTGGGCACGAGCAACGTCGGGAGCGTCCTCGTCAACTGCGAGACGATGACCTACACGGTCGGTGGCGTGCTGAGCGGCCTCGCCCCGAACGACACGCTCATCATCGAGGACAACGGCGGCGGCGGGCAGTTCCTGACCGCAAACGGCGCCTTCGCCTTCGCCACGCCGGTGGCGAGTGGGGCGACGTACAGCGTCACGATCACCGGGCAGCCCTCCACACCCGTGACCGAGGCCTGCACGATCTCCAACGGATCGGGCACGGTCGGCGGTGCGAACGTGACCACGGTGGCGATCAACTGCATCCCGCTGACCTCCTGTTTGGGCGTCCTTCAGGCGCGGCCCAGCTCGACGAATGGGACCTACGCCATCAGCATCAATGGCACGCCGTACAACGTCTACTGCGACATGACGGACGGCGGGTGGACGCAGGTGCTCGATCAGGATCTGACGGTGTCGCCGAGCTACCAGACCATCGCCGCGTGGCTGGCAGGCGTGAACACCAGCCAGCCGAACTCGGGGCAGTACTCCATCCTGAATGAGATCCCGTACCTGAAGTCCGGCGCGAACTACCAGTTCTGGATCAACTGGCCGGTCGCGCCGCAGGCTGGCTCGGTGCAGTGGACGCAGGTAGAGAATCCGCTGACTGCGTCGCAGACGCCGACCATCTCGAACGTGACCGAGATCCCGGCCAGCCAGACGGGCTGCGGAACCTTCCGCGGCCTCGCCACCGCCATCGGCGGTCAGCCCGTCGCGCTTCACGGCGACAGCAGCTACGGCGGCTGCTGGTGGTGGGCGGTCGGGCAATCGGGCACGTGGGGCAACGGCATCCCGTCGTACTACGGCCCGAACTTCGTCGACGGCACCACGCACGCCCAGCTCTGGGAGAAGTAACGGGTCGCCCGCGCCGGGCAAGGTCTCCGCGGGGCGCCAGCGCCCCGCGGGCCAGCGCTCACCCGCCGACGCAGGCGCTCGTGGACGGGTCGCAGTAGGGCGCTGCGGTAGAGCAGTCGGTGCTCGTGAGGCACTCGACGCAGGATCCGGCGTAGGGGTCGCACCTCGGGGTCGCTCCCGAGCACTGCGAGTCCATCACACACTCTACGCAAAGCCCATCGGACGGGTCGCAGACGGTCTTGTTGTCCTCGAAGCAGCCGAGGTCGGCCACGCACTGGATGCAGTAGCCCTGGGGCAGATTGCAGAGCGGGGTAGAGATGCTGATGCAGTCCGTCAGCGAAGTGCAGCTGAGGACGCAGCGGCGCGCCTCGGCGTCGCACGTCTGACCGGTGGGGCAGTCTCCCGAGACGCCGCACTGGACGCAGCGGTGGAGGGCCGCGTCACACCGAGGCTCACCGGCTGCCGTACAGTCGGCGTCGACCAGGCACGCGACGCAAGTGCCGGAGACGGTGTCGCATCGAAGGCTCGCGAGCTTGCAATCGGCGTTGGTCGTACAGGCGGGAGGGGGCTCGGGGGTGTGACCGTCCGACGCGCCGTCGCGCGTCTGGGCGCCGTCGGCGGACGCTTCGACGGGCGCGGCGTCGGCGCCGCCGTCGAACTGCAGCTCGCCGTTGCACGCGGCCACAAGCGCCAAGGCCGCGGTGACCGCGGCCCTCTGGCTCACGGCTTCTCCGCCAGGACTGCCTCTGCTTCCGCGCGCGCGAAGCCGTCGGGGAAGCGCGTCAGGTACTCGCGGGCCGCCGCCAACGCGCGCGGGTCGCGGCCACGGAGGAGCCGGAGCCGCTCGACCGAGGCGCTCTCTGCGAGCGGGCTCGCCGGATACGTCGTGAGCAGCTGATCGAACCCGCCAATGGCGTCGGCGACCCGGCCGGCCCGCTTCGCGGCGATGGCATCGGCGAACATCTCGTTCTGCGCGCCAAGGCTCGAGGCGTTGCTGGACCGCGACGCGGGGCGAGGCGCGTCCGTGCCGCGAAGAGACCGCGCCGGACGAACAGGCTCGGCGGCCTCCGGCGTCCCGTCGATGGCTGGGTTGATAGCGGTAGCGCCCGGAGCAACCGCGGCGTTACATCCGGAAGGCCACGTCTCGCCCTTGGCGACGCGACTCTCCACGCCACCCCTGCGCACGACGACGACCCCCTCCGTGACGTCGACCCGCGTGAGCGTGCCGCTCCCGCACTGCGGATCGGGCGGCACCACGGCGACCCGGAACGCCGTGCCGCGCACCTCGACCTCCGCGTCGGGCGTGTGAACGAGGAAGCGCTGTGCCGGCGTGAGCTTGGCCACCTGGGCGGTCATGGCGCCGTGGCTCAGCTCGAGCTCCTGCGTCGCGTCCTCCTTCAGGATCATCACGTCCGCTTCGGGGAGCAAGCCGATCTCGGTCCCCGTCGAGAAGGCGAGGATCATGTGGGTGGGCTTGCCGCCCACGTGGACTGCCGGGGCCGAGACGCGGCTGCCCGCAAGGAGCGGCGCGCCCTCCGTCAGCGTGGACGTCTGCCCCGCACGTGTCACCGTCACGGGCGATGCCCCGTCCCCGACGGAGCGCGCGAACACGGCGAGCGGCGCAACGGGTGCCTCCGTTGCCCCGGCGCGAGCTTCCACCTGCGAGGGCGCGTGCGAGCCGGCGCTGATCAGACGAACGACGAACGCTGCGGCCACCGCGGCAGCGAGGCCGGACCCGAGCATCCAGCGTCGCCGCTGCGTCCGCCGGCGCTTCTCGCCCAGCGCCCGCTCGAGGGCTGCAATCGCAAGGGCCCGGCTCCCGGGATCGACGGGCGCCGCCTGCGGCCTCCCGTCCTCGTCGTCACGTCGCGCGTGGCGAGCGAGCAGCTCGGTCGCGAGCTCGGAATAGCGAGGCTTCATCATGATGCTCCCCCGTTCTGCGCGAGCCGCTCCGCAAGGTCCGGATCCGCCGAGATGCGCTCGTGCAGCTCCCGCCGTCCTCGCACGAGCCGCGTCTGTGCTGCCGCAACCCCCACGCTCATGATCTGCGCGATCTCCTTCAGGTCGTACCCGCAGACGTCGTGGAGCACTACCGTCCACGCTTTGCCTTCGTCCATCGACTCGAGGTGATGGCGCACGCGCCGGACCGTGCTGCGCGCGACCACGTCCTGCTCCTCGTGCCGCGACGACGGCTCGGCGCCCTCGTCCATCACGCCGAAGACCCGCCGCTGGACTGTGCGCGTCCGGATCTCCTTGTAGACGATGTGAGCGGTGAGCGTGCTCGTCCAGGTATCGAGCGAGCAGTCCCCCCGGTAGCGGTCTATCGTGGAGACGATCTCGAGCAACGCCCGCTGGGCGACGTCGTCGTGATCGGGATCGCTGCGCCCGAGGAGGCGGCGGATCGTGCGGTCGACCTGGGGGCGGACACGGTCGTGGAGCGCGGTGGCCGCGCTCACGTCCCCGGCCCGGATGGCGACCAGCAGCTCGCTGTCGTCCAGGAGCGGGGCTGGCGGAAGCGGCGCGCGCGTGGCCGGCGCGCTCGTCGTCGAGACGAGGCGCAGGGCGGGCCGGTTCTGTTCGCTCGCGCTCATGCGCCCACAGAGTACCGCGAGCCATGCCGAACCAGGCACGAGGCGCCGCAGAAACTGCGGCGCCTCAGAAGGAGGCCTCGAGCCCGGCGACTCCGAGGAGACGCAAGGCTGGGATTGTAGAGACCTTTTCGCCGCGCACGTACACGTCGGTCGTACCCAGCGCCGCCTCCCCTCCGACCCCCAGCACGACCGCCGCGCCCGGGGTAAGACGCCAGGCGGCGTCAGCGAGCAGGCTGGCACCAGGAAGCCAGCGCCCCTGATCCGCCTCCCCGGACCGACCCAGCGACTCGTGCATCGCGTACACCTCGAAGCGGGCTCCCGGTCGTAGCCGGGCATCCACGCCAAGGGCCCGCCAGCCGAGGCCCCCGCCCACCTCGGCGAAGAGCGTGCTGGCGCTCGCCGCAGGGTCCTGACCGGCAAGAACGCCGCCGGACGCGAGCAGCGCCACGTGCTCTCCAAGCAAGAGCTTCGCGGTGAGCATCCCCCCTGCTCCCGTGGCTACACCCCCCACCTCCGCCGCCGCGAGGACGTCGACCGCCGCACGCGACCGCGGCCACCCCTGGACGGGAGGGGCCTCCTGAGGCTTGGCGACGGGCGGCGGCGGCGGGGGCTCGGGGGTGGGCCGGTCCGGCAGCATCGCAGCCACCGCGAAGGCGAGCGTGCGCCCTCGCTCGACGTCGGCATCCGAGGGATCGAAGCCAATGTCGCGATCGATCCAGCGCGAAGCCGTGCGCGGGTGAACCCGCAAGGTCGCGTGGCGATGCTCCGGGTCGGCCCAGCTGATCTCCGCCAAGGCCTCGGCCGTCTCCGCGCCGGCGATCGCCTCTTCGTCCGACGGAAGCTGGGGAACGGCACGCACGACGACGTCGGTCGCACCGAGCGCTTTGCGCGCCGCCGCCCCGAGCGAGAGCACGAGGGGATCGGACGCGTCCTGCGACACGATCAGGACGACGAGGATGAGGGAACCGGACATCGAGGGTCCGCTCTAGGCGGAAGATTCTGACGTCGTGCGAACTTCAGGGTGCCTGCCTGGTTCCGCGAAGCCGCCGGTACTCCAGAGCAGACGGTCCTTTCGTACCAGGTTTTTCGGTTCTCCTCAGGAGCAGCTCGCATGCAAACGTCGGCCGCTGTGCGCATTGACTACCTTCCCTCCGAGTCCGAGAGGACGGCTGCGCTGTTCGAGTACCTGCGGACGATGCGGGAGGTGGCGGAGGCCCAGCGGCAGGTGATGCTCCGGTACCTGGGCGAGGACGCTCGCCTCGCGGTCAGCCCGCACGCGACGCAGGACTCGTCGCGGGCAGTACGGCCGTACGTGGTGGTCGGCGCGGACGTGGCCCCTGCGGCTCGCGGGCCGGTCGCTGCAGAGACCCGACGCCCGAGCAGTGCCCCGCCGTCGGGGATCCGCAAGACGAGCCGGACGACCAGGCCGCCGAGCCGCTCCGCAGTCGCGGAGGCGAGCGCGGGGTTGTCCGCGTTCGACGCGCTCGTGGCTATCGTGAGCGAGCGGACCGGGTATCCCAAGGAGATGCTCGACCCGGATCTCGACATGGAGGCGGATCTCGGGATCGATTCGATCAAGCGGATCGAGATTCTCGGGCAGATGCGGGACCGGCTCGGCCTCAGCGCGATGAGCGAGGCCGCGCGGTCCGATGCGCTGGAGGAGCTCGCGAAGGTGAAGACGCTGCGGAAGATCGCCGCGTGGCTCGACGGCCGGACAGCTGCGGTCGGCGCCTTGCCGGCAGCGTAACAGCTACTGGCAGGAGCCGCTCACGCACGTCGTGTTGCCGGGGCACTCCCAGTCGGCGTTGCACCCGGCGACGCACTGGCCCTGGACGCAGATCTGCCCGGAGCCGTCGCTGCCTGTGTTGCAGTCGCCATCGCTGGAGCAGGAGACGCCACCCCCCGCGCCGGCGCCTCCGCCGGCGCCGTCGCCCCCGCCCGAGCTGGCGCTTCCGCCCGAGCCTTCGCTCCCGCCCGAGCCGGCACTACCACCCGAGCTGTTGCTCCCGCCGGAGCTGGCGCCGTCGCAAGGCCCGAGCGCCGCCGACGTCACGCTCACGTGGACGTCGTACTCGCCGGGGTTGTCCTTGTTGTCGCTCCAGCCGAGCGAGGACACGCCGAACAGGTACTGCGCGACCGACGGCGATGCATCGAGGATCGCGATGTTCGCGTCGCTCTCCACGTACGACGCGGGGCCGGAGTCAATCGTCTCGACGACGACGCACCTGCCGTTCGCCGTGACCTGCAGGTGGACGTGGCAGCCGTAGCGCTGGCTCGACGCCGAGTACCAGGGCTGCGTATCGCACGAGCTCGGGCCGCCGCACGCGACCGACTGGCAATCGCCCGCACCGCCGAAGCTGGTCAGCCCATACACGGAGTGAATGGTCGACGACATGGCCCCCGTCGTCGATCCGACGCCTCCGTCGCCCGGGGTCGCCCCGCACGCGAGGATGGCTACGAGGCTTGCTACGGCGGCGGCGTGTCCCACGTTGGCGATTCGCATGGTGATGACCTCTCGGTCGGCGCCCTTCGCAATGGGCGTGCCGAAACCCGAGCCCCGTCCAGCGACGTGCACCCGCGACGTTAGGACGATCCAGGTGCACGGATTTGGCGCGATCGGGTCGCGATCTCGCCATGCCTCGCGAGCTATCCTTCCCTGGGGTCTCGGGGCTGTGCATGATGCCGCGCGTGTCCTCGTCCGTGGGTCGGCTCCTGCTTGCCAGCGTCGCGGGCTTCGGCGCGGGCCTGCTGATGTGCATCCCTTACGGGGCGCTCGTCTCGCTGCTCCCCGCGGCAGGCGGTCATGCGGGCTTCGTGATGATCGGTGGATGCGCCGTATTCTTCGGAACGGCTGCCGTCGTCGCGACCGTCGTCATGGACGGGGGCCGTCCGCGCTTGAACGATCCGCCCGTCGGCCCTCCGGAGCAGCCGTTCGTAGCCCTCGACGACGCAGCCTTGGCCGCCATCGCCGAGGCGCGCGCGCCCGCCGTGACCCGGAACGAGTGGCCCATCTTCGTCGTCTCCTGCGCCACGTTCATCTACATCTTCGGGCGTGGGAACACGGCCGTCTCGGTCGGCCTGACGCTCGCCGCGCTGATTCTTCACGAAGCCGGCCACTTGCTCGCGATGCGAGCCCTCGGCTACAGCGACTCGCGCATCTTCCTCGTCCCGCTCGTCGGAAGCCTCCTCTCGGGCAAGAAGGCCACGGCGAGCTGGCACGAGTGCTTCGTGCTGCTCATGGGGCCTCTCCCGGGCATCGTCCTGGCGATCGCCCTTCTCGCGTTCGCGCATCCACTGCCGAGCTCCCGGGTCGCTGCCGCCGCTCGCATACTCATCGCGCTCAACGTCGTGCAGCTCTTTCCCCTCACGGGCTTCGATGGGGGGCGCCTCATGAACAGGTTGGTCTTCTCGCGGCATCCGGTGCTGGAGACCTTTGCCATGATGGTGATGGCGTCGGGGGCCGTGGCGCTCGGTTACCATTTCCACTGGTATGGCGTGCTGGGGCTCGGGATTGCCGGCTTGCTGCTCGTGCGCGCCGGCCACTGGCTGGCGTCGAGCGCGGCGGCCGTGCGCGACCGCTGGCCCGTGGTCCCGCTAGAGCTAACCGCCGGTCAGGACGAGTACCTTGCCGCCCTCTACGCGACCACCGCGCACCTGCGTCAGCGACGTGCACCGGCAACGGCGGCACTTGCCGGCTGGATGCGGGCCGTTCATGGACGCGTGGTCGCTGGCCCCGTGGCGATCGGGCCGACAGCGGTCTTCTTGGTCGCGTATGGCGGCGTGTGCATCGTCGGGCTCGCCGGCCTCGTCATGCTGGCGCGGATGGGGCGCTAGGAGGATGTCGGTCCCGGGGCCCGTGAAGCCCCGTGGCGTTCGCGTCGGCTTCGTCTGGTAGGATGGGCCGGTGGTGACGATCCGAGCTCGTCTGGCCGGCTTCCTCGCGCTCGTGGCCACGGGATGCTCGCTCGGCGGACTGACGGGCGGAGCCGGCGACGCCTCGAGCGACGCGGCCGATGCATCGGTGGGCGATTCCTCTCGCGATGCGAGCGACGCACCCGCTGGGGACGCCGAGGCTTCTGCTGGTGATGCCGACGCATCCGCTACCGATGCCGATGGCTCCGCGGGAGATGCCGACGCCGCCGATGGCTCCGCGGGAGATGCCGACGCGTCGGCCCGCGATGCCGATGCAGGGGACGCGACCCTGCGAGACGGGACCGCAAGTGACGCCCCTCCGGGAGACGCAGCGTCCGACAGCACCTCCGCATGTGCCCCCGACGCCAGCTTCCTCACCGACCCGAACAACTGCGGCGCGTGCGGCCACGGCTGCCTCGGCGCAGCGTGCAACGATGGGGCGTGCGAGCCGTTCACGCTCGCGCCGACGCTGGGCGGCAGCCCATTTCAGTATGCGAACACCCTCGCGATGGACGAGGCGACGCTCTATCTGGTCGACGACGACACGAACTCCGGCAACCAAGGCTCCGTCTACGCGATCTCGAAGCCTCCCATAGGGGCGTGCGCCGTCGCCTTCTGCTACCCGATCGCGTTGTGGACGGGGTATGCGCCCGCGAACGTCGCGACGAACGCCGACACGGTGTTCGTGGCGACCTTCAACGGCACGGAGACCGGGGGGAGCATTTATGCGGTCGACAAGAACGGCGGCGGGGCGTCGGTCTTCGCTTCCGGTTACTACTTTTCGTGGGCGATCACGACCGACGCGGACGCCGTTTACTGGACGAACTTCGGCGTGAGCTTCTCGCAAGGGTCGGTGGTTCGTCAGCTCTTCGACGCAGGCTCGGCCGATGCGGGAGGCGAGGTTCTCGCCATGACCCTTACGAACGCCAACTCCCTTCTCACGGCCATCGCGGTCGACGCGACGGAGGTGTACTGGCTCGAGGAGGTCGCCGGAGGCCCGCTCCTGGTCAACGCGAAGGGGACGCCCGGGAGCGGAGGCACGTTCGCCACGAGTGGAAACGAGATCCCGACGGCGCTGATCGTCTCCGGCGCGAACGTCCTCTGGACCGAACAGCTCCAGGACGACGGCGGCGGCGGCGGCGGGGTGAACCGGGCCGGAACCAACGGCGGATGCCCCGAAGCGCCCTGTCCGCTGGTCACGGGGCTGACGAACGCCACAGGGCTCGCGGCGGACGCGACCTACGTCTACATCGCGACCGCCGGCACCAACGCGACGCACTCGGACGGCAAGGTGCTGCGCATCCGCCAGGACGGCACCTGCGCGGGGGCCACGTGCCCGGAAGTGCTCGCGACCGGCCAGCTCTCGCCTTCCTCGATCCTGGTCGACGACACGGCCATCTACTGGGTCAACCGGGGGACTACGCCCGACCTCATCAACTACCCCAACCACGACGGCTCGCTGCAGGTGCTCGCCAAGTAGGCGGCCAGACGCGCCCGAGCAGGCGGAGCCGACGCGGCGGCGTGGCGCGGAGGATGCTCGGCTATGCCTGGTGCAGCAGGCATCGCGCCGCGTCCACGCGTCCTCCGCGTCCTCGAAGCGCAGGTCGATCGGCGCGGTCGTGTTCGCATTGCTCGGTGTGAGCGTCCTCTTCTACCTCGTTCGACGGACGGACACGGCGAAGCTCGGGGCCGTCCTCGAGCGTGGCACGTGGTCGGTCCCGCTGCTCGTCGGGCTCGAGGGGACCCGCATCGCCGTGGAGGCCTGGGGGGGTCGCAAGCTCTACACGAGACGGATTCCCTACCCTCTCCTGCTGCGGGCCACGCTCGTGTCGTATGCGGTCGCTGCCCTGGTGCCGGCGGGGCGAGCGGCTGGGGAGAGTGTGAAGGCGGGCATGCTGAGACGGCTGACCCGCATCGAAGACACGGCCGCTGCCGCGACGACGGACCAGACGTGCTCGCTGCTCGCGCTCGGGCTCTGGTCACTCGTGTGCTGCGTTCCCGCTCTCCCCGTCTCTCGCCCGCTGGCGGCGGCGTTGGCGACGCAGAGCGCGCTCGTGCTGACAGGGGCCGCGCTCGTTCGAGGGGCCGCAGAGACCACCGCGCTCGGCCGCATCGTCGGCCATTTCTCCGCGCGTCTGCGAGGGACCGTCGACGCCGTACGGCAGCGCGCGCACGCGCAGCGCCTGCGCGAGCCTCTTGGCGCGTTCGTCGTGAGCCGCGGCGTGGAGCTCATACAGTACGCAGTGATGCTGCAGGCCGTCACGCGGCACGCTGCGCTCGTCCCGGCGCTCCTCGCCTTCGGAGTTGCAACCCTCGCGGGCTCGATCGGTGACTCTGTCCCCGTGCAGCTCGGCGTGATCGGGGCGACCTTCTATGCGGCCGCAGGGCCGCTGGGCATCTCCGGCGAAGCCGCGGTCGCCGTCGGGCTGCTCGCGCACGTCTTCCAGATCGTCTGGGTCGCCATTGGCCTTTTGACCCCGCTGGTCTGGCGAGTGAGTCTCCCGACGCCCGCCCGTCCGCGAGGTTGAGCGATCCGACAGTAGGCGCTGCGGGATCGCCAGGAGCGCCTCGAGGCTATCCTCGCCCGCGAAGCGCGGTCATCACTCGGGCGGCGAAGCGCCGCTCACAGCGGCGAGGACGACCTCGAGAACGCCCTCGGGCGGCGGCGACTTGGCTCGTGCCTTGAGATCGCCGACACGGCGCCCGAGCACCTCGCGGCAAGCCCGGATGGCGCCGCACCTCGAGGCGGCGACGAGGATACGAGGCACGACCACCTCCGCCCGCGCGAAGCGTCGCCGGAACTCGGCCGGCCACGCCCAGCGTAGCGCGTCGAGGTCCTTGGCCAGGCCTTCCCGCAGCGGGGCGCCGACGACCAGGAACTCGTCGCCCCCGTCGCGGATGGCGCGAGCTCCGGAGACGTGCGCGAGCGTGCTCGCGAACGCCGCGAGCACGAGGTCGCCCATGTCCTGCCCGTGCTTCGTGTTGAACGCACGAAACCCGGCCAGATCGATGAACGCCAGCTCGGTCGGAGCCTGCGCTACGCCGGGGAGCTCTTCGTACAGGCGTGCGAGATCGTCGAAGTACGCGTAGAACGGCAGACCGGTCTTGCGATCGACGTTCAGCGCGGCGACGTGGGGAAACGAGAACCGCTCGGCGAACGGGCGCTTCGCGTCGCGGGCCAGGTCGATGATCTCGCCCGTGAGCCACACGAGCTCGGGCCCGTGAGCGATGAAGAAGCCCGATGGCGACTGCTGCGAGGCCACCCACCGGAGAGCGACCTCAGGCTCGAACGTCGGGTCGACCCTTGCGAGCAGGTCGGCGCATACGACCGTGGTGAGCAGCTCCTGGGGGCCGTACTTGTCGTCCAGGCCGTGCGGGTCGCCCCACCCGCCGTGCGCCTCCTGCGCGGCGCGAACGTGACGCACCAGCCCGCCGACACGAGCCAGCTCGACCCCGAGCCGCACGAGCCCCGCCGCGAGCTGCGCCGTCGCCGAGACGAGCGGCTTCTCGTAGAACGGGTGCCTCCAGCCGAAGACCGCCCCTCTGTCCGCGAGAAACGCGTAGGTGGTCGCGATGGCGAGCGCGAGGGGACCAAACCGGCGGAGCGCGCGCTCGTGCTTCGCGAGGCATAGGAGCGTGAACGTATCGACCCACGGATTGAGTGCGGCGATGCTCGCGGCCAGATCGCGTCGCATGAGGGGCTCCGACTCCGCGAGGAGCGTCCGCGCGCGCGCCGCCGTGCCGAGAGCGTCCTCGGGGCCCTCGGCCAGACCGTCCAGGTAGCTCGCTTGTTCGACGAGGCTGATGGGCAGCGAGAGCGAGAGCTCGATGCGATCGCCGTCGCGGGGCAGGTCGGGACGGAAGCGACGCCAGTCCTTTTCGGCGGGCACGTGCGCGCCCGGACGACACCGCTTGTGCGAGATCTCCCAGCGATAGCGATCATCGCCGGCGCGGCTTCCCGGCTGGCGAGACTCCCAGCGCGCGAGGACCGAGTCAGGACGAGGTGCGTCGAATCCGTTCGCGCAGAGCGCGCGAACCTCGGCGATCGCGAAGGGGGAGGTCAGCTCGATCGCGATGTTTCCGATCGCCGCCTGCGCCCGCCCGAGCCATTCGTCCTCCACCGCTCGAGTCTACGGCAGCAGCCCACCCTTGCCCATCGAGTCCAGTCACGGGTCGAGGACGTTCACGAGGAGCCGCTGCCGGCCCTTCTCTCCGCCGAACCAGAAGACCTTCCCTCCGACGGAGACCGGATCAGACGCCCGCGGCAGGTGTACGGTCCCTAGCTCCACGGCGGGCTTCGTCACGCGGCCGTGCGAGTCGAGCACGAGGTAGTACGTGCTGACGTACCGGGTACGGTTCCACTTCTCCCAGAGGGCGACGAAGGAGTCGCCGCTCACCTTGACGAGCTTCGGCCTTATCGCATTCTCGGTGTTCAGATCGTGGTACTGGGTGAGCCACGTGACTCCGACATTGCGCTGGTAGTGGAGGCCTCCGTAAAAGTCGAAGAAGTGCTCGATGGGAGAGCCCTCACCGGTGGATACCACGACCTTCTCGCTGACGATCTCGCCCTGGACGCTCCCCTCGTAGGTGCTGGGCGCTTGCTTGTCGAAGTCGCGGGCAGCGAGCACGACGAAGAGATTGCGAGGCTCGTTGAGCGACGTCTTTGCCTTGGCGTTGTCGAGGCTCCGCTCGCTGGACCCGAGCAGGACGTATCCATCGGGCCCCGCGGCGAGCCCACCGACCTCCGTGTAGCAGCTGTTGTCGTTCGACCATTTGAGCGCGTCGAGCGTCTTGTCGCCGCGCTTCGTGGACTCCTGGGCGAGGTGCGTCTTGTACGTAAACGCCACACGACCGACCTTGTGCTTGGTGATCACGATCCCGCGCGGCAGGTTGTCCGCGAGGTCCGCGAGCACCGTCCCGCCCTCGTCGACGATCATGCGCTGATCGAACGAGTGCGCCGCGACCTGCTTCATCGACGAGGCCGCGTCGTACTGCATGGTGCCGGCGTCCACGACCGCGAGAATGCCGCTCTGATGATTGAGGCCGTCGGGCCCCTTGTGCATCAGCTTGCCGAGGTGGATGGCCACCTTCCCGTCGTAGAACACGAGCTGCGACGTAGCGTCGTCGATGGGATTCATGACGTCGAGCCCGTCGCCCTTTCCCGCCGGGAGGTCGCATGCGCCGAGGCGATTGAGCGATGGCCCGTACTTGGTGAGGCGCATGTTCGACGAGAAGTCGCCGTCCACGTTCGTCTTCACGGTGAAGACGTAGAGGTTGCCCGCGGGATCCTTCGTGAAGCCCCCGTAGCGCGGGAGCTCGGCCGGAAGGGTGGCGTCGCCGACGAGCCGGCCGTCCCCCGTGAGCAGGGATACATGCACGGCCCCACCGCTGTCCCAGCCCACGGTGAAGGTGCCGTCCGGGTTCACGAACGGAACGATCCGAGGCGGACTCGCGTACTCGAGGGCCTGCGAGCCCGGAGCGAACTGCTCCTCGAGCGTGGTGTCGAGCGGGGGCGCGCCGACCTGCGAGCGCACGACGTGGTAGTTGGCCGGGAGGAAGGCCGACTCGATCGCGTCCTGATCGGCCATGGGGGCGACCACGAACGTCGCCTTCTCGACGCTTCCGCCCGCCAGCTGATCGGTCTGCAGGTCGACGGCCGCGCGGAGAGGGATCTCCCCGTTGGCGACCACATCCGGGGCTGCCACCCCCGCGGCCTGGGAACGGAACTGCGCGACGGGCTGGAGCGTGCCGCCGCGAAGGACGAAGACGGTCCAGGGTTGCGCGCCGTCGACCTTGTACGAGAGCGCGATGTTCTGGCCGTAGGACGCGATGTTCGAGACGATGTTAGGCGCGTACTCTGCGGTGACGCGGTAGGCCGCATAGCCAGCCAGCGCCGGAATTCCGACGAGCCGTCCGCGAGCGAGCTCGAGCCCCGACGCTCGGTAACGCGCGTCGAAGTTGACGAAGACGGAGACGTTGGCGTCCAGGCTCTGCTGGAGCTTGTTCTGGTAGTTGGGAAACTGCACCTGCACGGCCGCGCCCTCCGCCACGAACGACACGCGGGGAGCTCCGGGGGTCGCCCCGAGCGGCGGCGACGCGGCGAGCCACGAAGAGGTCGTGTGTGCGACGCCGGACGCTCCGCACGCGGCGCAGAACAGCGTAGCCCCGACCGCGAGGCGTTGCGGAAGAAGAGACATCGCCGGGGAGTATCGACGATTGCGCGCCGATCCGGCGCTATTTTGCGCCGCGCTTGCCGGTGCTCGACAGGATGCTGTTCGAAACCTCAAGCTTCACGGCAAAGGGGCCCGCCGTCGCCATCGTCGTCGACACGGCGTCCACCGACATGACGAGAATTCCCGGCGAGAGCTGCCCGATCGCGTCGGCCGGGACCGTGCCCTTGCCGCTCCTTCCTTCGAACTCGCACACCACATGGGTCTGCATCGTAGGCCGAACCGCGACGAGCTCGACACGCAGGATCCCGTCGGGCGAAGCCGGCGACCACGCCACGTCGAAAGGAGCGCCCGCGGGGAGCCTAGGCTCTCCGCGCGCCCTCGGCGTGGTGAGCGTGACGAACACCGGCGCGACGACCTGACCGGAGAACGCCGGAACTCCGCCTGGGTCTCCGTCCGCTTCGAAGCGGACGGTCTCGCCGCCACGGAGCGCCGGAAAGGAGAGCTGCTCCGACCCGTACCACCCCCCCACCGGCCGCAGGCGAAACTCATGTGCGCCGACTCTCCCCGTGATGGTGCCCGCCAGCGGCCGCGTCGTGTGAGCTCCCGCCCCCTGGGGCAAGGGCGAAGGGCAGACGGTGACGTTGCACGACGGGGCGCTGGTCGTCTTGTGCGCGCACAGGTCGCTTTGCGAAGGATCCGCGTAGGTCGTATCGAAGAACGAGGCGCTTGCGTTGGCCGTGGCGGATGGCGTCCGCGACTGGACGATCGACACCGTGCCCGTGGCTGCGCGTGTGCCGTCGTCCCCCGCGGCGAAATGCGGCCCGGCGTCCGCGGCACCGGACATGGACGATGACGCCAGCGGTGGGCTCGCCGAGGCCAGGATGGCGGGAACACCGTGGGAGGAAGGGGACTGGCACGCCACACAGAGCACCGTCACGGCGACGGCGTGGCATCGGGCTGTCGTCATGGCGCGCAGCCTAACAGGCCCACGAGGCCTGTTCGGTCAGGGCGAGCCCGACGTCCGCGACACCGCTTTTCCACACCTGGCGTAAGCTCTCTGCGTGGCACGAAAGGTTCGGCTCAAATTCGGGGAGCACCCGCTCGAGTTCCTGCTGGGAGCGTTCGGAGAGGTTCGGCCGGGGGAGGCGCCAACGGTGCTTCTTCTGACCCTCAACGTGTTTCTCTTGCTGACCGCCTACTACCTGCTGAAGGTCGCGCGGGAGCCGCTCATCTTGCTGGGCGGCGGCGCAGAGGTGAAGAGCTACGCGGCGGTGGGTCAGTCGATCCTCTGCTTGTTCGTGGCGAGCTTCTACGGCTGGCTGTCGGCGCGCGTTGGACGGCTGATGCTCATCTCCATCGTCACGCTCTTCTTTGCGTCGAATCTCGGGGTCTTCTGGGTGCTGGGCGAGCGGGGAGCTCCGCTGGGCATTCCCTTCTTCCTCTGGGTGGGCGTCTTCAACATCGTGACGATCGCCCAGTTCTGGAGCTTCGCGGCGGACGTCTACACGGACGAACAAGGCAAGCGTCTGTTCCCGATCGTCGGCATCGGGAGCTCTGTCGGCGCCGTGGGAGGGGCCACGATCGCGCGACCGCTCGTCCGCCTGGGCTCACCCTTTCTCCTCATGCTCGTCGCTGCGGCGATCCTCGTCTCTACCCTCGGCCTCACCTACCTGGTGAACCGGCGCGAGGCTGGTCGCGCCTCGAACGAGGACAAGCCCCAGGAGGAGCCACTCGGAAAGGGCAACGCGTTCGAGCTCATCGTTCGTGACCGCTACCTTCTCGTCTTCGCCATCCTGATCCTCATACTCAACATCGTGACGAAGACGGGCGACTACGTACTGGACAGGATGCTGCTGGGCGGCGCGACCGCGGCAGCGCACACGATGGGGATCACCCAGGCTGCGTACATCGGCGACTTCAAGGCTCGCTACTTCGAATGGATCAACTCGCTGGGCGTCATCCTTCAGCTATTCGCGGTATCGCGGATCATCAAGTACGCGGGGCTCCGGACCGCGCTGGTGCTCGTGCCGCTCTCCTCGCTCGCGGGCTACGGGGCGGCCCTTGCCGCCCCGCTCATCGGCGTCCTGTTCGTAGGACGCATCGCAGAGAGCACGCTCGACTACTCGCTGTCGAACACGACTCGCCAGGCGCTCTGGCTCCCGACCTCGCGTGAGGCAAAGTACAAGGCGAAGCAGGTCATCGATACGTTCGTCATGCGCGCGGGCGACTCCCTCTCGGCCGGGCTCGTGTGGTTCGGGACGCGTGCCGCGCTGAGCCCACGAGACTTCCTCGCGATCAACGTGGCGCTCTCGCTGGCGTGGGTTGGCGTGGCCCTCGTTCTCGGACGCGAATACGCCCGCCGGAGCGAGCCCGCCGATGCGCCGCCGCAGACCCAGCTGGCGGCTTCCTGACGATGGGACGCCCGCCTGCCGGCGCGTCGCCCGAGAAGGACAGCATCGCCGCGTTGCACGCGGAGGTCGCTCACGAGGCGGGGCGCCTCCACGTGCTTCACGAGGCCCGCACCCACTGCCAGAAGGGCTGTAGCTCGTGCTGCGTCGACGATCTGAAGGTCTTCGAAGTCGAAGCCGAGCACATCCGCCGTCACCACGCCGAGCTCTTACGTGACGCCACCCCCCACGCCGAGGGCGCGTGCGCGTTCCTCGACGAGGAGGGAGCCTGCCGGATTTACGCGGAGCGCCCCTACGTCTGCCGCACGCAAGGGCTCCCGCTCCGCTGGCTGGAAGAGGGCGAAGGGGGCTTCGTGGAGCTCCGCGATATCTGCTCGCTCAACGACGACGGACCGCCCATCGAGGCGTTGCCTGCCGAGGCGTGCTGGAGCATCGGACCGGTCGAGGAGCGTCTCGGACTGCTTCAGCTCGCGCACCGGCTGGGGTCCAAGAGAACACGCCTCCGAGACCTGTTTTCGGGCGCTTCGCATGGACATGCCGCTGCTAGCGGCCCATCATCGTTGCAACTCGAACCAGAGGCGGTGCTTTTAATGGGCGACAAATCTCCGAAGGCAAAAGACAAATCCAAGAAGCAGCACACGGCGGACAAGGACCAGAAGCACGCGGCTGCCGTCCAGAAGGCGAAGCCTCCGGCGCCCGCAGCCAAGAAGGGGAGATAGGCCGCACGCCCCACGCACCCACGCGAGCGCGTCGGAAGCTCCTCAGCGAGCGACGCCCTCGCAGGTGCCTGCGGCCACGCCGGCTCGCTGCTTCAGCGGGGGCCAGACGCATGTACGCCTACCGTCGCAGTCGCAGTCCGTCGAGCACTTGCCAGGCCCCTGGGGATTCCAGGCTTCGTTCCAGCGGTGCTTCGGGCTGTCGCAGTCGATGTTCGGCCGAGGCTCCCCATCGCACAGACCAGCTTTGCACGACCTCATCCCGTCGCAATCGCAGTCGGTCGCGCACTTGCTGGCGCCCGCGGGGTTCTTCGATTCGTCGTGGTAGTAGTTGAAGTAGTTGCAGTTTCCCGGCTCGGCCATCGTATCGGGATGAGGGCCGTCCGCGGGGCTGCCGCTCGGCGAGCTCGGTGTACCGGCGCTCGCCGCGCAAGCGACGACGAACGCGACCGGCACCGCCAATGTGATTGTCGTGGTGAACAGGCGCCTCAGGATTGTAGCGGTGGACATGGCAGCTTCCGTTCTACGGGCGTTCGCCCGCCGATCCGCATCCATCGTGCGGCCGGTATCCAATGGTAGCTCCTGCCATCTAAAGAACCTCTAAAACGCGCCGTCAGGGCGCGTCCTTGGCGAGCTGCGGCATGCGCTCGTGGAGGCGATCCACGAGCTTGACGAAATCGTAGCGCTCGGGCCTACCAGCCCCCGGGATGCAGAAGATGTCGTACGCAGCCGCCGCGGCTCGCTTGCGCAAAGCTGGGTCGAGCCCGAGCTGGTCGCCAACGCGGACGAGCGTCTCGTGCTCGCTCGTCGATACGACACCGTCCAGTGCCGCGAACCAGGACGCCAGCGCGTAGGTGAGCACCTGCTGCCAGCGGGACATGCCGGCCAGGTCGACCCCCTCGAGCCCCGCCTTGTTCTTGGCGGCGTGCTCCACCGCCGCGAGGTCATCCCCTTCGAGACCGCATTCCCGCGCTGCGCGCAGAAGGCCCGTGGCCTCCACGCGCTGAAGTGAGCCGTCCGCCCATCCGATGGCGGCCAGGGCGAGGAACGACTGTCGGGGTAGTTTCTTGTCCATGACGCTGGAGCCTAAAGCCTGGCGTCACCGAAATGGAAGCCCCAGGCGTCGTTCGCCGCGAAGAGATCCTGCCTCGCCGGACCTCCCTCAGTGCTGCGCGCGGCCGCCGCTGGCATGATGGTGATGGAGCAGCGAACGCGCGAGCTCGTGAACCTCCTGCGCCTCCGCGAGCGTCACCGTCCCGTCGGCGCAGACCTCGTCCACCTTGGCGTTGACCTGCGCCACCGCGGCCTTGAATCGCGCCCGGAGTTCCTCGGCCTTGTCGGCCGGCAGCTGCTTGGAGGAGATGTGGCTCTCCATCCGTGCGCGGTGCTGCTCGATGCGCTCGCCCACGAGCTTTTGGAAGTCGGCGGCGGTCATCGGGTACTTCCGGCTCGCCTCGTGCTCGGAGTCTTGCGGGGGTGCAGACTGCGCCGAGGCGGCCACCGAGAAGGCCGAGAGGGCGGCGATGAGGGCGAACGCAGGAGCGCGGAGGATCATGGCTCAAAGTGTGAACCAAACCGGGGCCCGCGCCAAGTGTCCGGGCTGCGGTTAGGCGCCCACCCGCGACGCGCTCCGGCTAGACTCGGACCGTGCACGCCTTCGACCTCGTCGTCATCGGAAGTGGGCCGGCCGGTCAGCGCGCAGCCATCCAGGCCGCGAAGGTCGGCAAGAAGGTGGCCGTCGTAGAGCGGCAGGCCGTCGTCGGCGGAGTGTGCATAAACACGGGCACGGTACCGAGCAAGACGCTGCGCGAGGCGGTGCTCGACCTGTCCGGAATTCGCCAGCGCGCGTACTACGGTGACGCGTACCGGACCAAGAGCGACATAGGGATGCAGGATCTGCTCGTCCGCGCCGAGAGCGTGATCAAAAAGGAGCGTGACGTCATCCGTGCGCAGCTCCTGCGCAACAACGTCGCCATCTTTCAGGGGTGCGGCTCGTTCGACGGGCCCAACACCATCGTGGTCGAGAACGAGGTCGACCGTCACCAGCTCGGGGCCCCGTTCATCGTGATCGCGGTGGGTACGCGCCCTGGCATGCCGGACGGCCTCGCCGTCGATCACAAGACGGTCCTGGCGAGCGACGACCTGCTCAACATGCCTCGGCTGCCACGGAACATGGTCGTCGTCGGCGCGGGGATCATCGGGCTCGAGTACGCGACGATCTTCGGAGCGATCGGAGTGAACGTCACGCTGGTCGACAAGCGGACCGAGCTCCTCGACATGGTCGACCGGGAGATCGTGGACGCGCTCATCTTTCACGCGCGCAACCGCGGAGTCATCCTCCGGCTCGGCGAGGAGGTCGATCATCTCGAGCAGTCGGGAGATGGGCGCGACCGGGCCGTCGTCATGAAGAGCGGCAAGCGCATCGCTGCGGAGATGGTGCTCATCTCCGCCGGACGGGTGGGCGCCACGAAGGACCTCGCCCTCGAGAAGGCGGGCCTCTCTGCCGATGCCCGAGGGCGGATCGAGGTCAACGGGCACTACCAGACCCGCGTACCGAACATCTACGCGGTGGGAGACGTCGTCGGCTTTCCCGCGCTCGCGTCGACGAGCATGGAGCAAGGGCGCCTCGCCGCCTGCCACGCGTTCGGCGTGCCCGCCACGACGCTGCCGGAGCTCTACCCCTTCGGCATCTACGCCATCCCGGAGATCGCATGGGTCGGCGCAACCGAGGCTTCGCTCACGGCGCGCGGCGTTCCGTACGAGACTGGTGTCGCGCGCTACAAGGAGATCGCCCGCGGGAACATTCTCGGCGATCCGGATGGGATGCTGAAGCTCATCTTCCACCTCGAGACTCGACGCATCCTGGGCGTCTGGGGCCTCGGAACGCAGGCGACGGAGCTCGTGCACGTGGGGCAGGCGGTCATGGCCCACGACGGGACGCTCGACTACTTCGTGCGGAGCGTCTTCAACTATCCGACGCTCGCCGAGTGCTACAAGGTCGCCGCGCTCGACGGGATGAACAAGCTCCGGGGCGTCAGCTTCACATGATCGCGGCCGCGCGGCGCGGCCCGTCCGGTCGTGCTATCTAGGCACCCATGCACGCACATCGCGAGTGGCTCGGGATCCCGGCCTGGGTCTTGATCGGGATCGTGGGGGCCTGGATCGCTACGTCGAAGGGGCGAGGCGGATGCTTCTGGTTCGCGCTCTGCGGGTTCCTCGGGCCCGTCGGCCTGGTGATCGCCGCGGTCCTGCCGCGCGTCGACCGGTAAGCCTTTCCTCGATCACCCACCGGGCTCAGGGGGTCAGGACGACCTTGGTGCATCCGTCTGCCCGGGCGTCGAACATGGCGTACGCGCGTTCGCCGTCGCGGAGCGGCATCCGGTGCGAGATGACGCCGGCGATCTCCGGCCTGCGGCGTCGTACGACGTCGGCCAGACGCTCCATGAGGTGGCGGGCGGGGCAGCGGCCGATCCGGTAAGTGAGGTTCTTGTCGTACGCCTCGCCAGGCTCGAACGCGAAGCCCTTCTCGGCGTGCACGCCTACGGATGAGATCGTCCCTCCAGGGCGGACGAGCTCGTACGCCAGCCGAGACGCGGCGGCGGAGCCCACGGCCTCGAGGACGGCGTCCGCGCCTCGACCGTCGGTCGCCGCGCGAAGGAGCTCCTGCGGGTTCTCGGTACGATGGTCGATGGGGACGGCGCCCGCGCGCCGGGCGAGCGCGAGCCGCTCGGGAACGCCGTCGATCGCGTAGACGCGCTCGGCGCCGAGCTCGCGCGCTCCGACGATCGCCATGATCCCCACGGGCCCGCAACCGACGACCGCGTAGGTGCCGTCCGGCTCGATGCCTGCGCGCTCGGCGCAGTAGTACCCGGTCGACAGCACGTCGCCGAGCAGGAGCGCCTCCTCGAGCGCGATGCCCTCGGGTACGCGCGCGAGGGTCGTGTCTGCGAGCGGCACGCGCGCGAGCTCGGCCTGGAGACCGGGGAGACCCTTACCGCCCTGGACCCATCCGAAGAGCTGGCCCTTGCTGCAGCGACACGTGAGCCCGCGCGCGCAGTAGAAGCACCCGCCGCAAGACGTCGTGAACGGACCGAAGACCGTGTCGCCCTTTCGAAGCGACCGGACCGCCCGCCCCGTCTCGACGACGACGCCCACCGCCTCGTGACCCATGACCGTCCCATGGTCGATCGCCCCTTCCCGCTCATGGTACGTGTGCAGATCGGAGCCGCAGATCGCGGAGAGGCGGATCTCCACGAGCGCGTCGGCATCATCCTCGATGCGAGGATCGGCGACCGACTCGAAGGAGATGCGCTTCTTTCCCTGGAAGGTCAGCGCTCGCATGGACCATCTGTAGCAGGGTCCATCACCAGCGGTAGACACGCAGGAGGTTCGAGAAGTCGTCCGTCCAGACCGGCGCGCCTCCGCTCTGGATCGTCTGCCATCGAGGGTCGGCTGCCATCGTCCCAAGATCCTCCGCGCGGTGCGCCAGGACAACCCACTCGGACTCCCGCTTGCCCTCTCGGGCCAGCTCCGGCGAAACGTCCAGGTCGGTGCGGACGAGGGCCACGAGCCCGGCGTCCTCGGCGAGGCGGCCGAAGACGGGAGCCAGATCGAGGTAACGGTTCGAGACGTGCGCGGCGATGATTCCGGTCGGCTCCAGCTTGGCGAGGTAGAGACCAAGCGCCTCGCGCGTGAGAAGGTGCGCCGGGATGGCATCGGAGCTGAACGCGTCCAGCACGAGGAGGCCGTAGCCGCCGTCCGGCGCGTCGCGCAGCTCGAGCCGTGCGTCCCCGACGACGATGGATAGCGCACCGGCGTCGTGGAAGTGATCGGCGAGGTAGGTGAAGTAGCGAGGGTCCTCCGCGAGGCTCACGACCACGGGGTTGATCTCGTAGAACGTCCACGTTTGCCCCGGCCGCGCATAACACGCGAGCGTTCCGACCCCGAGGCCGATGGCCCCGACACGAGCCGGCACCGCGGGAGTGCGCTGCGCCAGGACCTCGAACACCTGACCGATGGGCCCGGTCGGGTGGTAGTAGAGCAGCGGCACACCGCGCTGCGCCGGATCGAGGCTCTGCCTCCCGTGGATCGTGTTGCCGTGGGCGAGCTGGACGAAGTGCTCGCCCGCGTCGTGCGTCACGCGGACGACGCCGAAGAAGTTCCGGTAGGCCGCGATGGTGCGCCCCGAAGCACCTGGATACAGGGGGCTCACGAGGAGCGTCGCGGCCACGCCGAGCGCGAACCGGCGCGGACGACCGAGGAAGCCGTAGTTGACGAGCAGAGGAGCTCCAATCAGCACCTTGAAAAGGACGCCTCCAGGCTCGAGCGTCGCCCTGCGACCGGCGACCAGGAGCACCGCGGCGAAAGCGCCAACCGCTAGGGCCGCGAGGGCGTCCCTGCCCCACCCCGCGTCCTCGGGGGCCCGTTCCGCGCGGGGTCTGCAGAGGCAAGCCAGCACCAGGGCGAGCGGGTACTCGACGACGCCGCGGAAGATTGCGGGCGCGACGAGCCCGTTGAACACGCCGCCGAGCACGCCGCCCACCGAGACCCAGAGGTAAAACTCGGTGAGGCGAGCCGCCTTCGGCCTCAGGCGCGCGAGCTCCCCGTGGCACACCATCGAGGCGACGAAGAGCGTCGCCACGTGCACGACCACGAGCAGCCATCCGGGCGTCGCCGACTCGGTCAGGATCGTGATCACCGACGCGGTCACCGCGAGGGGGAGGAGCCGTGTCATGACCGCGGGCGGGATGGGCGGACGCCGCGCGAAGACCAGGATGAACGTGAGCAGGTAGACCGCGAGCGGGATCACCCAGAAGAGCGGCATCGCAGCGATGTCGGTCGTCACGTGCGACGTGACCCCGAGGAGCAAGCTCGATGGGACGAACGCGAGCGCTACCCAGCGCGCGCGCGCGGTCCAGAGGACGCGGTCTCCGCCGCCGGCGGCGGGGATGCTGCGCGCATCGAGGAGCGGCGAGTGGCGGAGGACCGAGACCGCACACGTGGCTACGAGCGCGATGAGCCCGACGTACCCCCAGCGCCAGAGCCGCGCCTGCGCCTCGAGGCCGAGGGACGGCTCGAGGATCGCTGGGTACGCGGCGAGCGCGAGCATGCTGCCGAGGTTGCTCGCGCCGTACAGGAAGTAAGGATCTTCTGCGCCGGGGCGGGCGGTGCGGGAGAACCACATCTGAACGAGCGGCCCGGACGTCGACACGACGAAGAACGGGAGCCCGGCCCCGACGACGAGCAGCCAGAGGAAGCGCAGGACGAGGTGGTCTCCCCGCTCGAGCGCCCGCGCCGCCTCCCCCCCGAAGTGAATCGGCAGGACGACGAGCGGCAGGAGGAGGATGCCCACGTGCGCCATCGCCTGCCGCCGCACGCCGAGCCAGGCCGTCGTCGCGTGGGCGTACGCGTAGCCGGCGAGCAGGGCCCCCTGGAAGAAGAGCATGCACAGGATCCAGACGGCCGGGGCCCCGCCGAGGCGCGGCAGGATCATCTTGGCCACCATCGGCTCGACGCAGAACAGAAGCGCCGCGCTGACGAAGAGCGTGACCGCGAAGCGGGGCACGAAGACCGGCTAGGCGGCGCGTTCGATCGCGCGCAGCGTGAGGATGACGACGGCGGGCGCCACGCCGAGGCGCATCGGCGGGCCCGTCGTTCCGAGCCCTGGGTGGACGTACAGGGCTGCGCGCCCGGCGCGGTAGAAGCCCTCGTGGAAATGGTGGGTCAGGTGTGAGAGCGAGATCCAGCGGGAGAGGAAAGGAAACGCGATCTGCCCACCGTGCGTGTGTCCCGACAGCGTGAGCGCCACGTCCCGGGCGGCCGCCTGGCGGAAACGCTCGGGATCGTGGGCGAGAAGGATCGTCGTCGCCACCGCGGGCCGCTGATCGAGAGCCCGGTCGAGGTCGTCACGCCGGGTCCACGTGTCGTCGATGCCGGCGAGGTAGAGCGGCTTGCCCGTGCGCGCGAGGACGACTCCTTCGTTGCGGAGGACCTTCACGCCCCTCGCCAGGAGCATGGATACGAGCGGCTCTCCTTCTCCGAAGTAGTCGTGGTTGCCCATCGTCACGAAGACGCCGTCTCTCGCGCGGAGGCCACCCACGACCTCGGCGATGTCCTCGTGGTAGTCCGATCCGCTCGACACCATGTCGCCGGTGACGACCGCGAGATCTACGTTTCGCCCGTTCGCCGCCCGGGTCCATCGCTCACCCCAGCTCTTCGGGGTGTTCGTGCCTATGTGGAGATCCGAGAGGTGGGCGATGCGGTAACCGTCGAAGCTCGGATCGAGCCCGAAGACCTCCACGTCGAGCTCGCGGACGCGGAACCAGCGCCGGCGGATGAGGATCCCGTAACCGCACACGAGCAGACCCATCGCGTACGTCCACATGTAAAAGCCCGCCGGGAGCGCCACGGGCATTCCACGGACGAGGTCGGACACGGGGATGGCGATGGAGGCGATCACGGCCGGGATGATCGTGAAGAGGCAAGCGCACCACTGGACGTAGAACGGGATGTCGACCAGGTAGAGCGCGACCGAGCTCGTCCGCCGCTGGTCGGGGCTGCCGGTGCGCCACCGGCCGACGAAGAGCAGCACGGCGAGGAGCCCGAGAGCCCACCCGATCGCCGAGGGCCATGGCAGCCCGAGACGCCTGGCCGCCTCGGCAGCGGCCGCCACGAAAGGGAGCTGGATGAGGACGGTGATCCCCAGCAGCACGCGCGCGAAGGTTGCCATGCGCGGGCGAAGCCCGATGGCGCGCGTGGCCCTCTTCGGCGACGGAATACTCGTGGGGGCAGCTTCGCTCGACATCAAGCGTGGTCTCTCGGCGAAAGGCGGATGTTCTAACGTCGTTTCACGAGAGTCGCCATTCGATGACGGCGGCGTCGTCGCAAATCGCCCGAACGAGCCGATCGGTGGCCCAGATGGCGACGATGCTGGGCGTGATGCCGACGTCGCCACTGATGCGCACCCACGCCTCGGGCGAACGGCGGACGAGGCGCGCCTGCGCCGCCCCCGCCCACGCGGTGCCGTCGGAGCCGATGGTGAGCGAGACGAGATCGCGCGTCGTCTGCACGGCCTCGAGGCTCGCCTCGAGGCTCGGTGAGAGCCGCAGGGCGTGGCCGCCAGCCCCGACGGTGACGGCGCCGCCGCCGAGCACCGGCTCGATTGCCGTCAGATGGCCCTGGCAGATGGCGCCCATGTGCTGGACCGAGTTGCCCTCGATGCGGACGATGGCGCCCCAGTCTCCGCACGCGACGAGCGGCCCGCCGCGCAACCGCGTGACCCCGTTGAGCCGCTTGGCGGACGCCACGTCGCTCGCGAGCTGCACGCGATTTCCGACGAACTGGGCCACGCAGCCGATGGAGTCGGCGGGCGCGCCGGAGGAGCGCACGAGCGGGCGCTCGCCGACCAGCGTGGTCAGGTCGCCGCCTTCGGCGTGCGCGGCGAGGAACGTCAGCCCGCGGTCGGGGATGTTCCAGACCTCCGAGGCCCCGCGCTGCCCGAGCCGCGCTGCAAGCGATTGCTCGCCGTAGAGGAGGAGGTCGCCGCCCGGCAGGAACCGCACGCCGCGGAGGAGCCGCACGTCGATGGCGGGGGGGAGCGCAAGGCCGGCCCACGAGTTGCCGTCCCACCGAGCGAGGGCGCTGGGGCCGCCCGCGACCGCGGAGCCCCCATCGGGACCGAACGCTGCGCCGCGCACGATGCCGGCTCGAAGGGGGCGCGTGACGACGCGCCCCGTCCAGGCCGCCGGGTTCGAAGCGTTGTCCGTGACGCGCTGCCGCACCTCGGCGGGGGGACCGCTCGGAACGGGCTGCGCGGGCTCGTTGACCCTCACGTGGGACGCAGGCAGGCCCGACGACCGACCGCTCACGAGCGTCTGGTGGTCGAGCGAGCCGAAGCTCGGCCTCGTTCGCGCGAGGTCCGTGTCGGCGAACGGGAGCTTGCTCGGCGGCGGCATGGTGTCGGTGCTCACCCCGCCGGCGGCGCGAAGGAGCGGCTCGAGCTGACCCCAGAAGTCCGTCACCGACTCCTGCCTCGCCGCCGGGTCTGCCAGGAGACCGCGGGCAAGCACGGTGTCTATCTTCGCGATGAGCTCCGGCCGGTCCCGCAGCCCGCGGGCGAGCTGGCCCCGCACCGCCATGAGCGAGGGTCGCGGATCGTTCAGGATGCGCGCGACGATCATGAGCGGGTTGTCCCGCTCGGCAAACGGGAAGGCCAGCCTGCCCGAGAGCATCTCGTAGAGGATCGCCGCCAGCGAGAAGATATCGGTCCTCGGCGAGACGCGCTGGTTGCCCTGCTCGTACTGCTCGGGCGGTGCATAGCCGAGCGACGCCCCGGCGAGCGTGGCCGTCCGCTGCAGGTTCATGTCGGCGAACTTCACCAGCCCGAAGTCGGTGACCTTCGCCACCTCCGCGCCCTGCTCGGTCGCCAGCAGGATGTTGGACGGCTTCAGATCGCGGTGGACGACCTTCTGCGAGTGTACGAGCTCGAGCGCGTGGACCACCTGACGCCCCAGCCTTCGCACGCGCTCGACGGGCAAGCCCGTACCTCGCAGCGGCGCGAGCACCTGCTCGAGCGTCGGTCCGTGTACGTACTCGAGCACCGTGAAGGGAAGAGCCAGCCGCTCGTCCACGCCCGGACGCGCGAAGTACTGCACGGCGTGATCGTAAAACCGCACGATGTGCGGGTTGGGCCTCGGCTGCTGCGACAGGAGCCGCAAGACCTCTGCCTCCCGCTGGAAGCGCGGCAGCGAGTCGCCATGGATGGCGTCCGGCCGGAGAACCTTGACGATGACGAGCAAGCCGGTCGGCTCGTCCCAGTTCGCCTTGAAGACCCAACCCTGCCCACCCTCGCCGATTCGCTCGCGAAGGTAGTAGCTCACGCCCGCCGAGCCACGCAGCACCTGGCCCACGAGGGCGTCCCGCAGGGCGGTTCTGTGGATGTCGGCGGGCTGCATGAAGGGCGCGCTTCAACGATACGCGCCGCGGTGGACGGTTGTCACCGCTGACGGGGGGGCACCTCCAAACCGAGAGAGATCAGCCGGTCAGGAGCTTGACGAGCGTCTCCTTGTTCGTGACGCCCACGTGCTGTCCGCTCTTCTGCCCGCCCTTGAACACGATGACCGTGGGCACGCCGCGGATGCCGAACTTCGCGGTCGTGGTCGGCGACTCGTCGATGTCCATCTTGGCGACCTTGTACTTGCCGGCGTACTCATCCGCGAGCCGCTCGACGATGGGCGCCAGCACTTTGCACGGGCCGCACCAGGTCGCGCCAAAGTCGACGAGCACGGGAACGTCGGACTTGATCACCTCCGACTCGAAGTTCTGATCGTTGAGCTCGATGACGTTCTTGCCGGCCATGCGCGTATCTCCTTGGTATTTCCGCGGGAAAGGACCCTGCTAGTCCCTTCGATGCAGAGCAATCTACGGCGGGTTCGCCGCCGGGTCGAGCTTCGTCGGGTCGATTTGGAGCTACGGCGGGGTTTGAGGGGTTCCGCGGGGTTGCAGTACCTCGTCGGGCGTCGGCGCCTGGCCGGGGGGCAAGCCCGGGTGGGAGGCCGGGGGCAGGAAGGGCCCGGCGCCCGGGTGCCGGCTGGGTCGCGTGAGAAGGCGGTCGAGCCACCTGGACGCGTCGTCGCTCGGGGCGCGGGCCGTCACGCGAAGGAGCGTGCCCTGGTTCTCCATCTTCATCGAGTCGAGCAGCTTGCCGACCCCGAGGAGGCGCAGGTCGATCCGGCCCGCCCAGTCGAGGCGCCGCTTCGCAAGCAGCCTCTCGACGACGGCGCACCCCGCGTTGTCCTCGCACCGGAACACCGCGACGACGTCGCTGTCGCCGCCGGCCGGGCCAGCCTTGATACCCAGACCGACGGAGCTCACCCCGAGGACGCCGGACATGACTCCCCGCTCCGAGGTGTCCTCGCCAGGGTCGGCCTCGAGCCCGAGCTCGGCCTTCATGCGCTCGCGGAACGCCTTGGGGAGCACCGCGGTCGCGACGACGGTGGGCGCGACCTTGCCGGAATCGACGGTCACGTCGTCGCGGAGGGTGGCATGGGCCGGGTTGACCTTCGCGCTGGGAAGCTTGCCCTCCACCGTGTCGATCATGCTCGCGAGCCACACGCCCCGGGCGATGAGAAAGGGGCCGCCGTCGCGGTAGGCGAGCGTCGGGAAGGCATGCGTCGGGTCGCTGTCGGGGGCGTCGGGCTCGATCAGGGTGTACGAGCCGCTCTCCCGGACGGTGGGGGCGCCCATCGCTCGCTGCTTGCGCGACTCGATGACCTTGCCGGCGCAGCCGAGGAGCTCGTCCCGCGAGATGTCGGCCTTGATCGCGATGCCGAAGTCCCCCTTGTCGCCCGACTCCGGGACGGCCACGGCGAGCTCGGTCATCCGCGCGAGGGGGTCGAACCCGCAGAGATCGGTGAGCGCCTTCTCCCCGGCGAGCTTGCTCGAGATGCCACCGAAGATCGGGGAGCCCAGCGGCGAGCGACGCAGCCCGTCGACGTCGACCGTCAGGACGAGGAAGGCGTTGCCCGGGATGGCGTCGATGGCGTGGAGCCTCCCGCGGCCGGCACGCCGGACGAAGAAGACGGCGGCCGCGGCCATGACCAGGACGGAGGCCAGGAGGACAGCGCTGCGCAGGCGGCGGCTCACCGGGACCGGTTACCGCGACTTGGCCGCGGTGTCACAGCCGGAGTGGCAGCGTCCCCTCTTTTCGAGGTGTCCCGCTGTCGGGCGTGAATTGACAGCCGGGCGAGTCAGTGGGAACTCTTCCGCGAAATGTTGATGCTGGGGGTGCTGACGATCGTTGCAGTCGTCGCGGGGATGGCCGTGGCCTTTCGCCTGGCGCGAAAGCAGAGCGCCGAGGAGACGGCCCCGCAGAGCCAGCCGTCCGATTTCGTGGCGCCCGTGAGCTCCGGCGGCTTTGCGTGGCGCAGCGTGGACGAGAGCCAGGAGCAGTTCAAGGACCGCGTCGCCCGGGAGAACGCGGCGAGCCCGGCAAAGCCTTAGGCTCCTAGCAGTCAGCCGGCGGATCGGTTTTCCGGCGGCCATCGCCCATCCTCCGGCCCTCGGGACGCGGGGGAAACTGGCGACGATCCTCGCCCGCGCGGCGGTCGGGCTGGCGGGCGCTTCGTGCGGTCTGCCCGGCCGATGGACGGGCCTGCGAGGGGCGCTTCTTGGGCATGGTCCGACAATCCACTCATCCTGTGGTCGCCGGCAACTTTCCGGGCCTCTTTCGGTGCTACTGGCAGACGACCGGGATCGGCGCGCCGTCGACGTAGTACTGGGGCGCGCTCGGGTTGGTGGCCTGGCAGTGGCCGTCGAGGGGATTTCCGGCCTGGTTGCGTACGTCGTCGGCGCTCGCGAGCGGCGCGAAGCTCGGCTGGGCCGAAGGGCCGTTGGCTCCGACGTTCACCGTGCCGCCAGGCGAGTCGCCCGGCTCGCCGGTCCAGGGGTTCGCGCCCGCCGAGCAGTAGTTGTTGTCGAGCGACTCGACTCCCCCGCTCGCGACGACCATGCACGAGATGCCGCTCGGCAGGTCGAGGTAGTTGTCGTGCACCTGGATGTTGGTGCCGCCGATCTCGATGCCCATCCGCTCCCCCGAGATCCCGGAGGGGTGGTCCGCGTAGTCGAGGACGTTGGCGTAGATCTGGCCGTTGTAGGAGCCCTGGGCCGGGATCGACATCCCGAAGAGGTTCAAGTCCTGGTTCTCGTCGGTCGTCGAGTGGAACGTCGGGTACCAGATGTGGTTGTGGTGGACGGACAGCCCGACGTCGTTGCTGGCGGCGGAGCCGGGGCCGGGGCCCGCCTGGACCTCGAAGTTGAGCTCCGCGTCGAGGACGGACTCGCAGTAGGCGACGGTCCCGACGGGGGCGAGCAGGTGCGCGGAGTCCTCGTCGCAGCCGCGGAACGAGAGGTGCTCGAAGTCGACCGTGCCGTCGTAGCCGAGCACGCACGCGTCCATGGCGTTGTTGCCGCCAGCGTTGATGGAAGGGTCGAAGTGGCTCCCCACGAACGTGCTGCGGGTGACGGTGAGGTTCGGGCCGCTGTTGAAGTAGATGTAGTTCGCGTTGCTGTTGCCGCTGATCGGGCCGTCGAACAGGCAGTCGTCGATGGTGAGCGAGTGGCCGCCCGAGACGAAGAAGGCGCGGCTCGCGAACTTGAAGCCTGCGAAGGTCACGTTCACGATGGGCGTGCTCGTCTGCATGTTGAAGACGGCGTCGGGAGCGTTCGTCGCGGTGAGCACGGGACCCGGGCTGCCCTCGCCCTGGTAGCTCACGTTGCTGATCGGGACGAGCCCCTGGCCGAGGGCGTACTGGCCCGCGGCGAAGCAGACGGTCGACCCGGAGGGAGCCCCGTTGATGACGGTCTGGATCTGAGCTGCGCTCTGGCCGGCGTTGACGCGCAGGATGGTGGAGCCGGTGCAGGTGTTCGACGGGAAGACGGCGGCCGAGGGTGAGGGGGCGGCGTCCGGGGTGCTCGGGGTCGGCGAGGCGTCCGACGTGGCGGGGGCTGCGTCGTCGCCGGGGGCAGCGTCCTCCGTGGGGCCCGCGTCGGCGCCGGTGTCGCCGCTCGTGGGCGCGGTGGTGAATGCGGCGCCCGAGTCGGTGCTCGCCGCGGGGCCGCTGTCGCCGAAGCTCGGGGCGGGGGCACCCGAGTCGAGCGCAAGGTCGGCCCCGTGGCCGGCGGCGGGGGCGGGCCCCTGGCAGCCGAAGAGCGGCAGCGCGAGGCTCGCCGCGAGGAGAAGGGCGGACCGGGTCGAGAGCGGGTTGCGCGGGGTCTTCATGACCGGGAGCAAGTGCAACCGGCGCGCCGCCCGGAGTGGGCCCGAGGACGGCCTTTTTCCCGCGCAATCGCGCCGGCGCGATCCCCCAGATCACGTCGTGGAGCCGAAGGATCGCGGCCTCGCGATCCAGTGCTCAGGGCGGGTTCACGACCTGGTAGATCCCGCCGTCGTCGACGTTGTTGACCCAGTAGACCGAGCCGCCGTCCGCAGGGTCGACCGCGAGGTTCCAGGGGTTGTCCTGGGCGGCGGCGAGGGTCGTCGTGCAGCCGCCCGCGAGGGGGGCGCGGAGGACCGCGCCGCTCGCGGGGCCGCCGTCGCCGGAGGCGACCCAGTAGACGTACTTCGAATCGAGCGTGAGCGACTCGGCTGCCGGCGCGGAGCTCGCGACCTGCGTAGCGTTCGTGCCGTCCTTGTTCGCGCGCATGATGTTGCCCGCCTGGTCGCCCCAGTAGACGTAGCCGCCATCGGCGGGATCGACGGCGATGCCCATGGGCGCGCCGGCCTCCGTGGCGATCACCGTGATCGCGCCTCCATCCTGCAGGGCCGACATCACGGAGCCGCCGCCGTTGTTGGTCCAGTAGATGTGGTCCGAGTCGGCGGCAATGCGGTAGGGCGTGCGAATCAACAGCCCGCCGTCGCTTTCAATCGTGAAGCAGAGGCCAGCATCGTCGCCGCTGTAATCCGGGAGGACCAGGCAGCCAGCGACGACGCCGTTCGTCTGGGCGAAGAACGCGGACGTCGCGGCGACGCCCGGCGCGTAGGGCAGCGCGACGCTGTGCGGTGGGCCATTCTCTCGTTGTCCGTGGAAGTAGTCCGGCGTGGATGCGCCCGAGCACGACCCACCGACCGTCGCTGCCTGGATGCCATTGGGAGGGTTGCTTGGATTGCCCCACACGTAAAAGATGCGGACAGGGTCAATGGCGATGTCGTGGATCGCTACGGGGCTCGCGCCGGGGAGTAAATCGCACGGCGATCCGCCGTCTCTCGGGAGGAGCGCAAGGGTTCCGTCCAGCGCGGACCAGTAGACGTACGTGGAGTCCACCTTGACGCTCGTTGGTTGCGACAGCCCACCCTTCACGAGCACGATGCTCCCCGCCGTAGGGCACCCGATCGGCGCATCGGGAGCCGCATCCGTCGGCGCGTCCACCGTCGCGTCCGGTGCGGAATCGACCGCCGCGTCCAGGGTCGCGTCGCGGGAGGCGTCTGGCGCGTCGAGGGGAGCATCGGGCCCACCCTCGGCGGCCCCGTCCGGCTCCGCGTCCTGGTCGGCGACCAGCGCCGGCAGGCTGAAGGTGCACTGCGTGGCCGCTGCGACGAGCAGGGCGGCGGTGCAGAGACCCGCGCCATACTTCCTGGGCCCTGACCTCACCCCACCCTTGTACCGTGGCGACGGTCCGGTTGGAACCGCGGCCGGTCGTCGCCGCCTGGGCCGAGGGCAGAGGGACCGAGGGCGACTCCCCCAACGACGACGCCGAGGCCCCAACGACCAAGGGCAATCTCCCAACGACCGACGCCGAGCTCCTAACGACCGCTCCCCGACGGGGAGAGACCAAGGCAACTCCCCCAACGACCGACGCGGAGCTCCTAACGACCGCTCCCCGAGGGGGAGAGACCAAGGGCAACTCCCCCAACGACCGACGCCGAG
>Ga0302279_10000370_pt1 | contig 65510 bp, 52 predicted proteins | sample III_Bog_N3_3_FD_194541 | JGI IMG/M metagenome (GOLD analysis project Ga0302279, IMG submission 194541) | Peat permafrost microbial communities from Stordalen Mire near Abisko, Sweden - III_Bog_N3_3 | ecosystem: Environmental > Terrestrial > Soil > Wetlands > Peat | place: Sweden: Abisko... | reverse complement strand
GATCCGACGTGGACGAGCGAAGAGTAGCGATCCCTCGCCGAGGCCCGTGACTAAGGCCCCGACGCGATGAGGTCCTCGTCGATCCAGCGAGAGAGCAGCGCGAAGACGAGCCGGCTCGTGTCGTCGAGCGAGCCGCCCTGCGAGAGCTCATCGCAAAGGTCTGCCAGAGTGGCCCCGCGCTGGACGAACCGCAGCGCGGCGGCCTCGGCGGCGTCGACGGTGCGGTGCTGCACGGCGAGCTCGCGCCGCCAGACGAGCAAGGTGAGCTGGGCGGGCCTCGGCGCGGCGACGGGCGACCCTTCTTCGAGGCGTTGCCAGAGCTCATCGACGGCAAACGACGCATCCACGATTCGGTGGCAGGGGACGAGGCGCAGCGCCAGCGAGGCGTACTCGTCGGCGCCCCGCGCCCGTAGCTGCGAGAGCGTGAGCGGCGGCGCGTCGGGACCATCGAACAGATCGTCGTGGGCCCACTCGAGGCGGGCGAGGTCCGCGAGCCAAGGCGCAGCTTTGCAGACCGCGTGCCCGCGCAGAAAGTCGGGCAGCCTTCGCCCGGCGTTACGCAGGGACGGATGCGCGGGAGGACACGCTCGAACGTAGTCCGCCGCGAGCGCTCGAAAGGCATGCGCGCCGAGGAGCTCCCTTAGCTTCGGGAAGCCCTCCGCGAGCACGTCCGTGATCCGCCACAAGAACATGCGTGCGTAGACCCGGAGCCGCGTGGCCCCCGTCGCGCGGTCGTCGTCCACGACCGTGCCGTCGAGGTGGTGGCCTTCGAGCCACTCGCCGTCGGGCACGTCAACGGTCCAGGACGTACACGCGGCGTAGAATCGCTCCTGGAGAAGGCGGAGGGACGGCGGCTCTTCAGGGCGCACGAAGGCTGGCCTCGCGCGGCGTCGCGATCGCCTCCGCCTCGACGCCCATCGCCCGTCGGGATTCCTCGAGCAGCCGTCCAAGCGCGGGGATCTCGTCGTCCCATTCGATGAGGGTGGACACGCGGCCGCAGCGCCGCACGGTATCGCGGTAGAGGTCCCAGACCTCGTCGCACACCGGGTGGTCGTGCGTGTCGAGGAAGAGGGCGCCGTCGTGCTGGTGCCCCGCCAGATGGATCTGCCCGACGCGACCTCTGGGCATCGCGTCGACGAACGTGCGCGGATCGAAGCCGTGGTTGTGGGCGCTGACGTAGACGTTGTTCACGTCGAGCAGAATCCCGCAGTCCGCTCGCTCGGCGAGCTCCGCCAGGAAGTCCCACTCGGTGAGCGTCGAGTGACGGTAGGTGAGGTACGACGAGACGTTCTCGATCTGGATCTGCCGTCCCAGGCGGTCCTGCACGCGCGCTACGCGAGCGGCGACGTGGTTGAGGGCCTCCTCCGTGTAGGGCAGCGGCCACAGATCGTGCACGGTATGTCCGCCGAGGCTGGACCAGCACAGGTGATCCGAGATCCAGGCGGGCTCGACATCGTCCGCGAGCGCGGCGAGCTCGTCGAGGTAGGCTAGGACGAGCGGGTCGGTCGATCCCAGCGAGAGGGATACCCCGTGCATCGCCACGGGGTAGTTGCCACGCACGTCGCGGAGCACGCGGCGCGGGTTGCCCCCCGCGACCATGAAGTTCTCGGAGATGATCTCGAGCCAGCCTATCGGCGGCCGGCCCTCGATCACCTCACGGTAGTGGACGGGGCGCAGCCCGATGCCGTGACCGAGGTACTGGCAGAACGGCATGACGACGGCGGCACGTGGCCGTCAGTGGCCCGCGTCGTCCTTCTTGTCGTCCTTCTTGTCGGGCGGGAGGACGGTTCCACCCTGGTCGCGGCACTCCTGCTCGGTCATGCGAACGAAGCCCTGACCCTTGCAGCCGTTCTTGCCCGCGCACGAGTTGTTGGCGGACTTGCACCCGCTCTGGCCCTTGCACGCGTTTGCTCCCTGGCAGCGGACGAGGACCGGCGGTTGCTGTGTCTGCGCACGGACGATGGCCGGCGCGACCGTCGTTGCAAAGAGACCCGCCACGGCCGTCGCGATCAAGGCGCCCTTCGTGTTCATGTCCTTCTCCGTTCCGTGCCTTCGTCGGAGGAAGGGAGATGCGAAATGCCTGCCACGCGGCTGGCTGCCACGTCAGCGGCGGGCCTCCTCGAGCGTCGTCATGCCCATCTCGGGCGCCGAGACGAGGCACGCGATGGTCCCCATGTGGCGGTTTCTGTACATGAGGTCGTGCGCCTCCGGGATGCGTGCGTACTCGAAGGTCTCGGTCAGGACGGGCTTCACCTTGCCCTGGTGAACGAGCTCGTTGGCCCGCTGGCACTGCTCGGCGTTGGCGAAGTGGCTGCCCAGGATCGACTTCTGGCGCATCCACAGGTGCCGCACGTCGAAGTTGAGCTGGAAGCCCGACGTCGCCCCGCAGATGACGATGCGACCCATCCGGTTGGCGAGGAAGACGCTCGTGGGGAACGTCTCCTGGCCGACGTGCTCGAAGACCACGTCGGGGCCCTTTCGCTCGCCGATGAGCTCCCAGAACTTCTTGCCGAACTTCTTGGTCGCCTCCATGCGCGCCTTGGTGCGCTCGGGCGTCTCGTTCGGGTGGTAGGGGAGGTCGGGGTACTCGTCCCGGTACATGATGTGGTCGCAGCCGACGCTCCTGGCGAGCTCGCCCTTGGCGGGCGAAGAGACGATGCCCACCGCCGTGGCTCCCAGCAGCTTCGTGATCTGCACGGCGAAGATCCCGAGGCCGCCGCTCGCGCCCCAGATGAGGACGTTCTCCCCGGGGCGCACGCGCGCGCGGTCGACCAGCATCCGGTAGGCCGTGAAGTAGACGAGGCCGTAGCTCGCGGCGACCTCCCAGGAGAGCTGGGGCGGCTTCTTCAGGAGCTGCTGCGCCTGCACGAGCGTGAACTGCGCGAAGCTGCCGTACGGCGTCTCGTATCCCCAGATCTTCTGGTCCTCGCAGGCCATCGGATCGAAGCCGTTGCACGCGCCGCACTGCCCGCACGTCACGTTGCAGTGGAGCACGACCTCGTCCCCCACCTTCCAGCGCGTGACGCCGGCGCCTAGCTTCCAGACGACGCCCGAGGCATCGGAGCCCGCGATGTGGAAGTCCTTCTTCGTGACGTCGAGGATGCTGACGGGCTTGCCGAGCCCCGCCCAGATGCCGTTGTAGTTCACGCCGGCGGCCATCACGAGCACCAGCACCTCGCCCGGCCCCGGCTCGGGCGTCTTCATGCGCTCGCGCTGGAAGGACTTGAGCGGCTCGCCCAGCCGCTCCTTGCGGATGACCCACGCATCCATCTCGGCCGGCACCTCCCCGAGCGGGGGAATGGGCAGCGTGACGTCACCCAGTGCTTGCGTCTCCCTCATTGCGGTCGCGGTCATGAGTCCTCGTGGCAGGCGAGACTGGGGCCAACAGCGCTACAGGCAAAGCTCATGGGGGCATCATCTCCTCTACTACGCACCGCGGCAAATGCGATACTTGCGGGCACATGGCAAGTCCAAGCCGTCCGTGGATCATGCGTACCTACTCGGGGCACTCCACGCCGGAGGCCTCGAACGCGCTTTACCGGCAGAACCTGGCGAAGGGGCAGACGGGCCTCTCGGTCGCCTTCGATCTGCCGACCCAGACCGGCTACGACCCCGATCATCCGCTCGCCGCGGGCGAGGTCGGCAAGGTGGGCGTGCCCGTCGCGCACCTCGGGGACATGCGCGCGCTCTTCCGTGACATCCCGCTCGACCGGATGAACACGTCGATGACGATCAACGCCACCGCGGCGTGGCTCTTCGCGCTCTACCTGGCGCTCGCGGAGGAGCGAGGCGCTCCCCGCGAGAAGCTCGCCGGGACGACGCAGAACGACATCGTGAAGGAGTACCTGGCGCGGGGCACCTTCATCTTCCCGCCCGCGCACTCCATGCGCCTCACGTGCGATCTCGTGACGTACGCCGTCGAGCACGTCCCCGAGTGGAACCCGATCAACATCTGCAGCTACCACCTCCAGGAGGCCGGCGCGACGCCGGTGCAGGAGCTCGCGTACGCCCTCGTCACGGCCATCTCGGTGCTCGACTCCGTGAAGGCGCGCCTCGGCCCCGGGGAGGCCGTGGCGCGCATGGGACAGGTCGTCGGGCGCATCTCCTTCTTCGTCAACGCCGGGGTGCGATTCATCGAGGAGATGTGCAAGGTGCGCGCGTTCGGGCTCGCCTGGGACAAGGTGACGCGCGAGCGCTACGGCGTCGTCGACCCCAAGCAGCGCCTCTTCCGGTACGGCGTCCAGGTGAACTCGCTCGGGCTCACCGCGGCGCAGCCCGAGAACAACGTCATTCGCATCGTCCTCGAGATGCTCGCCGTCACCCTGAGCAAGAACGCAAGGGCCCGCGCCATCCAGCTGCCCGCGTGGAACGAGGCGCTCGGCCTGCCGCGTCCCATCGACCAGCAGTGGAGCCTCCGCGCCCAGCAGGTCCTGGCCTTCGAGACCGACATCCTCGAGTACGGCGATCTCTTCGATGGCTCGCCCGTGGTGGCCGCGGAGGTGGAGCGGCTCCTCGCGACCGCGTGGACGGAGGTGGAGCACGTGCTCGCCCTCGGCGGCGCGCTCGCGGCCGTGGAGAGCGGCTACATCAAGGAGCAGCTCGTCGCCTCGAACGGCGAGCGCCTCTCGCGCATCGAGAAGGGCGAGCAGGTCGTCGTCGGGGTGAACAGGTTCACCGAGACCGAGCCTTCGCCTCTTCTCGGCGGCGGCGGCGGCACGGGCGGCGACATCCTGACCGTGAACCCGGAGGCCGAGCAGGCCGCGCGCGAGCGGCTCGCGGCGTGGCGCGCCCAGCGCGACGCAGGCAAGGTCAAGGCGGCGCTCGTCGCCCTCAAGCGCGCCGCCACCGAGGGAGCCAACGTGATGCCCGCCTCCATCGAGGCCGCGCGCGCGGGCGTGACGACCGGGGAGTGGGCCGGGGCGCTGCGCGAGGTCTTCGGCGAGTACCGCGCGCCCACGGGCATCGCGCACGCCGCAGCGCCCGGCGGGGCGCCCTCCACGGGCGACGAGATCGTGCGCGTGCGCGCGGAGGTGAAGGCCCTGGGGGACCTGCTCGGGCGCGGCCTCAAGATCCTGGTCGGCAAGCCCGGCCTCGACGGTCACTCGAACGGCGCCGAGCAGATCGCGCTGAAGGCCCGGGACGCGGGCTTCGAGGTCGTCTACGAGGGCATCCGCGTCACGCCGGCCCAGATCGTCGCGAGCGCGCTCCAGGAGGGCGTGCACCTCGTCGGCCTCTCCATCCTGAGCGGCTCGCACCTCGAGCTCGTGCCCGCCATCGTGGAGGGTCTGCGCAAGGGAGGCGCCTCGCACGTGCCGGTCGTCGTGGGAGGCATCATCCCGCCCGCCGACGCGAAGGCGTTGCTCGAGGCGGGCGTCGCGCAGGTCTTCACGCCCAGGGACTTCGATCTCACGCACATCATGCACGAGCTCGTGACCCTCATCCGCGCCGCCCACCCGCATGCCTGACACGAGCCTCGTCGCGCTCGCGCGCGGCGTCATGGATCGCGACCGCGCGGCCGTCGCGGCGGCGCTGAACCTCGTCGAGGATCGCAGGGCGTCCGCGCGCGGGGAGGTGGTGCGGCTGCTCGCGGCGCTCCGCAAGGCCGGCGCGCTCGAGGGGGGCCACCGCGTCGGCGTGACCGGCCCTCCCGGCGTCGGCAAGAGCACGCTGGTCGCGGCGCTGATGCGCGAGCTGCGGCGCGGTGGAGAGACGGTGGGCGTCCTCGCGGTCGATCCGTCGAGCGTGCGCTCGGGCGGCGCGCTCCTCGGCGACCGAACGCGCATCGCGCCCGATCCGGACGACACGGGGGTCTTCGTGCGCTCGCTCGCGACGGCCGGGGAGCTCGGCGGGCTCGCGCCGAGCGTTCCCCTGGGCGTGCTCGTGCTCTCCGCCGCGTTCGGCGTCGTCGTCGTGGAGACCGTCGGGGTCGGCCAGAGCGAGATCGACGTGAGGCAGGTCGTCGACACGCTCGTGTTCGTGGCGCAGCCCGGGTCCGGGGACGCGCTCCAGTACATGAAGGCGGGGGTCATGGAGGTGCCCGACGTGCTCGTCGTCAACAAGATGGACCAGGACCTCGCGCAGCGGACGGTGGCCGAGCTACGCGGCGCGCTCTCGTCGCTTCGCGCCGCCGGCATCGCGGGTCGCGAGATCCCGCTCGTCGCCGTGAGCGCGCGGGACGGGACGGGGGTAGGGGCGCTCGCCGCGGCGCTCGCCTCCCACCTGGCTGAGCTCGCGTCCACAGGGGCGCTCGCCGCCGGCCGGAGGGATGGAGCCGTCGCGTGGGCGATGCGCGCCTTCGTGCGCAGGCACGGCGAGCTGGGCCTCGCCCGCGTCGGCGGCGAGCACGCGCTGCGCGGGAAGGTCGCGCAGGGGATCCGCGCGGGCAAGGAGGTCATCGAGATCATCGACGGGCTGCTCGCGCCTTCCTCGTGAGCGTCGTGTGCCTTCATGCCGTTGAGCGCGCGAGGCGGGTCAGGCGCTGAGCGCGTGGACGCTCTGGCGGATGGACGGGTTCTCGACCGGCTCCTTGCCGCGGTAGTCGTAGATGCCGACGCCCACCTTCTTGCCGAGCTCCCCGGACAACACGAGCCGCCGGAGGAGCGTGGGCGCGCGGAAGCGCTTGTCGCGGAGCTCGGTGCTCAAGGACTGCGCCATGGCGAAGACCACGTCGAGCCCGATGAGGTCGGCCAGGGCGAGCGGGCCGAGTGGGTGTCCGCACCCGAGCTTCATCGCCGTGTCGATGTCGGCCGCCGCGGCGACGCCGCCCTCGAGCATCTCGATGGCCTGGCAGAGGTAGGGGACGAGCAAGCGGTTGACGACGTAGCCGGGCTCGGCCGACAGGACGATCGGTGTCTTGCCGATCTTCTCCGCGAAGGCGCGGGCAGCCTGGGTGACCTCCTCGAGCGTCTCGCGCGTGCCCCCGTCCCGCGTATCGCCGAGCGGGGCCCCGTCGCGGATGGGGGCGACCTCGACGAGCTTCATGATCTGGGCGGGCGAGAAGAAGTGCATGCCCAGGAACTGCTCCGGCCTGGCCAGCACGCTCGCGAGGTCGGCCAGCGGCAAGGACGAGGTGTTCGAGGCGAGGATGGCGTCGGGCCCCATCGCGCGCTCGATGTCGGCGAGCATGCGCTTCTTGCCCGCGAGCGACTCGGCGGTGCACTCGATGACGAGATCGCACCGCGCGAGCGCGCCGAGGTCGCTCGCGAAGGTCATGCGCGCGCGAGCCGCGTCCCGCGCGGCCCCGTCGAGCTTCCCCTTCGCCACGGCCCGCGCCATCGACTCCTCGACCCGGCGGGCGGTCCCCTCGACGGGCCCGACGGTCGCCTTCACGGCGACGACCTCGAAGCCGGCGAGGGCGCTCACCTCCACGATCCCCGCGCCCATGAGCCCGCAGCCAACGACCCCCAGCACCTGCACGTCCTTCATGGCATCCTCCGACTGGGCCGGCACGAACCGACCCTCCCTTCAGGCATTGACCGCTTTACCGTCGACGTCTCGAAGGACAGGTTCGGCACCCGCTCAACTCGACTAGCCCTATGATTTGTTACGGCATAGTGATTGACAAGTGCTTTACAGAGGGGTTTACAAGTAAACACTCATGTTAACGGTTGTGACGCCACCATCTTCCGTGTCAACACGGGTACAGGGGTCGCTTGGGTCAGGTCCATGGCTGGAGGTCGACATGGCTACGGCGCATGAGCGCGGCGAGCGGGCAGGGGGGTCGAAGGTCAACGCGAGCATCGGCAGGCGCCTCCGGGAGCTACGCATCGAGCGGGCCCTCGCGCAGGCCGACGTGGCGCGCCGGTTGGGCGTCAGCGCCGCGTACGTGAACCTCATCGAGAAGGGCAAGCGCGCCGTGCAGCTTCCCCTCCTCTGGAAGGCGCTCGAGCTGTTCGGCGTCGAGCTCGAGCCGTTCATGGCGTCGCTCGGCGAGGCGCGGCTCGAGGACTCCCTGGCGCGGCTGCTCGACGAGCCGCTCCTCCGGTCGCTCAACATCACCGAGGAGGACCTCCACGCGCTCAGCGGCGAGCCCAAGGCGGCCACCACCATCGCCGCGCTCTTCAACCTCTACAAGAACGCGCGGGGGCAGCTCGACCAGCTCCTCATCGCGCTGCGCCGCGCCGAGCGCGACGCGGGCGAGGAGCACGCCCTGCGTCGCGAGCTCACAGGTCCCCCGAGCGAGGCCCCCTCCGCGGAGGAGGAGGCGCGGAGCACGCACTCGATCGCCGATGCGCTCGCGGGGGCCCGGTTCGACTACTCGCCCTTCGACGAGATCGTCGACTTCCTCGAGGCCAACGACAACTACTTCCCCGCGCTCGAGGAGTTCGCCGAGCGCCTCCGCAAGGACTGCGGGTGGGGGCGGCGCGTCCTCTCCGATCAGATCTCGCAGGCGCTGACCGAGCACTACGGCGTGAAGGTGCAGATCCACCCCACGGGCCGCGACGGCAGCGTCATCCGCCGCTACGACTCCGGGAAGGGCACCCTCTCGCTCAGCTCCGACATGCTCGAGCACAGGAGGAAGTTTCAGCTCGCGCACACCATCGGCCTGCGCATCCTCGACGAGGCCCCGCGCCGCCTCCACGACGAGCTCTCGGCCCGCTTCGCGCCGCGGCACGCCGAGACGCCGAAGCTCATCAAGATACACCTGGCGAACTACTTCGCGGGCGCGCTCCTCCTGCCGTACGAGGACTTCTTCCGCGAGACCACGCGCACGCGCTACGACGTCGAGCGCCTGAGCGACATCTTCGAGCTGCCCTACGAGACCATCGCCCACCGCGTCGTCACGCTGGCCGACCCGCGGAACAAGGGGCTGCCGATGCACCTCGTCCGGAGCGACATCGCGGGCAACATCAGCAAGAGGTACGCGGGGCGCACCGGGCTACGCTTTCCCATCGGCGCCGGGTCGTGCCCGCGGTGGGCCGTGCACATGGCCTTCCTCACGCCCAGCGTGCTCACGCGGCAGTACTCCATCTTCCCCGACGGCGGGACCTTCTTCTGCTTCGCCAAGGTCGTCGTGCAGCCCGTGGAGGGCAACGTGATGCGCGGCACGGCCTACTCGATCGGGCTCGGCACGCACGCGGACGCGGCCAAGCACCTCGTGTACGCCTCGGACATGCCCGCGCCGGACTCGCCGGACCTCGAGCGCGTGGCCATTCCCGTCGGCGTCTCGTGCCGGTTCTGCGAGCGGACGGACTGCGCGCAGCGCGCCGCGCCGAGCTACAAGTTCGCCTTCGCGGTGGACGAGTACACTAAGAAGGACAACGTCTTCTCGCCGCTGCTCGGCCGCGAGCACGACCTCGTTCGCTCACGGAGGCGGGACGACCGATGAAGAAGGTGTCGCCGGCCGCGCGGACGCGCGCCATCGGAAAGGCGCTCGACAAGGTGCGGGCGCGGTGCGACGTCGCGGCGCGCCGCGCGGCCGACCCGGTCGACGTCGTGCACCGCTACGCGGACGCGCGGGACAAGGAGATCGTCGCGCTCCTCGCGGCCTGCATCGCGTTCGGCAACGTGAAGACCATCCGCGCGAAGCTCGACGACGCGCTCCTTCGCCTCGGCCCTCGCCCGGCCTCCGCGGCGGACGACGAGCTCGACGTGTTCGCCCGCATGCACGGCTGGGCGCACCGCGTGTTCCGGGGCGAGGACGTCGCGCGGCTGCTCATCGGCGCGCGGCGCGTGCAGCGCGCACACGGCACGCTGGGCGCGCGCTTCGTGCGCGACCTCGAGGAGACGGGCGCCCTGCGTGACGCGCTCGCGCGCTTCTGCGACGCCATCCGGCAGGCCGGCGGGCTCGCCACGACCAAGACCAGGCGAAGGGGCCCCGCCCACATCCTTCCCGACCCGCTGGGCAGCGGAGGGTCCAAGCGCCTCATGCTCTTCCTCCGCTGGATGATCCGTCCCGACGACGGGGTGGACCTCGGCCTGTGGAAGGTCAGCCCGAGCATCCTCCTCATCCCGGTCGACACGCACATCCACAAGCTCGCGAAGAACCTCGGCTTCACGAAGCGGAAGGACGTCTCCTGGCAGACCGCCGAGGAGATCACGGCCTCCCTCCGCCGCATCGACCCTGGCGATCCCGTCAAATACGACTTCTCGCTCTGCCACCTCGGCATGCTCCAGCGCTGCCCGTCCCGCAAGGACCCCAAGCGCTGCGAGGGCTGCGGCGTCCTGCCCGTCTGCCGCCACTGGGCGTGACACGGGCCCCCGGGGGAGGCCGGAACTGGCGACGATCTACGCCTGCAAGGCGACAGGAATACCGTGCTGTCGCGTCTCCTTCGCGAGGAATGCGACACGTAGCGCGAGCGTGTCGTGCCGCTTTGCTTGCAACACGACAGGCGAGGCGATGCTGTCGTGTTTCTTTGGTATGGATGCGACAAGGGCGGTCGTGTTGTCGTATTGCTCGGCGAGAAACGCGACACGTAAGGAGATAAAGTCGCATCCCCAAGCGTGGGATGCGACAGGCAGAGCGAAGGCGTCGCGTCCCCACGCCCTGGATACGACAGGCAGGGCGCGAAGACGCGACTTCCCCGCGCGGAACGCGACAGGAGAGGGGCGGGAGCCGACAGCCCCCGCCACACCGACCTCAGCTCAGTTGCACTTGGCGGCTTCGCACGCCGAGATCTGCGACGCGCACGTCTTCTCGATGCAGGTGATGCAGGTCGACGCGCTCGAGCACTCGGAGGCGCACGCCCCGCTCTGCGCGCTCTCCTCGCAGTCGAGGATCGCCGTGAGCGGGACGCCCGCCGACGGGCAGCTGTCCACGATGCAGGTCGTGATGTCCTGGAGCGAGCTCGCGGTCGCGACGCAGCCGAGGGCCGTGCTGCACGTGCCGGTGCCCGTCCCGATGTACGTGGCGCCCGTGGACAGGTCGCTGAAGTTACCGGTGGTGCTGCACGTCTCGAACTTGGTGTCGCGCGGGTAGTAGATGCCCGTGAAGACGCACATCTCGTCCGTCGTCAGCAGGCCCTGGTAGACGGTGCCGTCCTGCTCGCTCTGGTAGTTGCACTGGTAGTCGATCGACTGGCCCGCCTTCAGCGCGAGGCCGGGCGCGAACGTCTTGACGGGCACGTTCTCCCAGCTCTGGCTCGTGTAGATGTTGGGCTGAGTGATGGCGTCCGTCGCCGTCACGGCGACGCTGGCCTCGCCGCCGATCCCGCGCGCGTGCATGTGCGTCTGCGCGTTCAAGATCGTGACGTCGCTCGTGACCGGGCAGCTCATACGGGCATGGGCCGCGGCGTGGGGAGGGACCTCGATGAAGGGGTTGTAGAAGAAGAAGGTGCCGGCCTCCGTTTTGATCGAGCTGGCCGGCGACGTGTAGAGGTTGATCCGGGTGTCCGTGTCGACGGCCGCGCCGGTGGCGTTCAGGATGTGAAGGTTCATCATCAGCACGGCGCCCGGCTCGATGTGGATGCCGATTCCCGGGGGGAGGTTCTGGAGGATCGGCGGGCTCGTGGCCGCCTGCGAGCCGCCGACGATGCTGGTCGTGCTCAGGCCGGCCTGCGGGCCGTTCGTGCACTCGAAGATGCCGTCGCTCGTGGGGTTGAGCGGCTTGCCGCTCGTGTCCGTCGTCGGGACCGACTTGTACGAGGTGGCCCACAGGATGAAGTGGTGGCTCCCCGGCGTGTAGCGGACCGTCTCGTTGGTGACCCACATGCCCTCGGCGGGGGCCACGACGAACTTGCAGCGCTCGTCCTCCACGCCGGCGGGGATGGTCGTCTGCATCTCGTACTGGATGCCTGTGCCCGCCGCCGGCGGCTCGAGGGGCCCGGTCGCGGCGTCCGCCGAGGCGTCCACGCCGTCGCCCGGAGGCGGGGTGGTGTCCCCGGGGGACGCCGACTTGGTCGACGAGCAGGCTGCGAAGGCGAGCGAAACGGCGACCGTGGCGACGAGGGAGGCTTTCATTCGGGTCCTCTTTTGTAGAGCTTGGCATAGCCGAGTGGAAGGGGGCAGGCAAACGGAGTCTGTGACGAGGGGCGCCGGAGAGGAGCCGCGCGAGGCCCCGGATGAGCGAGGGCTTGACGCTCTTGGTCGCGTACCTCTATGGCTCTATGGGTGGCCGTAGAACGTAAAGAGTTCTCGCTCGATGCCGTGCGCACGGACGGGTGGTTCGAGCGTATCGGCGAGGGCATCGGGAGCTTTCAGGCCCTCTGCGAGATCGTCGGGGAGCGCTTCTTCGCCTTCTCCATCGTCGTCGGCGCCCGCATCACGGCGCTCACGGTGGATCGCCGGAGCCCCGATCAGACGCTCGTGGACTTCGTGGTCGGGCTCGGGGACGGAGACGCAGAGCTCGAGCCCCAGCGGCTGACCCTCGCGGACTTCCGCCGCCGCCTCGTCGGCGCCCTCCTCGTCGAGGACGACACCTCGCCTCCGCTCCCCACGCGCGACACCGACATCGAGGCCATCCAGCTCTACATCGGCGTGCGCTACCTGCTCATCGCGCCGCTGTTCGGCTACTCGCTGCGCAAGCTCATCGTCGAGGGCAAGGACGGCAAGAAGTCCGAGCTGCTCGCCTCGCGCGACGGCGTCGACGAGCAGTGCGACCTCGCGACCTTCCGCACGCGCATGCGCGCCCACGTCCGCGAGGAGCTCGACCGCGCCGCCGCCGGCACGCGCAGCGCGATCGACCTGTCGAAGGTCGCGGAGGCCGAGGCCGCCGCGCTCAGCCGCGAGTGGCCCAAGGTCGTCGCCCTGCTCGGCGCGTGGCCCGCGCCGCTCGCCATCTTCCTGCGCACGCCCGAAGGCCAGATGCTCACGGCCGACGCGCGCGCGCTCATCGCCAAGGGCCTGGGGCTCCTCGGGTCGGCGTGCGTGCACCTCGGCGAGGTCGAGCAGGCGGAGGAGGTCTTCCGCATCGGCATCCAGTACGCCCAGGAGGGGCTCGCCGCGGCCGACCTGTTCCGTCGCCTGGGCGAGGCGCTCCTCCTCAACGGTCGCCCCGGCGAGGCGGTCGGCTCCTTGCGACGCGCCATGGCCTTCGGGGGCCCCGTCTCCCAGGTCATGCCCCCGCTCGCCCGCGCCTTCCTCCAGCGAAAGCGCTACGTGGCCGCCTACGCTTGCCTCCGCGAGGCCCTCGAAGCCGGCGTCGCCGAGCGCGACCTCGCGGACGAGCTGCGGCAGATCGAGGGGACCCTGGGGCTCGCGCTGACGTCCTGGAAGGCCCGGGTCATCACCGGGCCCGGGGCAGCGAAGTCGTAGCCCGAGAAGCGTGAACCGCAGAGGCGCAGAGGGCGCAGAGGGGAGGAGAGATAGGGGAGGAGAGAGCGGGACACGCCGCGGCTGCCCTCAGGGCAACTCCTTTCTCAGCGCCCTCAGCGCCTCTGCGGTTTCCTACTCCGAAGAAAACGCGCCCAGCCGGCCTCAAGTGAGCGCCGTTGACACCCCCCCGGGCGGCGACTACAACGCGAGCGCATAGATCTGCGGGAGATCCGCGGATTTGCGGCGCTAATTCACGGTAGCGAGGGCTTGCGCATGTACGCCACGTACGGACCGATGTTGATGATGCTCGCGGTGGCGGCTCTGCTCGCCGGCCTCTTTTTCACCGGCGCGAGCACCCTCGGCAAGAAGAACCCCACCGTCGAGAAGATGAAGCCGTTCGAGTGCGGGTCGGAGAGCTCCGGCGGCCGCCACGTGAAGCTCTCGGTCAAGTTCTACCTGACCGCGATCCTCTTCGTCGTCTTCGACATCGAGTCGGTCTTCATCTACCCGTGGGCGGTCCGTTTCCGCGCGCTCGGATGGACCGGCCTGGCGGAGATGTTCAGCTTCCTCGTGGTCGTGGTCGTGGCGCTCGTTTACGTCTGGCGGAAGGGCGCTCTCGAATGGGAGAGCTGAGAAAGGACCAACCTGTGGCTGCCACACGTACCGTCGCGATCGAAGGCTCCGAGTCGGGCTTCGCCACGACGCGGTTCGAGGACATGCTGAACTGGGCGAGGAAGTACTCGCTCTTTCAATACCCGTTCGTGACGGCGTGCTGCGGGATGGAGTTCATGTCCCTCGCGAGCCCCCGCTTCGACCTCGCCCGCTTCGGCGCCGAGGCCCCGCGCTTCTCGCCGCGCCAGGCCGACCTCTTGTGGGTCGTCGGCACGATCAGCCAGCGGCAGGCGCCGGTGCTCAAGCGCATCTACGAGCAGATGATGGACCCCAAGTGGGTCCTCGCGTTCGGCACGTGCGCGAGCTGCGGCGGCTTCTACGACAACTACACGACGCTCGCCGGCATCGACAAGATCGTCCCCTGCGACATCTACGTCCCGGGCTGCCCGCCTCGCCCCGAGGCGGTGATGGATGGGCTCATGCTCCTCCAGGACAAGATCGCGCGCGGCGACCGCACGCCGGGCATCGTGAAGCCGCGGACGGACCCCGCGCTCACGACGATCCGCAAGAAGCACACGGAGGACGACGCCCGATGAGCAAGCTCGTTCTCGAGAAGCTCGCGCAGAAGTTCGGCGCAGCCATCGTGGAGACCCACAGCGACCACGGGGACGACACCGCCCGCGTGACGCCGGCCGCGTGGAAGGACATCTGCCGCTACCTCCGCACCGATCCCGCGCTCGACTTCGACATGCTGGTCGACATGTGCGGCGTGGACTACCCCGAGCGCGGCGCGACGAACGAGCGGCTCGAGGTCGTCCTGCACCTCTACTCGATCGGCCGTCGCCACCGCGTGCGGCTGAAGACGCGCGTGGGTGACGAGGACATGGACGACGCCGACCTCGACAGCGTGACCTCCATCTGGGCGGGCGCGAACTGGTTCGAGCGCGAGGTCTTCGACATGAGCGGCGTCACCTTCAAAGGCCACCCCGACCTGCGCCGCATCCTGATGTACCCCGAGTTCGAGGGGCACCCGCTCCTCAAGGACTACCCGGCCCAGCGCACCCAGCCGCTCATCCCGTACCGGACGGAAGCGGAGGCGGGCCTCCCGCTCGACAAGCTCGCTCCCTTCCGCGAGGACGAGGGGATGAGCTTCGGCCGCAAGGCGTGGGGCACCCCCGGCGAAGGAGAGCCTTCCTGATGGAACCGTTGGATCTGGAGCTGGAAGAGGGCGAGCTCGAGCTGCCGAGCGAGCCGATGCACCTGAACATGGGCCCCGCCCACCCCGCGATGCACGGCACCGTGCGCATCGTGCTCGAGCTGTCGGGCGAGACGATCCACAAGGCGGACGTACAGATCGGCTACCTGCACCGCGGCTTCGAGAAGATGTGCGAGCGCGGCACGTGGGCGCAGGTCTTCCCGTACGTCGACCGCTGCAACTACGTCTCGCCGATGCTCAACAACGTGGGCTACGCGCTCGCGGTCGAGAAGCTCTGCGACATCGTCGTGCCCGATCGCTGCCAGTGGTACCGCATGGCGCTCGGCGAGCTCGCGCGCATCAGCGACCACCTGACGTGCCTCGCGGCCATGGGGATGGAGCTCGGCGCGTTCACGCCGTTCCTCTGGCTCATGAAGGGCCGCGAGATGATCTACGACATCCTGGAGGAGGAGACGGGCGCGCGCGTCACGCACTCCTTCGGGCGCATCGGCGGCGTCGCGCACCCGCCCACCGCGGGCTTCAAGAAGATGTGCACCGGCGTCCTGCCGCGCGTCATCTCGCTCGTCGAGGAGGCCGAGAAGCTCCTCCTCAAGAACCGCATCTTCCTCGACCGCGTGGAGGGCGTCGGGATCATCAGCAAGGCCGACGCGGTCGCCCTGTCGTGGACGGGCCCGTGCCTCCGATCGACCGGCGTGTCGTACGACGTTCGCAAGGCGCACCCCTACCTCAAGTACGACGAGGTCGAGTTCGTCGTCCCGGTGGGCACCGGCGGCGACAACCTCGATCGTTTCCTCGTCCGCCTGGAGGAGATCCGGCAGAGCAAGAGCATCATCCTCCAGTCGATCGAGCGCATGGCCGACGAAGGCCCCGTCAACGTCGACGACCCGCGCGTCATGCTCCCCGAGAAGGAGTCGGTCTACACGACCATCGAGGGGACCATCCAGCACTTCAAGCTCATCATGGAAGGCGCGAAGGTCCCCAAGGGGGAGGTGTACTCGTACACGGAGGGGGGCAACGGCGAGCTCGGCTTCTACCTCGTCTCCGACGGCACCGGGACGCCCTACCGCGTTCGCATCCGGCCGCCGTGCTTCCCCATCGTCGGCGGTCTGGGCAAGCTCATCACCGGCCGCATGCTGAGCGACGTCATCCCGACGTTCGGCTCGCTCAACATGATCGGGGGCGAGTGTGATCACTGAGACGAGAATTGGAACAGGGAGATGGGGAGATCGGGAGGATCTCACTCTGAAATCATCCCAATCTCCCGATCTCCCGATCTCCCTGTTAAACCCTCTCTTGCTTCTTCTTGGGAGCGCTGATGCCTAGCTTCAAGCTTGACGGTACGACGATCCCCTTCGAGCCCGGCCAGTCGATCATCACGGCCGCCTACAAGCAGGGAATCGAGATCCCGCACTACTGCTGGCACCCGGGCCTCTCGGCCCCGGCCAACTGCCGCATGTGCCTCGTGGAGATCGCGCCCGCCGCCAACCAGCGGGCGATGATGCTCGACATCCTCGAGTGGGACCCGGCGATCAACGACTACCGCCCGCGGCAGAAGCCGAAGCTCCTGCCCGCCTGCCAGATGCCCGCGACAGACGGTATGGAAGTGAAGGCGGAGACGAGCCCCCACGTGAAGGAGGCGCGGCACGCCGTCCAGGAGCTCCTCCTCCTGAACCATCCGGTCGACTGTCCGATCTGCGACCAGGCTGGCGAGTGCAAGCTCCAGGACTACTGGCTCGAGTATCAGAAGACGAGCAAGCGGATGCGGGACGAGCCGGTGCACAAGCCCAAGGGCGTCGTGTTCGGCCCCACCATCGTCTACGACGCCGAGCGGTGCGTCATGTGCACGCGCTGCATCCGCTTCATGGAGGAGGTCGCGAAGGACCCCGTGCTCGACATGCGCGAGCGCGGCAACCTGAACGAGATCACCGTGGCCCCCGGCCGCCAGCTCGACGGGCATTACACGTTCATGACGGAGCACGTGTGCCCCGTCGGCGCCCTCACGACGGTCGACTTCCGCTTCAAGGCCCGCGTCTGGTTCCTGCGCAGCGCGAAGAGCGTCTGCCAGGGCTGCGCCACAGGCTGCAACGCGTGGCTCGACCACGACCCGCGCAACAACAAGGCCTACCGGTACCGTCCGCGCGACAACGAGCAGGTCAACAAGTTCTGGATGTGCGACGAAGGAATGCTCACCTACAAGCGCGCCCACGACGGCCGCGTCATCGAGCCGCGCGTGAGCGGCCGCGTGGCGACGCCGGCCAGCGCTCTCGAGGCCGTGAAGAAGCTCTTCGAGGGGGTCCCCAAGGACTCGATTGGCATCGTCTTCTCGGCGCAGCACTCGCTCGAGGACAACTGGGCCCTCCAGCAGTTCGCCTCCGTGTTGCTCGGCGCGGCCAACCTCTACACGTCGGGCGCACCGGACGGGTACGAGGATACGATCCTCATCCACAAGGACAAGAACCCGAACACCGCCGGCGTGAAGGAGCTCGCTCCCGCGGCGCGCTCGTTCGGGCAGCTCATCGACGACGTGGCGGCCACCCGCGTGACGCACATCATCGCGCTCGGCGGGTCGATCCCGACGGTGGACGCCCACGTTGCGGCGACCCTCAAGATGCCCCGCGCCCTCGTGACCATCGCCTCGAACGAGGGGCCGCTGGTCGAGGTCGCCCACGTCGTGCTGCCCGCGTGCTCGTGGGCAGAGGCGAGCGGCACGTACGTGAACGCCAAGGGAATGCGGCAGTCCTCCGACAAGGCGATCGCCCCCCTCGGCTCGAGCCTCCCGGCCTGGGAGCAGATCGCCAAGATCGCCCGGGCCCTCGGCCTGGACGCCAGCTGGACGAAGCTCAAGGACATCCGCGCCAAGGTCCTCGCGACGGACGCTCCTGTGCCGTCGCCGGAGTTCCCCCTCGGGGACGGACCCAGGCCTCCGGGCACCGGCACGACACCCCAAACGACGGAATCGGTCTGACCATGACGGGCGAGCAGGTTCTCTTCGCGCTGATCAAGATCCTCATCATGGTCGGCTTCCTCTTCAACACGGGGGCCGTGCTCACGTGGCTGGACCGTCGCCAGAGCGCGATGATCCAGGACCGCATCGGCCCCAACCGCGCCGTCATCAAGGTCTTCGGCATCGAGTTCCGACTCTTCGGGCTCCTCCACACCGCCGCCGACGGCCTGAAGTTCTTCTTCAAGGAGGACTTCATCCCGCCGAAGGCGGACAAGGTCCTCTTCGCCCTCGCGCCGATGCTCGCGATGATGCCGGTGCTCGCGCTGGTCGCGGTGATTCCCTTCGGCGATACCGTTGCGATCCAGTACCTCTGGCACAGGACGCCGAGCGGCATCATCTTCCCCGCGGTCCCGCGCTTCGGCGCTCCGGTCCCGGGCGTTGGCCCGGTCGATCTGCTCATCGCGCCGCTCAACGTCGGCATCCTCTACGCCTTCGCGCTGGCGGGGCAGGGGATCGTCGGCGCCGCCATCGCAGGCTGGAGCAGCGACAACAAGTTCTCCCTCATGGGCGCCCTGCGCGCGGCCAGCCAGATGGTCAGCTACGAGGTGACGATCGGCCTGTCGCTCGTCGGTGCCATGATGGTCTACGGCACGGTTCGCCTGGACGACATGGTCCGCTGGCAGGGCGAGAACACGTGGGGCATCTTCGTGCAGCCCGCCGCGTTCTTCCTCTTTTTCATCGCGGCCGTCGCCGAGAGCAAGCGCATCCCCTTCGACCTTCCGGAGGCGGAGAGCGAGCTCGTGAGCGGCTACTTCACCGAGTACTCGGGGATGAAGTTTGGGATGTTCTACTTCGCCGAGTACATGGAGATCGTCACGAGCTCGATGCTGCTCGTCACGATCTTCCTCGGCGGGTGGCAGCTGCCGTTCCTGCACCGGGACGGCATCTCGATCGACTTCGGCTACGCCCACGTCTGGAGCACGCTGCTCCCGCACATCTGGGTCACGATCTTCCAGGTCGTGGCGTTCTTCGGCAAGGTGCTCCTCCTCTGCTCCTTCCAGGCGTTCGTCCGCTGGAGCCTGCCGCGCTTCCGCTACGACCAGCTGATGAAGCTCGGATGGCGCGTGCTTCTGCCGTGCTCGCTCGCCAACATCATGCTGACGGGAATCCTGGTCCTCGCCACGGGCCACCTCGGCGCCGAGGCCTCCGGGGGCCTCAAGGTCGCCGCCGACGTCACGCAGGCGGCCGTCTTCCTCACCATCGTGGGCTGCGTGCTCACCGTCGCCGTCGGGTTCTTCCGCCCCCAGCCGCACGTCCGGTGGCTGGCGGGCACCGCTGCCCGGTTCGCCCAGGCCCGGGGCGGCACCAAGCCGTCCCCGATGCAGGCGTAGGTTCTCTCCCAACCCGTCTATCCAAGCGGAAGCGCCATGAACGCCACCTTTCCGAAGAAGCCGTCCCGATCCGCCGACACCGTCGTCGTGGCGCACCCGGACCGCGACGCGCACGTGCAGTCGTTCTTGCCCGAGGTGGTCCACGGCATCAGCGTCTCGATGAAGCACTTCTTCCACAACACGAAGGAGATGCTGAAAGATACGCGCCCCGACCCGGTCCTCGAGCGGCTCGACGTGGGCATCACGACGATCTCGTACCCGGAGCAGAAGCGCCCGTACCCCGATCGGTTCCGCGGCCTGCATCGCCTGATGCAGCGCGAAGACGCGAGCCCCCGCTGCGTGGCCTGCCTCTGCTGTTCGACCGCCTGCCCGGCGCAGTGCATCTTCATCGAGGCGGGCGAGTACCCCGAGGGCGACAAGCGCCGCGGCTACGAGCGCTTCCCGGTGAAGTTCGTGATCGACGAGCTTCGTTGCATCTTCTGCGGCTACTGCGTCGAGGCGTGCCCGTGCGACGCGATCCGCATGGATACGGGGGCCCACGCCGTGCCGTACGACTCGCGCGATCAGTTCATCTTCAAGAAGGACCTCCTCATGAGCTTCGTGGGGCGGGACGGGACGCACCTGACGGCGAACCCGCGCCACGAGCCCGGGGAGCCGACCCACCCGGGGATCGACCGCTCGCACGCGCACGGCTGAGACGACGCGAAAGCCCTCCGCTCGAGCCCGCGTCCTCGGGGTACGCACGATGCACTCCACCCTGCGGAGGAGGTGCGATCGTGATGAGAAGCGACCCCGGTGGGATGTCCGACCCCCAGGCCACGTCGGACAAGTCGGCGCTCTCCGTCGCCGAGGTGCTCCGCCACGACATCGAGCACACGCTCGAGACGCGTCACGCCAAGCGGGGCACCCGTGCTGCCAAGGTCGAAGAGCGCCTCAAGCGTCTCGGCCAGCGGCTGTGGGATCTGTCCCAGCGGCGCCCGCTGGTGGGCGTAGCCATCGCCGCCGGGGGAGGCTTCGCGCTCGCCATGGTCACCGGCGTCGGTGAGCTCGCGGTGGCGACGACGTTCGGCTACGCGGCTTACCGGGTGCTCGCACTTCGTGAGGAGCCGCGGGAGGCGATCCGGCAAGTTGCCCGCGAGCTGACGCGCGGCGAGTAGCCTCTTTCGCCGGTCTCTACGAGGTACCCCGACATGGTCAGCGCGGGCCGCCCGGGAGCCGTTCGAGCAGCTCCTCCCGGTCGAGCGACAGCGCTCCCAGCGTCATTCGCACCATCTCGAAGTGCTCCTCCATGAGGTCCAGCCAGTCCGCGGCGCGAAACGTCAGCGCGCGCCCGGCGCTCTCTGCGTGCGCCTCCCACGCGAGGATGGGGTCGCCGAACGCGGCCGTTCCACACACGATGTCGCCGGCGCCTCCCTGCCAGCGGACCGTGGGCCCCTCGCGCGTCGCCGCGACCTGGCCCTCGAGCAGAAGGAGTATTCGCCCGCCCGCCTTGCCGCGCTCGGTCAGGCGATCTCCCCGTTCGAACGCGAGGATGTCCGCGTTGGTCGCAAGGTAGCTCAGAACCTGCACGCCCACGCCGCGCAAGAGGGGGACGTCGGTAAGCATGGCGAGCCGCTCGATCGTGTCGAGCTGCATCCCGGTGGGGTGGGTCGGGACCGAGGTCCGCGGGCGGAGGCCACCGCTCGCCCAGAGCCGCTGCTCCAGCGCGGCAACGGTACGCACCGATCCGATCACCGCGGCGCGGGCGAGCGCGAAGCTGTCTTCGAGGAGCTCGATCCACGACTCGGACTCCACCTTCATGGCATGGATGCTGGTCTCGGCGACCGCTGTGCGGAGGCGCGGACGCTCGAGCAACGCGTCGGACATCCCGAACACGGAGGGCCCCTCGCACGTCCAGGGAGCGCTCCCGTCGCGCACGAGCTTCACCTTCCCCTCGCGCAGGAAGTAATAGAACTCGGGCGGGTCCCCCGCCGAGAAGAGGGTCTCGCCCGCGCTCGCGAGCTCCTCGCTGAGGAGCGCCGTGAGCCGGTCGGTCACCCAGGACTCGGATGCGTCGACGCTGATCCCGAACGCCGCGAGGAACAGCTCGCGGTGAATGCGCTCGTGGCGCGCGTCAAGCACGTGCCACCTGTTCGACCCGTGGCGGGCCCAGGGCCGCGACCGGCAGCAACGGTTGCGCCGCAGCCGCAGCAAGGGCGGCGAGCGTCGGGTCGCGATCTCTCGTCAGGGCGGCGAGGGCCTCCTCGCGCCCGCGCGCCGGCTCGCGGCCTACGAAGGGGGCGGCCCGTCGCGCGCGCTCCTCGGGGGGCAGGTCCTCGGTGACGAGCCGGAGGAGGCCACGAAGCGCCAGCTGGTCGCGACGGTGCAGGAGCGCGTCGAGCAGCTCGCCGGCGTTCGCGCGCCTATACGGGTCGTCCGAGGTGCACGCCACGCGCAACCGCCGGAAGTCTTCCCTGGGGTGGGCGATCGCGAGCAGCCGGAGGGCACGTTCCAGCGAGAGCCGGAGCTTGTCGTCGAGGAGGCCACCCAGCAGGCGGTCGGCGGCTGCCGCCCTGCGATCGGACGTGACCGGCGGTCCCAGCGCTGCGCGCTCCCCGAGCAAGCGGAAGTGCCGCACCAGGGAATCGAACGCGAGGCGTTCGATGCGAGCGCGGTCGAGCGGGATCCGCCTCTCGGCCGCCAGGAGCTCGAGCGCCCGGATGGACTTGTAGCGGACGAGTCCGTCGTCTTCGGTCTCGATGTTCTCGAGCAGATGCTCCGCGGCGAGCTTGGTACCGAAGCGTCCGATCGTCTTGGGGAGGTGAATGCGAAAGTTACGCGGTCGCTTCGTGTCGCGGAGCGCCCACCACACCGCCTCTAGCGCGTCGCCCCCGAAGGCGACCAGCGCGGTCCTGACGGCCTGCCGGCCCTCACGGGCGGTGAGGAGCTCCACGAGCCGCGGCACGAGTCGTGGATCTTGTTGCCTGGCCGCAGCGCGTGCCAGTGCGTCCGTGTGAAGCGGCGACTCGCTGGGCGACTCGCTCAGGGTCAGGAGAAGGCGGGACAGCGCAGGGGTCGGCACGGCGTCGGCGATGGCGAGGAGCATCCCGAGCCGCGCTGCGTCGCCCGGATCACCGGTCACGTTCAGCAGTTCCCTGACTCGTTCGTGCGCGAGCGCGTCTTCCGCACGGTCACGCAGGGCGAGGACCACCACCGCATAGCCGCGGACGCGCCAGCCGACATCGTCGGCGAGGCGCTCGACGTCCAGGCCGCCGTGCATGGCGAGCGCGCGGGCGGCCGCCATCCTGACGGGCTCGCGGCGATCGGCAAGCAGGCGGCGCGCCAGTGGAATCCAGTCTGTACGCGTCGACGCGCCGAAGTGCTCCAGCGCCTGCGTCAGCACGAGGTCGTCGTCGTGATGCAAGACGAGCGCGGGGACGAATCCCTCGTGGCCCCGGCGGCACAGCGCGTTCATCGCGCCGACGACCTCGAAGGGGTCCTCGCTCGCGAGCCTCTGGACGAGGATCTGGGCGCTCTCGAGGTCGAGCGGCTCTGGACTGTCCTGCGCGTGCAGGGAGCCGCCTGATATCCCGGCGCGGAGCAGCGACAGGTAAGGGCGCCTCATGGCCACTGCGGTCGCCAGCCACGCTCCGGCGAGGCCGGTGACGACGAACGCGAGCGCTCGCGGCGCGAGGACCCTCGTGCCACCCAGCAGCAAGAGAGCCGCTCCTGTGGCCGTCTGGGACGCCCGCCCCAGCGCCCCGTCGATGAGAGGCTTGGTCTGCTGGCGGACCCGGGCAGCGACGGGGAGGTAGATGAGCTCTCCCGTCACCCGGTTCATCGAGTAGCGGAGGCTTCCATCGACGGCCTTCATGAGCAGGACGGGGACGAGCGTGCCGCCGGTCAGCGCAACGCCCACGGCGCTGAGGAGAATGAGCAGGGGCGTGACCCGGACGGCAGCCGTCACCCCGAAGCGACGGACGACCGCGCTGCTCACGAAGAGCTGGACGACGAGCGAAAGGCCGTTCAGGGCGAGGTAGTAGCGGGCGACGAACGGCCCAATCTCGGCGCTCGGAAGCGCCCGCGCCAGGCTCGACTTGAAGGTGTAATCGAGCACGAGGAGGGTCGCGGTGGAGACGACAACGCTCGCGGCGATGCGCGTGAGCAGCGGCTGGTCCCGCAGGGCGCGCGCGGATGCGGTCACCGTGGGCCCTGGCCGCGAGACGACGGGGTCCGTGCGCTCGTTCGCGCCGACGCGGACCAGCGCGACCCCGGCCATGACGAACACGGCTGCGGAGGCGAGAAGGAGCGCCTTGAGGGGCAGCACGAGCAGTACGACCGCTGCCATCCCTGACCCGAGGACACCGCCCACGACCCCCGCCGCGGCGATGAGTCCGAAGAGACGGCGGCCCTGCGCCAACGTGAGGACCTTGCCCACGAGGGTCCAGAACTGAGGAACGAGAATCGAGCCGATGAGGCCGCTCACGACGTAGACGGCCATGGATGATGCCGTGCTCGTCGGTGCGAGGAAGAGTGCGACGGGGAGGAACGCGCACACGGCGAGCGTCCCCCCCAGGGAGCGTCGCGCGCCGAACCGTGCGCCAGCGCGCGCCGCGAGCGCGGCGGCGGGCCACGCGCAGACGGCGATCGCCATGTACACCGCCCCGAGGGCCCGGGGGCCCGGGCCGCCGAGGAGGAGCGCGTCGCGTGCTGCCTCGAGGACAGTGTGCCCAGTGACGATCAGCAAGAGCACCCCGGCGAATCCGAGGAGCGCGCCGCGCCCTTCGCCGTCGCGAACGTCGAAGAATCGCGGAGTCCAGGCGCTGTCGCTCGCAGGCATCAGTAGCTCACTTCTCGGGGCGCTCCAGACCGGCGAGGCGGTAGCCGCGGCCGGGCCCGAGATCGTAGAGGTGGGCAACGAGCGGCCCGGTCGAGACGCCGTCCTCGATCCGTACGCGAACGTACCGGGCGGGTGCGTCATCCGCGAGCCGCCCGTCGGGCGCGGCGTGGGGCAAGCGAATGCAGATCTGCGCGCCGGCGCGACGCTCTCCCATGAGCCAAGCGCCGCCCAGGAGCCTCGCCGAGTAGCGGAAGGCTCCGAAGCCGCGGACCCCGCGCCACTCGGCGAGGTCCGTGCCACATAGGGTGCTCGTGCCCTCCACGCGGACGTCCGCAATGGGCGACAGGCGCGTGAGGTAGCGTTGGAGGATCTTGCGAAGCCGCCCTTCGAGCACCTCCGTCAGGTACGCGGTGTCCTCGGGATTGGTGAACTCTGCGGTGCGCGCGATGGCGGCGACCATCTCCGGAGTGAAGTGGGCGAGGATGCGCGCCATCCAGGCTCCGTCCCGCTCGGTCATGCGACTGAACGCCGTGACGGGGTACTCGTTCTTCCAGCGGTCGGGTACGAAGTCGTCGACGTTGAAGTAGGCGAAGAGCTCCTTGCCCGGCCTCTTCTGCACCGTGTCCCACGTGCTGATCCGCCCGCCCAACATGACGGCATCTATACCGAGGTCACCCCAGTCGAGGACGTACGAGTAACCGAGCCTCCGGGAGATGGCGTCCCAGTTCCACGTCGAGCCGAGCGTCTCGCTCGTGTCCAGCTGGTTGTGGACGACATGGCCAGGCGACGCGTCGGGAGCGCCGTGGCGCTCGGCGACCCAGGTGTCGAGCGTATTTCCTCGCCGGTCGTCGAACCGATCGAGCCACGCGTTGACCAGCCGCTTGCCGCGAAGCTCGCGTCGATCCTCGTGGAGGATGACGTCGTTCGGATCGTCGGGGCGGGTTCCTTCGTACCGGTAGCCTCCGAGGTTGTAGCCGGGCAGCCACGCCGAAGCCTGCATCCGGACGAGCCCGTTCCTCTTGGGGCAGTGCGCAAGGACTCGCTCGAGGGCAGCCTCGTCGAAGCGGGTCGCCTCGTCGAAGTTGTGTCTCCAGTGGAGACCCGGCGTGAGCTTCAGCGCAGAACGGCGGAAGTACACGACCTGTTCGCACGTCGTGTAGTAGCCGGCAGCGAAGTAGACCTTGGACCCGACCGTCTGGGCGGCGCTCGAGTGCTCCGAGGTGTCCGAGTCATCGGCCTTGAACAGGTACTTGCCCTTCCCCGGGACGCTGACGCGAAATCCGTCGGTCGAGCCCTCCTCCTTTCCCTTGTCGATGATCCAGCTTCCGTCTCCGGCGCTGGGCCCGTCCAGCAGCTGCCCGGGACTGCAGAAGCCGAGCTCGATCTCGCGCTCCGACATTGGCTGGACGCCTATTCGGTTCGTGAACCAAGCCGAGCTCGGGACCTCGTCCAGGCTGTTCACGTCGACCGACTCGCCGCCGGCCACGCCGACGAGGCCAAGGGTCTCGGTGAGTGGCCGCATCGCCATGTTGTCGAATCCATCCCAGAGGATGGGGTTGTACGCCGGGGTCGGAGCGCACGACACGTGTCCGGGCTCCTTCGCGGAGGGCTGCGGATGGCACTTCACCGAGACCGGCCGCAGGTCCGTGTCCACCCAGAGCGGCTCGCGGAGCGGGAAGCGCTGCTCGCCGCGTGCGCACGCGGCGGGCCCCAGTAGCAGCCAAGCGAGTCCAGTTGCGTGTGCAGGTCTCATGGTGCATCCCTTCAGAACGTGTGGGGCACGCCGAACATCACGCGCACCGAGTCGATCTGCCCTCCGTGGTCGAACGTCTCGCTTCCTATCCCCACGACGAATTCGAGGGGGGCGTCCTGGAACCCGCGTGTTTGGCAGCCGGGCTTGGAGCTCAGTGCGCAGCCGTCCACGGTCAGGCCGAACGCACCCGAGAAGCGGAGGAGCCCAGCGTCGAAGCCTTCGAGGTGCGTCCCGAAGACATTGCCGACGGCGAGCTGGAGGCTGCCGTCGAGCCAAGGGCCGACAGGCCAGGAGTAGCTCGCCGTGGCGACGGCGGCGCTACGGTCGCGGAGGCGGCCGTCGTAGTACCCCGCCATCGGGAGGTCGCCCCCGAGGTAGACCAGCTGGGTGAATGGAATGGGTTGACTGCCGAGCGGGTCGGCGAACAGCGTGGTGATGGACAATCCCAGAAGGCGCCCATATCCGTCGAGGTCCACGAAGCCCTCCGCCGTGGCTCCATAGCGGACCCATCCGGCGGACGGGGAGCTGCGGAGGTCGCTGTCCTGCTCGCCGGTGAGCTCGACCCGGGCGCCGGTTCCCTGACTCCCCGGCGGACGCGTATCGATGGACCCGGCGACGCGGTTGTATTCGGCCGTGTACTCGCGACCGAAGCCGTACGGCACGGGAAAGGCGCCGGTGGCAGCCTCCGCCGTCAGCGAGGGATCGGAGCCATACCGGCCATCGTAGACGCTCTCGTCGCGCACTCCGACCATGGTCTCGAGCCGGCTGGACCTCCAAAATCGCCACTCGTACGCGCCCCCCACGTCGAGCTTGCGCGCGCCGTAGCGGCTCTGGTCCGCGTGCAACGAGCTGGGGCCGAGCCCGTAGAAGACCTTGTCGGGTCGCTCGGTGTAGGCGCCGTGCAGCAGCACGGCGTGGCGGCCACCCAGCTGCATGCGCTGCGTGAAGATGGCGGCGAACCACGCGTCGGGCCACGCCTCGACGTGCAAGGTCACGCTGTCGCCCGAGAACCCGGCGTCGTTCCAGAACGCAAAAAGACCGACGCTCGGGTTGAAGTTGAACTCGGCGAAACCCGTCGGCGTGAAACCGGCGTTGTGGTCGGGGCCGAACGTGAAAAAGTCGTACACTTTCCTCGGCACGTCCGCGCGCTCGGCGGCGGGGACGACGATGGACAAGGGGAGCCGCAGGCCGTAATCCGTCGCGAGGTACAGCGGCGAGAGAAGGAGACGCGGGACCCACAGGAGAACCTCGCCAGGTCCGGCGCGCCGCGGGCGGCGGCCGTCGTAGCTGGGAACCACGCGCTTCGGCGAGGGCAGGGTGGCGGGGGTCGCCGAGAGCACTTCCGCGCGGGCCGACCCTTCGCTGACCAGTGCCACGAGCGCCAGAGCCGCGATCGGTAGCCAGCGCTTCATGAAGGCATTTGATGCCCGAGCTCTTGGATTGTGACAGCGTCATATCGGCGAAGGACGCGTGCGAATGAATGGTGCGGCGCAAGCCGTCGTGACGGGGACTGGGGACTTTGCTTTGGTCGCCAACCGACGACCGCCTCGCCCGCTACGCGGACGCTGCAGTTGCGCGGCCCCGCAGGAATTGCACGAGCACCGGTGCGGAGACTGCGGGGTACCCGGCTTCGGGCGCTGCCGGGAGCATGGCTCTCTGCTTGCATTGCCGAGGTGTATCCAATGCTTCGACCGTGCATGAACACCGAGCCTGCCCTCTCGGACGAGGTACTGGCCGCTCGCGCGTCCGAGGGCTCGCGCAGCGCCTTCTCGTCGCTCGTGGTTCGCTACCAGGACCGCGTGTACCGGCTCGCGGTTCGAATGTCGCAGAGCGAATGCGACGCCGAGGAGGTTGCGCAGGAGACACTGTTCCTCGCCCACCGCGGCATCGGCTCGTTTCAGGGCGAGTCGAGGTTCTCGACGTGGCTCTACCGCATCGCCATCAACCAGGTCTTGATGCGTCGGCGTGCCGCCTCGCGCCGACCTGTGGCGTTGCTGGGGCCGAGGGCGAACGACGAGGAGTCGCGCCTGGAGCGCGACAGTGAGGCCTCAGAGAGCGTCGACGAGCTGATCGATCGAAAGACGCTGACGCATCGCGTTCGCGAGGCGCTGGGGCGGCTCGACGAATCTCATCGGACCGCCCTCGTCCTGTGCGACCTCGAAGAGCTCTCGTCGGAGCAGGCCGCCGAGGTCCTGGGCATCACACCGGACGCCGTCCGGCAGCGTGCGCACAGGGCTCGGCTAACACTGAGGGACCGGCTCCGGGGCGAAACCCTGGGCGCGGTCTCCGCGTAGCGGGTCAGGCCTCTGCTGTCGATCGTCGAGCGTGGAGTCGCGTAGGCCCTCACGTGACGCCGCGCACGTAGGAGACTTGTGCCCCATCCCTCGTGATCGAGCCCTGCCGGCCGATATGCCAACCCGGGGAGCTTCCCCGACTGGGCCAGCAGCGGGACGCGCCACGCAGGGCGCGCTCGAAGCGGATGGCGTCGTCGGTCGTCTCCCACGTCGTTCGCCAGAGGAGCGCGAGTGATCCCGCGGGGCCCTCGGCCACGAGGTAGCGATCGCCGGCCCACCCAGCACCGAGCGGGCTCGCGAGGGGCGGGACGTCGACGGCGGCAGCGTCGCAGCTCGTGAGCACGATCCGGGTGCGCGCCTCGCCCAGCGTCCCCTCGGTCACGGCATGGTAGCCGGGCGGAGGCGGCGGAGCTTCCACCGGGACAGGCGAGTCGTTGGCCAGGTACTTCGACGGGTGCAGGACCTGCTGCGTGCTCGTCGGCAGCCTACGGAAGGCGCCGTCGACCGCCGCGAAGCCTCCCTCTTGGTGCAAGGCATCGACGAACGCGAGTCCCGCGAGGTAGGCGAAGAGCATCTCCGCCCGGCGAAGCCTCGAGGCGCGAAACAGCTCAGGCGGAGCACCGAGCGCGCGGGCGAGGGACGCCGGCGGCACCGAGCGGACGAGATCGACCGATCGATCGAGGAACGGTCGGAGCGGGACGTGCGCGCGGCTCGCGGCGAACGCCTCGCGGACGACCATGGCGTCCCCCTCGTAGAGGGCCTTGTGCGCGAGGGCGACATCCTCGTCTTCCTCGTCGGTCTCCATGCCGAAGTGCTGGTCTTGCAGGGCGTGCGACATCTCGTGCACCAGGACGCCGGTGAGCGCCGTTTCCGGGAGGCCTTGCCGGACGTAGAGCGCGTGCGAATCGAAGTCGAAGAAACCAAGAAACCCGACGGCCAGCCCGTCGCCCGGATCCGGCGGCACGGGGGCTCTTGGCTCCGCCGAGACGAAGCCGAACGCGATCGCCATCGCGACCGTCGCGCGGCTGGGGGGAACGGTGGTCCGCGCCGCCCGCGCTCGAAAGGACGCTTCGTCCAGGTACGTCACCGGCACGGGTCCGAGCGGGTCGAGGTGGCGGACGGCGGCCACCTCTCGAAGGATCGCGTCCTCTTCGGTTACCGGCAACGGGGGGGGCGCCTCGGAGCTGGCGACCGTGCCGGGAGCCTCCGCAGGGGTCGACGCCGTCCTCGGTGCGACGCGCGGTCCAGCGGGCGTGGCGGCACACGAGAGAGAGCTCATGAGCCCGACGATGGCGACGGCACGGCAAGCTCGACCTGATCCCATGTTCGTGAGACGCGGAGCTCCCAGCCCGGATTGGGAGCGTGTTAGCAGTGGCACGCGGCCCGCAACCGTTTGCTTGCCGCCGCATCGAACTGGGTCACGCTCGACCCATCGCAACCCCACGGACGCAGGAGCTTTCCCATGCGCTATCGCCTCTTTGGCAGGACAGGCCTTTACGTCTCCGAGCTCTGCCTCGGGACGATGACGTTCGGCGGCAAGGGCTTCTGGGAGGTTGTCGGAAAGCTCGGGAGCCAGGAGGTCGAGTCGATCGTGGGAGGTGCACTCGATGCCGGGGTCAACTTCGTAGACACGGCCGACGTCTACTCCGAGGGTCAGTCGGAGACCCTGCTGGGAGGCGCGCTCGCATCCCTCAAGCGTCCGCGCGAGCAGGTCATCGTCGCGACCAAGGTCCGCGGACGCAGCGGGCCCGGCCCGAACCAGATCGGCCTATCCCGGTCGCACATTCTCAGCTCGATCGACGAGAGTCTGCGCCGGCTGCACCTCGACTTCGTGGACCTCTACCAGATTCACGGGGTCGACAAGGACACCCCCATCGAAGAGACCGTGCGCGCCCTCGATGACGTCGTCCGCTCGGGCAAAGTCCGCTACGTGGGCTTCTCGAACCTCCCGGCGTGGCTCGCGATGAAGGCCATCGCCTTCGCCGACGCCAACGGCCTCGCGCGGTTCCAGAGCGGCCAGGTCTACTATTCGATCGCCGGGCGCGACATCGAGCGTGAAATCGTCCCGCTCGCCGCAGATCAGGGGCTTGCCATTCTGCCCTGGAGCCCGCTCGCCGGCGGCCTCCTTTCCGGCAAGTTCGATCCGGAGAAGCCGGGCCCCGCAGGAGCTCGCCGCACGTCGTTCGACTTTCCGCCCGTGGACCAGGGCCGCCTACCGAAGGTGCTCGCCGCGCTTCGCGCCGTCTCGGCCGCGATCGGGACGTCCGTGCCGCGCGTCGCGCTGGCCTGGCAGCTCACTCGGCCCTTCGTGACCAGCATCATCATCGGCGCGAAGTCGAAGGAGCAGCTGACCGACAACCTCGGCGCCGTCGAAGTGAAGCTGTCGCCCGAGCACGTAGCTGCGCTCGACACGGCGAGCGCGCTGCCGGCCGAGTATCCGGGCTGGATGGTGGACTGGCAGAACCGCGAAGGGCGAACTCCCGCGGCGAAGTAACCCCGGCCTGGCCGGGTACCGGCATCAGTGTGCGGCGCTCTTGTCGAGCAAGCTGACGAGCTCGCCGCGTAGTCGCGCCTGCCATTGCTGCGCGTCCTTGACGTGGCGTCCGCTCGGCAGGACGCGCAGGTAGCGGCCGATGCCGGCGGCGGCGGCCTCCTTCGAGGTTTCCGCCGCTTCCTTGCCCGCCGACACGAGCGCGCTGAAGTAGGCGTCATCGAGCATGTCTGCGTCGACGGTCTGCGCGACGTTGTTCACCTCGATGGCGCGCTCGAAGTCGGCCACGGCCTCGGCGTGGCGCTCGAGGAGATCGTAGGCGGTGGCTCGATCGATGAGCGGCTCGGCCGTCACGTCCCCTGCATCGATGGCCTTCGTCGCCTCCGCGACGGCCTCGTCGTGGCGGCCCTCCTCGTTCAGCTCCGACGCGAACGACATTCCGTACCGACCACCCATAGTGACCTCCGTTCGCCGGCACTCTTACCCGTCGTCCCGGGCGGAGTCGAGCCGTCGCAGCCCGCGAGCAGGAATGAACGAGTCGCGCGCGGCGTACACTGGGGATGCCTCGCCGGAGCCGCGTGGGAGTCGCCGTCCTCGGCCTGCTCCTCGTCACTGGCTTCGCCAGGGGCGCGCTTGCCCAGCTCGTCGTGAGTTTCCGCTCCCCGCACACCGCGAGAGTGCCTTCGGCGACGCTCTCCTCCGAGCTCGCCAAACGCGTAGACGAGACCCTCGGCCAAGCGCCTCCGACGAGCCCGAACGAGCTGCTTACCTTTGCGCTCCGCGCGACGGGCGCCGAGCTTCATTTTGGCCTCGGCCACCGGACGAGCCTCCGGTTCGACGGAAGAGAGCGCGAGGGCAACTGCATCGAGTACGCGGAGCTGTTCGCGACTCTTTACAACCGCGCTGCCGCTCGATCCACCGTCACGGCACGCGCCTACTCGGTCCATAGCGGAGATGCGCGGGTCTTCGGGCAAACGCTGCCCGTGCGGGGTTTCGGCGACCACGACTGGGTGCTGATCGTCAGCCGCAAAGGCTCGGAGTCCACGCAGCTGTTCGTGGACCCGACCCTTTACGACGCCGGGCTAGGATGGGACATCTCGCGCAGCGTCGAGGGCAAGGTCACGCCGCCGTGACGTTCCCTCGACCGGAGATGCTCAGCCCCGGGCGACGACCGGAGAACGCCGGGGCCTCTGCGTCCGGCGCCGAGCAATCACGAGCAGACCGAGGAGCAGACCTCCGATCGCGCCGAGGTGGCCCGTGCGAGCGGTTCGGGCACCCCCCACGCTGCATCCTCCCTTGCTGGGCGACTGCGAGGAGCCGGTCGACGTCTCCGCGTCGGTCGTAGCCCCGGCGTCGCCCGTCGCCGCGCTATCCGCGGTCGCGTCGAGGGACGCACCCGCCTCGACCACGGGCGGGACGCCCGCGTCGAGGAACGGGCCGGCGTCCGTCGCCCACGGCTCGGCCGCCGTGGGCGCCCCCGCGGTGATGTACGCGAGGGCCTCGGCGCCGTCCTTGTCGATGGCCGTGAGCCCGCGAGGGGGCCCACGCTGAGAACACCGCTCGTCTCGTCGATCGACGCGGCGCCAAAGCCGCCGTCGGTTCGACCTCGGGTCGTGTCCGCGTCGACGAACCAGCGGACCGGGGGCACGCCTCCGGTCGTCTTGAACGTCTGCGTGCCGTTCGGCTGCAGCGTGACGGTCCCGGGTTCGATGGCAAAGGATATCGGCTGGAAGCCGACTCCCACCTTGGGGGAAGTGGACGAGAGGTGCGCAGGGTCTCCACCGTACACTGCGATGACATCCACCCACTGCTGACCGGGCTTCACGAGGCCCGGCGGGATGGCCGTGGTGAGCGTCGCTTGCGCGGACGCTGCCGTGGCCCCGGTGAACGAAGCGGTCCCGAGCTCCCAGCTCAGGTCGATCTCCCCCGTCGGCGTGAACGACTCGAACGTGAAGGTCACGTTGCCGCCGATGACGTCGGCGTTCGCGCCCACGGGGGCGACCGTCGCCGTCAGCGTCACTTCGCCGCCCTCCGTCGTCTCGATGGGAGCGGCGACGAGGGAGGTCGTCGTCTTGCTGACGCCGATGAGGGCGGTCACCAGGTTGAAGGCGTCGATTGAGCCGAGGCCGGACGCGCAGTCGTAGCCGGGCGTGGCCGGGTATCCGAAGAGACCGTCCGCTCCGCAGCCCGCGTCAGGCCACCCTGCGTCGCCCGGACCGCCCGCGTCCCCCGCGCCCGCATTGCCGCAAGCGACCTCGTTGTTGCCCGAGGTGATGTCGTGAAACGGCGATGCGGTAAGCGACTCCGCGCGGAGCGAGTAGAGCAGCGGATTGATGTTACCGAGGCGCCCCCCGACGGCCTGGTTCAGGATTGCCACCACGCCGGCGAAGGAAGGAGACGCTGCCGACGTACCGCCGATGGGAATGCCCGTGGGCGTCCCGCCGGTGGCCGAGCAATCTCCCGAGCTCGATAGGGTGCACTCGATGAAGTACCCTGGTGTCTCTGCCGCAGCCGATACGGCGACGTCAGGAACCTGGCGCATGCTGCTCGGGTTCTCCGCGACGGGCAAGGAGCCGACCGGCACGCACGTACTGACGCTGTGCTGGTAGGCCGGTCGCGCGAAGACCGAGCTGATCCCTCCGCCACCGGCGCCGATGCCGAACTCCGAGTACGGGTCGTTCCACTCGTTCCACACCTGCTCGAGGGCCGGGTAGCCCGGAAGGGTGCCCTGGCTGTTCCATCCCGGGTTGGGAAACTGGGTGCCGCCCACGGCGGTGACGCCCGGAAAGCTCCCGGGCATGTCGACGTAGAGGCCGGAGCCGAAGGGCCCACCTCCGCAGTCGTCGGCGCCATCGTCACCGGCGGCGGCCATGTACGTGATGCCCATGAGGTTGGCGGCCGTGCCGTTCTCCTCGAGGATGTCTGCGTCCGTTGGGAGGGACCCCGCCTCGCAGCCGCCGTAGCTCTCGCTGATGACTGGCGCGAGGTTCTCCTCGATCAGGTAGAAGGTCGCATCGTCGACGTTGTGATCGGTCGCGCCCACGTAAACGTAGTTGATGGTCGCGCCCTTCGCGATGCCGCCCGACCACTCGACGTCGAGGATGGCCTCGACGCCGTCGCCGCGGCGGCCGGCAGCGCCTGCGCCCGTGTTGGGCACGAGGGTCTTCGTCACCGTGGCTGCGGGGAGGTTGAACGTCGTCCGGAACGCGTTGATGTCGCTCTGCGCGATCTCCGCGGTGCCGACGATGCCTATGGTTACGCCGGTCCCGTCGAGCTTCGTTCCTCCGATGCCGGGGCTGTACAGCTTGGCGACGTCGTAGGCGGTGGCCCAGTCCGGCGGGCCGAGGACGTCGACGGAGCCGCCATCGAGCCCTGCCTCGGGCGCGTCATAGCGGGTGCCGCCGGCCTTCGCGGCTGCGGCCCGATTCAATGCTCCCGAGACGGGGCGGGGATAGAAGTCGTGCGTGTTGTGCAACCCGAGGACGACCTCCGCGAGATCGCCGGGGAAGGCCGGCGGGGTCGCCATCGCGTAGTGCGTCTCGCCGCGCACGACATAGTAGTGCATCTCCGTCTGGAAGGCGGACTCGATGTCCTCGACCTTGCCCGAAAACGTCACGCGGGTGCCGAGGCGAGACGTCCTGTGGACCTCGAACCCCTGGGCGCTGAGCCAGGTGGCTGCGCGCGCGATGTCCTCGGACCTGGCCCCGAAGCGGACTGCGTATTCTTCCGGCGTGAGCCAGTGGCGATATTCAGGTGACTTCGGGTCGAGCTGGGCGAGGGCGAGCGCGTCCCGGTCGGCGCGTTGCTCCGGCGAGAGCTTGAAGAAGAGCGAGAGGTTTGCGATCCGCAATGCAGGGTCGACGCGACCCGCGTCGTTCTCGGGGCGCGCGTACGGATGGATCGCGCTGGAGGCGCGGACGAAACCGTTCCGCAGCGGAACACTCACAGACCCCGTGTGAGACGAGGTTGCTGGTGCCCAGCCCGGTGCAGAGCCGTCCGCGTCGTTGTCGCAAGCGCCCGTGAAGCAGGCGAGCGAGAGAGTGACGACGCTCCCAGCACGAGTCAGTCCGCGGGTTATCCAGACACGCTTCATGGTGCACCTCGGGCTCGACCTTCGAGCGGCGCGCACTTTACGCTGCGTTCCGGTCCGAGGTGAGCGCGATTTGGGCGCGAACCGGGATACCGCGTCGGCGGTAGAATTACAGAATTGCTTGGCTACTCTCCGGAGATCTCGAAGCGCTTGCCCACGGTCACGGGCGTGCCGGAGAAGGAGCCGAACTTCGCGCGGCGGTACGCCTGTGCGACGCAACGCTCGGTCGCGGTGCCCTGGAGCCCCGGCGTGTCCACGACCACCTCGGAGACGGTTCCGTCGGGTTGAAAGGTCACTCGGGCGTGGCCCGCTCCCGTTGGTCCACCTGCCTTTCCACAGAAGCGCAGATCGAGGGCGCCGAGGGCCCGAGCCGCGGCGGTACTGTCAAACGGCCCTGAAATGTTGGTGCCCGGCGCGGCGCAAGCCGCACCGACGGACCGGCGCATCTCGCACGCCGCCTCCGCCTCGCCCGGACAGCAACGGTTCGTGGTCTCGGTCGGGCGCGAGGTGGCGAGCGACGGCCGAGGTGGTGCGCTCAATGGGGTCGATGTGGAGATGGGCTTGCTCGTGTGTACCGACTGGGCGCTCTTCGCGGGAGGCGCGTCCGGCCGTGACGTACGCTCCGTGTATGGAGCTTCGCTTGAGGTTGCCGCCTGCAGCACGGTCATCCGCGGAAGGCCGGCGGCGACGGCGGTCGAAGGCGTCGGCGGGGACGCGCCCCTCGTCCTCGAGACCTCCAGCGAGACCGTCACCGCGAGACCCACGGCGAGCGCCCCGAGGACGATCGGCCACACCGTCGGGCGGCCGGAAGCCTCGCGGGTCGGCGTCGCGATGGCTTGCGGGAGCATGGGCTCGCCTCCGAGAACCTGCGCCGTCAGCACGCCGCCAAGACCCAGGTGCGCGATCGCCTCGCTCGGTGCCGGTCGTCGGTCCGGAGCCGGCGTCGCCCGCGACAGCATGCGTATGTCGATGAGCCCCGAGGGTTCGGACGTCGAGCCTGCGGGCGGGGGAAGCGCGGAGCGCACACATTGCTCGATCCCGCGTGCGCCCTCGAGCGCCGCGAGCGAGAAGAGCACGCTCTGTTCATTGCGTTGCCCAGGGCGGGGAGGCATCGTGGGTACAGCAGGGACCGGAGGCGCGGCGCACACTTGGCCACCCGTGCCGTCGGCGGGAACCCTGGTTGCGAGCACGATTGCCCCACATTTCTTGCAGCGGATCCTCACGATCTTGCCGACGACCTTGTCGTTTGCGATCGTGTACTTGGCCTGGCAGGTCTGGCACGAGAGCATCATGCCCTTCTGACGTTTTGCGGGGCGCGCCTGTTGGCGCGAAGATTTCTCCAACCGAACGGTCTGCCCGGACGTCTAAAGTCGGACAGCCACCATGACGACGCATGCACAACGCGAAGCGGCGACGGCAACGCTCCTGGTCGCGGGCGCCAAGAGCGGCGACCCTCGCGCCTTCGACGAGCTCGTTCGTCGCTACCGCGGGCGTGTCTTCGCGCTCGCATTGCATCTCTCCGGCTCGGAGAGCGACGCCGACGACATCACGCAGGACGTCTTCCTCCGCGCGTACCACACGCTGTCCGAGTTCGAGGGCCGCAGCGAGTTCTTCACGTGGGTCTACCGCCTGACCGTCAACCGATCGCTCGACGCGCGTCGCGCGCGGGCACGTCGCAGCGAGTCCTCGATCGAGCAGGACGACCCTCGCCTCGAACGCGCTGTGCAGGTCGACTCGGGGGGAGACCCTCGCCGCGCGGCCGAGCTTCGGCAGACCTATGCCCTGCTCCTCCGAGCGCTCGACGCGCTCCCCGCCGAGATGTGCACGACGGTGGTCCTCGTCGCGCTGCAGGGGCTCTCGAATGGAGAGGCCGCCGTGGTCCAGAAGTGTTCCCCCGGCACCATCGCCTGGCGCCTCCACGAGGCGCGGAGTCGCCTCCAGACGGCCATGTCGTCCAATCGGATCGCCTCTCAGAAGGCGACTGGGACCTCGCCGCACCTCGAGAGCCTCCTCACCGGCGCCGGCTTCCCGACCCTCGACCTCGCATAGCCCGCGGACTGAGGGCAATTGGCTGCCGCGCGCAGCCGTCCATGGGTCCTCCGCGGGAGCATATTTAGTGACCTCCGGGGGCCGGTACGCTCTACATAAGGAGCCCGCGCGGGGGAGGATGCGTTCGATGACAGGCAGTTCGGCGCCGCAGGTGAGCGAAGCAGCAAGACAGCCAAAGCGATGGTTGGCGTATGCGATTGCCGTGGTCCTGCTGACACTGGGGACGATCGCACTTCTCGCGCCCGGCCTGAAGGGGGGGGCCACACAGGCTGTCGACGACCGCATCGATTGCTCGGCCTTGAAGAAGTGGACCTCGGTCGCCAACTACCGCAGGGGCGAGTTCGTCTGGTCTTGGGATGGGGACGCGAGGAACAACGGCGCCGAGTACAAGTGCAACCAGGACGTGTGCCACGGCGGGGGAACACGCCAGCAGCCTGCCGTACCCGAAGAACCCTCGTTCTCGAGCACCGCCTGGCAGTTCGTCGCCACCTGCAGGACGCCCGGCAAGGCCGACGCGATCTAGTGCGTGACCGCGCCCGACGCGACCAGGGGCCGCCTCGGACTCAACGCGCGCCTTCGCGCTCTCCCGCGGTCGGGCCTAGAACACCTTGGGGCTTCGCCGACGACGGCCGACGAGCACGGATGCCGTGAGCGCGCGACGGCCCAGGATCTCTCGAAAGCGCGCGAGGTGGGGGGCGCGATCTTCGCCGGGGAGCGCCGCGGGAAGGTCGGTGTCCGCGAAGAGAAGCTTGCTTCCGGCTCCCTTCGCGCCGCACGGATAGACGACGAACGCCGCGGAGCCGATCATCTCGTAGTAGATACGAGGCACGCGACTCGTTGTCTTCGGGTCGAAGGCGTCGGTGACGATCTCCTCGCGACCGCTGTTGTACGCGCTCGAGAAGACATCGTCGGTCGCGACGGAGCGGAGGGGGAGCACGAACTCCGCTTCGAGCATTGTCGCGTCTTCGCCCCACGCCGATTGCACCTCGAGCGTCCTCCGGTCGGCGCCGAGCACGAGGACGAGCGCGCGGCGAAAGCCGAGCTCGGTACCGAATATCTCCAGGATGCGCCGGATGACGTGACCTGGCTGATGCGGAGCCAGGAGCACGGCCTCGATCTCGCCCAGGCGCCGGTCGAGGCGGCTGGCTCGTTCCTCGGGCGTGGCTGCCTTCACCGCAGGGGAAGCTCCGCCCTCGGTCGCCGTGGCGTCCGGTTCCTTGCCAGGCAAGGGGCCGCTGATGAGGCTCGCGTTCTGGCAGAACTTGCTGTCCGCAGGGTCGAGGTTGAGCAGGGAGACGTAGCGCTCGTTGAAGGATGCCTGGACGGACCCGAGCAGCTCCGGCAGGCGCGCGGGCGCGACGCGTACGGTCGCCTTGTAGCGCTCCAGCAGCGCGTCGAGCGCAGCATCGAGGCCTGCCGCCGGGGACTTCGCCACGGTCGCACAGAGCTCGTTGGAGAAGCTCGCGAGCAAGCGGAGGCGCTCGCCGTCGGTCGTGGGCTTGCGGGTCGGGTCCGCCGGGACCATGCTCGCGGCCACGCGCTCGGAGAGACGCCAGCGCTGCGCGAGGCCCACGCCGAGCGCTCGGAGCGGCACGCCGAGGACCTGTGCCGCCGCCGACTCGAGAGACGTCCCCTGGGCGCCCATGAGCGCCTCCACTTTCTTGTGCTCGTCGGGCAGGTAGTGGACGAGCAGCTGGTGGCCCAGGTTGTGGAACATCGCGCAGACCTGGGCCTCCTCCGGATCGTGTATGTCGAGAGATGGCGCGAGCCGCCTCGCGATCTCGCCAGACACCAGGGCGTGAATCGAGAGCTCCGACACCTCGCGTGAGGTCGGCTTCTTGCCCGGGTTGCGGTTGAGGGTGATGGCCAACGCGGTCGAGCGCACCTTCTCGAAGCCGAGGAAGACCACGGCACGCGACACGTTGTTCACCCGCTTGCCGAGCCGCTCGTAGTACGTCGAGTTGACGACGCGGAGGAGCTTGGCCGTCAGGGCGTAGTCCTTCAGGATCGATCCAGCGAGGCCACTTGCCGAAAGCGGGCTGCTCGTGTGAGCGTTCTGGCTGATCTCGGTCACGTTCTTCATGAACGCAGGGAAATCGCCCTTGGTCTGCATCTTCGCCAGAAGCTTGTCGAGAGTAGCCTTGTGGACCTCGGTCGACTCGACGGTCGCGGGCGCGGGAGGCGCATCACGGCTCGAAGCGACCTCCCGGCGCGGCGCAGGCGAAGGCGCCACCACCACCACGGGTGGAGGAGCGGCCCGCAGCACGACGGCGCTCGGTGGCGGGACGGCGGGCGCCGCCAACTGCATCGACGTCGGGGCGCACTCTGTGGTGCCGCGGGCCGCGAGGGCGAATGCCTGTGTGACCTCGTCCGCTGACCCTGGCCGGTTCTCGGGCTTCTTGGCCAGGCACGACTCGACGATCCGCGCGACCGCCTCGGGCACCTCGGGCGCTATGTCCCGGATCGGCGTGAACGGATCGCGGATGTGCATCATCATCACGACCACGGGAGACTCGTGGGCGAAGAGCGGGCGGCCCGTGAGCAGCTCGTAGAGGATGACGCCGAGCGAGTAGAGGTCCGTCCGCGCGCAGACGTCCTGCGTGGCCCCGAGCGCCTGCTCGGGTGCCATGTGACTCGGCGTGGCCACGATCTGCGCCTGGGCCCCGGCACGGTGCCCCATGACCTTGGCGATGGCAAAGTCGGTAACCTTGATGCGACGCGGCGCTCCTTCGCAGACGAGCACGTTCGCCGGTTTGAGACCCGCATGCACGATACCGCGGGCGTGGGCGTAGCCGAGGGCGCCGCCAATCTGGCGCACGTAGTCGGCGACGTCCTCCAGCGCGAGCCGGGGCTGGGCCTGGTGCGACCCGTGCTGGTCAACGACGCCCTTCAGGTACTCCATGACGTAGTACGGCTGCCTGTCGAGCACGCCGAAGTCGAGGATCTCGACGATGTTTGGGTGCTGGAGGCTCGCGGCGGTCCGTGCCTCCGCCAGGAAGCGGTCCGCCACGTCCGGCGCCGACGCGAGCATCCGTCCGAGGAACTTCACGGCGACCTGCTTGCCGAGGGCTGGATGCTCGGCCCGCAGCACGGCGCCGGTGCAGCCGTAGCCGAGCACGGCCGACAGCACGAAGTTGCCTACGCGCTTGCCGATGAGCTCATGGAACTCGGGCGGAATCTCCGTCACCGCTTCCGATTTCGCCGCAGTTGCCACCGGCCGCCCTGGATCCCCTCGTGTTCTGAGAGGTCATACGGTCCGCCCCGCGACCTTATGAAGGGGACCGGGGGTAGGGGCTTTCAGCCCGTCGGTGCACCCTCGGCGACGGGGTCGCTGGCAGGGGTCGCCTGAGGCTTCTCGTCGGTGATGAGCTTGCGGAGAAACGGAATGAGCACGACCAGGCCCACGCCGACGACGAGGCTGCCGCACCCGAGCTTCGTGAACAGGCTGGAGTAGACCGGGTTGGTCGTCAGGGCAGTCCCCTCGCTCGCGTCGGGGACCATGCCCGAGAAGTCTCCCGCGAAGAGCGAGGCGAGGCCCGTCACCAGCATCCACGACCCCATCATCACGCCCTGGTACTGGCGCGGCGCGAGCTTGCCGATCATCGCGTAGCCGACGGGCGAGATGAGCAGCTCCCCGATGCTCTGGAGGACGTAGCTCCCGAAGAGCCAGGAGAAGGCGACCATCCCTTTGTCGTCGGCGAGCGCGATGCCGAGCGGCAGCGCGAGAAATCCGAACCCCATCAGGAGCAGCGAAGCGGAGAACTGTCTCGGGATGTCGATGTTCCAGCCGCGCGCACGGAGCCTGACGAACAGGGCGGACATCAGCGGTCCGCCCACCACGATGACCACGGTGTTGATGTTCTGAATCCACTGCGGCGCGACCTCGATACCCCACACTTTTCGGTCGACGTTGTTGAGCGCGAAGAGCTGGAGACCGCTCGGCGCCATCTGATAGAGGGCCCAGAACACCAGCGAGCCGAGCGTCAGGATCAGGTACGCCCACATGTTCTTCTGCTCGCGCACGTCGCGGTGCTTCGCGGCGAGCCATACGAGCGCGATCGCGACGACCGCGCAGATGAGCTTCACCAGCGTCTCGGTGCTACCGGGGTACTGGAGCAGGATCCACACGAGGGGTACGAGGCCGACCAGGATGGCGCCGCCGCCGGCGAACCGCGCCCTGAAGGCGCGCGGGGTGGCCTCGAGTAGAGTCGTGTCTCGGTCGGCCAGGGTCTTCCAGTAGAGGACGGCGAGGATGATCGCCCCGAGGTTTCCCAGCGTCGCGAAGATGAAGAGGCCCGAGTAGTTCTGCGCGAGCTGGTAGTGTCCGGCGGCGGTGAACCCGACGAAAAACCCGACGTTCATGCCCGCGTAGTTCCAGAGGAAGGCACCCTCCCGGCGGGCGTCGTCCGGCTTGAAGCGCTGCGTCAGCATCATGTTGATGCAGGTCACGTTGAGGCCGCTGCCGGTCAAGAAAAGCGCGAGGCCCCAGTAGAGCAACGCGACCGAGCCGCCCGCGATACAGGCGCATCCGCACACCTGCAGAACCATGCCGGAGACGAAGAGGTTGCGGTTGCTGAGGAAGCGGCCGCCCAGGTAGCCACCGAAGAGGTGCAGCCCGTAGTTGAACGCACCGAACACGCCCATGATCTTCGTCGCCTCTTTGGCGGGAAAATGAAGGTGCTGGGTCGCGTACAGGACGAGCGTCGAATAGAGGACGGCAAAGCCCAGGGTCGCGAAGACCTGGATGAAGAAAAGCACCCCGGTGCCATCTGGGCTCTTTGCGAATCTGCTCTTCAGGGAGGGCAAGGTTCTCTCCGCGCGAGGATGACGTCGGACCGAGCCGAGGCTCACTGCCGAGGGGCAAGTGTTATTATCTCTCGCTCGGTTCCGCACCCCTTATGACGAAGCGCGGTGGTTTCGCGCGGTTACGCGATGCGGGATCGGGTCACAGAGGGGTCCACGCGAACGATCCGCCGTGGAGGAAGACCCCGACGGCGCGTCCCAGGATGGCAGACTCGTCCACGAAGCCGAACGCGCGCCCGTCGTGGCTATTTCCACGGTTGTCGCCCATGACGAGCGCATGACCGTGCGGGACGAGGGCGGGCCCGAAGTCCGGCCCTCCGCCGTGGTCGAGGCTCACCGGATGCGGGGTGGCGCCGAGCACCTCGTAGAGCGTGCCGCCATGCCGCGACATGGCGATGGGCGCGCCGTTGATCTCGAGCTCCCCCGACCGGACCTGGACGCGGTCTCCCGCGACCGCCACGACTCGCTTGAGCAGGACGGTGCCGCCCTGCGGCGAGGCGAGGACAACGACGTCGCCCCGGGCGACCTCGCCGAAGCGCGCGAGGTAGATGTGTGTGTCGGGCACGCGCAAGCCGTACGCCAGCTTGTTGACCAGGATCCGGTCTGCCACCGCGACCGTGGGCTCCATGGACCCGCTCGGTACGACGTAGTGGTCCGCCAGCGAGGCACGGGCGGTGAACGCGACCGCGGCGGCGCACAGGACGGAGACGAGATCGCGACGACGCGACCGCGGGCGCTCGATGGTTCCCATGATGTACGAACCCGGGGGCCTCGCGACGTATTCCGCCGTCCCGCATCGCTAGAGCTACTTGCAAACCTCCGTCGCCTGGGACGACCGGTTGCCAGCCATCAAGGCCGACTCGCGAGCTCCGTGAACACCCTCCTCGCGTGAGGGCCAATCTGGCGCGTGTTGTAGCCGCCCTCCTGGACGCACAGCACCGGCAAGCCGAGCGCGCTCAGCTCGCGCCCGATGCGGCCGAACGTCCTGACCGTGCAGCGGAAGTCCCCCGTGGGATCGTTGCGGGCTATGTCGAGCCCCAACGAAACGACCAAGAACCGCGGCCGATGCCGATCCACCGCGGCGAGGGCCCGCTTGAGCGCAAGGGCGTACACGTCGTCGTCGGCGTGCTCCGGCAGTGGGATATTGAGGTTGTAGCCGAAGCCCTCGTCCGCACCGCGCTCGTCCGCGAAACCGGAAAAGTAAGGATAGGCGTGGTTCGGGTGACCATGAATCGAGATGAACGAGACGTCGCTTCGCTTGTAGAAGATGTCTTGCGAGCCATTGCCGTGGTGGTAGTCGAGGTCGAGCAAGACGACGCGCCCGTGCTGCGACAAGAGGTGCGCGGCGATCGCTGCGTTGTTGAAGTAGCAGAAGCCGCCGAAGACCCGTCGCTCGGCGTGGTGCCCCGGCGGGCGGCACAGCGCGTACACGATGCGGTGCCCCGCGAGGGTGAGCTGCGCGCCCGTCAGTGCGACGTCCACGGCGGCCCGCGCCGCCGTGTAGGCGTTCGCCGTCAGGGGGGTGAACGTGTCCATGCAGTAGTACCCCGCGCGGATGGCCATCTCGCGCGGCTTCTTCTCGGGCCTACGCAGGGGGAAGACGTATGGGTAGACGAGCTCCTTCGGCTCGAGCGTCTTGCACATGCGCGCGAGGTACGTGACGAAGTCGGGCGCGTGCACGGCGCGGATGTGCCGCTCGTCGAAGCGTCTGGTGCGAACGAACTCGATGAGCGGAGATCCGACGAACGCGCGGGCGATGGCGTCCACTCGCGCCGGGGTCTCGACGTAGCCGCGCTGCGGGATGTGGTGGATCGAATGCTCGTTGGAGAAGACGATCTTCACCGGGCGAACGATGCTGCGAAGCGGCGCGCTCGGCCTTGGCGTGAGCGTGAGCGGAGCAGGCGCCGAGGGCGCGGCCTCGAAGTCCTCGGCGGTGCCCGACGGGGGAAGCTTCGAGTGTCGCGTCTCCACCGGGTCGTGCTTGACCGATCGCAGGTACGTCAGGTGCTGAGGATCGGTGGCGGGGATCTTGTACTTGTGCACGAGGATCGCGCCGAGCGCCGCCCGTAGATCGCTCGCGCGGAGGGTTCGCTCCGTGCCGAGCCCATCGTAGAGCAAGAGCGTGTAGTCCCCGCCGGGCCGCACCGGCTTGTCGTACGCCGTGCCGGTGATCGGGAGGACACCCAGCCTCTCGTAGAAGCGCAGCCGCTTCACGGCGTCTCGATACTCTGCCTCCGTCGCGTGGACGGAGCGCTCGTCGGGACGGACCTCCAGCAGGAGCCCACGCGCCCCGAAGCGGCGGGCCGTCTCGCGCACGGCGTCGTACAGCGCGACACCCAGGCCGTGGCCGTGAGCGCTCGTCGCCGTGGCGATGTAGTCGAGGTATGCGAAGCCGCACTCGGGGAAGTAGAGGAGCGTCGCGAAGCCGGCGACGTGGCCGTTCTTCTCCGCGACGAGCAGCCGCGCTCCGTACCCGAGCTCGCGCTCCTTTCGTACGAGCGTCGGGATGTTCGCGGCTTCGTCGGCGATGGTCGGAAAGGACTCGCGGAAGATGGCCTGCGCTTCGGCGACCTGGCGTCGCCCGGGCTCGGTGTCGATCTCGCGAACCGTCAGGAAGGTCAGCAAGGGGCCTCAGTCCATCTCAGCGTCGTTCGCTCTCTCACGGGCGCCGCTATCTTTTCGGGCTGACCGTGCACCGTCCCGCGGAGCAGACGGGGACGAACGCAGGCGTCGTGGGCTCGGCGCAGCTCGAGGCCATCTCGCATGGGCCCTTCGCGTGGCAGGCCGCCAGCGCGCTCGCGACCCAGGCGCGCGTGCCGCCCGTGTACTCGCCGCACTTGGTGCAGCAGCCGGTAGCGCCCGCCCGAAAGGTGCCGATGAGGTCGCAGTCGGCGTCCTTCGAGCACGAGGCGTCGACGGGAGGGTAGGGGGAGTCCGTCGAGGCGGTGGCAGGAGGCGGAGCCACGGGAGCGGCGGACGAGGTGGTCGTCGGCGTCCCGGTCGGTGCTGCAGCGGGGGCAGGCGAGCTCTCGGCCGGGCACCCCATGGCCGGGAGGACGAGGAGCATAGCCGTCACGGTAGTCGCGGCGGCACGTCGTGTTCTGTCGAAGCTCATGGGCCAACTCTATCGCGCGTCGGGCCAAGTACGCGCTCCGATCGTCGCTCGATGCGTGGCCCTCGCCTGGGCGGGCGAGGCTTGGAGGACCTGCGCCGCGGGCACCCTCCGCCGTGCCGAATGCCTACTGGGAGGCGCTACCCGGCATGGTCTCTTGGCAGATCTGGTCGACGCAGCTCACGCCCATGGCGTCGCCGCAGCAGTCGGCGCTCGTCATGCAAGCTTCTCCGACCTGGTGGCATCCTCCGGGGTTCGAGACGCACACGGGACCCGCGCCCATGTCGCGGCAGAAGCCGGAGCAGCACTCGAAGCCCGCCGTGCAGCTCGATGGCCCCGCGTCTCCCGTCGTCGGCTCGCAGGGTGAGAGCGCCCAGTAGCCGAACATGTTCGGCGTCGTCGAGTCCTGCCCGGGCAGCCAGAACGGTGGGTGGCTCGGGTCGACCGTTCCGATGTTGGCGTCCACCGCCGTGACCCACAGTTGCTTGTGGTTGGAGTAGGTGGCGTCCATCGGCGCCGGACCCTGGGGCGAGACCATCTCGTTGCCGTAATCGCGAGGCGACGTGAAGACGACCCAGATGTACCCGCCCTCGGCGATGGGGTTCACCGTGGGCGCATAGTTGAGGTGCTGGCTGTCCGCCGGCAGTACGCCGCCGGGGTTGTTGGCGTTGGCGAGCGCGATGGCGGTTGCGTTCGGCTGCGCGGCCGTCACGTAGAGATCGTCGTTGCCGTGCTGGTTCGTTCCGTACTTGGCGCGGCTGTAGTCGCCCCGCTGGAGGAAGATGAACTGCGAGTCGGGGGAGAAGCTCGGGAACGCGATCGCGTCGCCGACTCCCGCGCTCGTGAGGATCGTCTGGGGTGTCATGAAGTACGGCGGCGCGTTGGCGTACGCGTACGTGACGAGGTTGCTCGTCCGGAACTCGACCGGGTAGCCGAAGCCCGGGTCGCAGCTCGCCGCCAGCGCGAGGAGGGTCCCATCGGGCGAGAACGACGGGTCGCAGAGATTGGCCACACCGTCGAGCGCGGTCGCGATCGGCATGGCCGTCGCCGTGTCGAGCAGCTGCATCGTCTTGGCGTCGAGGTTCACGAGCGACTGCGCGCCGTTCGGCGTGAGCGCGTCGTAGCGCCCGTTGGCCTGGTAGTCGCCGACCGCGGAGATCGTCGCCGAGGCGATGTTCACGAACCCGAGCGGTCCCTCCGAGCCGGCGCGGGAGAAGACGCTCGTCAGCGTGGAGCCGTCCTTCGACACGGAGTGACACGCGACGCACCGCTTGCCCGAGCCGTTGTCCTCCCACGGCGGGCTGAGAGGCGCGGAGTCGTCGAGCGGCGCCGGGGTTCCGACGGCGGAGCTCTGGCCCGAGTCGAATACGGGGCTCCGCGTGCCGGTCGGGAGATCAATCTTGTAGATCTGCCCTTCGCTGATGGCCCAGTAGTAGATGGACCCGCGGAGGTTCGCGTCCGCCACGTGCCACGTTTGCGTCGCGCTCACGTATGCCGTCGACGCGCCGGTGACGCGGTTCAACTGGACCGTGACATCGGCTCCCGCCGCGCTCGCAGTCAGCGAGTTCCACGTCGCCGTCGGCATGGTGAAGCGGCTGGGCGGATCTGCGTTCAGGTAGAGCGTCAGGTCGAAGCTCGGTGCGGTGAGCTGGATCGAGTACCGGTCGCCCATGGCGCCGCCGTTCCACTGCTCCTCCGGAGGAAGGAGGCCGCGCGGAAAGACGGTCGCGGTGTAGGGGTACGCAAACGAGGTGACCGCCGGGTCCACCGCCGTCGCGCCGCCGAGAGCCGCCTGATCGGTCGGCGAGAGCATGCCGACGTTCAGCGTCGAAACGAGGCTCACCGTGACCTGCGCCGTCGCGGTGACCCCCATCGCGGCGGCCGTCACGGTCACGACGCCGAACGTGGTGCCCGTCGGGGTCAGGATGCCGCTCCCGGCGCCGACGCTCGCGATGTCCAGGCGATCGATGGTCCAGCTCGCGCTCGCCGGCTCGCTCGTGCCGTCGGCCAGTGTTGCTGTGGCCAGGAGCGCCTGGGTCGGGACCATCGCGGGGTTCGTGACGGTGAGCGTCGCAGCCGCCGGCGTGATCGCGAGGCTCGTGACCGCGACGTCGCCCATACCGAAGCTCGGAGCGTCGGTGTACGTGTCCGCCGCCGGTGCGTCGCCGAGGATCGTCGAGTCGGGGCCGACGTCGGTGTTTGCAACGCCGCTGTCCACCGCGGGACCGGCCTGCGGCTTGCTGCCGCCCCCGCAGCCGGCGATGACGGTCAGGAGAAGCGCCACGACGAACAACCGCGGGGCCCGACCGCGTCCTCGATTCCGAAGCGTGGCCTTAGGCACCGTGGACGCTGCAGTCATGATGAAATAATACAGTCTGCATGTCGCGAACCACACCGCGTGGGACGCGGGCCGTGCGGGCCATGCCTTCGACATTACTCGCGAAGTCACGCAGATGCACTCGGGGCCCCGCCTGCGGGGTGGGGCGCCGGATATCCATCCGTGAGGGACGCAGGATCCAACGTCGTGTGCCTACTCCGGCTGCTTCATCCGCCCGTCGCGAAGGACGAGAGCGCGATGAGCATGCCCGCCACGCAGACCTCGAGACGACCGAGCGCCTCCGTGGCCTGTGCGCTCGTCGCCGCGCGGAGGGTTCGCTCGAACCGGCCCAGGTGCTCGAGCGTCTGCGCGGCTCCGGCGGCGTTCGGTACCCCGAACACGGCGATGTTCGTCTTCAACGTCTGTGCAGCGCGCGCGAGCCTCACTCCATCGCCCTCCGCCACGGCGTCCCGCACCGCGCCGAGCAGCGTCGGCGTCTCCTTCACGAAGTGCGGGATCGCATCGCGGAACAGCCGATCGTCGGCGTCGAGACGCGCGAGCAGCGCGTCGCGATCCACCTGATCCGCGCTCGTGTCGGCCGTCTGGGTGGCGAGGACCGGCGCCGCTACCCGCGTCGTTTCCCGTGGGGCCGGCGCCCGCAGCGTGGCGCCCGGCGGCCTTGCAGGGGCTCCATCCGCCCCCGGCTCGATCGTGGAGAGCTCGAGGATGTCCTGGATGTTCGCGAGCAGCGACTCGGACAGGATCTGGATGGACGCCAGATGCTCGCGCATGCCCAGCGTCGCGGCGCGGCCGACGGCTCGCTCCGTCGTGCCCAGGATGCCGGTCACCTTCGCGCGCATCTCATGGCCCCGCTTCGCAAGGCGCTCGCTCCTGGAGCGGCTCGCTGCACGGGCCTCCCCGGCAGCCGCTTCGAGCTCGCTCGCGCGGCGAAGGGCTCGCTCGGCCTCGTCGCGAGCCCGCTGGAGCTCGTGGCGGAGCCGCCAGAGCTCGTCGTCCGCGCGACTCGAAGTCTTTGTGGGTGAAGATGTCATCAACGTGCTCTTTCCCGCCGGCAGGTTCCCAGGCTGACTCTCGGGACGGCAGTCACGCGGGAAACATGAGCCTCGCCACCGACGAACGCCGTCGACGCTGGACTTGTGCCCCGGCTATCGTCACGGCTCGGTGTGAAGGAGACGTGAAATACGTGCGATCGGCAGGAAACCGACTCAGGGTTCTACTCGGGCTCTCCACGTGCCTCGCGCTCGCCTCCTGCCCGCGGACGGAAGCGCCGGCGGGCGACGCAGGACCGCAAGGAGGAGCGGCGTTGCAGGATGGCCCGCCCATTCGGACGCCCGCAGACGGAAGCGCCCGCGCGGGGTACTACCGCTACCCGGCAATCCACGGGGACACGATCGTGTTCACGTCCGAAGGGGACCTCTGGGAGGTCGGAGCGGAGGGAGGCGCGGCCCGCCGACTGACCTCCGGTGCCGGAACGGAGCTCTACGCGGCGATCTCGCCGGACGGTCGGACGGTCGCCTTCAGCGCCTCGTACGAGGGACCGAAGGACGTCTACACGATCCCTATCGCGGGAGGGGTGCCCCAGCGTCGCACGTGGGGCGGGCAGAGTCTCGGGTCGAACCCGTCAGGTGACGAGGTCGCGGGCTGGACGCCGGACGGTCGTATTCTCGTTCGAACCTGGCGCTACTCGGCCCTGCCGGACAGCGAGCTCGTCGCTTTCGACGGCGACGGCGGGCACGAGATCATTCCCCTGTCGCAAGCGTCGGAGGGCGTCTTCACGCCGGACGGCAAGACGCTCTTCTTCACCAGGTTGCCGCGGCAAGGCAGCCAGACGAAGCGGTACCAGGGCGGCACGGCCGAGCGCCTGTGGCGGTACGAGCCCGGCGCGGAGGCCGTTCCCCTGACGACGGATTGGGCCGGGACGTCGCACAACCCGATGTTCTGGAGCGGCCGGGTCTACTTCCTCTCCGATCGCGACGGCGTGATGAACGTCTACTCGATGGATCGCGACGGGCACGACCTCAAGGAGGAGACGCACCACCGGGGGCTGGACGTTCAGTATGCGTCCCTCGCCGATGGCCGCATCGTCTACCAGTGCGGCGCCGACCTGTGGCTACTCGACCTCAAGTCGGGCCATGACGCCGTGGTCCCCATCACGATCGTTTCGGACTTCGACCAGCTGCGCGACCACTGGGTGAAGAAGCCCCTCGACTACTTGACGGCGGCCCACCTCTCGCCCGACGGGTCCGCAGCGGTGTTCACGGCCCGCGGCGAGGTGTTCACGATACCGCGCAAGGACGGGCGGGTCGTGAAGGTCGCGGGCGACTCCAGCATTCGTTACCGCGAAGCGAGGTACATGCCGGACGGCAAGAGCATCTTCGCGCTGTCGACGGAGACGGGCGAGACCGAGTTCTGGAAGTACCCGGCAAACGGAATTGGCAAGGCGGAGCAGTGGACGCGGGACGCGAAGGTGCTGCGCTGGGACGGCGAAGTTTCACCCGATGCTCGCTGGCTCGCGCATCGCGACAAGGACGAGCAGCTCTGGCTCTACGACATCAAGGCAGGCGCGGACAAGCTCATCGCCCAGTCGATGACGGGCGGCTTCGCGGGCTTCGTCTGGTCGCCGGACAGCCAGTGGCTCGCCTACGTCGAGTCGGCTACCAACACCTTCGACCAGATCAAGGTCTTGAACGCTCGCACCGGTGAGATCCACGTTCTCACCTCGGATCGGTACAACAGCGTGAGCCCGGCCTGGAGCACCGACGGCAAGTGGCTCTACTTTCTCTCCGATCGCATGCTCAAGACCACGGTGGGCTCGCCGTGGGGCGCGCGGCAGCCGGATCCGAGCTTCGATCGATCGATGAAGATCTTCGAGCTGGCGCTGACGCATGGTCAGCGATCGCCGTTCCTCCCGGCAGACGAGCTGCACCCGGATTCGCAGGACAAGGACAAGCCGGGCGGCGACGGCGGCAAGGAGGCGAAGAAGGCGGCCGACGAGAAGAAGCCCGGCGAGGTGAAGATCGAATTCGAGGATCTCTCCACGCGGCTGGCGGAGGTCCCGGTGCCGCCGCGCAACTACGCGGACCTGCAGGCCGCCGACAAGAGGCTCTGCTGGCTCGACCGCGACGTCGAGCTGCCTCCCAAGCAGGCGCTGGGGTGCATCGACATCGGCAACAAGGGCGAGAACCCGGTCGACGTGGCCAGGAAGGGCGACAATCCGTACCTCGTCCTGGGCGATGTGCGGGGCTACGAGGTGTCCGGCGACCGCAAGAGGATGCTGATCCGAAAGGACGACGACTTCCTCATCGTCGACTCCGACGCGACGTCCAAGTCCCTGGAGCCGAAGACCATTGCCCAGGCGAAGCTCGATCTCTCGCCATGGACCATCCTCATCAACCCGCGCGTCGAGTACCGCCAGCTGTTCCTCGACGCGTGGCGGCTCGAGCGGGACTACTTCTACGACCGCAAGATGCACGGGATTGACTGGCAGGCGGTCAGGGAGCGGTACCTCCCCCTCGTCGATCGCGTCTCGGATCGGCGGGAGCTCGACGACGTCATCGCGCAGATGGCCAGCGAGCTGTCCGCCCTTCACATCTTCGTGCGCGTCGGGGACGCGCGGCAGGCCGACGATCGGGTCGCCCTCGGTGCGCTCGGCGCCGTGCTCCGGCGCGACGCCGGGGCGGGGGGCTTCGTGGTCGACCATGTCTACCGGCACGACGTCGACCAGCCGAACCTCGCTCCGCCGTTCTCACGGCCTGACTCGCTCGTGAGGGAGGGGGAGGTCGTGCTGAGCATCGACGGCCAGTCCCTGCTCGACTCCCCCGACGAGCGGGCGCTCCTGCGCGGCAAGGCCGGGCATCAGGTGCTTGTTCGCGTGAAGTCCGCGAAGGGAGAAGAGCGCGACGTGATCGTCAGCCCGATCACGGCCGGGGAGGAGGCTGACGTCCGCTACCGGGAGTGGGAATACACGCGGCGCTTGAAGGTGGAGTCCGACTCGAAGGGCCGCATTGGCTACGTCCACCTGCAGGCCATGGGAAGCCAGGACATCGAGCAGTGGGCCCGGGAGTTTTATCCCGTCTTCGATCGCGAAGGGCTCATCATCGACGTGAGGCACAACCGCGGCGGAAACATCGATTCGTGGCTGCTCTCGAAGCTGATGCGAAAGGCCTGGTTCTACTGGCAGCCGCGGATCGGGAACCCGACCTGGAACATGCAGTACGCGTTTCGCGGACACATGGTCGTGCTCTGCGATCAATCGACGGGCTCCGACGGGGAGGCCTTCACCGAGGGGTTCCGGCGCCTCGGGCTCGGCAAGACGATCGGCGTGCGGACCTGGGGCGGGGAGATCTGGCTCAGCGCCAACAACAGGCTCGCCGACAACGGGATCGCGACGGCGGCGGAGACCGGCGTCTACGGGCCCGAAGGGCAGTGGCTCATCGAGGGGCACGGCGTCGATCCCGACATCGTGAAAGACAACCTCCCTCACGCGACGTTCGGTGGCGAGGACGCGCAGCTCGACGAGGCCGAGCGCTACCTGGAGGAGCAGATGAAGAAGGAGCCGCGCCCCGTACCGAAGCCGCCCGACTACCCGAACAAGGCCTTCCAGTACGTACAGTGAGCGGGCCACGACGTTGTGGCTGCCACCTTAGGGACGAGGAATAGGCGGTCCTGCGTCGGTCGTTACTCTGGGCGCCCACCACGAAGTCTTCAAGACGCTGCCCGGGTACGTCCCGAGCGGCAGCTGACGCGCCTCGACGCGCGGTCCCGGCTCACGGCTCGTCTTCGTCGTCGACAGAGGCTGCGACCGGTCCAGATACTCCCGACCTGGAGCGCGAGTGTCAGGGAGACCGCGCGCCACATTCCAACATCGTACTACGACTAGTTGGTCGGGACGGTGGTGCCCGTCGTCGAGGGATCGAGCAGGCTCCCGATGTTGTTGACGACGGTGTCTCGCGTCCCAAGCTGGCCCGTCTTCCCGCCGAGCCAGTTCCATTCGATGAATTTCACGATGGACGAGTGCTCCATCTCGGTATGGGCGATGGTGCCCGGCGCGACGAAGTTGCCGATCGCGAGGAGCGGCACGCGCGGGCCGTAGGGCTGCCTGTCGATGGTGCTCGCGGGGGGCGGCGCGACGTGGTCGTAGTAGCCGCCGCTCTCGTCCCAGGTCACGAGGATGAGCGTGTCGGCCGCGTACGGGGAGCTCATGATCGTGTTCACGAGCGCCGTCGTGAACCCGACGCCGGCGCTGATCGTGTCCCCCTCACCCGGGCGCCCTCTCTTCTTCGCGTGGGGCGCTCTCCGCATCCTGGGCGGACGCCGTCGCGGCGCTCGTCATGCGGGGCGAGGCTCTCCATGCTTCACGGGCGTCGCTCCTCGTTCGGCGCGACGCTCCCTCCCCAACGCGGGCGGCGCTCGTCACTCCGTGCGTCGATCGGTCGCGCCTGGCGGCGTCGGAAGGACCACGGGCAGCGTGAGCACGAGGTCGATGCGCGCGCCGCGCGGCAGACGGATCTCCACCGGCCGGTCGTCCGTCGGCGGAGCCTCTCCGAAGCCGTGGTCGGCGTAGCTGTCGGCGTCGATGCGGTAGAGGTACGAGTCGCAAAAGGGGTCTGTCTCCGCGGCGCTGCCACGGCAGAGAGTGTCGCCGTTGGCGGGAGGGGACTCGGAGCCGGGGTAGGTCCGTCGCTGGGCATGCCGGACCGCAGCCTGGATCGCCGCGAGGCCGCGCACCGTCGCGATGGTGTCGAGCGACAGGCGAATCCTTGGCTCGAAGGACGTTCCGACGGACACAACGTGGCCCACGAGCGACGCTCCGCGCGCCACGACGAGAAATCCCTCCGGGCTGCGAAGCTCCCCGTCGACCGTCGCTCGAAAGAGCTGGCCGGCACGACTCGTCTCCGTATCGATCGGCTCGTCGAGGTCGACGAGGACGTGAGTCCCTCGGGGAAGGAATGGGCGCGGCGTCGCACTTGCGGCCAAAGCCGCGGTTGCGGGTCGGCTCACCGTCGCCACCTCGGGCGCGGCGCAACCTGCGATGAGGGCGAGCGCCGCGACGCTCGCCCGACGCAGGCGTGACCGTTCAAGTCGCAGCATGGACGAGCTTTAGCACGGCAGCGTCCTCGGGTCGGGATACGCGCGAGCCAAGGCCGTCCGTGTGGCCGCCCTCAAGTAAGGGCCGAGAGTGCCGTTAATGGGCTCACCGTGTCGACCTCGCCGCGACGTATCGCCGATTCGGGAGGGTTTTCTTCGATCGCCGACCGCATGGCAACGGGTGGCGCATGCATCGCGACACCCGCCGGCGTGACGCTGGCGCGGACCCCGCGACTGTGGCTGAGCGCGCTGGTCCCCGAGACCTGGCGCGCCGACCTGCTCCGGATCGTGCTCCGCGTAGCGGTCGTGCTTGGCAGCGTCGTCTACGTTCCGAGCGCCTTCCTCGCGATGAGCCACGGGATGATCGGCGTCGTCGTGCTGGATACCGTCACGATCGTCGGGGTGCTCGTCCTCACGTACGTCGTTCGGATCCCCGAATGGCTGCGCGCGGCGTGCACGTGCCTGGTGCTCTACGTCCTGGGGGCCGGGCTCATGGTCGGCGTCGGCGCGATCAGCCAGACGTTTCTGCTCGCCTTCTCGCTGCTCACGACCCTCCTCGTGAGGTTCCGCTGGGCCCTCGCGAGCGTGGCCCTCAACTCAATCACGATGCTGGCCATCGGGTTCTTGGGGGTCGCCGCACCGGAGATGGGAGTGGCGGGGTGGAGGTGGAGCTACGCCGCGTGGTCCGTGATCGTGTCCAACTTCGTGCTCGTGAACGGCGCCCTGGTGCTCGTGCTCGGCGCCGTCATCACGGCTCTGGAGAGCGCGGTCCGTCGTTCGGCGGGGACGCTGGAGGCTCTGGAGCGGGAGCGCCGGGAGCTGGTGAAGGTCAACGAGTCGCTCGGGCAAGAGGTCCGCGAGCGAGCACGAACCGAGGAGTCTCTCCGTGAGAGCCGGGCGCTCTTGCGCATCGCGGGGCTCACCGCGCGCCTCGGCGGTTGGCGCATCGCGCTCGGCGGCTCGCAGCTCGTGTGGTCGGACGAGGTGTGTGTGATGTTCGGCCTGCCCGTCGGGACGACGCCGACGATGAACGAGGCGCTTGCGTTGTTTGCGCCTCGCTGGCGGGACACGGTCACCGAAACGATCCAGCGCTGCTCGGTCGACGGAACGCCGTTCGACCTGGAAGCCGAGATCGTCACGGCGAACGGCGCTGGGCGATGGGTCCGGACGATCGGTAACGCGCTTCGGGACGCCGACGGGGCGATCTCCCACGTTCACGGCTCCGTACAGGACATCACCCAGCAGAAGCTGACGGAGGCACGTCAGGAGAAGCTCGAGGAGCAGCTCCGGCAGGCCCAGAAGATGGATACCATCGGAGGTCTCGCCGCAGGCATAGCCCACGATTTCAACAACCTCATGTCGATCGTCCTGAGCTACACGGAGCTCGCGCTGCTCGACCTGAAACAGGACGATCCGCTCCGTGCCGACCTCGCCCAGGTGCACGCCGCCGGGAACCGGGCCGTAGCGCTGACACGGCAGCTGCTCGCCTTCGGCCGCCAGCAAGTGCTCGCGCCCAAGGTCGTCGACCTCGCGCGGATCGTCGTGGGTATGGAGAACATGCTGCGGCGGCTGATCGGCGAGGACATCGACCTGGCGACGTCAGGCGTCCCCGGCCTCGGGGACGTCCTCGTCGACCCGGGGCAGCTGGAGCAGGTCATCATGAACCTGGCGGTCAACGCCCGCGACGCGATGCCCCGCGGCGGCATGCTCACCATCGAGACCCGCCGCGTCACCCTGGATGAGCACTACGCGGCCGAGCACGAGGGCGTGAGCGCCGGCGCCCACGTGATGCTGGCGGTGAGCGATACCGGTACGGGCATGGACAAGGCGACGCAAGCGCGCATGTTCGAGCCGTTCTTCACGACCAAGGAGGTGGGCAGAGGTACGGGCCTCGGGCTCGCGACCGTCTTCGGGATCGTGCGGCAGAGTGGAGGCACGATCTGGGTGTACAGCGAGCCGGGGAAGGGAACCTCCTTCAAGGTCTACTTTCCCCTCGCGAGCTCCGGCGCGCCCACGCTCGATGTTGCGGAGCGTCCCAGCGCGCCGCGAGGCGCAGAGACGATTCTGCTCGTCGAGGACGACGAGCAGGTTCGCGTGCTCACTCGTTCGATCTTGCGCCTCTACGGCTACAACGTCCTCGAGGCGTGCAACGGCGGCGAGGCCTTCCTCGTCTGCGAGCAGCACCCGGCGACAATCCACCTGCTCTTGACCGACGTGGTGATGCCTCGCATGAGCGGCCGGCAGCTCGCCGAGCGGGTCCGCCCGATCCGTCCGGGCATGAAGGTCCTGTACATGTCCGGCCACACGGACGACGCGGTCGTCCGCCATGGGATCCTCGAGTCGACGATCGCCTTCATCCAGAAGCCGATCACGCCAGAAGAGCTCGCGCGCAGCGTGCGTCGCGTGCTCGACGCAGCCTGAAAGCCGGGGCGCGAGTCACCGATTGCTGTCGTGAACCTACGGGCCAGGCTCCACGACCCTGCTGCTGGCGAGGGTGACCGCGGTCTGGGCCAGGAGCCGGCCGTTGATCGACGCTCCCGTCTGGAGCGCGATGGACGTCTCACCCAAGATGACCCCCTCGCCGTGCGCCGTCGTACCGAGACTCACGAGGCCGCTGACCTGCCAGAAGACGTTCCGGGGCACGGCGCCGCCGGTCAAGATGATGTTCGTCGCGTTGGCCAAGGTGAGACTCTGGGCAATCTGGAAGATCCAGACGTCGGTGGCGCCGCCCACGAGCGTGAGGGTGGAGGGAATCAGTACGGCGCTGCTCCAGCTGTAGACGCCAGGACTGAGCGTCATCCCTCCGATGTTCCCGGCCCCCAGCTCCGTGACGCCCGGCGCGCGCCCCGCCGCGTCCGTGAAGGCGGAGAGCATGTCACTGACCGCCGTGGTGAGACTGGAAGGCGTTGGCGCTCCGTAGTCGGCGGCGTACACGTTGCCTGTGACCTGCGACGACTTCGAGAACACGCCGGACGGATCTGCGATCAACGAAAATCCCGTGATGTAGGTAGCCGCTGCCGGGCTGACGCCCAGGTTCCCCGTGATGGCGGAGGTTGGCACGTTGGTGATTCCCGTCTTCGAGAGGATCACGTAGGTGCCGGCCGCTCCGAGGTTCACTGCGGAGGGCGTCGGCGGACCGCCCTCTCCGGAGTCCGCCATCCCGCCGCTGTCTCCGCCGCCGACAGCGGAGTCCGACGCGCTCCCGGTGTCCCCGACGCTTCCGGAGTCTGCCCCGCCCGCCACGTCCTCCGCGCCGCCGGAGTCTGCCTGCGCCGTGTCCTGGGTGGTTCCGGCGTCCGCGGGGCCGTCACCGTCGTCGTAGCCTCTGGCGTCGCTCGAGAGGCCCCCATCCGACGCGGATGCCGTGAACGGGCCCCCACACGCCGCGGAGAGGGAGCCCAGGAGGAGCGCACCTCCCGCCTTCGGCAACGTCCACTTCATCGTCGTGGTCGAGAAAGGCGTCATGGGATCCGTTCCTGCTTCGGCTCGCCTTCGACCGAGCCACCAACGTAACCATCCTTGCGAGCTCCGGTGGACGTGGCGGAGAGGCGGGCGGAAGGTTGTCAACGTCCACGCCAATCGCCACGGTAACCGGGCACCTGAATCGGTAACGCAGTAGAGTTGGCCTGCGCAGTCGACGAGCGAAGCGGTCCCGGGATTTATCGCGCATGCAAGAGAGGGATGAGAGCAAGCCGGAGGCCGACTGGCGGCAGGCTCTGTTCAACGACTCGCCCGTGGCGATCGGGCTCTCGCGCGCCGGCGTCGTGCTGGATGCGAACCCCGCGTACGTGCGCCTCTTCGGTTACGAGAGCGCTGCGGAGATCTGTGGCGGGTCGCTGCTCGAGCAGATCGCCGTCTCGCATAGGCCGCGGATCCTGGAGCTGCTCGCGAGGCGTGCGCGCGGTGACAGCATTCCCTACCGCTACCAGACCCTCGGACGACGCAAGGACGGGACCGAGTTCCCCTTCGAGGTCACGACCACGCCTGTGAGGGTTGCGGGCAACGCTTTCCTCATCGCATGCGTCTTCGACCTCTCCGCGCGCGTCAACGCGCTCGACGCGCTCCGGGCAAGCGAGGAGCGGTTCCGCACGCTGTCCGCGGCCGCCTTCGAGGGAGTGTTCGTGCACACGGCGGGCACGATCGTTCTCGCCAACGAAGCGGGCGCCGCGATGTACGGTTTCGAGACGGCGGCGTCGATGGCGGGCGCGGCCATCGCGGGCCTCTGCGCGCCCGAGTCGCGTTCGAAGCTCGCGGAGCACCTCGGGCGCGAAGCGACGGAGCCGTACGAAGGGACGGCGCTCCGGAAGGACGGCACCACGTTCATCGCCGAGATCCGCGGCAGGACGCTGTCCCACCAAGGGCGGCCCACGCGCGTGGCCGTGATCCGCGACGTTACCGACCGCAGGCGAGCGGAGGCCGAGCAGCGCGCCCTGGGCGAGCGTGTCGAGCAGGCGCAGAAGCTCGAGAGCCTGGGCGCGCTCGCAGGCGGGGTGGCGCACGACTTCAACAACATCCTCACCGTCATCTCCAACGAGGTCGCCCTCGCCAGGCACGAGGCGGGCCTCCACTCCGGGCTGGCGGCGCACCTCGATGCCATCGCGCTGGCGTCGATGCGCGCCGCGGACCTATGCCGTCAGATGCTCGCCTACGCGGGCAAGGCGCGGCTCGAGCGGGAGACGGTCCAGCCGAGCGCGCTCGTCGAGGAGATGGCGAACATGCTGCAGGCCTCCCTCTCCCGGAAGGCTACCCTCGTGCGCGAGCTCGCCCTGGGGCTCCCCACGATTCTCGGCGACGCGACGCAGATCCGCCAGATCGTGATGAACCTGGTTCTCAACGCCTCGGAGGCCATCTCCGACCCAAGCGGGACCATCCGGGTCTCGACCGGCGTGGGAACGTACGAGGCGGCGGCGTTCGCGCGCTCCGCGGCCGGGGGCGAACCGAAGGCTGGCGCGTACGTTTGGCTCGAGGTGAAGGACGACGGAGCGGGCATGGATGCGTCCACGGTGGCCCAGATGTTCGACCCTTTCTTCACGACGAAGTTCGCAGGCCGCGGCCTGGGCATGGCCGCCGTCCTCGGCATCGTCCGCGGTCACGCCGGAGCCATCGAGGTGGAGAGCGCTCCGGGGCATGGCACACGGGTTCGCGTTTTCTTCCCGGCGAGCGACGCGGAGCCGGTCGCCGCGCCGCCCAGCCCGACGCAGCAAGCCCGGGGAGAGGGGGTCGTGCTCCTCGTGGACGACGAGAAGAACGTGCGGATCACGACCGCGCTCCTGCTCCGGGCGGCGGGTTTCGAGGTGCTCGTCGCGGCCGACGGCCTCGAGGCCCTCGAGATTTTCGGCGCCGCGTCCGGGCGGATCGGAGCCGTGCTGCTCGATCTGACCATGCCCCGGATGGGCGGCATGGCGACCCTGAAGGAGCTCCGGCGTCTTGCGCCGGGGATTCCCGTGGTTCTGACCAGCGGGTACGCGTCCGCGCGCCTCGAGGAGGAGCTGGTCTTGGGCGACCGCCCGGACGCCGTCCTCCCCAAGCCGTACCCCGCGGAGCGGCTTCTCGCGACCCTCCAGAGGGTGATGCGCGTCTAGCGCAGGCGTGAGATGGAGGGCTGGCGCCTGAGGACGGTCCGTGCCTGGAGGGTAAGAAAAAAGCCGGGTAGGGGGGCTCCCTAACCGGCTGCTTTTCTTCGTCTCTCGGGAGCGGGACACGAGATTCGAACTCGCGACATCCAGCTTGGGAAGCTGGCACTCTACCAACTGAGTTAGTCCCGCAAATCTCTCTCTCCTCCTACCTGCATAGCGCGCCCCGTGTCAAACGCGGCCGCCACCTGCTCGTCAGCTCTTCTGCGCTTTCTGCGCCACCTCGTCCGCGGCGAGGGCGGCCTCTATCGCAGGTTCGGCCGGATCCCGGTCGAGGGCGCTCGAGAGGGCCACCCGGGCGTGCTGGTTCGCGACCGCGTCTGCCGCCAGCGCGACGCGTGTTCGAACGGCCGCCTCGACCGGTCGAACCCCCAGCAGGAAAGCCGCGCCGAGGCGTCGATCGAGCGGAGCGCCTCCGTTCTCGATCACGCGGACGAGCTCCTCGGTGTCGAAGTCGGTCTGGCGGTAGGTCGAAGCTCCCTGGCTCGCGCGGTCGACGAGGTCTGCGCGCCACTGCTTGAGCGGCCGGTTGGCGCGCGCGAGCGCCTCGTAGCGATCGGTCGCCTCGTCGCGGGCGCGCTGCTCGCGCTCGGCCTCGATGCGCCAGACGATCGCGTCACGGAGGCCGACGCCGCTGCCGTTCGGAGACGCCGTGGGCAGGAGGACGTCCTTGCCGTCGCGCAACGAGAGGACCACGCCGCTTCGGCTCCGGTTTACCTGGGTCACGCTGGCCAGGGGGACGAAGCGGCGCTCGCCCAGATGCGACGTGGCGATGCCGTCGCTCCCGATGTCGCAGCGGGCAGGGGTGACGTATTGCGCAAACCTGTACCCGAGCCCGAGCGGAATGCACATCAGGATGAGGCCGAGGAGGCTCCATCCGGAGAGGGACAGCACGGCCACAGAGAACATCGATGCGAGTGACAGGCAGCCCATGGTCACGAGCCACGGCGCCAAGAGGTGCATGATGGGGCCGTTGCCCGCGGCCGCCGCCTGCGTGCCGAGCCTCACGCGCAGCACGCGCCGTCGCGGGCCCAGGCCGACCGCCTCGATCACGGCCGCGGCGCGCGCGAAGGTGTCTTGCTCGACGAACAGCATCGCGCCGGACGAAAACCGGATCGTCGCCGCAAACCCGCTGGGCGACGGCTCGATCCAGCCGTTCTCGACCGCGTCGCGGCGAAGCAGCCGCAGGCCACCCGGCCCATCCAGGCAGAGACGGTCGGCGTCGACCTCGAGGGCTTGCTTCGCGGCGCCCGGCAGGCCGCGCGGCGCCTGCCGGACCGAGAGCTCGAGCCTCTGCAGCGCCCACACGATCGCCGCCCAGACGAACGGGCAGCCGATGTACAGCGGGGAGAGGATGACGCCCGTAGCGATGGTGACGACGCGGAGGGCGCGCGCGTGCCGGACGAGCACGATCGTGCCCTCGAAGCGCGCCGGGGGAGGTGCCTCCACGCTCATGCTCGACCGAGGCTACATGACGGGCGCAGAAGCGCCTGTCGCCGCTGCCGCCCCAGCGCCGTTCCGGGCCCCAAATAAAGAGCGGCCCGGGTGAACAGTAGTCACCCGGGCCGCCGTACTGGCCCCAATCCAGGCCGTGTTTGAGCGCTGGTTTCGCGCCATCAAGGAGGGCAGGCGTCCGAACAGGCAACGCCTGCGTCTCCTCCCGTGAGTGTGGGTAGGCGGGCGCGGAGCTCCGGCTCAATCAATCATGCGCGCGACGGTACCGCTCCGCTTTCCGCGAGACGATTGCCATACCAGACGGCAACCTTCACGCGACGAGGCGGCCGCGCGCAATGCACTACGGCGTCGGCCCTGTAGGATTAGAGCCATAGGTACTTTGCATGATGGTTTTGCCTCCTCCGGACATGCCGGCACTCGGGGGTCGCTGGCGCGCGGACGTGCGACAGTGCACGCCCTCGGAGGCCAACGCCACAGCGAGTGTTTCCAATGTGGGGCCGCGATGGGCCGAAGCTCTCGCGTGCGCCCTGTTGCGCCGTGCCTCGGGCGTGCTCGCCCGTCGGACAATTCCGGGATCGATGTAGCTGTCCTTCACGGCTTCTCCACCCACTATAACACGCGAACGTCGGCCGTCCCGTCCAGGGGGCCGCCAGGGCACGCCGTGCTGTCCAAGCGGCGCGACAAAGGGCACCCTCGAAGGGTGCGGTGGACGGCCTACGACACGCGATCCGCCGTCCGGGCTGCCATCGCGGCTGCGCTCGGCTTCGCGCTGGCGTGGCTCGTGACGGCATCGACCGACGAGGGCGGGATCACCCTGATGACGCGCGCCGGGCGCGCCCTGCCGCTCGCGCCCGCCTGCGCGGGGCTCGGCACATGGCTCGCCCTCGCGCGCGGGCGGGCGAGGGGAGAGGCGCTCGCGCTGGAGGCGCTCGGTCGAAGTCCGTGGCAGCGATCCGCGGCGGCCGTCTTCGGAGCGAGCGCCATCGCGCTGGCGGCAGCGCTCGCGCTCCTGAGCCAGCCGCAGGTCGACGTCCAGGGCTTCTTCCCCGTCGCCCCTCGGGCCGTGTCGTACCGCTTCGAAGGAGGCGCCTTCGTGGACGACGCCGCCGGCGTGCGGATCGAGCCGAACGGCGACCTGACGCCCGCGGCGTGCCCGACGTGCCCGGTCACGGCGTCCCTCCAGCCACGACCGCCCGCGCGCGTGGGCCGCGTTCCTGCGTACGGGCGCTTGGCAGCAGCGCTCGCCATGGCGCTCGCGGGCCTCGCGATCCCGATGATGGCGGCACGGCCAGCGCGTGACCGGAGAGGATCCCCGCGGCCAGGCTGGCGGGCGGCGGGGGCGCTGGCCGCGACGGTGGCGGCGTCGATCGTCCTGTTCCACGCTTCCGCTGCGGGGCGCGTTGCGGCGCTGTCGGCGGACCTCCCGGCTTTCGTCCTGCTCGTCGCGACCGCCTTTCGGTATCGTGGAGATGCATGGACGACGACGACGCGCGGATAACGGGCAGCTGGGGTGCAGAGGGTGGAGGATGGAGCATCCTCGTCCACGGTGGTGCGGGCGACGTCAGGCCGCAGGTGCTCGCCGATCACGTCGAGGGTGCGCGCAGGGCAGCGGCCGAGGCCGCCAGCATGCTCGCGAGCGGGGCGAGCGCGCTCAATGCGGCCCAGCGCGCGGTCGAGATCCTGGAGGACGATCCACACTTCAACGCCGGCACCGGGGCGTGCCTCAACGAGGATGGCCAGATCGAGCTCGACGCTTCGATCATGGAGGGCACGATGCTGCGCGCGGGAGGCGTATGCGCGCTGCCACCGTTCCAGCACCCGATCGCGATCGCCCGCGCCGTGCTCAACGAGGGTGTCCATATCCTCTATGCAGCGGAGGGCGCCGAACGGTTCGCCCTCGCCCGTGGCTTTCAACGGTCGACCGACGAGGCGATGACGACGGCAGCGGCGCTGCACCGTCTCGAGGCCGTCCGGCAAGGGACGGCGCACGACGGGTGGGCCGGAGGCACCGTCGGAGCGGTCGCTCGCGATCTCAACGGCACGCTCGTCGCGGCGACGAGCACCGGAGGCCGGGTGAACAAGGGCGCGGGCCGCGTCGGCGATTCGCCCATACTGGGTGCCGGCACGTACGCGGACGATGACGCGGGCGCCTGCTCCAACACGGGCGACGGCGAAGCCGTCATGCGCGTGTGCCTCGCGAAGACGGCCATCGAATGGCTACGTCAGGGGATGCACCCCGAGGATGCGGCGCGCGCTGCCGTCGGCCTCCTGGGCACCCGCGCCGATGGCTCGGGCGGGATCATCCTCATCGACCGCTTCGGCCGCCTCGGCTGGGCGCGTTCGACATCGACCATGACCTGGGCCGCCGCCAGCGAAGGCTGGGACGAAGTCATCGGCGGAAGCTAGACGTGCGCTCTCAAACCGTGCGCTCTCAAACCGGCGTAGAAGTGCGGCGGTTTTCGTCGAGGGCAAGCGATGGCAAGGAAGGCGAGGAGCCGTACTCCTGTACGGTGACGAGCCTGACGCCGCCAGCGCGCCGCCATCGGCGAAAAACGCCGCGCTTCTACCCTAGCGGTCGGCTTCGGGGGTGATGCCGGCCTTGCGATCGAGCGCATCCTGCAAGCCGCAGCGCAGCTTGGTGGCGTGCTTGATCCGCTTCGGCTTGCGCGGCTTCGCGAGCCACTCGTGACGCTTCTTCATGCTCCAGATTGCTCGGTTTGCCATGGGGACGCGCAATTTGCCTGAGATTCTGCCCACGTCAAGCGTTTCCTCCGCTGGCGCTCGCTTCCATGCCAGTCACGCGGGTGGGATTCCCCCCACGGCGCCGCCCGCTCCCACGTCGAAGGCGGCGCCCAGACCCTCGAGGCGGGCCCACACCTCGCCCACGATCGCGCCTGCGCCCTCGGCCGACGAGCCGGCGTAGCGCGCCAGGAGCAGCTGCGACCGGAGGACCTCGAGCAGCTCTGCCAGGTCGACCAGCGCCCGCTCGTCTGCCGCGCGGAGCTGCTGCAGGCGGAGCATGCTCTCGTGCTGGAGGCGCGCCGTCGCGACCGCGCGGTCGGAGCCTCCCCGCGATTCGAGCTCGCGCAGCTTGCCCGCGGAGGCCTCGGCGTCGAAGCCCGCCTCGGCCGCCAGCGCACCCAGCTCGTCCAGTCGCGCCGCCACGCGGAGAACCTCGGCCGAGATGCGGGTCGCGATCTTCGGCGAGAACACGTCGCTCATCGGCGTCCCGGCGACGGCCTCCACGGCGTCGGCGAGCGCCTTGTCGATGCGCGCGGTGGTCGTCGCGGCGCCGGACCTCGAACGCGCCGCCCGCGGGGCGCCGAGGGCGAACGGTGCCCACAGGGGCCAGAGCGGAATCGTCGCCGCGGCCGATGCCATCGCTCGCAGGTTCCGCGCCGGCGACCGCCGGAGCACGGCGATGGCGCACGCGATGCCGATGATCCCGTAGAGGAGGAGCAGATCGCGGAGGCTCACGGCGACCGTGCCTCGTCGACCGAAGAAGGCGCGGTCGTCTGGCTGCCCGGCGCCGGGCCCGTCGGGGCGACCAGCTGGCGCGCGCTCACGTAGAGCTGGTAGGCGACGCCGCCCTCGCGCTCGTTCGTGAAGAACGGTGTGGTGCCGTGCCGGGGATCGCCGATGTACGGACGCAGCACCCACGCAGCCTGGCCGCCAACGAGGAGGAATACCCCGACGAAGACGGTGACGGTCGCGAGCTGATCCCGGCCCTTGCCGAGGCTCCGCAGGAGGAGCCCGAGCGCAGCCAGGCCGCCGAGGGCGTAGGCGAGGGCCGCGAGCAGCTTCACGAGGTGGTAGGGGGCGCCCAGGTTGATGGCGAGCCAGAGCACGGGCGTGGCCGCCAGCAGGATGAGCGAGAAGCGCGCGCCGGCGATGAGCATGATCGAGATGGCCGGACGGAGCGCCCACGGCCGGCCGAACACCGCCGTGATGGCGTGGAACGCGGGCACGCACACGACGAGCGTCCCCAGGCCTACGAGGGTGAGCTTGATGGCTGCGAAGGCGATCTGCCGCCCTCCCTGCCACGAGCCAACGGCGCCGCCGAAGAACAGCGTCCCCACGACGATGGCGGCGATGGCGTTGGCGGCGATGGGGGCGACTCCCTTGTCGGCCCTGCAGTCCTTCGCGACCTCGGCCGGCGAGCGGAGAAGACGGTTGAAGAGCGTGATCATAGGGCCTCCGTGAGGGAAGGGAGCGCGAGCCACCAGACGCGGGCCGCGAGGACGGCGGCGAAGAGAAGGAACGCGGGCATGGCGAGCGTCATCACGTTGCGGGTCGCGCGCGGCGCCGCCTGGATGAGCGGCGCGAGCTCGGACGCGAACGAGCGGCTCGCGATGGCCCCCGCGAGGAAGAGTCCGCCGAAGCCGACGGCGGTGACCGTGATCGCGTCCTCCACCGTGACGACGAAGAGCGCTGCCGCGGGCGCGAGCCCCGCGAGGACGAGGCCTGCCTTCGCCGCCGCGCGGGCCGTGGCCCGGCCGAGCGACATGGCGTCGACCGGAGCGTTGGCGAGAGCCAGGATGATGGCGAACGCGGGGACCGCGACCACGCTCACGGCAACGATGCCTGCCGGTGCGCCGAGGCCGAGGGAGACGCCGAAGAGGGCCGCCATGCTCACCGCGATGGCGAGCCGCCGCCCCTCGTCGGGCCAGCTCGCCGCGGCTCCCTTCTCCTGGCCCAGGAATCGCCGTGCCCACGTGTCTGGGTCGGCGTCGGCCTCGTCGGGCCCCGCGACCTCGGTCGGAGGTCGGTCCTCCGTCGGGGGGCTAGGCGCGGGACGTCTTGACGGGGGATCGTCGGGTGGATCGGCGCTCGCGGGGAAGGCCGGGGCGAGCGAGACGGCGTTGTTTGCGTTCAAGTTTTCCTCCTCCACACGACGTAGCGCCGCTCCTGGGCGGTTCGTGGGAGGGACGTGGGAGAAAGCGGGTGGAAACAAAGGAGCCTCCCCGGGCGTTCTCTCCGCGGTGGCTCTCCAACCGAAGGTCTTGGTCGTCGAGGACGATGGCGGGATCGCCGACGCGGTCGTCTACGCCATGGAGCGGGACGGCATGGCGGCCGTCCGCGCCGGCACGCTCGAGGCGGCACGGGAGGCCGCCGATGGCGTCGACCTCGTCATCCTCGATCTCGGCCTTCCCGACGGGAGCGGCTTCACGCTGCTCGGGGAGTGGAGGCTCCGCGCGCATGGCCCTGCCGTCATCGTGCTGACGAGCCGGG
>Ga0302279_10000367_pt1 | contig 65796 bp, 52 predicted proteins | sample III_Bog_N3_3_FD_194541 | JGI IMG/M metagenome (GOLD analysis project Ga0302279, IMG submission 194541) | Peat permafrost microbial communities from Stordalen Mire near Abisko, Sweden - III_Bog_N3_3 | ecosystem: Environmental > Terrestrial > Soil > Wetlands > Peat | place: Sweden: Abisko... | reverse complement strand
GATGTTGCCCACGTCGGTCGCGGCGTTCGTCTTCTCCGCGCTGAAGATCCAGACCAGGCCGCCGGCGGCGCCCACGGCGAATGACACCGCGCCAAACAGAATCGACACCACCGTTCCGTCGGTTGGTGCCAGTCCGGCATAGCCGAACGCGATCATCATGGTGGCTTCGCGCACGCCCCAGCCGGCGATCGAAATCGGCATCATGGTGATCAGCATGATCGGAGGGATCAGCATGAAAACCTGCTCGAAATCGGCCGGTGCCGCGATCGAGCGGACCGCGCACCAGGCGATCACGACAGCCAGCACATGAATCGAGAGTGACAGCACGGCGATCTTGGGTCCGCTGCGGCGATCGAACATCACCTGGTTGGCGATCACGGAGCAGGCGTGGATATGCTTGGTCGGCCACCAGTTCTTCAGCCATGTCCACGGCAGATGACCGAGCAGCAGAAAGCCCAACCCGCCCGCCAGCGCGGCGAAGTCGACCACCACGAGGGCAACCCGGCCGTTGCTGTCGGCGATCATGCCGTAGCTCCACGGCAGGCTGCCGACAATGATGAGAGCCAGTGCGATCAGCCCGATGGCGCGATCGGTCAATATCGAATAGGTCGCCGCGCGCCAGCCCGCCCCGGTGCGGTTGACGAGCCAGAGTCGCACGGCGTCGCCGCCAATCGACGACGGCAGCGTCTGATTGAAGAACGCGCCGATCATGTTGTAGCGGAAGGCTTGCAGATCGGTCAGCGGCGCCTGGCACCGGCCGGAGATCTCACGCCAGCGCAGCGCGCCGACAAAAATCTGGAGCACGGTGATCAGCACCGCAAGCGCAATCCAGCCGAGGCTGATCTGGCTCAGGCGGGACTCGATTGCCGTGAAATTGATGCCGCGGAGTGCGAGATAAAGCAGCGCCACCGACACCAGTATCCGGGCTGACAGAATTAGAAACCGACGCATTCCAGGCCGTAGTCGCTGATGTTTCAAAGTGGGCCAAAAGGAGCGGTTTGAGCCCAAACTCCCCGCCTTGGTATGGCTTTAGGGCCGCCAACGCAACCACCCCGGCTTCGCCCTCGCGTTCACCCCTTGCGAGGTGCGTCGTACCGCGGCTAAACAGGCGGCGGAGTGGCGTCAATGCGCCCCGATATGTCTGGATTGTCATTTGCTGTCACACCGCCGAAACATTGCGATTATCGGGTTGGGCTATGTCGGGTTACCGGTGGCGGCCGCTTTCGCGCGCACCGGCGTCCCGGTGATCGGCTTCGATATCGATCAGACCCGTATTCAGGAATTGAAGGCGGGCCGCGACCGCACCCGCGAGGTCGAAACTTCCGACCTCAGGCTTGCATCGTTGAGCTTTACCGGCGAGGCGGCGGCAATCCGGGCTTCGGATTTCTTCATCGTCACGGTTCCCACCCCGATCGATGCAGCGCGAAGGCCCGATCTCGGCGCCATGTTCGAAGCTTCGCGGCTGGTGGGCGGGGCGCTGAAGAAAGGCGATATCGTCGTCTACGAATCGACCGTCTATCCCGGGGCGATCGAGGAGGAGTGCATCCCGATCCTGGCGTCGGCGTCGGGTCTGCGGCCCGGCGTGGATTTTACGGTTGGCTATTCGCCCGAACGCATCAATCCCGGCGACAGCGAGCACCGTTTCGAGACCATCACCAAGGTTGTCTCGGCGCAGGATGCACGGACGCTTGAAATCATCGCCGATGTCTACGGATCGGTTGTCACGGCCGGTATTCACCGGGCGCCTTCCATCAAGGTGGCCGAAGCAGCCAAGGTGATCGAAAACACCCAGCGCGATCTCAACATTGCGTTCATGAATGAACTGTCGCTGATCTTGCGGGAACTCGGCATCGATACCGGCGACGTGCTGGCGGCGGCCCGCACCAAATGGAATTTCCTGCCGTTTTACCCGGGTCTGGTCGGCGGTCACTGCATCGGGGTGGATCCTTATTATCTGACCTACCGCGCCGAACAGGCCGGCTATCATCCGGAAGTCATTCTGGCAGGCCGTCGTATCAATGACGGGATGGGCCGCCGGATCGCGCGCGAATGTATCCGGGGGTTGCTGCGTCGCAAGGGGCAGGGCGGAATGGTCACGGTTCTCGGAATGACCTTCAAGGAGAACATTCCCGACACCCGCAATTCCCGGGTGATCGATATCGTGCGTGAGCTCGAGAGCTTTGGCATCGCGGTCCAGATCGCCGATCCCCTGGCCAGTCCCCAGGCGGTTGTGCAGGAATACGGGATGTCGCTGACCGATCTCGATGCGCTGCAGCCGGCTGACGCGGTCGTTCTGGCGGTGGCACACGATCGCTATATCGATGCAGGCTGGCCGCTTATTCAGCGGCTGCTGCACCACGGCAGCGGCCTCGTTCTCGACGTCAAGTTGAAGCTCGATCGAAGCTCGCAGCCCGCCGGCATTGAGTTGTGGCGGCTCTAGACCCCCGGGGAGTGCGGATGTCGGATCAGGCGGTATTGGTGACCGGAGCCGCGGGCTTCATCGGCTTCCACGTGGCCCAGCGCCTGCTGGCGGCCGGCCGGAAGGTCGTTGGCCTTGACATCGTCAACAACTACTATGATCCGAAACTGAAACAGGCCCGGCTCGATATTCTGGAAAAGAACTCACGCTTCGCCTTTGTGCGGCTCGACCTGACCGACCGCGCGGCGATTGAGCTGTTGTTTGCGCAGTACCGCTTTCCGGTCGTCATTCATCTCGCCGCCCAGGCCGGGGTTCGCTACTCGCTTGAGAACCCCCACGCCTATATTGACGCCAATATCGAGGGTTTCATCAACGTGCTGGAAGGGTGCCGGCACAATGCTTGCAGGCACCTTTTGTTTGCGTCGTCGTCCTCGGTCTATGGCGCCAACACCAAGTTGCCGTTTTCGGTACAGGACAATGTCGATCATCCCGTCAGTCTGTATGCGGCGTCGAAGAAGGCCAATGAGCTGATGGCGCACGCCTACAGCCATCTCTACCATATTCCCGCCACCGGCCTGCGGTTTTTCACGGTCTATGGCCCGTGGGGCCGTCCTGACATGGCGATGTTCATTTTCGCCAAGGCCATCCTTGAGGGAAAGCCGATAAAGCTGTTCAATCAAGGTAATATGCGCCGCGATTTCACCTACATCGACGACGTCAGCGAAGCGCTTGTGCGGCTGATGGACCATCCGCCGCAGGGCAATCCGCAATGGTCCGGCGACAGGCCCGACCCTGCGACCAGCGCCGCGCCATGGAAGATCTACAACATCGGCAACAACAGTCCCGAGCAGCTGATGCATGTCGTCTCGCTGCTCGAGCGGGAGTTCGGACGTACCGCCATCAAGGAGATGCTGCCGATGCAGCCAGGCGACGTGCCGGCAACCTATGCCGACGTCGAGGATCTGGCGCGCGATATCGGATTTCGGCCCGCGACGACAATCGAGGACGGGATCGCACGGTTTGCGAAATGGTATCGAGACTACCACGGGCTTTAGGGGCAGGGCGCGATGAGCAGAAGTATTATCCCGTTGATCATGTGCGGCGGCGCCGGAACGCGACTGTGGCCGGCCTCGCGCGAAGTTCATCCGAAACAATTTCTGGCTTTGTTCGGGGCGCGTTCAACCTTCCAGGATACGATTCTGCGGGTGTCGGATGCGGCGCTGTTCGCGCGTCCGATCGTCATCACCAATACGGCGTACCGCTTCATGGTGCTCGAGCAACTCGCCCAGATCGGGCGCGAGGCCGATGTCCTTTTGGAGCCGATGCGGCGGGATTCCGGTCCGGCCATTGCCGCCGGCGCGGTATTCGCCCAGCTGCGCGACAGCGAGGCGATCGTTCTGGCGCTGGCCGCCGACCACGTGGTCCGCGATACCGCGGCCTTTGTCGCCGCCTGCCGGCAGGGGCTGGTCGCGGCGGAAGCCGGACGCATCGTGACTTTTGGCGTAACTCCGGAGCGTGCGGCCACCGAGTACGGCTATATCTGCCCTGGTGAGGTCATTTCGGGGGCGGTCCGTTCGGTGGCGAAGTTCGTGGAAAAGCCGGATCCGGCGACGGCCGCCGGCTACATCGAGGCAGGCTATTTCTGGAACAGCGGCAACTTCATGTTCCGGGCGAGCGTCCTGCTCGATGAATATCGCAAGCTTGACGCCGCCAGTGTGCAAGCTGTCGGCGATGCCGTGGGCAGGGCAGGACGCGATCTGGGTTTTGTCAAACTTGATCCCGAATCGTTTGCGAAAGCCAAGGCGATTTCGATCGACTATGCGGTGATGGAAAAGACCTCGCGCGCGGCGGTGGTGCCGGTTGATTGCGGCTGGTCCGATGTCGGCTCCTGGCATGCGGTATGGGAACTTTCGGAAAAGGATGCGCAGGGCAACGCCGCCGCCGGTGCCGCCGTTTTCGAGGATTCCCGCAACTGCAACGTTTCGACCGACAAGGCGCTGGTGGCGCTGGAAGGGGTCGACGATCTGGTCGTGGTGGCAACCCAGGACGCCGTGCTGGTGTCCCGCCAGAAGGATGCCAACGGCCTGAAGCGGCTGGTCGCCAGGCTCAAGACCGTGGCACCTCAAGTGACCGAGGACCATCTCAAGGTGCATCGCCCGTGGGGATCCTACCAGTCGGTCGACAATGGCGATCGCCATCAGGTCAAGCGTATCGTGGTCAAGCCCGGAGGCCGTCTCTCGCTGCAAAAGCATCATCATCGATCCGAGCACTGGATCGTGGTGCGCGGGGCGGCGCAGGTGACGGTCAATGAACTGGTCAAGATCGTGCATGAGAACGAATCGATCTACATCCCGATCGGCGCCGTCCACCGGCTGGAGAATCCCGGCAAGATTCTGCTGGAGCTGATCGAGGTCCAGACCGGCAGCTATCTCGGCGAGGACGACATCATCCGGATCGAGGACGACTACCAGCGCTCCTGACCGCCCGGGGATGACTGTTCGGCTTCGAACCGGGCTGCTGGCGCCGGGTTCGGCGGTGGGCGGGGCCCCGAAATGGTGTAATTTTCTGACTCAAAACGTGTCCGCGAGGGTTTTGTGGGCATTCGCCACATGTGTGGCGACGTGCTAGGAGAGCACGGTGATACTCCCGCCGTAAGGTTACCGAGGCTGATGACATGATTTCCAAGGGGGCCGCATCGGGCGCGAAAGCCGAGGCGAAACGTTCGTTGCGCGTCGGCGTCATTGGCGCCGGGGTGATGGGCAGCAATCATGCCCGCGTGCTGGCCGGACTGCCGGACACGACGCTGGTCGGGGTCGTCGATCCCCTGCCGGCGCATCGGGCGCGTGCCACCGAACTGACGGGCTGCCGCACCTTCGCAACCCTGGAGGAACTGGTGGCCGAAGGCGTCGACGCCGTGACCATCGCCGCGCCGACCCATCTCCACCACGAGGTCGCGCTTGCCTGCATCGCGCGCGACATTCACATCCTGGTCGAAAAGCCGATCGCTTCCTCGGTGGAGGAGGGCCGGGAGATTGTCGACGCCGCGCGCCGCGCCGGGGTGACGTTGATGGTGGGCCATGTCGAGCGCTTCAATCCGGCGGTTGCCGCCATCAAACAGGCGATCACCGGTGAAGACATCCTTTCGATTGCGATTACCCGGGTCGGTCCGTTTCCGCCGCGGATGTCCAATGTCGGGGTGGTCATCGACCTTGCCGTGCACGATATCGATCTGATCCGCTGGTTCACCGAGTCGGATATTGTCGAGGTGCAGCCGCAGCTCTCCAGCGCCGTCGCCGAGCGCGAGGATATCGCGCTGCTGCAGTTCCGCACCGCTTCCGGCGTGCTTGCGCACATCAACACCAACTGGCTGACGCCGTTCAAGGCGCGCAACGTCACCGTCGCCACCCGCGGCAAGTACGTGATGGGCGATCTTCTCACCCGTCAGGTCACCGAGTGCTTCGGCTTCAAGCCGGACGGCAGCTATTCGATGCGCCATCTGCCGGTCGGCCATGACGAGCCATTGCGCGCCGAATTGATTTCCTTCCTTGCCGCGGTCCGCGCCGGCGGCGTTTCGGCCGTCACCGGCGAGGAGGGCGTGGCCAGCCTGGAAATCGCGATCCGCTGCCTGGAAGCGCCGGCCAAACCCGCCGCCACCGCCGCCGCCCGCAAAGGCCCGCGCCGCGTGGCCGGCTGACGCTCCGTACTCATCCCGACAAGGCGCCATGAACCAGCATATGCTTGCAGAACCCGTGCCCTTCATCGATATCGGCGCGCAACGCCGCCGGCTCGGCACCGCCGTCGATCAGGCGGTTTCCCGCGTGCTCGGCCATTGCCAGTTCATCAATGGCCCCGAAGTCACGCAGCTCGAGGCTGATCTTGCCGCCTTCAGCGGGGCGAAGCATGTCGTGAGCTGTGCGAGCGGCACCGACGCGCTGCTGATGGTGCTGATGGCCAAGGGCGTCGGCCGCGGCGACGCGGTGCTCTGCCCGTCGTTCACGTTTTGCGCGACCGGCGAGGCGGTGGCGCTGACCGGTGCGACACCGGTATTCGTCGACGTCGACGAAGCGACGTTCAACATCGATGTCGCCTCGCTGAAGCGCGGCATTGCAACAGCGAGGAAGCTTGGCCTTAAGCCGCGGGCGGTGATTCCGGTCGATCTGTTCGGACAGAGCGCCGACCATGACGCTGTCGGAGCAGTCGCGGAAGAAGCGGGCCTGTTCGTGCTCGACGACGCTGCGCAGGCGTTCGGCGCAAGCTACAAGGGCCGCCGCCTCGGCACCTTAGGCCTGGTCACCGCGACCAGCTTTTTCCCCGCCAAGCCGCTCGGCTGTTTTGGCGACGGTGGCGCCATCTTCACCGACGATGCCGAACTGGCGGCAACCCTTCGCAGCGTTCGCGTTCACGGCCAGGGTTCGGACAAATATGACAATGTTCGCCTCGGGCTCACCGGGCGGCTCGACACCCTGCAGGCAGCCGTGCTGATCGAAAAACTGAAAATCTTCGAGGACGAGATCGCCGCGCGCAACAGGGTCGCGGAGCGTTATGCGCGCGGTCTCGGCAACGCGGTGACCGTTCCGCACGTCGCCGATGGCTGTGTCTCGGTCTGGGCGCAATATACCATACGGCTTCCCGATGGCACCGATCGCGACGGCTTCGCCGCGACGCTTAAAGCACAGGGCGTTCCGACCGCGATCTATTATCCGAAATCGATGCACCAGCAGACCGCCTATCGGGATTTCCCGGTCGCTGACGGCGGCCTGCCGGCATGCGAGAAGCTGTCCGGCGACGTCATCAGCCTGCCGATGCATGCCTATCTCGACGAGCCGACCCAGGAGCGGGTCATCATGGCCGTGCGCGATGCGCTCGGAGCATGATCGACAAAAGCGTGGCCAAGCGGCAATCATCATGATTTGGCCGTTTTGAAGCGCCGCCGCATGCTGTAGAAGCGGCTGATGCTTGGTCGTATTTTCACCGTCGGCGGCTATACGCTGCTTTCGCGGCTGACCGGTCTGGCGCGCGACATCATGGTCGCCGCGATCCTCGGCGGCGGACCGGTCGCCGACGCCTTCTTCGTGGCGTGGCGGCTGCCGAACAATTTTCGGGCGATTTTCGCCGAGGGCGCCTTCAACACCGCCTTTATCCCGGCTTACGCCCATGTCCACAGCAAGGGTGGCGAAACCTCGGCGCGGCTGTTCGCCAACCGCATATTCACGCTTTTGTTCATTTCGCAGGCCGTGCTGCTGGTGGTGGCCCTGCTGTTCATGCCGCAGGCGATCAGCCTGCTTGCCCCGGGCTTTACCGACGAGCCCGAGCAGCGCCGGCTCGCGATCGAGCTGACGCGCATCACCTTCCCCTATCTGTTGCTGATCACGCTGGTGACGCTCTATGGCGGCATGCTCAACGTGATGCACCGCTTCGCCAGCGCTGCGGCGGCCTCGATCTTTCTCAATATTTCGATGATGGCGACCTTGGCGCTGGCCGCGTTCTTCCCGACCGCCGGTCACGCCGCCGCCTGGGGCGTGCTGATTTCCGGCTTCCTGCAATATTTCCTGCTCGCCGGCGACCTCGGCCGTCATGGCGGTCTGCCGCGCTTTGCAGCTTTGCGGCTCGATGACGACGTCCGCGCGTTCTTCCGCGCCATCGGTCCGGCGACGCTGGGCTCGATGGGCACCCAGGTGGCCATGTTCGCCGACACCATCATCGCCACCTTTCTGCCCGCCGGCGCGCTGTCGGCGCTGTATTACGCCGAGCGGCTCTATCAGCTGCCGATCGGCGTCATCGGCATCGCGATCGGCACCGTTCTGCTGCCGGAAATGTCCCGGCGTATCACAGCCGGGGACGACGCCGGCGCGGCGGCGTCGCAGCGCCGCGCGTTCGAGTTTACGCTGTTGTCGACCGTGCCGTTCGTCGCCGCTTTTCTCACCGTGCCTGACTTCATCACCCGCGCCGTGTTCACGCGCGGCGCCTACACGGCGGCCGATGCCGCAGCCGCCGGCGCGACGCTCGCCGCCTATGCGGTCGGCCTGATTCCGATCGTGACGATCCGCAGCGCGGTGTCGGCATTCTACGCCCGCAAGGACACCGCGACGCCGGTCAAGGCGTCGCTGACCGGACTTGCCGTCAACGTCCTGCTGAAGCTGTTGCTGATGGGAACCCTGGCCCAGGTCGGACTCGCGCTGGCGACGGCGGTCGGCGCCTGGATCAATCTGTTGCTGGTGCTCGGCTTTGCGGTGCGGGCGGGATATCTGGTGCTCGATCGCGGGTTTGTATTGTCGCTGGGCAAGTTTCTCGCCACCGGCGTCGTGCTCGCAGCCGCGCTATGGTCTGCGGCGCGTTTTGCCGCGATGCATTTTGCACAATGGGGCACGCTGCGTGACGAAGCGGCACTTTTGCTGCTGATCGTGGTCGGCGCCGTGGTCTATGCCGGATCGATCCTCTTGCTGTTCGGCAGGAACTGGCTGCGGTCGCTGGTTCGCAGCTAAAGCCGTTTGCGCTGTACCGCATTCCGCTGCAATATGCCCGGTAAACCCACCTGGCAGCGGAGATAGGATGGCTCCCCTCAAATTTGGCGTCGGTCAAAGCGTGCTCCGCAAGGAAGACGACGCGCTGATTCGCGGCAGGGGCCGCTACACCGATGACCACGCGCCCGTGGCGGCGATGCACGCGCTGGTGCTGCGCTCGCCCCATGCGCATGCGAATTTCACCATTAATGCCGCGCGTGCCCGCGGTCTGCCGGGGGTCGGCACCATCCTGACGGCCGACGACGTCAGGGATCTCGGCGGCCTTCCCTGCCTGTTCAACCTGGAAACCGACCCGTTTACCGCGCCGCCTTATGCGATCCTCGCCCGTGGCGTGGTGCGTCATGTCGGCGATGCCGTGGCCTTCGTGGTGGCAGAGACCATCGATCAGGCCCGCGATGCGATGGAGGCTATCGAGGTGGAGTGGACACCGCTGCCTGCGGTGATCGGCGTCGCCAATGCCGTGAAGAAGGGAGCGCCGCAGGTCTGGCCCGAGCATGCCGGCAATGTGCTGTTCGACGTCCCGCTCGGCGACAGGAAGGCCACCGAGGCGGCGTTCGCAAAAGCCCATGCGGTGGCCGAGATATCGATCGTCAATCCGCGCGTCGTCACCAACTTCATGGAAACCCGCGCGGTTGTCTGCGAATACGACGCCAGGCGCGATCATCTGACGCTGACCATCGGCAGCCAGGGCAGCCATCGGCTGCGCGATATCCTTTGCCAGAATATCCTCAAGATCCCGGTCGAAAAGATGCGGGTGATCTGCCCGGATGTCGGCGGCGGGTTCGGCACCAAGCTGTTTCCCTACCGCGAATACGCGCTGGCCGCGGTGGCCGCACGCAGGCTGCGCAAGACGGTGAAGTGGACCGCCGACCGCGCCGATCACTTCATCGGCGATGCCCAGGGCCGCGACAACGTCACCACGGCGCGGATGGCGCTCGCCGAGGACGGCAAGTTCCTGGCCATGGATGTCGATCTGATGGGCGACATGGGCGCCTACCTGTCGACCTTCGGGCCCTATATTCCGCATGGCGGCGCCGGCATGCTGCCTGGCCTCTACGATATCCAGGCGTTTCACTGCCGTGTCCGCACCGTGTTCACCAATACCGTGCCGGTCGATGCCTATCGCGGCGCCGGACGCCCCGAGGCCGCCTATGTGGTCGAGCGGCTGGTCGATGCGGCTGCGCGCAAGCTCGGAATGGCGCCGGATGTGATCCGGCGCAGGAACTTCATTGCGCCGCGGGCGATGCCCTACAAGACCGCCACCGGCAAGATCTACGATTCTGGCGACTTCACCGCGCATATGAAGCGGGCGATGGAAATCGCGACCTGGAAGGATTTTCCCAGGCGCGCCAAGGCCGCCAGGAAACAGGGCCTGGTGCGCGGCATCGGGCTTGCGACCTATGTGGAGGTGTGCGGCACCATGGGCGAGGAGACCGCCGAGGTCCGGCTCGATCCCAATGGCGACGTTTCGATCCTGATAGGCACCCAGTCGAGCGGGCAGGGCCACCAGACCGCGTATGCGCAACTGGTCGCCGAGCAGTTCGGGCTTGCGCCCGAGCGCGTCCATATCTTCCAGGGCGACACCGACCAGGTCGCCACCGGCCTCGGCACCGGGGGGTCGGCGTCTATTCCGACCGGTGGCGTCAGCGTGGAGCGCGCCACCCGCTTACTGGGTGCTAATCTGCGGGAAATCGCCGCCGAGATGCTGGAAACCAGTACCGGCGACCTGGAGATCGATGCGGGGACCGTGCGGGTCGCCGGCACCGACCGCTCGGTCAGCTTTGCCGAGCTTGCCAAACGGCCGGGTGTCGATCCGTCGAAGCTGAGCGCCAGCGCGACCTTCGCCAGCGCCGACGGCACTTTCCCCAACGGCACCCATCTTGCCGAAATCGAGATCGATCCCGCCACCGGCGTCATCCGGATCGTCAATTACGTCATCGTCGACGATTTCGGGGTGACGCTGAATCCGCTGCTGCTGGCCGGCCAGGTACATGGCGGCGCGATGCAGGGTATCGGCCAGGCCTTGATGGAGCAGGCAGTCTACGACCCAAGGGACGGCCAGCTCGTCACCGGCACCTTCATGGACTATGCGCTGCCGCGCGCGGCCGATGGTCCGCTATTCGTGTTCGAGACCCATAACGTACCCTGCAGGACCAACCCGCTGGGCGTCAAGGGCGCGGGCGAGGCCGGCGCGATCGGTTCCTGCCCGGCGGTCGTCAATGCCGTGATCGACGGGCTATGGCGCGAATACAAGATCGATCACATCGACATGCCGGCGACACCCGAGCGGGTCTGGATTGCGATCCGCGAGCACCAGCGCCGGCATAGCCTGTGATCCGGGGAGCGGAATGAAATGCTGCCGGCGGTGTTGCATGAGCGTAGCCGTAATATTCAAGTGATCGTGGAATCGAAAACCAGGGGAACAGACCGATGATACGAACTGTCGTGATAGTGGGGACGTTGTTGCTGGGTGTTGGAGCGGTGGCGGCGCAGCAGGATCTGGTCAAGCAGGCCCAGACCGTGATGAAGGGCAACGGCAAGAACGCGGGCATCATGGCCGCGATGGTCAAGGGCGAAAAGCCATACGATCAGGCCGCGGTCGACGCGGCGCTGGCGCAGCTGGATGACACCGCCAAAAAGCTCCCGACGTTGTTTCCAGAAAGCATCAAGGGCCTCAAGGCCGATGGCGATTACAGCGCCTCGCCAAAAATCTGGGAGGACAAGGCTGGCTTCGACGCGCACATCGCGAGCTTCGCCAAGGTCGTGACCGAAGCCAAAACCCAGATCAAGGATCTCGACACCCTGAAGGCGACGCTGCCCTTGATCGGCAAGCAATGCGGCGGCTGCCACGAGACCTACCGCGTCAAGAATGGCTAGGGTTGCCGTCCACCGATCTGCCAGGGCAGACCGGTGAACAGAGCATAACGGGGCAGGTCGGCGGCCGTCGGCCTGCATTGGCGGCCGATCGGCCGCATGAAAAGGGGCGGGCGAGCGACGCTACGCCCCTTTTCAATGTCGGCCGGCGAGCCAGATTTATTTCGTGACCTGGCCGCGGATTTCGCCGCCCGGATTCGCTGCGGTATGAATGTTGACGTAGTATTTGCCTGCCTCAAGGTCGGCAGCCTGGGCGTCGGTCAGCGTGGCGCTGCCTTCGACCGGGCTCGAGGAGGGATTCGGGATGGCGACGGCGACGCCGGCGGTCTTGCCGGGTTCCGCAGGCCCATGGAAATGCGCGGCAGTGGCCGGCCCGGTAAGCCCCGAATAGGTCAGCTTCCAGCTCAGCTTCTTGGTGGCGGCATCGTAGTCGATGTCGGCGGTACCGATTCCGGCGCTGGTGTTGGGGGGCGTTTCGGATTTGCCGTCGAGGGTTGCTTTCAGCTTTTCAGCGAAGGCGGGTCCGGCGAAGGCAACGGTCGCACCCAGCGCAAGCGTGGCAAGCATGGTCGTGGTTTTCATTTTTCGCTCCCTGTCGACGTCAACTGATGGTGTCGGTCTCGAAACAACGAGATTTCGGGTTTATTCCCGCGGCGGGTCCAGGCCACGGCAAATTTTCCGGCAGTGTATGGCTGGAGTCGCGGCCGCGCCAGCCGTAAAGTCACGCGCATCATGACGGGTCGGTGAATGCCGCGACGATTTTTCCTTGCTGCCGCGCTGGCCGGGGTCGCCGCGTTTGGCGTCTACTGGTGGCTGACGGCGGCGCCGCTTGCCTCAGCTGTTGCTGACGCGCCCCACACACCGAACCTTGCCAACGGATTGACGACGTTCAATGCCGCAGGATGCGCCTCCTGCCATGCCGTGCCCGGCCAACCCGATCGCCTGAGGCTCGGCGGCGGCCTGGCGATACCGTCGCCGTTCGGGACGTTTTATGTTCCGAACATCTCGCCTGATCCGGTCGACGGCATCGGGCGATGGACCGAAGCGCAATTCGTCAATGCGGTGACGCGGGGGATCTCTCCGGCCGGCACGCATTACTTTCCGGCGTTTCCCTACACCTCCTACGCGCATGCGAAGATCGAAGATATCCGCGACCTGTTCGCCTATCTGAAGACGCTTCCGCCGGTGCCCGGCAAGGTGCGCGATCACGACGTGCGGTTTCCCTTCGATATCCGGCGCAATATCGGAATCTGGAAACGGCTGTTTATGGACGGTCGGCCGTTCATGCCGGACGCCGCGCGCTCCGATCGGTGGAATCGCGGCGCCTATCTTGTCAACAGCCTCGGCCATTGCGCGGAGTGTCACAGTCCGCGAAATTTTCTTGGCGGCATCATCGCCGCGCAGCGCTTCGCAGGGGGACCTGATCCGGAAGGAGAGGGCTGGGTGCCGAACATCACGCCGAGGGGAATAGGCGAATGGAGCGCCAACGATATCGCCTATTTCCTCGAAACCGGCCAAACGCCCGACGGCGACAGCGTCGGCGGTTCAATGGCGCGTGTAATCAGGAACACTTCGCAACTGAGCCCTGAAGATCGCGCAGCGATCGCGGAATATCTCAAATCGCTGCCGCCGGTGGAGGGACCGCCGCGGCCGAAGAAAGCGGCGAAAGGCACCGCCAAATCGTGATCCGATCGTGGCTGTCAGCCGTTGAACGCTGTTCATCCGCGAGACCCTCGCGGGCTGGTTGCCGAAGCTTGCGTGCCGCCTGAGTTCTCTCGGATGACGGCGGCCACCGCCTGCTTTCTCATCAGGTATCCGCGAATGGATTCGACAACCTCCAGTTATTGCTTATTCTGAGGCCGCCACGCATTGCCGGCAGAAATCGCGTCGACGCTTGATGTGCGCGTCGGCAAACACAATTCGTGTGACGTCATTGTCGATGGTAGCCACGCAGGGGGCGCTGCATTGCCGCAATGGCTGAACAAGAAGCTTTTCGTCTATCACGGAACGGACAGCGGCTCGGTTGCTGGGGCTACTGCTGTTACCGGTGCCATTCTTCCATTTTTTGTCAATCTTGCCCTCTGCCGTCCAAATACCGATTTCGGTCAGGGCTTTTACGTAACCACGCGGCTTCATCAGGCCCAACAATGGGCCAACACGCGGGTCACGAGCCTGCCCGCGCCTGGCTTGTTCGCGGTTATTTTGCGGTTCGAACTCGATCGCGACTGGCTGGCCGGTCTGCAGACATTGGGTTTTGTCAGGGCAACGCGCGACTTTTGGGACCTCGTGACTGATTGTCGGCATGGATTTGCGCCGCATCAGCGCCTGCCGCCGAACCAGATACCCTACGACGTGGTGTTCGGTCCGGTAACTCTCTGGCCGCAGACACTCACGATCGGTGACTGCGATCAGATGAGCTTTCACACGCGTCGTGCGGTCGCAGGTCTGCCGCAACCGTCGCTTTTTCGAAGGGCGAATGAGCGTGACCTGACTCGAACTTTGTTCTAGGATGGCTGTTCAGCAACACTTGTGCAAAGGTGCTCTGATGGTTTCAGACGAGCCGATTGATGATCTCGCGGCCACCGTCGCGACAGGCCCAAGGCAGCTGAAGACCGATCAGATAGCGGAATACTGGAACCTGGTCAGAAGGTGCTTGTCAGAAGTTTTCGACAAGGCCGAGTATGAGGCGGATGCCCTGATCGGTAACATGCGCGCTCGGACCGAGGCGTTGACGGAAGAAGAAGTCTTGTTGCTATACCACAATAATCCGCTTCAGATCGGCGCCAATCTTGCCGGCGCAAGCGGCCGTCCGCTGACCGCGGACGAGAAGCTTAAATACGTGGCGATCATGAGCGAGAACCGGGATGACCGACCCGCGGGGGAGGATGTAGTGGCGGCATACCCCGACGACCTGCGATTTCACCAGGCCGTGAATCCGTAAACTCCTGTCCGCTGCAATTTCACCTTTGCCTAACCAGGGTCTCCCGGCTGCCAATCTCCGGCATCCTGTCCCTGGGTCGATGCAGGCGCCCTTGTCTCGGCCCGAGTGCCTGCGAGCGGCCGTGCCCCAGCGGCATGCGTTCGGGGCCGACGCCTAGCCGGTGCCGAACGCCTTGAAGGTGATGATGGTATGGGTGTCCTGGATGCCGGGAATGACCTGGACCCTTTCATTGACGAAATGGCCGATGTCGGTGTCGTTGTCGACATAGAACTTGACCAGCAGGTCGTAATCGCCCGCGGTGGAATAGATTTCCGAGGCGATCTCGGCCTCGGCGAGCGCGTTGGCGACGGCATAGGACTGGCCGAGTTTGCATTTGAACTGGACGAAGAAGGGAACCATCGCTGTCGTCTCCGAAAGGCGTCGCATCTGATGCAATATAGCGTTTTCGGGCGAAGCGGACACCGCTTCGCGGCAGGAAAACGCGTCAGGGTATAACAGAGCCGGATGCCAGCAGCCATGGCAAGAACTTGCCGGCAGCGGCTGGCCGAGCTAGGACAGGACATGACGCGGACCGGATCGCTGAACTTGCCGCGAGCGGTGCGATGACGATACCCATCGCGCTCACCATCGCCGGCTCGGATTCGTCGGGCGGCGCCGGGATCCAGGCGGACCTGAAGACGTTTGCCGCGCTCGGGGTCTACGGCGCGTCGGTGATCACGGCCCTGACCGCCCAGAACACCACTGGCGTCCGCGGCATTCATCGGGTGCCTGCCGATTTCGTCGCAGCCCAGATCGACGCGGTCTTCGCCGATCTCGATGTCAGGGCCGTCAAGATCGGGATGGTGGCGCAACTTGCGGTCGTTGAGGCCATCGTCGCCGGGCTGATCCGGTGGTCGGCAAGGCACGTCGTGCTCGATCCGGTGATGGTCGCCACGTCGGGCGATCGCCTGCTGGCGACCGACGCCGTCGCCGCGCTGCGAACCAAATTGATTCCGCGCGCCTTCCTGATCACGCCGAACCTGCCGGAAGCCGCCGCCCTGCTGGACGAGCCGCTGGCTTTGAACGAAGTCGCCATCGAGAGCCAGGGAAGGCGACTGCTGGCGATGGGTTGTCAGGCGGTGCTGATCAAGGGCGGCCACGGCCGGGGCATCGAGAGCGTCGACTATCTTTTCACCGCCGGCGACATCATCGCGCTGGCGGCGCCGCGCATCGCGACCCAAAACACCCATGGCACCGGATGCTCGTTGTCTTCCGCCGTGGCGGCAGGCCTTGCCAAAGGCGATGACCTGGAAACCGCAGTTCGCAACGCCAAGGCCTGGGTCAGCGGCGCGATCGCCGCAGCCGACCGGCTCGATGTCGGCCACGGCCATGGGCCGATCCATCATTTTTACAAATCCTACTAAGCTGTGGATCTCGCACCACGGTGCGCCCGTTTCCGACGCTGCCGCGTGCCTTGACCCGCGCCTCGGTTCGGCGGCGCCGTCGCGCGGCGATGTCGTTGGGCTGTCGCACAGCACTGCTATTCGCCAGGGCACGGGCGGACGCCTGATTCGTGTCGGCTGACTGGCGGCGACCGAGGACATCCGATCCGGGTCGAGCGGTGCAAGGTCGCTGTTCGGCACCGATACGCTGGTTTGCTTCGAACGGGCGGTTCCATCAGCGGCATGAATCGTCATCACCCTGTCATGGGACTCAGGTAGCTGCTCGCGCATGGGAAGTGACGCTATGAGTGACGAGTGTCCGGAACGACGCTTTCGCACTTTGTTTATCTCCGACGTCCATCTCGGAGCACGTGGTTCGCAAGCCGAGCGCCTGCTGGACTTTCTCCGCAGCCATGATGCCGATACGATCTATCTGGTTGGCGATATCGTCGATGGCTGGGCGCTGCAATCAAACTGGTATTGGCCGCAATCGCACAACGATTTCGTGCAGAAGATGCTGCGCAAGGCGCGCAAGGGCGCCAAGATCATCTACGTGCCGGGCAATCACGACGAGTTCCTGAGGAATTATTACGGCACCCATTTCGGCGGCATCGACGTCATGGAAAATACCATCCATGTCGGGGTCGATGGCCGGCGCTATCTGGTCATTCACGGCGACATGTTCGATCTCGTGGTGCAGAATGCGCGCTGGCTCGCTCACCTCGGCGATACCGCCTATGATTTCGCCATCCGGATGAATCGCATCGTCAACATGTTCCGGCGCTGGTTTGGCGTGCCCTATTGGTCGCTGTCGCAATGGGCCAAGCTGAAGGTCAAGAACGCCGTGAACTACATCGGTGCGTTTGAACAGACGCTGGCCGCCGAGGCGCGGCGCCATGGCGCAGACGGGGTGATCTGCGGCCATATCCACTACGCCACGATCCGCGACGAACACGGCATACGCTACATGAATTGCGGTGACTGGGTGGAAAGCTGCACCGCGCTCGCCGAGCACGAGGACGGCCGGTTCGAGATCATCACCTGGACCGATCCGCTGCGCCGCGCGGCGCCGGTGCCGTCCGTGGCGGCGCGTGCGGCATGATGCGCATTCTGGTCGCGACCGACGCATGGCATCCGCAGGTCAATGGCGTGGTGCGCACCCTGACCATGATGGCGGAAGCGGCAAGGGCGCTCGGCGTCGATGTCAGTTTTCTGACCCCGCAATCGTTCCGTACCTTCGCGATGCCGAGCTACCCGGATCTGCGGCTGGCTTTGCCGTATCGGTCCAGGATAGCCCGGCTGATCGCCGATGCACGGCCCGACAGCATTCACATCGCGACCGAAGGGCCGATCGGGCTGCTGGTGCGGCGCTATTGCCGCAAGCGGGGATTGCCGTTCACCACCAGTTTTCACACCCGCTTTCCGGAATACATCTCCGCGCGCCTGCCGGTTCCCGAATCGTGGATCTGGGCGGCGCTGCGCCGGTTCCATGGACCGAGCCAGGCGGTGATGGCCGCGACGCCGGCGCTGGCGAGCGAATTGCGCGGACGCGGCTTTCGCAATGTCGTGCTGTGGCCGCGCGGCGTTGACGCCGGGCATTTCCGTCCCCGTGCCGTCGATCTTGGGCTGCCACGCCCGATCTTTCTTTGCGTCGGCCGGGTCGCGGTCGAGAAGAATCTGGAGGCGTTCCTCGAACTCGATTTGCCCGGAACCAAGCTGATTGTCGGCGACGGGCCGGAGCGGGCGGCCCTGGCCCGGAAATATCCACAAGCGGTATTTGCCGGCGCTCGGCAGGGCGAGGCATTGGCGCAGGCCTATGCCGCCGCCGACGTCTTCGTGTTTCCCAGCAAGACCGACACCTTCGGCCTGGTGCTTCTCGAGGCGCTTGCCAGCGGCCTGCCGGTAGCCGCGTTTCCCGTCACCGGCCCCCGCGACGTGATCGGCACGGCGCCGGTCGGCGCGTTGAGCGATGATCTGCGGGCGGCGTGCCTGTCTGCCCTGCAAATCTCGCCGCAAGCCTGCCTCGAATTCGCCGCAAGGCACACCTGGGAGGCCTCGGCGCGCGCCTTCGTCCAACACATTATCGAAATCCGCCACGCCGATCCGGAAAATGATGCGGTTCAATTCGCCGCGGAGCATTCCCGTTTCGTTGCCTGAACGGCGGTAAGCATCTTGCCCGTGCCGCGCTAGGCGATACAATGGGCAGATGTCGGAAGCGATCCCTCCGTTTGCCGTTGCTGCCGCGGATATTGACGCGGCCGCGCGCGTGCTGGCGGGCTTTGCGGTGCGAACCCCGCTTTTGTCGCCGCCGGTTCTGAACGAACGCGCCGGCACCAGGGTTTTTCTCAAGCCGGAAATGCTGCAGCGGACCGGATCGTTCAAGTTTCGCGGCGCCTACAACAAGATGTCGTCGATCCCGCAGGCCGCACGCGGCGGCGGCGTGGTCGCCTACTCTTCCGGCAACCACGCCCAGGGCGTGGCTGCGGCGGCGCAGATCCTGAACATGCAGGCGACCATCGTGATGCCGGCGGACGCACCGCTCTCCAAGCGCGAACGCACCAGGGCCTATGGCGCCGAAGTCGTGTTGTACGACCGTGACCGCGATGATCGTGAAGCCATCGCCCGCGGTATCGCCGGCCAACGCGGCGCGACGCTGGTTCCGCCCTACGAGGACCGGATGGTGATCGCCGGGCAGGGTACGGTGGGGCTCGAAATCGCGGAGGACATGGCTGCGCTCGGCTTGACGCCGGACATCGTGATTGCGCCGGTATCGGGCGGCGGCCTGATCGCGGGTGTCGCGACCGCGGTCAAGGCGCGCTATCCGCAGGCCGTGCTGATGTCGGCCGAGCCCGAAGGTTTTGACGATCATGCGTGCTCGTTGCGGGACGGAAAACGCCAGGCGCGTCGCGCCGAAGGGCGTACCATCTGCGATGCTCTGATGGCCGCGATCCCCGGCGAAATCACCTTCGCCATCAACTCCCGGCTGCTCGCGCAAGGCCTTACCGCATCCGATGCCGAGGTGGGGATGGCGGTCGCATTTGCATTCCGGGAACTGAAACTGGTGGTCGAGCCGGGCGGCGTGGTCGGCCTCGCCGCGCTTTTGGCCGGTCGCATCGATGCGCGCGGCAAGAACCTCGTCATCGTGCTGTCGGGCGGCAATGTCGACGCGGATTTGTTCGCGAAATTAGTCGGCTGACGGCGCATTTTCCGGCGGGGCGGCACCGCTTTGCCCAATCAGGATCTTCGATCCACTGACGACACGCCGGCCGACTTGGAGCGGTCGAACCGCAGCTGTGGCGATTACGAGAACAGCGCCATTTTCTCGGCCTGGCTCATACGCCGGATCGGCGCCAGCGGATCGGACTCCGATAAATGCGGTCTTCGCACCATGCCGTTGGCGATCAGTGTCGAGCCGAGCGAGGGTTGCAGCGCCGGTACGGCAGCGGCCATCTGCGCGATCGTTTCGGGTTCGGCAGGCGCTGCTTCGGCGACGCGGATTTCATCGCTGTCGGATGGCTCGTCGCTATCGGAAGGATCCGTTGCGGCCATTTCCAGCGCAACCAACTGGAGCACGGCATCGTCGTGGGCGTCCGCGACGTCGGCTGCCATCTCCGCCGCCTCCGCCGCTGCCTCTGGGACCTCGGCGGTCGCCTCCGCGGCCCCGGCGGTCGCCTCCGCGGCCTCGGCGGTCGCCTCCGCGGCCTCGGCGGTCGCCTCCGCGGCCTCGGCGGTCGCCTCCGCGGCCTCGGCGGTCGCCTCCGCGGCCTCGGCGGTCGCCTCCGCGGCCTCGGCGGTCGCCTCCGCGGTCTCGGCAGTCGCCTCGGCGACTTCGGCGGCTGTCTCCATGACCTCAGCCGTCACTTCCGCAGGCCCAGCGATTGCGTCGCCGGCGAGGCTGGCTGACCCTGTCGCGGTCACGACTTCCTCGGCGCTGGCTTCGGCGTCGTGGATTGTCGGCGCCGCATGTCCAGCGGCGGCACTCTCTTCGAGTGGTTGATCCGATGCGGCCGAAGCGGCCGCGCTGACGGTTTCTTCAGAGGCCTGCAGCGATGCCGTATCGCCGCCGTCAAGCTGCTTGATCCGCTGCTCGATGAGATCGAACGCGGCGTTGAGCCCGATGATCGGATCGCTCGAGGCGATTTGTCCGCAGCCGGCTTCGATGGCGCCGACCTGGGAATCGATCAGATCGCAAATCCGGCCGTCGGCACCGATTTCCCGCAGCCGCCAGGCAATCTCCCGGATGACCCTGGCGCCCTTGCGGATCGGGGCCAGCGATTGCTCCAGCGCCATGCCGTCGATCGCCGCCGACGCGGCGGCCCTGGCTTCATCGACCGCGTTGCCGATGGCTGCCAGCGCCTCGGCGAGGCCGCTTTCGGGAACCGGTGGCGGCTGCCTCTGGGCGGCAAGACTTTGTTCTATCCGTTCGACCGCATCGAGCACCATGCGGGTGTCGGCATTGCGGTTGCGCTTGGCATATTCGCCGAGAAACCAGCGGCCTCGCGACGTCTCCATGAACGCTTCGCTGATCGCATCATAATCCTCTTCGCTCGGCTGGGCCGCGCGCGCGGAGATCGGCGATAAGGCGAATGCTTCGTCGGCCATGATAAACTCATCGCGCAAATCACCGCGCGTTAGGCTAACGATCACCACGATATCAGGCGAATCGCAATTGAATTGATGCCGGCCGGATCACTAATCCCCATCGCTTCTGCGCAGACACGCGGCCGATTCGCGACGCGGCTGGCGCTGTTTTACGGCGCCTTGTTCGGGCTCGGAGGCACCCAGCTGCCGTTCTTTCCGGTGTGGCTGAAGGCGGTCGGGATCGACGCCTCGTGGATCGGGATCATCACCGCGGTGCCGTCGGTGACGCGGTTCACGATTCTGCCGCTGGTGACCGGCCTTGCCGAACGGCGTCAAGCGTTGCGCGGCGCCTTGATCGTCACGGCCCTGGCGACCGCACTCGGATTTTCGGTGGTCGGCACCCAGCACCGGCCGACGCTGGTGTTCCTGGCCTTCGGGCTCACCGCCTGCGTCTGGACGCCGATGGTGCCGCTGACCGACGCCTATGCGTTGCGCGGTGTGGCGCGCTACGGCCTCAATTACGGGCCCCTGCGGCTGTGGGGCTCGGCGGCCTTCATCGTCGGAGCGCTGGCGTGCGGGTTGCTGGTCGATGTCATCGCGGCGCGGCAGCTGATCTGGGTCATTGCCGGCGTCGCGGGGCTCGGCGTCGTCGCCAGCCTCGGCCTGCAGCCGCTGGAGCAGCCGAGGGCCGCCTCGGCAGGGCTCGCCGGCGCCGGCGCCCTGCTGCGCAAGCCCGGTTTCCTGGCCATCATCGTGGCGTCAGCGCTGATCCAGGGCAGCCACGCCGCCTATTACACGTTCTCCTCGATCACCTGGCAGCAATCGGGGCTCGGCGGGCTGACCATCGCCGGGCTGTGGGCGCTCGGGGTGCTCGCCGAGATCGTCGTGTTTGCGCTGTCGCCGCGCTTCACACTGCCGCCCGCGGTGCTGGTGGTCTTCGGCGGGCTCAGCGCGGCGGCGCGCTGGCTGATCACGGCGCAGCAGCCCGCGGTGGCGGTGCTGGCGGTGGTCCAGTTGGCCCACGGGCTCAGCTATGGACTGACCCAGGTCGGCACCATGGGACTATTGGTGCGGCATGTGCCGGGCCATGTGATGGCGCGAGGGCAGGGCTATCTGGCGGCCTGCGCCGGCATCGTCTCCGGCGGCGCCTCGATTTTGTCGGGTGCGATCTACGCCCGCTACGGGCAGGGCGTTTATTACGTCATGGCGGCGATGGCGCTGTCAGGTGCCGTGGTGGTCTGGCTGGCGCGACACCGGCTTGCGGATCAACCCCAAAGCGCGGCTTCCGGCGGATAGACCAGGCTGCCGTCGTAGCGCAGCCCTTCCGCGCGGTCGCGCGCCAGCAGCAAGGGACCATCGAGATCGACATAGCGGGCCTGCTGCGCCAGCAGCATTGCCGGCGCCATCGCCAGCGAGGTCGCGACCATGCAGCCGATCATGATTTCAAATCCGAGCGCCTGGGCCGCATCCGCCATCGCCAGCGCTTCGGTCAGCCCGCCGGCCTTGTCGAGCTTGATATTGACGGCATCGTAGCGTTCGCGCAGGCCCTGCAGCGACGCGCGATCATGCACGCTCTCGTCGGCGCAGACCGAAAGCGGCCTGCGGATGTGCGCCAGCGCCTGGTCCTGGCCGGCCGGCAGCGGCTGCTCGACCAGGGTGACGCCGGCCGCGGCGCATTCGGCGAGATGTCGCTCGAGATTGTCGGCGGTCCAGGCCTCGTTGGCGTCGACGATGAGCTCGGATTCGGGGGCGGCCCGGCGCACTGCCGCAATGCGGTCGCCATCGCCATCGCCGCCGAGCTTGATCTTGAGCAACGGCCGGTGCGCGGCCTTGGCGGTCGCTGCCGCCATCGCCTCCGGCGATCCCAGCGAGATGGTGTAGGCCGTGGTACAGGCCCGCGGGGGCGGGCGTCCGAGCACGACCCAGGCGCGCTGGCCGGCGCTCTTGGCTTCGAGGTCCAGCAGCGCACAATCCAGCGCGTTGCGGGCAGCGCCTGCCGGCATTGCGGCTTGCAGGGTCTTCCGGTCCAGCCCCCGCCGCAACGGTTCATGCATCGATTGCAGGGCGGCCAGGGTGGCTTCCGGGGTCTCGCCATAGCGCGGGTAGGGCACGCATTCGCCGCGCCCGGCGAGGCCGCCACGGCTGACTTCCGCCACCACCGTTACCGCCTCGGTCTTGGCGCCGCGGCTGATGGTGAAGGCGCCGGCAATCGGCCAGCGTTCGATTCCAGCGACAAGGCTTGCGGATTTGCTTGGAGATTTGATGGAAGTCATTTGAAAATCTGGCAATTTCTGAACCGTTCGCTTGCCCGGCGCAACCAAGTATGGCTGGTTAGGCTGGCATCCTGCAAGGCAATGGCGGCGCATTGGAACTTTACCTCGATGATCAATAGCGGAGTATCGACCCGGGAGTGCGCATTGTGAATGGCGATCCGACATTGGAGCGGATTGCCCGCGGCAACGGGCTTGCGCTGTGTGCGGCGGGATCCTGGACCGCGCGCCATGCGCCGGTGCTGGAACGGATGGTCGCCGACGCCGAGAAATTGACCGGAAGCCGGCCCAATATCTTCATCGACGTGTCGCAGGTCTCCAAGCTCGACACTTTCGGGGCCTGGTTGATCGAGCGGTTGCGCCGCAGCCTGACCCAGGGCGGCGTCGAGGCCAAGATCGCCGGGCTGTCGGCAAACTATTCGAGCCTGGTCGACGAAGTGCGCCGGGTGAAGGCGACGCCGGCGGTGGCGCCGTCCTCGGTGACCGTGATCGGAATGCTGGAACAGGTCGGCCGCAACATGGTCGGCTTCGGCACCACCATCGTCGGGCTGATCGACATGCTCGGCGCCGTGCTGGCCGCGGGCGGAAGGGTGATGATTCACCCGTCGGGCTTCCGCCTGACGTCGACCGTGCATCATCTCGAACAGGTATGCTGGCGCGCGGTACCGATCGTCGGCCTCATCACCTTTCTGATCGGCTGCATCATCTCGCAGCAGGGCATCTTCCATTTCCGCCAATTCGGCGCCGATATCTTCGTCGTCGACATGCTCGGCGTGCTGGTGCTGCGCGAAATCGGCGTGTTGCTGGTGTCGATCATGGTGGCGGGCCGGTCCGGCAGCGCCTATACCGCCGAACTCGGTTCGATGAAAATGCGCGAGGAGATCGACGCGCTGCGGACCATGGGTTTCGATCCTATCGAGGTTCTGATCCTGCCGAGGCTGCTGGCGCTGATCATCGCGCTGCCGATCCTGGCCTTTCTGGGCGCCATCGCCGCGCTGCTGGGCGGCGGACTGGTGGCGTGGGGCTATGGCGGGATCGACCCCGAGGCGTTCATGCTTCGCCTGCGCGACGCGATCTCGATCGATCACTTCACCGTCGGCATCATCAAGGCGCCGGTGATGGCGGCGGTGATCGGGATCGTCGCCTGCGTCGAGGGGCTCGCGGTCGAGGGCAGCGCCGAATCGCTCGGACAGCACACCACCTCGTCGGTGGTGCAGGGGATCTTCTTCGTCATCGTCATGGATGGCGTGTTTGCGATCTTTTTTGCGTCGATCGGAATGTGACGATGGCGCCTGAAACATCCGACGCCATCATCCGGGTTCGCGATATCTCGGTGCAGTTCGGCGCCACCAGGGTCCTCGACGGGCTCAATCTCGACGTCAAGCGCGGCGAAATCCTCGGCTTCGTCGGCCCCTCGGGCGCCGGCAAGTCGGTGTTGACGCGGACCATCATCGGGCTGGTGCCCAAGACCAGCGGGCGCATCGAGGTGTTCGGGATCGATCTCGACGCCGCCGACACCAGGGCCCGGCGCGGGGTCGAGCGGCGCTGGGGAGTCCTGTTCCAGCAGGGCGCGCTGTTTTCCTCGCTCAGCGTGCGGCAGAACATCCAGTTCCCGGTGCGCGAATATCTCAAGGTCTCGCAGCGGCTGCTCGACGAGATCACGGTGGCCAAGCTCGGCATGGTGGGATTGCAGCCTGAAGTGGCGGACCGGTTCCCCTCGGAACTGTCGGGCGGCATGATCAAGCGCGTGGCGCTGGCGCGCGCACTGGCGCTCGATCCCGAACTGGTCTTCCTCGATGAACCGACCTCAGGCCTCGATCCGATCGGCGCCGGTGACTTCGACGAACTGGTGCGCACCCTGCAGCGCACTTTGGGCCTGACAGTTTTCATGGTAACCCACGATTTGGACAGCCTTTACACTGCTTGTGACCGTATTGCCGTTTTAGGGAACGGTAAGATCATTGCTGCAGGATCAATGGCCGACATGCAGGCCTCGCAACATCCCTGGTTGAGGGCCTATTTCCACGGCAAGCGCGCCCGCGCTGTCATGGGCTAGTTTATTCAGTATCGGAGTTGGTCGGATGGAAACGCGGGCGAGCTTCGTGCTGATCGGAACCTTCACCCTGGCGGTTATCGCGGCCGCTTTCGGCTTTGTGCTCTGGTTCCAGAGTCTTCACACCACCAAGGCGCGGATTCCGCTCCGCATCATCTTCGAAGGTCCGGCCGCCGGCCTTCGCAACGGCGGCAGCGTGAATTTTAATGGTATCAGGGTAGGGGAAGTGGTTTCCGTGAAGCTCGACAACCCGCGTCGAGTCGTCGCACTCGCCATGGTCGCCAACGATGCCCCGATCCGCAAGGACACGCTGGTCGGACTCGAATTTCAGGGCCTGACCGGCGTCGCGGCGATATCGCTGAAGGGCGGCGAGGATGCCGCTCCCGGCGTGCCGCTGGACGAGGACGGCATTCCGGTGCTGACCGCCGATCCGAACGCGCTGCAGGACGTGACGGAGGCGATCCGCGGCACGCTGCAGAACATCAACAAGGTGGTCGCCGACAACCAGGCGGCGGTCAAGAACTCGCTGCATAACCTTGAGACCTTCACCGCGTCGCTGGCGCGCAATTCCGAGCGGATCGACGATGTCATGCTGAAGGTCGATGGCGTCATGGTCAACGCCGACAACCTGATGGTCGGCCTCAACGCGCTGGCTGGCGGCAAGGAGGGCGGCGAATTGTTCCAGGCGGTGAAATCGATCCGCGAGCTGGCCGAGGATTTCGACAAGCGGTCGGGAGCCTTGATGACCGACGGCCGCCGCACCCTCGGCGATATCAGCCGCGCGGTGAACAATCTCGATCGTAACCCGACCCGGCTGCTGTTCGGCGCCGGAAACAGCAATGCAACGGCGCCGCCGCCGGCACCGGCGCCGGCGGCTGGCGAGAAGAAGCGGCCTTAGAAGGTTTTACGCGCGGCGGACCGCTGACCGGTCCATCGTCGCACCGGGCATGGCCCGCTCAAGCAAAAACGGAGGCAGCGATGCCTCCGTTTTTCAGCGTGGTGCGCTCAGCGTGAGCTTCAGCCGAGCCGTCCGGCCGCATGAGCGAGCAGGGTATAGACCATCCCGGTTTCGGAGGTGAGGTGGCTGCGCAGCACTGCAGGCCCGCGCTCGTCGCGCGCCACCTCGTCGAGCAGGCGCTCGAACTCGGTGATGTAGCGATCGACGGTCTGCTTGAAGTTGCGGTCGGCGCGATATTTGCGGCCGACCTCGTCGAACGCCTTCTGGCCGGCCGGGGTGTACAGCCGCTTGGTGAACGCCTTGCTCTCGCCGCGCTGATAGCGATCCCACATCTCGGCCGCGAGATTGCGATCCATCAGGCGTCCGATGTCGAGCGAGAGCGATTCCAGCGGATTGCCGCCCATGCCCTGCTGCGGCGGCCGCCCGCGCGGCGGTTCGGCGTTGCCGGCGCCGGTGTCGGCGCGGTTCAACAGGTCGGACAGCCATCCGTCGCGGCCCTGGTCGGAACTCGCGGGGCTGACCGGCGGTGCTTCGGTGCGTCGCGAAGCCGCAGGCAGGCCGAGGTCCGGCGGCGGCAGGCTCGACGCGCTGCCGGCATCGCGCATCCGCGGCATCGGCCGCGACGGCACCTCGGCACGGGCGCCGGCGGTCGCCAGCATCGGCTCTTCCTCGCGCTGCGAAGTGGCGGAGCGGCCGGCGCTCACCACGTCGAGGCCGCGGCCGTGACGTGCGACGATCCGGTTCAACTCGGCCAGCGCCTCGATCTGGTCGACAATGACCTTGCGCATCTGCGCGGTGCTCTCGGCGGCCTCCTGCGGCATTTCCAGCACGCCACGGCGAAGTTCGTTGCGCGTGGCCTCCATCTCGTGATGCATTTCCAGGGCCATCTGCTTCATGTTCTGCACCATCGCCGCGAACTTGTCCGCGGACTGCTTGAACATTGCGTCGGCCTGCTGGGTGCCCTGCTGATAGAGTTCGTTCATGGTTTCGGCGGTCAGCCGGCGTTCCTCCTCGGCGGAGGCGCGCACCGCCTCGAACTGGCGGCTGATCGCGGCAGAGCCCGCGCCGGCGGTTTCCGCCACCACCCGCGCGATATCGCGGGCGCGTTCTTCGGCGGCGGCCAGCGATTCGTCGAGCAGGCCGGTGAACCGAGACAGCCGCTGATCGAGATCGGTGGTCCGCAGATCGATCGTGGTGACGAGCGCTTCGAGCGCCGATTTGCGCTCGGCGACCGAGACCGTGGTGCTGCGGTTGCTTTGCTCGACCACCGCCGCGGCATCGACCAATGCCCTGCCATGATGCTCGAACTGGCTGGAAAGCTCGCCGAGATCTTCCAGCGCCTTGGAGGTCTTGACGTTGAAGACGCTCAACTGGTCTTCCAGCGTCTGGGTAGCGACGCCGTTGCGCGAGGTGACGTCATTCATCGCGGAGACGAAGTCGGCCACCCGGGTGACCAGGGCGCGCTCGAGCGAATTGAGATTGTCGTGGGCGCCGGTGAGCACTTCCTGCAGCAGGATATTGCCTTCGCGAAGCCGTTCGAACAGCGCGACGGTGTCGGTGCGCAGGATCTTGCTGGTTTCCTGCATCTCGGTCACTGCCGCGATCGACACCTGACGCGACTGGTCGATGGCCGCCCGCGAGGACTGCTCCAGCTCTTTCAGCGACTTGTTGACGGCCCCGGTGGCGAGTTCGCCGGCGGAGGTGATCGTCCGGGCGACTTCGGCTCCGTTGCTCAACACCGATTGCGAGAAGGTCTGGCCCCTGGTTTCGATCGATCGCAGGGCATCCGACGTGACGCGGTCGATATCGACGGTGAGCTGGCTGGTCTTGGCGCCGATCGCCTCGACCAGCGACCCACGCTTGCCGTCGATCATGTGCGCCAGACGGTCGGTCTGCTGTTGCACATAGGTGACGATTTCGTCGGTCTTGCCGGTCATGGTCGAGCCGAACGCGCCGCTGGCGGCGAGCACCGAGCGCTCGACTTCCGCGGAGGTCGACTTGACCTTTGAACTGACTTCGTTCGACGCCGCCACCAGGGCGCTCTGGGCATTGAGCGCGCTGGCCTGGATATTGTCCGTGGTATTGGCGGTGACCGCGCTGAGCGAACGCTCGATATCCGCGGAGATCGCCTTGATCTGGCTGGCCGCCTCGCTCGACGTCGCCGCCAGCGAACTTTGCGCCTGGCGTGCGCTGTTGAGGATCGAAGCGGCGGTGTCTGCGCCGACCGCCGTCAGCGTACGTTCGACGTCGCTCGCCAGCGACTTGACGTGGTTGGCGGCATCGGAGGACGCGGCGACCAGAGTGCTCTGGGCCTCGCGTGCGCCGGCGGTGATCGACTCGGCGGTGGAGGTCCCGGCAATCGACAAGGTGCGCTGGATATCGGCGGCCAGGGACTTGACCTGGCTGGCGGCGTCGGTGGAAGCCGTGACCAGGGTGTTCTGCGCGGCGAGCGCGCCGGCGGTGATCGATTCGGCGGTGGAACTCCCCGCCGTCGACAGCGTCCGCTCGACCTCGGCGGCCAGCGACCTGACCTGGCTGGCGGCATCGGAGGACGCCGTGACCAGGGTATTTTGCGCCGCGAGCGCGCCGGCGGTGATCGCCTCGGCGGTGGAAGCTCCTGCCATCGACAGCGTCCGCTCGACATCGACGGCCAGCGACCTGACCTGGCTGGCGGCATCGGCGGAAGCCGTGACCAGGGTGGTTTGCGCCGCGCGCGCGCCGGAGGTGATCGATTCGGCGGCGGAAGTCCCGGCGATCGACAGCGTCCGTTCGACGTCGGCGGCCAGCGACTTGACCTGGCTGGCGGCATCGGCGGAAGCCGTGACCAGGGTGGTCTGGACCTCGCGCGCGCCGGAGAGAATCGAGGCAGCCGTTGCGGTACCCGCAGCCGACAACGTGCGTTCAACGTCCGCGGACAGCGACTTGATCTGGCTGGCGGCGTCGCCGGAAGCCGAAACCAGGGTGGCCTGGGCGTCGCGGGCGCTGGTCAGGATCGAGTTCGCAGCGCCGGTGCCGACCGCGGTGAGGGAGCGTTCGACTTCGGCCGAGGTCAGCTTCAGCTGGGCCCCGACGTCGGTGGAAACCGACAGCATCGCCTGTTGTGCGGCGCGCGCGCCGGTCTGGATGGTCTCGCTGGTGTTGACCACGAGGTTGGTCAGCGAGCGTTCGGCGTCCTCGACATGGGACTTGATGCCGAGCGACAATTCCTCGGCGCGCGCCATCAGACCCTCGCTGGCCTGCCGCCCGCTGCTCTCGATGCGGCCCGCCACGGCTTCGACGCGGGAACCCAACAGGTCTTCGAACTGGGCGACCCGCATGTCGATATCGGTGGCTACCGCGCCGACCCGGGTTTCGATGCCCTGATGGATTTCCTGGAACCGCGCCGAGATGGTGTCGGTCAGATGGGCGCTGCGACCGTCAATGGTTTCGGTCACATTGGAGATGCGGCGGTCGACCGCTTCGATAGCCTGGGCGGTGCCGTCGGTCAGCGTCGTGGTGAGCAGGCTGAGGCGGGAGTCGATCGAGTGGATCGCCTGCGCGGCGCCCTCGGTCAGTGACGTCGCCAGCGTACCAAGACGATTGTCGATCGTGTCGGTCACCGACTTCGCCCGGGTGTCCAGGCTGGTTTCGAGCGATTCGATTCGACCGCTGACGGTGTCGTCGAACGATTTGAAGCGGCCGTCGACCAATTCGTCGAACGATCTGATGCGGCCATCGACCGACTCGCCAAACGACGTGATCCGGCCGCCGACCGATTCGTCGAACGACTTGATGCGGCCATCGACGGACTCGTCGAAAGTCCTGATCTTGCTGTTGAGCGAGTTGTCGAGATTGGCCACGCTGGTCCCGAATGAGGTCTCGAACTGCAGCAGCCGCTGGTCCAGCGAGGCGGTGATCTGGCCGCTGTTGGAGGTCAGGCGGGTATCGAAGGTATCGACATAGGTCTTCAGGCTGTCGGCGATATCCTGGGTGCGCTGACCCATGCGATCGACGATCTCGCCGCCGAAAGTCTTGACGGTGCGATCGAATTCCGAGATGTGGCGGGTAATCAGCGCGCCGAGCGTGCCGCTGTCGCGGGCGAATTTCTCCGCAAGCTCGCCGCCCTGGTTCTTAACCAGTTCATCGAAAGCGCTCATCTGAAGGCTGAGCGTATCATGCGCGGTTTCGGTCTGGCTGACCACCTTGGCCACCAGCGAATTCACGGTGACGTCCAGCGCATCGCTGGCCTTGTCGCCGCTGGAGAGAATCTGGGTCGCGAGCCGGTTGCCGGCCTCGTCGATCTTGTTGACGAGGTCGCCGCTGCGCAGCTCGAGTTCGAGCAGCAGCGAGTCGCTGGAATTCTTCAGCGAGTCGTGAACCTGCTCGGTGCGGTCGGAAATCCCGTCGACAATGGTGGAAGAACGTTGCTCGAATTCGCTGGTGATGCGGTCGATCCGCTCGTTCAGCATCTCGTGGACGCGGTCGGCGAGATCGACGAACTCGTCATGGACGTGGCCGGTCTTGAAATTGAGGCTGGTGGTGAGCCGCTCGCTGGCGTCCAGCACCGCGCGCGTGGTTTCGGCGCTGGCTTCCTCGAGCCGGTCGAGCAGGTCGCCGCCGCGCTCGCCGAGCGCGAGAATCATGTTGTCGCCGGCATTGCTCAGCGCGCTGGTGATGTGGGCGCCGCGTTCTTCCAGAGCGCCGGTAATGCTCTTGGCGACTTCATCGACCCGGGATGCGATCGCATCCGAGATCAGCGCGATGTCGTGGCGCAGGTCGATCTGCACGCCGGAAATGGCGCTGCGAACCTGCTCGGCCTGTCCGACCAGATTGTCGCGCTGATGGGCGATATCCTGCAGCAGCGCCCGGATCCGCACTTCGTTGTCGCTATAGGCGCGTTCCAGCGCCGAGACTTCGTTGGCGACCAGGGTTTCGAGTTCGCCGGCGCGGGCGATGGCGCGCTCGACACCGTCGCCCATCGCCGCGACTTCGCGGCGGATCGCCTGACCAACGGTAACCATGGAATCGCTGGCGGCACCTTCCGGCTCGGAAAAGCGGATGGCGACCTGCGCCATCGACTGGGCGATCATCCGCAATTCCTGTCCGCGCCAGGAAAGGCTGGCCAGGAAATAGAACAGCAACACCGGGGCAAAGAACAACGCGGCCAGTCCGGCCAGCACCAGGGTGCCACCGCTGCCCTGGCCGACGGCCGCCTGGATCGAGGGCAGGAAGCTGATGGTCAGAAGCGCGGCACCGACAACCCAGACCACGGTAAACAGCGAGGCTAGGGTGTAGACGTTGCGGGCGGGCCTGCCCTTCTGAATGGCCTGCAGGATCTGCCCGATGGTTTCGCGGTCGTCGTTGGCGGCGCGGCGGGCCGAGCGCGGCTCCTCGATCGGTTCGAAGATCGGCCGGTCGGCGCTAGGCCTTGTATCGAATGCGCTGTCGTCATAGGGCGATGTCGAGGGCGAGGCCGGCATCACTTCGCTGCTGCGGACCGAACCCCTGACGTTTTCGACCGCCGGCGCGTCGCTGATGTTCAAGGCTTCCTGGATCGCGGAAAGCGCGACTTCGGTGGGGTCTTTGACCTTCTTGGGATTGTTCGCCATGTTCAGCCTGAGCCCTCATTTACTTTTTACGCGTCCGGAGAGTCTTGCGCGCTTCGTCCCTGGCAAGCCCCACCGGTCGGATGCCCCGCGCGGAGCGCTTGCATCGGTCGGCTTGTCCGCCACATCCGCAAACATCCTATTGGCTAGGCGGCGCGAATGAAATGGCTGCGATTAATACAATCTTAATCATCGTTAACAGCACGGCGTCGTAAGGTCCTACAAGTCTTCAAAATTCCCGGGAGATTCTGCCAAATGGGGCAACTGTTCGCCAAAAACAAGGCGAACTTGCGGCAGATGCGCGAAACGTTCCGTTAACCACTTCCGTGATTGGCTGGTGAAAACGGCGCTGCCGCAACCCCTGGCAGCCGGAAATTGGGCGATCGCCATGCCGCTGCATCGGGAACGGATTGAATGGATGCCCTCGCCGCCGCTGGCTCCCGATGACGGTCTGATCGACACCGAGCATCTCGGGCGCATGACCCTGGGCGATGCCGGCCTGGAGCGCGAGGTGCTGGCGATGTTCTCCGCACAGGCCGTCAGCCTGACCGGCACGCTTGCCACCCTGCCGTCCGACGCCGTCGCCCTGGCGCACATGCTGAAGGGTTCGGCGCGCGCGATCGGCGCATTTCGGGTCGCCGACGCCGCCGAAGCCGTTGAAACCGCGATCCAGGATGGCAAGGATCCGGCCCGGACGCTCGCCGAGCTCGCCGACGCGGTGGCGCGGGCGCGGGCGGCGATCGAGGCGATCCTGCGCCGGTCCTGATCCCGGACCGATCGAGCCCCCGGCAAACCAGCAGCGAAGGTTTTCCCGGGCGAGCGCTGGCGCGGAGCGGATCGACCCGTTATAGGACTGCCCGGACCTTCCTTATCCGGCAGCACGAGCAAACATGGCCAAGATTCACTTTATCGACCATACCGGCGAAACCCGCACTATCGATGTTGAGAACGGCGCGACCGTGATGGAAGCCGCGATCCGCAATGCCATTCCGGGCATCGAGGCCGAATGCGGCGGCGCCTGCGCCTGTGCGACCTGCCATGTCTATGTCGATGAGGCATGGCGCGAGAAGGTCGGCCCGCCGACGCCGATGGAAGAGGACATGCTGGATTTCGGCTTCGACGTGCGGCCGAACTCGCGGCTGTCGTGCCAGATTAAGGTGAGCGACGCGCTCGATGGTCTGGTGGTGTCGACGCCGGAGCGGCAGGCCTAGGTCCGGCGGCGCGATTCAGCGCTCTGCCCGCGCGGCGGCCGGATTCAGTCGGCGTCGGTCCTCCGCCGCAGCCAGCGCCGGAAGTTCTCGATGATCTCGCCGGTCAGCGGCGTCGGTTTGCGGGTGATCTCGTCGATCAGCACGGTCACCGCTTGCGCCGACGCCACGCACCGGCCTTGCGAAAACACCACCTGATCGAACGTCGCCGAGGTCCGGCCGAGCCTGGCGACGCCGAGCCCCAGTTCGATCGTGCCTGGCCAGCGCAGTTCGGCGCGGAAATGGATGTCGAGCCGAACCATGATCCAGGCCAGGCCCGCGGGCATCAGTCCGAAACTGCGGTCTTTCATCAGGGTGACGCGGCCGGTCTCGAAATAGGTCGCGTAGACCGCGTTGTTGACGTGCTGGTTGGGATCGAGATCGGCAAAGCGCACATTGTCGGTCAGCCGGTAGGGAAAATCCTCAAGCCGCGGCTCGGCGGCGGGACTTCGCGGTGCGTTCACGGCAAGATCTCCGAAAGTTTCAAGCCCTTACAGCCCAGTTGTCGAACTGCGGCAAGGGGTTGCCCCGGTCAGAAGCGGCATTTTTGGCTTTCCTCCACCCCTTGCGTTGGCTAGACAGGCGCAGCCAAAGGCAGGGTTCAACCGAAAAGAAGCGATATGAGCGAAGCGATCAAAACCGATGTGCTGATTATTGGCGCGGGCCCTTGCGGACTGTTTGCCGTTTTCGAACTGGGGCTGCTCGATATGAAGGCGCATCTGGTCGATATTCTCGACAAGATCGGCGGCCAGTGCGCCGAGCTCTATCCGGAAAAGCCGATTTACGACATTCCCGGCATCCCCCTCGTCACCGGGCAAGGCCTGACCGAAGCGCTGATGGAGCAGATCAGGCCGTTCAATCCGACTTTCCACCTCAATGAAATGGTGGAGACGATCGAGAAGATCGGCGATCCCGGCTTTCGCGTCACCACCGATGCCGGCCAGGTGTTCGAGTGCAAGGTGGTCGTGATCTCGGCCGGCGGCGGCTCGTTCCAGCCGAAACGGCCGCCGGTGCCGGGGATCGAAGCCTATGAGGGCAGCTCGGTGTTTTACGCGGTACGCAAGATGGAGCAGTTCCGCGACAAGGATCTGCTGATCGTCGGCGGCGGCGATTCGGCGCTGGACTGGACGCTCAATCTGCATCCGATCGCCCGACGGGTGACGCTGCTGCACCGGCGCGACGACTTCCGCGCCGCGCCGCACAGCGTCGAACAGATGCGCGCGCTGGTAGCCGCCGGGAAGCTGGATCTGAAGATCGGTCAGGTCACCGAGCTGCAGGGCGAGGGCGGCGTGCTGTCGGGGGCGACCGTCAAGGGCAGCGACAATTCCATTTCGCGGGTCGAGTGCAACACCATGCTGCCGTTCTTCGGCCTGACCATGAAGCTGGGACCGGTCGCCAATTGGGGCATCGCGCTTGAAAACAACCTGGTGCCGGTCGAGACCTCGGCCTTCGAGACCAGCGTGCCCGGCATCTTTGCGATCGGCGACATCAATACCTATCCCGGCAAGCTCAAGCTGATCCTGTGCGGGTTCCACGAGGGTTCATTGATGGCCCAGAAGGCGCACCGTTACGTCTATCCGGACAAGCGGCTGGTGTTCCAGTACACGACGTCGTCGTCGAGCCTGCAGAAGAAGCTCGGCGTCAATTGATCGTTCTTACGTCAGATTTGTGGCGCCGCCGTCGCATCCCGCCATCGATATTCCGATGCGGTACTGGAACGTTCCGCGAAATGGCCGTAGTCTGCGGCTATTGTTTTTTTATGAATTAGTCGGGTGGTGACGATGCGGACTGCGGTATCCAGATTTCGAGTCGCGTTGCCGGTCATGGCCGGCCTCGCGATGACGCTCGCTTTGCTGCTTCCGGCCCAGGCCGTCGAGCCTACGGCGGCGGGGCTGTGGCAGAAGATCGAGAACGGCAAGCCGGTAGTATGGGTTCTGGTGATCGATCATCAGGACGGCATCTTCGAAGGCGTGATCGCCAAGACGTTTCTGCTGCCCGGCGAAGATCCGAATGTGGTCGAGATATGCTCGAAATGCACCGACGACCGCAAGAACGCGCCGGTGCAGGGAATTTCCTTTATCCGCAACATGAAGCGCGACGGGCTGAAATATGAGGACGGCAATGTCCTCGACCCGCGCGATGGCAAGATCTACCATGCCAAGATGACCCTCAGCCCCGACGGCCAGACCCTGACCATGCGCGGCTATTGGGGAATTGAGCTGCTCGGCAAGGACGAGGTCTGGTACCGATTGCCGGATACCGCGATGTCGTCGCTCGACCCTGCCATCGTGGCGAAATACCTGCCGGCGCAGGTGCCGCCGATCAAGCCGGTCGCGGCCAAGAAGGCCAGCGCGCCCGCGCACTGACGCAAGGACCAGCTGCCCGGAGAAGCGTTTTTCGGGCCAACCGGCCGCGCCAATCCGCCGGCTCAGTGTGCCGGCGCGGTCACGACGGGCGGCGCCGGCTCGGCAATCACCTCGGCCTCGCCGGCATTGAGCTGCAGCACCATGGCCGCCGCCGGCACGGTCGCGTCCGCGGTCACCGCGTGGCCTTCGGCCGAGGGGTGCACCGCGCCGCCGTAAACCGCCGAAAGAATCCCCCAGGTCGCGTCATGGATATCGGTCGGCTGGTTGGAGGACGGCAGCCCCTGCGGATAGGTCATCGCCGCAAAATAACTGTCGTTGGCGTCGCGGATCCAGCGCGCGCGCGGCAGATAGGCGCGATATTCCGCGGCGCTGCGGCCGCACAGCATCGGCTGGCTGGCGGCCGTGACGATGTCCGGATCGAAGCTTTCGCCCTTCTCCGAGAAGCAGGTCCGGTCGAATTCCGGATCGCTCGGCGCGCGCGCGCAGAACCCGTGATTTGCGAATGCAGCCTGATGGGCGTCGACGAAGGTCATGCGGTCGGCGGCGGGATCGCGGCACAGCACGCCCGATTGGCACAAGGCCAGTGCCTTCAGCTGCGGCAGGAATTCGTTCTGCACGAAGTCCGACACCGCCGCCAGCCGCTGCGGCTGCGCGTTGAAGGAGGGGTGAATGTCAAAGCCGGCGCGACCGCCGGGGCAGGGGACGCCGTCGGCCAGGGTCGGGTTGGCATAGGACACATAGATCACGTGCGACATGTCGTCGACCAGCGGCTTTAGCGCCTCGCGCAGCTTGCCGAATCCCTGCGGCAGGTCGCGCGCCAGCGCCGCGCGCGAATCCTCCACCGATCCAATCACGCCGGTGCGCCGGAACAGCTCGCGCTCGGTCGGGGTGTCCACGATCACATTGGCGACCAGCCCGGAAAAGTTGATGTCATTGGCGCCGATCGACAGCAGGATCAGATCGAGCTTGCGGTCGGGCTGCCGCCGCCGCGCGGCGGCAACGGCGTCGTGCAGTTCGGCGAGTTGCGCATTGACGGTGCCCTGGCATGGGGCCGCGGTTTTCGACGGCGGGCATTCCCGCGCGCGTTGCGTGCCGAACAGGCCATCGGCAATGGTGGCGCCGGTGCAGGCAAGCGGCAGATAGGTCACCGCGATGTGCGGATATTGCACGGCGAGCGCCAGCGCGGTGCGGGTCTGGTAACTGTAGAGCGAGCGATGGCAGGCGGAATTGAACCACAGCGCGCTCTGGCGCTGCCAGACCTGCAGCGTGTCCGGGGCCTCGCAGGCGCGTCCGCCCTTATAGCCGGCACGGCTCGGACGGTAGTATTGCCGGCTCGCGGTTCCAAGATAGGAACGGAAGCAAAAGCCCTCGTCCGCCAGCGCGATCGGCCGGTCCGGATTACCTTCCCCCGAAGCGATGCTGTCGCCGAGTCCGGCGATGAAGATATCGCGCACCACGATGTCGGCGGTGAGCTGCCGCGGCGGCTCGGAACCGCTGGAGACCTCGACGGCGGCGACGGTGCGGCGGCCATAGCGCGCCCGGAAATTGATCTGCTCGGCGCAATCGAAGGTGTATTGCCGCGGCCCGTCGCCATCGTCGAACGACCAGGCGCAGATCGCGCCCACCGGCACATCGCCGGTCAGCCGGACGGTGACCGGATGATCCACCGGCGTCAGGTAGCTTTCCTTGACGTTGTCGCGGGTGCAGGGCTCGCTGACGCGGCCCGTCAGGTCGATGCAGAGGCGATTGACCATGTTGCGCGCCCAGCCGCGGCCATCGCTCTGCAGCTCGAGCGCCTGTTCCGATTCGAGAACGCTGTGGCCTCGGGCGTTGTCGGCATGAAGCAGAAAATCGCGCTCTTCGCGGAACAGCCGGAAGCGGTTGCGGACTTCCCATGAAATCTGCATCGGGCCATCCGGCGCGGCCGCGGTCTGCGCCGCCGCCAATGGCACCGGCAGTGCTGCCGGCGAGGCGGCCAGCAGCGCGCCCAGGATTATCGAACGGAGATGAAATCGGATCATGAGGCCTTTGACGTCACTGGTAGGGCGGAAATAAGAAGGCCGGCGGTCCCGGAACCGGCAGCTGTCGCTTTACCGCGGTTTTACGAAATTTCGGATTCAGGAAGCCACCGGAGAGCGAAAATGCCGCAGGATGTCTTGCTGCGGGATGGTCTGCGGTCGAAGTCCATCCCGGCGGCTTGGCCTTCCGCAGCGTTGCAGGCCGCCTCGACCGTCGCGCTGCCGATTGAGCGCCTCAGCCCTGCGACTTCAGGCCCTTCGCTGGCCGGCGCACCGCGGCGGAGGCCGGACAGGTCTCGCTCAGCCTGCGCCGCTTTTGCCAGGGCAGCACGACGTTGAGCCACAGTTCGCGCGTCCCCATCACGGATATCGCGATGCCGAAAGGGATCATGAAATACAGGATCCGAAACACCACCAGCGTGGCCAGCAATTGTTCGCGGCCGAATTCGGGCAGCGCGACCAGCATCGCGGCATCGAACACCCCGAGGCTGCCCGGCGCGTGGCTGGCGAAGCCGAGCAGGGTAGCCAGAATGAACACCACCGCCAGCGAAATGAAATCGATGCCCGGCTGGGCCGGCATCAGCAGATACATCGCGGTCGCGCAGAACCCGAGATCGACCACGCCGATCAGGATCTGCAGCAGCGTCAGCCGCGCCGACGGCAACACCACTTTCCAGCCGTTCTGCCCGAGCTCGCGCCGATTGGGGTCGAGCGAGAGCCAGACGAAATATCCGACGATGGCGGCGATGACGCCCAACGCGATCAGCCGGTTGATTGCCGGCGGCAATTGATCCATCGCCGATGCCGCCCACGGATGCCAGGCCATGCCGACGCCGAGCACGAAGGCGTTGCCGAGCCAGAATGTCAGCCCGGACAGGAAACATATCTTGGCGACGTCGATGGCGGTCAGCCCGTAGTCCGAATAGATCCGGAAGCGGATCGCGCCGCCGGTGAACACGGTGGCGCCGATATTGTGCCCGATCGAATAGCTGGCGAAGCTCGACAGCGCCGCGATCCGGTACGGCACGTGTTTCATGCCGATGGTCCGCAGCGCAAAGAAATCATAGAAGGTCAGCGTGCAAAACGCCCCGATCACGCACAGCGCGGCGAGCGCGATGTGGTGCAGCGGTATTTCGGTCAGTGCGACCAGGATCACGCCGGCATCGACACCCCTGAGGGTGCGGACCAGCGTCGTGATGGCGAGGCCGATGATGAGGAGGCTCGCGGCGACCCCGAGCCGTTTCCAGCCGATCCGCTCCTTGAAGCCACGCCCCAGCGTGGTCAGCAGTCGATGCATTCATCCTCCCGGCAGGGCCGGCGACAGTTTGGACGTCGATCGCGGCGATCGACGCCAGGCGGCCAATCTCGCCTGATACGGAGACCCATAAGGCAAAAACCTTCCGCTGTGCAGTCCTTGACAATGCCAGGTTCGGGTTTGGAACGGGCAGCTGTCATGCGCCGTAGATATGCCGGAGCCGGCAGATCCGGGCCTTCGGCATCGGCCGGGTTGTCGGCCTCTCGCCCCGAGGTCCGGGTTGCGGCCGCGCGGCTTTCTCCGCGGCTCGGAACATCGCGGCGATCCGCCAGTTAGCGCAGACATCAGTCATCGAACATAGGGCGCTGCCGGCAAAGGAACCGTCGGCGTGCGTGTTCCCCAACGGAAAGGACCCGCCTCATGGGACTCTTCACCAAAGACATCAAGACCATGAACGACCTGTTCCTGCATCAGTTGCAGGACATCTATTATGCCGAGAAGCAGCTCGTGAAGGCGCTGCCGAAAATGGCCGAGAAGGCCGCTGACCAACCGCTCAAGCAGGGGTTCCTGACCCATCTCGATGAAACCAAGACCCATGTGCAGCGCCTCGAGCAGGTGTTCCAGATGCTTGGCGCCGAGGTCAAGGCGGTCAATTGTCCGGCCATCGACGGCATCATCAAGGAGGCCGACGAGGTCGCCGGCGAGGTCGCCGACAAATCGGTGCTGGACGCGGCATTGATCAACGCCGGCCAGGCCGCCGAGCACTACGAGATCGCGCGTTATGGCAGCCTGATCGCCTGGGCGAAGCAGCTCGGCCGCAACGACTGCGCCAGCGTGCTGCAGAAGACCCTCGATGAGGAAAAGGCCACCGACAGGAAGCTCACCACGCTCGCGGAAAGCAAGATCAATCTTCGCGCCGCCGGCTGAGCGCGAGCCAAACTCCGGGACAAAACGTCGCGCACAGGTTCCGCGCGGCGTTTTTGTTCCCGAGAGTGTCAATCGCGCCGAAACATTAATTCGGCTGCCGTGCCGGCTTTTCGGCACTTTAAGTGCCGGCTTCGGCCGAACACCGTGTACAAGACCTGCTCATTGACGAGACAGGAAAATGGATGGAGCAGGCTGGCCGCGCCGACGCGGGATTGGTGACGTTCCAGGCGGAATCCCTCTCGCGCCCCATCGGCGCGATCGGCAGGCGGGTCAACTGGCGCTACGCCTTCGCGGTCGGAAGCTATCACCTGCTTGCCCTGCTGGCGTTCGATTCCTGGTTCTACAGCCGGACCGGCGTGGCGCTTGCGGTGATCGGGGTCTACGTGTTCGGCGCGGCCGGGATCAATCTTTGTTACCACCGGCTGCTCAGTCACCGCAGTTTCAGCTGCCCGCTTTGGCTCGAGCACGGCTTTGCAATCATCGCGGTCTGCTGTGTGCAGGATACGCCCGCGCGATGGGTGGCGACGCATCGCCTGCACCATCATCGCGCTGACGAGCGCGCCGATCCGCATAGTCCGCTGGTCAACCTGTTCTGGTCCTATGTGGGCTGGCTGTTTGTCGAAAACAACGATCTGCGGCGGGCGGTGGCCTATGACCGCTATGCGCGCGACATCATTCGCGACCGGTTCTACCGCTGGATCGAGCGCGCGGTGGTATGGATCACGCTGGCCCAGTCGCTGGCATATTTTGCGGCGGGCTTTTTCATCGAACTGTCGCTGCGAGGCACGGCCCGCGAGGCCGTGCAGTTTGGCGCCAGCCTGTGGCTCTGGGGCGTCATCGTCAGGACCGTTCTGGTCTGGCACGTGACGTGGTGCGGAAATTCCTTTCCGCACCTGTTCGGCTACCGCAACTACGAGACCAACGACAACAGCCGCAACAACGCCTGGGTGGCGATCATCACCAGCGGCGAGGGATGGCACAACAATCACCACGCCGAGCCCGCTTGCGCGTCCAATCAGCGGCACTGGTGGGAAGTCGATCTCACCTATCTGCTGCTGCGACTATTGGTGCTGCTGGGCCTGGCATGGGACGTCCAGTTGCCGAAGCGCCGCATGGCGCCGAAGGTCTGACCCGGTCGGCGCCGCATGAGCATATGAAGCAGGGGGTCCGGCGCGAAGACGATAGTTCGATCGCGGACGAAGTGTCTGGCTGAACCGCAGCCTATGGTCCGGCGTTGGTTCCTCGAATCGAGGTCGATGCATGCGACGTATTTCCTTGAAGTTGCAATCCGCTGCAGCCGCGGGCGCAAGCCTGCCATCGGAACGGCGGTCGCCGCCGTCCAGCCTGCCGAAGTCGCTGACGCTTGCCGCCATGAGCCTCGGCTACGGCGTGGTTCAGCTCGACGTCACCATCGTCAACACCGCGCTCGACAGCATCGGGACGTCGCTGGGCGGCGGCGTTCCGGAACTGCAATGGGTGGTCAGTTCCTACACCATGGCCTTTGCGGCCTTCATTCTCACCGCCGGCGCGCTGGGCGACCGCATCGGCGCCAGGCGGGTCTTCATGGCGGGTTTTGCCATTTTCACGGCGGCGTCGGTTGCCTGCGCGTTGGCGCCAAGCGCTGCCATCCTGGTCGCGGCGCGCACCCTGCAGGGCCTGGGCGCCGCCGTCCTGGTGCCGAATTCGCTGGCGTTGCTCAGCCACGCCTATCCCGATGAGAAGCAGCGCGGCCGGGCGGTCGGCGTCTGGGCTGCCGGCGCGAGCCTGGCGCTGATTTCCGGGCCGCTGGTCGGCGGTGCATTGATCGCGCTGGTCGGCTGGCGGTCGATTTTCCTGGTCAATCTTCCGATCGGGCTCACCGGACTGTGGCTGAGCTGGCGCTACGCCAGCGAAACCACACCCACGCCGCAGCGCCAGATCGACCTGCCGGGCCAGATCGCGGCGATCGCAGCGCTCGGCTGTCTGGCCGGCGCCATCATCGAAGCCGGCACGCTGGGCTGGAGCAGCGTTTTCGTGATCGCGGGCTTGGCGGCCGCGGCGGCAGTGGCGGTCCTGTTCGTGTTGCGCGAGGCGCGCGCGCCGCAACCGATGCTGCCCCTGACATTGTTTCGACATCGGCTGTTCGCGCTGACATCGCTGGTCGGCCTCGTCGTCAACGTCGCCTTCTACGGGCTGATCTTCGTCTTCAGCCTGTATTTCCAGCGCGTCAACGGGTTGTCGCCGCTGGCCACCGGCCTGGCCTTCCTGCCGATGCTGGGCGCGGTGCTACCGGTCAACCTGGTCGCCGCGCGCGTCGCCGAGCGCATCGGTGCGCCGGCGGCCATCGCCGCCGGAGCGCTGCTGTCGGCGTTCGGATGTCTGGCGCTGCTCGGAATCGCGCCTGGCACCGGCTATTGGGCCATCGGGGCGCAGCTGATGATGATCGGCGGCGGCCTCGGGTTGCTGGTGCCGTCGCTGACCTCGACCCTGCTCGGAAGCGTCGAGAAGTCGCGCTCCGGCATCGCCGCCGGCGTGCTCAACGCGACCCGTCAAACCGGCAGTGTGCTGGGCGTGGCCCTGTTCGGCTCGCTGATCGGCCAATCCAATGGCTTCATGGCGGGCGCGCACGCGTCGCTGATCATTTCCGCGGGCCTGCTGCTCGCGGCCGCGGCGGCGATCTGGCGCGGCGCCTCCAGGCTCGCCTAGGCTCAGGCCCTGCGCAGCGCGAAATGCGCGCCGCAGAACGCCATCACCGCGCCGAGGCACAGCGCCGCGAGGCCCGTCAGCACGCCCGGGATGGTCGGAATCGGGCTCGGTGCCGAGGCCGCCTGGCCGGCACCCGCCAGTACCAGCACGCCGACCGCGATCAGGAACTGCCGCATCCGCTGCGGAATCTGCCCCGCTACCGCGCTGTCCATCAGGGTTGCGGTGAAATAGCCGCCGCAGAAGCCGACGGTCGCGATCAGCCACCACGCGATGGCCGCGCCCGCCGGCATGAATTCGCGCGTATCCGAGCGCCACAGGCCGCCGAGATCGAGCCCGAAACGGACGCCCAGCATGTGCACGGCGAGCGCGAGCAACACGCCGGAAATCATGGCGCCGGCAAGGATCAGGCGGCGCGGAAAATAGGTCGTCTCGGCCATGTTCCGCTTGTAAGATGAAGCCGGCCGGCCGCGCAAGCGCCCGATTTCGGCCGATGCCGCGCGCCGAACCAACGCTGCGCTGCAGGCGAGCGCGCGGTCGCCGCCATGCCGTTGGGCGCGCTCGCCTTTGACGTCTTTTTGTGGGTATCTGTTTCGCGCGGGCGACCAAGCGTCGTCGAAGCCGCTGCGAGAATGGCAAACCGCCGATGACGCCTGAGACATCCGACAAGGCCGCCGATGTCCGCTACGCCTACAAGGCGTCGCTGATCGGCGCCGCGCACCGGTTCGAGCTCGGCGCCGCCGACGGCTTGCGCTGGCACATCGGCGGCAAATCCGGGGTGTGGCCTTATGCCGGAATTTCGGCGGTCCGGCTGTCCTATCGTCCGGTATCGATGCAGTCGCACCGGTTTCGCGCCGACATCGACGGTGGCGGTCTTGGCCACATCGTGGTGCTGTCCACCAGCTGGCAGACCGCGGCCCTGATGGCGCCGCAGGACAATGACTATCGCGTCTTCATCACCCAGTTGCATGCGCGCATGGCGGCGGCCGGAAGCGGAGCGGTGCTGATCGGCGGCCTGCGCCCGGGCATCTATTCTGCCGCGGTGGCGTTGCTGGCGGTGGTCGCGCTGGCGATGATCGGATTGCTGGTTCGGGCCATCGCAACCGGCGAATTCGCGGGCATCCTGTTTCTGGTCGGCTTCGCTGCCTTGTTCGGCTGGCAGGTTGGCGGTTTCGTCAGGCGCAACCGGCCGCAGGCCTACCGCTTCGACGAGCTGCCGGCGGCGTTGCTGCCTTGAGGCATGCTGTCCCGAACCGCGCCACGGCCCTCAATCGGGGACTGGCACGTCGAAGGTGTTGAGGGTTACCGAAACCAGGCAATAAAGCCCGACGAGATAGGAAAGCTCCGCCGCACCGTGGGCTCCGAATTCCTGTACCGCCGCGCGATAGGTCAATTCCGGGAGAACCCCGCCATTGACCAGCGCGGAGGCGAAATCATAGGCCACCGCTTCCGGCCGGGTGAGGTCGGCGGGACGTTGGCCGGCGACGATGGTTGCCAGTTTTTCGTCCGACAGGCCGCGATGCTCGGCGACAATCACATGGGCGTAGAGTTCGTAGCCGGACTTGAAGTGAGCGCCGGTAACCAGGATGGCTACCTCCCTGACCGGCGCGGGCAGCGACGGATTTGAGACCATCGCCTTGGTCAATTCCCACACCGGCTTGCCGAATTTCGGCTCGTGAATCCAAGGATTCCACGGACCGAGCAGCGCCCCGTCGTCGCGGATATTGACAAAACCCTGAAAATTGGCGGCGATGCCCTGCCGCATGTCGTCGTAAAGCGGCTTCTGTTCGCTATTCAATTCCGGCGGCGGAACGATGGGCAGGCGCATGGGCAGTCCTCCAGGACCAACGACGATCGCTCGATTGTCGATTGCCGCAGCGGGGATGGCAAATGAATTGCCGGTGACACCAAAGCTGCTGCCGTGGGTCGGGATGACGGCGATCAGTGCCGCACCACCAGCACCGAGCATTTGGCATAGCGCACCACATGTCCGGCATTGGAGCCGAGAAAATAGGTCCGCATCGCCGGCCGGTGCGAGGTCATGACGATCAGGTCGGCCTTGACGGCCGCGGCCTCTTCGAGAATTTCGTGATAGATGCCGCCCTGTCGCACCACGCTGGAGATGCGCTGACTGTCGATGCCGGATTCGCGCGCCACGATGGCGAGCGCCTCCTCGGAGGTCTGGCGCTGCTGGGCGTCGAAATCCGCCGGCACATATTCCGCCAGCATCACCGGCGTCATCGGCAGCACGTTCAGAAGCCGCACCGTGCCGCTCCAGGTCTGCGACAGCGTCGCCGCGGTCGCGATCGCCGGTTTCGCCAGATCGGTATCGGCCAGATCGATCGGGACCAGAATGGATTTGAACATCCCTGCCTCCGCATCCGGCGCCAGCCTAGCATGGATTGGGGTCTTGGCGACGGGGGAGGCGCCCGCTCACTTGCCGGAAGATTGCTTCAGCCATTTCGGGCTGACGAACAGCACCAGCCGGCCGCGGCGGAATGCCACATCGTCCCAGTCGTCGACCGCAAAATCGAAGATCGCCAGGCCCGATGTCGGCAGATTGTGGGCGAGCGCCTGGCGGCCGGCGGCATCGCCGCTGCCGGCCAGCGCGAGCGCCAGTTCATGCATTCCGGGATTGTGGCCGACGATCATCAGCCGCTGCGAATCGGTTGCGGAGGCGGCGCGGACGCTCTGCAGCAGTTGCGACGCATCGGCGCCATAGAGTTCCGGCAGCAGTTCCACCTGCGGCTCGGGAACGGAATCCTGCATTGCCGACCAGGCAAGGTCCCAGGTCTGGCGAGCCCGGATTGCGGGCGAAACCAGCACGGAATCGGGAAAGGGCGGGTGCCGTGCCATCCAGCCGCCGATCTCGGCGGCATCGTTGCGGCCGCGGTCATCGAGCCGGCGGTCCTGGTCACGGCCGCTCGGCGCATCGGTCTCGGTCTTGGCGTGACGCAGCAGCATCAAACGGCGCATGGCGCAATCTCGATTCGTTTCAAGTCCGCGGATTAATGTACAAGCGCGGGCCGAGGACAAGGTGACAAGCGCCCTACGGGTCCGTAAGAAAACCACATGAGCGAGATTTCCGCCGGTCCGACCACCCGACAAGATGCCGCGGCGATCACCCAGCGCGCGCGCCTGTCGTTCGACCTGGATGTCGACATCTGCGTGGTCGGCGCAGGGCTCGCCGGCCTGACGGTGGCGCGGGAGGCCGCGCGCCTCGGCGCCAGCGTCGCCGTGCTCGAGGGGCGGCACGTCGGCTGGAACGCCTCCGGCCACCAGCTCGGCACGGTGATGCCGGGCTTTGGTCTGCCGATCGGCGAACTGATCGCGCGTATCGGCTTCGAAGACAGCCGCGAGCTGTGGTCGCTGTCGAAGCAGGGCGCCGACTATGTTCGGGCCACCGCCACCGAAGAGCTGATTCCGGGCATTGCGCCCAGCGAGGGCGTCCTCGAGGTCTCCAACGTCGATGCCGGCGATCAGCTGATCAGCCGGCTGCAGATGCTCGGCGAGGATTTTGAAACCGAGGTCGAAGGCTGGCAGGTCGACCGGGTGCGCGATCAGCTCAGGACCGGACATTATTTCCACGGCGTGTATTATCCCAAGGCGTTTCAGATCGACGGCCGCAAATACGTTCACGGCCTTGCCGCGCTGGCGCGGCGGGCAGGGGCGCGGATATTCGAGGACACCCCGGTCGTCAGCATCGATCCGTCCGGCATCCGCAAGCGCATTGTCACGCCGTCGGCGCGGCTGCGCGCCTCGCACATCGTGCTCGCCGGCAATGTCCATCTCGGCGCGCCGCTGCAGCGCCTGTCCGAAACCCTGCTGCCGGTCTGGCGCTACGCCGCGGTGACCGCGCCGCTCGGCGAGCGTCTCGCCGAGGCGGTCACCTTCCAGGGATCGGTGATGGACAGCGCCGGCATCGACCATTTTCGGATCGTGGATGGCGACCGCCTGATGTGGGCTTCGCCGGAAACCACCTGGGCGGCGCGGCCGCAGCGTTTTGCCGGTGCGATTGCGCGCCGGATCCGCAGGATTTTTCCCCAGCTCGGCAAGGTCGAGGTGGCGGAGGTCTGGGGTGGCGCGACCGGGCAGACCGTGCACGGCATGCCGCAGATCGGACAATTGCGGCGCGGGTTGTGGGTGACCAGCGGCTTCGGCCGCCAGGGCCTGAACACCACGGCAATGGCCGGGCAATTGATTGCGCGCAGCATTTTGTGGGGCGACGAGCGCTGGCGGCTGTTTTCGCCGTTCGAACTGGTCTGGGCCGGCGGCCCTACAGGGCGGATCGCCGGCCAGCTGGTGGGCATGTGGGGCCGGCGAAGCGCGGCCGCCGCCGGCGCCTTGGCCCGCTACCGGGAACGGGCCCGCGCCCAGGAGCGGCTGCGCGAGGCGCGCCTGGCCGAGGCCAATCGCCAGGCCGGGACGCAACCGCCGCGGCGCCGTCCGCCGCCCGGCCGGCCGCGTCCCGAACGCCCCGATCCGCCGGAACCGGCGGCCCCCGGGCAAGACCGGGCAGAGGCGGAAGGTGAGCTGAACGGCGGTTAAACCGAATGCCGACCTGCTCGAAGGGTGGCCGGGGTGGGGCTACTCGCAAGAAAGTGAGAAAAAACCGGCTCGATCGGTGTAACGTTCGGGGGCCTGCCCCGTACCTCAGAGCGAACCCACCGAGCTCTCGCTTCGCACGGAGACCACCATGATCGACCGCCGTATCCTGCTTGCCTCCGTCGCCGGCCTGTTTGGCCTGGCGGCATTCCGCTGGCTGCGCGGAACCCCGGCCAGCGCCGCGGAGAAATTCGAGATCGAAAAGACCGATGCGGAATGGAAAGCGCAGCTGACGCCGCAGCAGTATGAAATCCTGCGCCAGCAGGGCACCGAGCGCCCGGGATCAAGCCCGCTGCTCAAGGAGCATCGCAAGGGCATCTTCGCCTGCGCCGGCTGCGACCTGCCGCTGTTCTCCTCGGAAACCAAATACGAGAGCGGCACCGGCTGGCCGAGTTTTTATCAGTCGCTCGACAATGCCGTCGGCAAGACCGAGGATCGCACCTTCGGGATGCTGCGGACCGAAATTCACTGCCGCCGCTGCGGCGGCCATCTCGGTCACCTGTTCGACGACGGGCCGAAGCCGACCGGACTGCGTTACTGCATGGACGGATTTGCACTGCAGTTCCACCCGGCCGCGCCCTCGGCGAGCTGATCCGGGTGAGTGGCGAATAGCGAGCAGCGAACGGAAAGCGACCATTCGCTGCCGTCCGCGGCTCGCTGTTCGCCCCTTGCCGTTCGCGCCCGAAAACGCGCGATGGTCCCGGCAATTGTTGCCCGCCCGGCAATTGTGCCCCGGTCCCCGGACCGGGGCATTTCTATTTAAGTTATTGACGTCATAAGCATTTTATTCTGGCACGGCGCTTGCGACGTCTCCTTCGATAACGGCCATGGCCTGGCAGATGCCGGCTGGCCGCAGGAATCGAATGGAGACGATGTTATGGGTATCTTCGATGCACTTACCACCGCGGTCAGCGGCCTGCAGGCCGAGTCCTTCTCGCTGCAGAACATCTCCGGCAACATCGCGAACTCCTCCACCATCGGCTACAAGGGCATCGACACCACCTTCGAGGATCTGATCCCCGATGCGACCTCGCCGGCCGAACAGGTCGCGGGCGGAGTCACAGCCTACGCGCAGCAGACCATAACCACGCAGGGCACCAATACCGCAACCACGGTCGCCACCAACATGGCCATCGTCGGCAACGGTTTCTTCGACGTGCAGATACCGACCGGCACGGTCGACAACCAGCCGGTGTTCAGTGGTGTCACCGACTACACCCAGCGCGGCGACTTCCAGGTCAATTCCAACGGCAATCTCGTCAACGGCGCCGGTTATTACCTGATGGGCGTTCCGGTCGACCCGACCACCGGCAATCCCGTCGGAAACGTGCCCCAGGTTCTGCAGTTCCAGAACAACTTTGTTCCGGCGCAGGCGACCTCGCAGATCACCTACGCCGCCAACCTTCCTGCCACCCCGGTCACCACCGCAAGCGCCTCTGCGCCGGCAGGCACGCTGCTGGCGGCGGGAGGGCTCGATCCTGCGAACTTTACCTCGGGATACAACCCATTGGTCGTCGGCACGCCGGCGGTACCGCTGGCTACTTCAGGGGTAACCGGCAGCATCGAAAAGGACCAGGAGACAACGCCGGCCGCGATAACGTCGGGCACTTTTTTATCGGCGGCGGCGTCAGGAAGCACTTCATCATTGACGGCTGGTTTCGCCAACGGCGACACGATGGTCGTCAACGGCAAGACGATTACCTTCAGCACGTCTGCCGCTACCAGTACCAGCGCCAGCGGTGGCACCATCAATCTTACCACCGGCACGGTCGGGACCCTTCTCACGGCGATCGATGAGATCACCGGAACGGCGACGGCGTCGTCGGTCGCGGGCGGTGCGATTACGCTGCAGACAGGCACCGCAGGCAACCTTACCGTCACCTGTGCTTCGGATCCGTCGGCTTTCTCGGCGCTGGGCTTTACGGGCACCGTCACCGGGGCACCCACCGGCGGCGGCACGGTCGGCGCCGGGGAGGTGATCGGGAATGACGTGACGACCTTCGACAACGAATCGATCAGCGGCGGTGCGGTCACCGGCTATAATTCGGCGGGATCGCCGGTCAACATCGAGTTGCGCTGGGCCAAGACCGACAGCACCGCAACCGGCGGTATCGACACCTGGAACCTGTTCTATCAGACCGATCCCAGCGCAACCGGAACGACCGCGGCCTGGGTCAACGTCGGCACCAATTTTACGTTCGGACCCTCGGGCACCCTGACCAGTCCGACCAACGGCACGATAACGATCCCGAACGTCAAGGTCAGCGGCCAGACCCTGGGGTCCGTCTCGCTCAGCCTGGGTTCCTCGGAGCTCACGCAATACGCCAGCACCGGCGGCACCGCGACCATCAACGGCATCACCCAGAACGGATACGCCGCCGGCCAGCTGCAATCGCTGGCGATCAACAACAACGGCATCGTGGTCGGGACATTCTCCAACGGACAGAATATCGACCTCGCCGAGGTTACGCTGTCGCATTTCAACGGCACCAATTTCCTGCAGGCGCTGGACGGCGGCGCCTATGCCGCGACCCAGCAATCCGGCGCCGCCATCGCAGGCTCGACGGCCACCATAACCGGCTCATCGGTGGAAGGCTCCAACGCCGACATCGCCGACGAATTCACCAAGCTGATCGTGACCCAGCAGGCCTATTCCGCCAACACCAAGGTGATCACCACGGCCAACGACATGGTTCAGGATCTCTTGAACGTGCTGCGGTGATCACCAGCAACCCGCGTGACGTGACCTGAGGCGCAGCATTATGAGTTTGAGTTCAGCCCTCTCCATCGCGATGTCAGGTTTGACGGCGAACCAGGCCGGGCTGGCTATCGTCTCCTCCAACGTCGCCAACGCCAGCACGCCGGGCTACGTCACCGAAACCGTCAACCAGAGCGAGGCCGCGACCGGCGGTGCCGGTACCGGCGTCAGCGTATCCGGCATCACCCGCGCGCTCGATTCATACGTCCAGACCCAGTTACGGACCGAGACCTCCGGCGGCGGCTACGCCGATCAGATTTCGAGCGTCCTGACGCAACTGCAGAATGTCTACGGCACGCCTGGCGGACAGGGCACGCTGGAGACCGCCTACGGCAATCTGACCACGGCGGTCCAGGCCCTCTCCTCGAATTCCGGATCCTACTCCGCGCAAAGCGCCGTGGTCACCGCGGCGCAGAACGTGGCGCAGCAGCTGAACTCGACGACGCAGGGCATCCAGGCGCTGCGCACCGGCGTCCAGCAGGATATTTCGACGTCGGTGGCATCAGCCAATACGGCGCTGGCGCAGATCGCCAACCTCAACAGCCAGCTGCAGGGGCTCAGCCAATCGGATCCCGGCGCGGCGACGCTGGAGGACCAGCGCGACACCGCCATCAATCAGCTTTCGAAACTGATGGGAATCAGTGTTTCGACCAATAGCAACAACCAGGTTACCGTGCTGACCACCTCAGGGGTTCAACTGGTCGGCGCCCAGGCATCGACCTTGTCGTTCACCGGCCCTTCGACGCTGAACGCGTCGAGCGTCTACAGCACCAACCCGGCCCAGAACAGCGTCGGGACGATCACGCTCACCAGTCCGAGCGGATCCACCACCGACATGGACGGCGCCATCAGTTCCGGCCAGATCGGCGCCGATATCCAGTTGCGCGACACTACGCTGGTGCAGGCCCAGGCTCAGGTCGACCAGCTGGCCGCCTCGATGTCGAGCGCGCTGTCGGACACCACCACCGGCGGCACGGCGGTCACCGCGGGATCGCAGGCCGGCTTCTCGCTCGACCTGTCGAACATGCAGCCGGGCAACACCATCAATCTGACCTACACCAACCCCGCGACCAATACCCAGCAGCAGGTTTCGATCGTCGCCGTCAACAGCAACGCGGTGCTTCCGCTGCAGAACACCGGCGCTGCCAATACCACGGTGATCGGCGTCAATATTTCCGGCGGCATGGCCTCGATAGTCTCGCAGCTCAACACTGCGCTGGGCGGAGCCAACCTGCAGTTCTCCAATCCGTCCGGCTCGACCTTGCAGGTGCTCAACAGCAGTGGCAGCGGCACCGTGGTCAATTCGGCCTCGGCCACCATCACCACATCGTCGCTGACCAGCGGCAGCGCGCCGCTGCCGCTGTTTACCGATGGAAATGCGCTCTATACCGGCGCGATCACCACGGCGGGGTCGCAGATGACCGGCTACGCCGGCCGCATCGTCGTCAATCCGGCCGTGATCGCCAACCCGGCCAGTCTCACCGATTACAGCGCATCGACCGCCTCCGGCGACGCCACCCGCGCAAACTACATCAATTCGCAGCTGACCACCGGTTCGTTCACCTATTCGCCGCAGACCGGTCTCGGCTCTTCGACCTCGCCCTTCACCGGGACGATCTCGAACTACATGTCGCAGTTCCTCAGCCAGCAGGCCAACGCCGCGACCAACGCGACGCAGCTTCAGCAGGGCCAGGACGTCGTCGTCAACACGCTGCAGCAGAGCTACGATTCAACCACCGGCGTCAACATGGACACGCAGATGTCCAATCTGATCTCGTTGCAGAATGCGTACTCGGCCAATGCCCATGTGATGGCCGTCGTGCAATCGATGTTCAGCGCGTTGATGCAGGTACAGACATAGGACGATCCGGATGGCCATCAATAGTATGAGTTCGAGCACGACCCTGCTGGGGCAGGCGGTTGCCAACATCAAGACCCAGCTCGGCAGCCTGCAGGTTCAGCTCGCGACCGGCGAAAAGGCGACCACCTATTCCGGGATGGGCGTCGGCGAAGGCTTCGCCATCGCCGCGCGCTCGCAACTGGCCAACATCACCGGCTACCAGAATACGATCACCAATGTCGGCACCACGATCACGACCGCCAACACTGCGCTGCAGGGGATCGTTGCGATCGACAACCAAATCCAGAGTGCGGCCACCGATGGCACGCAGACCTTGAACAGCAATGGCCAGACCACGGCGCAGACCAGCGCGGTGTCGCAGCTGTCCTCGATGCTGGGAATTCTCAATACCCAGGCGGGCAACGGCTATATTTTTTCCGGCAACGCCACCAACACCCCGCCGGTGGCCTCCGCCAACGCCATCCTCAACGGCAATGGCGCGCAGGCCGGACTGACGCAGATCATCGCCGAGCGGCAGCAGGCGGATCTCGGCACCGCAACGCCGTCGACCGGGCGACTGCTCATTTCCTCGCCGACGTCGAGTTCGGCCACCAGCACGGTTACGGTCGGCGAAGACGTCGCCGGCTCGCCGTTCGGCCTGAAGCTGAATTCGGTGTCGTCGACCCTGGCCGGCGGCGTGACCGTGACCGGGCCTTCCGGCTCGCCGGCGGCGGTTTCGATCGCGCTCGGCGCCACCAATCCCAACCCGGGCGACCAGGTGAGCTTCACCTTCAATCTCCCGGACGGCACGACCACCTCGATGCAGCTGACGGCGACGAGCACCTCGCCGGCGCCGGCTGGGAGCTTCACCATCGGTGCGACGCCCGCGGCGACCGCTGCCAATCTCAGCACGGCGCTGAGCACGTCGATCAGCACGGTCGCCAATACGACGCTGGTGGCCTCCTCGGCGATCGCGGCCGGCAATGATTTCTTCGGCTCGGCCAGCGCGGCCACCGGAACCGTGCAGACCAATCAGGCAGCGACGGCTCCCGTGGCGGTCACCGGTGCCACGCTGTTGTCCGGCGCACCGGGCACCAACTCGCTGGCCTCGGGTTTTGCGCCGGGCAGCACTCTCACGGTCAACGGCAAGACGATCACCTTCAGCTCCACCGCGGCCACCAGCACCAGTGCCAGCGGCGGCGTCATCAACGTGACCAGCGGAACGGTTCAGAACGTCCTCTCGGCAATCGACGCGATCACCGGCACTTCGGTCCCCTCGACCGTCAGCGGCGGCGTGATCACGCTGAACGACAGTGTCGCCGGGACCCCCCAATCGCTGTCGGTGCAAAGCTCGGCGCCGGCGACCTTGACCGCGCTCGGCTTCAGCGGCGCGATCGCCACCTCCAGCGGAACCGCTGCCGGCAGCGCGATCAACACCCAGGCTTCGACGGCGGCGCCGATCACCGGTGCGACGCTGTTGTCCGGGGCGCTGGGAACCAGCTCGCTGAGTTCCGGTTTCGCGGCCGGCGACACCATCACCGTCAACGGCACGCCCATCACCTTCGTCGCCTCCGGCGCCACCGGCAACGAGCTCAACGTCACCGACAGCGTGCAGACGCTGTTGAGCAAGATCGATTCCATCTCCGGCACCTCGACCCCGTCGAGCGTCAGCGGCGGCGTGGTCACGCTGCAGTCCAATAGTGGCGCGCCGCTGACGGTTACGAGTTCGAACACCGCCGCCTTCGCGGCACTCGGCTTTTCCAGCGGTACCGCGACGGCGACGACGCCGCCGCTGCGGGTCAGCGGCTCGCCGCTGGGCTCGGCGACCTCGCTGGTCAGCGGCACCCCGGCAAACACCGTGTCCTGGTATACCGGCGGCACCACCACCGGTTCCGCCCGCGCCACCCAGGTCGCCCAGATCGGCCCGACCCAGACCGTGGATTACGGGATCCAGGCCAACGAGGAAGGCATCCGCTCGCAGCTGCAATCGATCGCCGTGTTCGCCGCCTTCACGGCTTCGCCTTCCAATGCAAATGCCCAGGCACAGGTCGCCGCGCTCAGCCAAAGCGTGGGCACGGCACTGTCGTCGGCTGCGCCCGGCCAGCAGACGGTACAGGATATTCAATCCGACCTCGCCAACGCCCAGACCACCATGGCGACGGCGACATCGCTGCAGACCCAGACCCAGACCGCGCTTCAGACCCTGGTGAGCAATATCGAGACGGTTTCGCCGGACCAGGCCGCCAGCGAGATGCTGTCGCTGCAGACCGAGCTGCAGGCATCCTATGAAACCACCTCGACGCTGGCGCAGCTCAGCCTCGTGAAATATCTGCCGACGCCGTCGGCATGATGCTTGGCGGTTGTGGCGCGGGGTTATAACAATGCCGGAGGCGGGCGTTCGATTCGATGCGGCCGAGAATTCAATGTCCCAGGATCCGTCCCGTTCCGCTGCGGCCATGGCCGAGTTGTTTTTGCCGCTCGACCGCCTGCTCGCCGGCGGCGGAGACCCGCGGCTGGGCCTCGACCCGGTCAGCGGGCTCAACGAATATGGCTGCCGGCCGCTTCCCTGTCCGGACACGCTGAGCTTTGCCTCGAGCACCGCGACGTCGATTTCGCAGCGGGCTTTTGATCGTGCCGGCGTTGCCCGGGAAGCGTTGATGCGCTCGGCCATCGCGCTCGGTATCGACGCGGCGTTCGATGCGCGCCTCGAGGCGATGCGTGGGGAGTTGAAGGCCTGTCTCGGACTGTCGCAGACCCGGGCCGAAGTGGTGTTTTCGCCGTCAGGCACGGACGCGCAGCTCCAGGCGCTGTTTCTGGCGCGCGCGCTCAAGGGTCCGGCGCTGACCACGGTGATCGTGGCCGCCGACCAGACCGGAAGCGGAACCGCGGACACCGCGCGCGGCAACCATTTCAGTGCCGCGACGGCGAACGGAATCCGGGTTCGCAAGGGCGAGCCGATCGCCGGCCTGGCGCCGCCGGTCGGCAGCATCGCGCTGCGGCTGCTCGACGAGACCGGTGGCTTCCGCCCGCCGGCGGCAACCGATGCACAGGTGATCGGCGCGATCGAACAATCGGTCGCGAGCGGAAGCAACGTTCTGCTTCAGATCATGGATTGCTCGAAGCTGGGCTGGCGGATCCCCAGCGACCCATGCCTCGACCAGATCCAGGCGCGCTGGCCCGATCGGGTTCAGGTCGTGGTCGATGCCTGCCAGATGCGGCTCGGTCGCCGGCGGCTGCAGAAATATCTCGAGCGCGGCCATATCGTGCTGGTGACCGGCTCGAAGTTTTTCACCGGGCCGCCCTTCAGCGGCGCGCTGCTGGTGCCCGCGGCCTTGTCGAAAGCGCTCGCTGCGGTCGGCGGGAAAGCCGCGGGGCTGGTTGACTACAGCAGCCGCAGCGACTGGCCGCAGTCCTGGAACAGCCTGCGGTCGGGCTTCCCGGTTCGGCAGAATTTCGGCCCCTGGCTGCGCTGGGAAGCCGCACTCGAGGAAATCCGAGCCTATTACGCCATCCCCGACGAATTCCGCGCCGCGGCCCTGACCGCATTCGGCGAGGGCGCCGAACGGATCATCGCTTCGTCGCCGTCGCTGGTTTCGTTGCCGCCGCAGCAGAGGTCCGGCGACGACGCCGACGACGAAGAGCTGGCGCGGCCGACGATCTTTCCGTTTCTGATCAGGCGTCACGGCCGCATCCTGCCGCTGGCGGATTGCCGGCAGATCTATCGCGCGCTTGCCCGCGATGCGCGAGCGGACGTTGCCGCCGAGGGTGGCGGGCGCGATGCGGAGATCGCGGCAAACACCTGCCTGGTCGGTCAACCCGTCGCCTTGGGTCAGGTCGCGGCGCTTCGCCTCTGTGCCGGCGCGCGCCTGGTCACGCAGGCATGGGCAGCGGACGCGGACACCGCGCGCGGCAATCTGCAGCGTGAACTCGGCCATGTCGCCGTCATCGTCGCCAAGATCGAGTGGCTGCTGGAGGGGATGGATATCGACAGCCCCGCTCCGGTCGAGGTCCGCCATGGAGCCTGAACATACGGCCCTGGCGAACGCGGCCTGCGCGGATCGGATCGGATTCGCCAGACTGACGACGATGGCGTTCGGCGGGACCGATCTTCGGCCGCTGCGGGATCAATTGATGGCCAGGGTTGCCGACGGAACCGCCGATGCCGGCGAGGCGCTCGATCTTTCGCTGATCGCGCAGCTGTTGGGCGACAAGCCGATGGGGCTTGCGATCCAGGCGGAGGTGCTCGCCTTTCACCAGTTGTTCCGGTCGCCCTGTGCTGCGGAAGTGCCGCAGCTGCGCGTGCTGGCGCTGGCGGCTGCCACCGACATGGGCAGCAATACGCCGATCGAGTTCCTGCTGGAGAGTTCGGCCATCGAGCTTCTGACGCTCTATGTCGTGGCCGGACAGCAATTGCCGGCGCCGCTTCCCGATCACGACGTCGCAATCGTGATCGCCTCGGATTCGGAGGAGTGTCGCGACGCGCAGCGCAGCATCGAACGCGCGGCCGCGCACTGGCCCCGGCCGCTGCTGAATCCGCCGCATCTGGTTCGCAATCTCGACCGCGACAAGCTGCATGGGCTGCTGGCCGGCATCGAGGGGCTGGATATCCCGGCAACCACATTGGTGACGCGGGCGCAATTGTCGGCGCTGGCCGAGCCGGACATTCCGGTCGCCGACATCGCCGCCGACCTGCAGTTTCCGCTGATTGTGCGGCCGCGCGGTTCGCATGCCGGCGTCGGGCTCGCCAGGATCGACGATCGCGCCATGATCGAACCATATCTGGCGCTGCGGCCGGAGCCGGAATTCTTCGTTTCCCGCTTTGTCGACTATGCCGATGCCGACGGTTTGTTTCGCAAATACCGCCTCGCCGTGGTCGATGGCCGGCCCTATGCCTGCCACATGGCGGTCGCCGATCGCTGGGACATCTGGTATCTCAACGCCGGCATGGCCTTCAGCGCCAGCAAGCGCCTCGAAGAGCAGAACTTCATGGAAACCTTCGACCATGCCTTCAAGGTCCGCCACCAGCGCGCGCTGCAGGCCATGATCGATCGGATCGGTCTTGACTATTTCACGATCGACTGCGCCGAGAACCGAAGCGGCGAATTGCTGATATTCGAGGCGGACAACACCGCCGTGGTCCACAACATGGATTCGCCGGACGTGTTTCCCTACAAGCCGCGGCAGATGCGCACGATCTTCGAGGCTTTCGCGGCGATGCTGTTCCGGCGCGGGCAGGGCCGCGAGCGCGCGGCCTGACGCCGCCTTGCGGCCGGCGCCAGGCAGATGGCGGCCGAAAATGCTAGCCTGCGGGCATCGCCTGATTCGAAAGCGATCCGGCGGCTCCCGGCGGCTTCCGGTGACTTGGGTCTTGCCGGGCTTCGGATGACTTTCGCGATGGCCCGTGGCCCGGAAAGACGGCTTGTTGTCGGCGCAGTGGAACAAAAGATCTGGACCGATGCCGAACCTGTCGCGCCTGCAGCGGCAGGCCGACAGCTGTTTTCAACAGGGCGATTTCGACCGGACGGAAAAGCTGTGCGCCGGGATATTGCAGCACCGGCCGCAGGATTTCGACGCGCTGCACCTGCTTGGCCTGCTCAATTTCCAGCGCCGCCGCCTGGTAGAGGCGCTGCATTTCCTTTCCGCAGCGCTCAAGGTCAATTCGACCTCCGCCGAGGCGATGTCCAATCTCGGGCTGGCGCTGCAGGCGGCCGGACGCTGCGAGGAGGCCATTTCGAGCTATCGCAATGCGCTGCGGCTGGCGCCGGATCATCCGGAGATTCTCTACAATCTGGGCAACGCCTGTCTTGAACTCGGCCGCGATGCCGAGGCGCTTTCCGCCTACGACGACGTGCTGGCGATCGCGCCGGGCCATGTCGGCGCGCTTGTCAACCGCGGCAATGCGCTGCTGCGCTTCAACCGGCCGGTCGAGGCGATGGCGAGCTACGATGCCGCGCTGGCGGCGATGCCGGGTCATCCGCAAATCCTGACCAATCGCGGCCACGCGCTGCGGCGCCTCGACCGGCCGGGCGAGGCGCTGGCGGATTTCAGGGCGGCGCTCGGAGCCGCGCCGGAATTTGCCGAAGCCCATTTCGAAGCCGCGATGGCGCATCTCACCCTGGGCGATTTCGATGCCGGCTGGAAAGCCTATGAATGGCGCTGGAAGACCGCGGCCTTTGCCCGGCACCGCCGCCATTCGGCAACGCCGCCATGGCTGGGGGAGCAGCCGATCTCCGGCAAGACCATCCTGCTCGAGGCCGAGCAGGGTTTTGGCGATACCATCCAGTTCATGCGCTATGCGCCATTGCTGGCAAGCCGGGGGGCAAAGGTAATCTGCGCGGTCCAGCCGGAACTGCTGCCGCTATTGAGCCAGTTCGACGGCGTCACGGTGACCGCTTGCGGCGCACCGCTTGCGCCCTTCGACCTGCATTGTCCCTTGCTCAGCCTTCCGCTCGCCTTGCAAACCCGCCCCGCGACGATCCCGGCTTCCGTCCCCTACCTCTCCGCGACCGCCGAGCGGCTGGACCATTGGCGCGACCGTCTGCCGCCCGCCCAGCGGCGCGCCGGATTTGTCTGGTCGGGCTCGCCGTCGCACAAGAATGACAACAACCGCTCGATCGCGCTGGCGCGGCTGGCGGGTCTGTTCGAGGATGCGCCGCTGCAATGTCTTGGGCTGCAGACCGATCTGCGCGCGGCGGACCGCGAGGTTCTCGCAGGCTTGCCCGGTCTGATCGATCTCGGCCAGGGCATCCGCGATTTCGCCGATACTGCCGCCATCATCGCCCTGCTCGACGTCATCGTGTCGGTCGATACCGCGGCGGCGCATCTGGCCGGCGCGCTGGGCAAGCCGGTCATGATCCTGCTGCCTCATGCCGCGGATTTTCGCTGGATGCGCGGTCGCGACGACACCCCCTGGTACCCGACGGCGAAGCTGTTCCGGCAGCCGGCCTTTGGTGACTGGGACAGCGTCATTGCCCGGGTTGGCGATGAATTGCGGCATTGGAAATAGTTCAGCGATCGAAACACGACCGGCTCGGGGTGCTGATCATCCGGTCATCCCCGATCGCGTCGGGGACAGGCGCCGGATGATGACGGCTTGAAGGTGCGGCGCGGTCGTGCTTACAGCGGATTCAGCCAGGCCGGCGTTTCCATTGCGTTTACCGAAGGCCCGCGAATCAACTAGAGATGGTCGACAGGGTCGGATGTGAAGTGCCATGAGCCGTCGCGAGCGCCGGGCCGATGCTAAGCGCGCCAAAGCCGGCATCAGGCCCGCTGCGCCGGCCGTGGATCCGACTCCGGGTGCGGCGGTTCTGGCGCACATGCGGTCCGGGCGCTATCTCGACGCCCAGCATTGCTGTGCTCAGGCACTCGAGGCCAGTCCGGAAAATCCCGAACTGCTGCATCTCATGGCCTTGGTGTGCTTCAACGCCAGGCAGTTCGATCACGCGGTGGAATGGGCATCGCGCGCGATCAGGAAGGACCCCAGGCCGGCCTATCTGACGACCTTGGGAACCGCGCTGTTGAACCTCGGGCGTCACGACGAGGCGCTGAAGGTCTTCGACAAGGCGGTGCAGCTAAAGCCTGACGATGCCGGACTATGGAGCAATTTCGGCGATGCGCTGGTCGAGGCTGGACGCGTTGCGGATGCGCTTGTCTGCTTTGCGCGGGCGGTGCAGATGGATCCCCGCCAACACAATGCGGCCTACAAGTGCGGCGTGCTGCTGCAGCAGCAGGAACGGTTCGCCGAAGCTCTCGTCCATTTCGACGCCTGCGAGCGATTGCAGCCGGGTCGGGCGCCGACATTGCAGCAGCGGGCGCTGGTGCTGCATGCGCTCGGCAGGTTCGAGGAATCGCTGCGCGACAACCGGCGGGCGCATCAGCTCGATCCGGAAAATCCGTTCATCCGCAACAATCTCGGCCGCGACCTCATGCATCTCGGCCGCCATGACGAGGCGCTGCCGTGGTTCGAGGCGGCGCTTCAGGTCCGGCCGGCCTTCATCGAGGCCCTCAACAACAAGGCATTCTCGCTCGCGCGGCTGCATCGCTTCGAAGAGGCCTTCGCGGTCTATTCGCAATCGAAAGCGCTCGATCCGGATCATGCGGGGACCGGCTGGAATCTGGCGTTGCTGCAGCTGCTGACCGGAAATTTCGCCGATGGCTGGACCGGCCGCGAAGCGCGTTTCAGGCTGCCGTCGCTTCCGGTGGTTTACCCGAACTTCCCGCAGCCGCGATGGTCCGGCGACCCGGACATCGCAGGCAAAACCATCCTGCTCTATGCCGATGAGGGGCTCGGCGACGCGATCCAGTTCGCGCGCTATGTGCCGATGGTGGCGGCGTGCGGCGCGCGCGTCGTGCTCGGCGTCCAAGAAGCGCTGCAACCGCTGCTGTCTGGTCTTTCGGGCGTGGCGCAGTGCGTTGCCAGGTCGGCCGCCTTGCCCGCCTTCGATCTCTATTGTCCGATCTCGAGCCTGCCGCTGGCGTTTCGGACCAGCCTCGACACGATTCCGGCACAAGCGCGCTATCTGCCACCGCTCCCGGATCATGCCTTGCAAACCTGGCAGGATCGCCTCGGCGCCCGTGACGGATTGCGGGTGGGCCTCGTCTGGTCCGGCAATCCCAGGCACGCCAACGATCGCAACCGTTCTGTTTCGCTGCGGATGCTGACCAAAATACTTGATGTCGATGCCAAATTCGTCAGCCTGCAGAAGGATCCGAAGCCGGAGGACCGGGCGACCCTGACGGGGACCGGCATCATCGACTGGACGATGCACCTGACGGACTTCATCGAGACGGCCGCGCTGGTGTCATGCCTGGACCTGGTGATCACGGTCGACACCAGCGTCGCTCACCTTGCCGCCGCCCTCGGCAAGCCGACCTGGATCCTGTTGCCCTACACGCCGGACTATCGATGGCTGCTGGGCCGCGACGACAGCCCCTGGTACCCGACGGCGCGTCTGTTCCGGCAGACCGCGAGCCGGGACTACGGCGGCGTGCTGGACCGTGTGCGCCGCGAACTGGCGGCGCTGGTTCGGGCGTCGGACCAGAACGCGTAGGGCTGGCCTTCATCGAGAATGACAAGAGGATGGATCGCCTTGCTCACCGGAACGGCGGGCCGGCGTTAGGATTTCATTAACCACGCCTATTTACTGTTTGGTCAGAATTGCTGGCGACTTCCGCCGCTTTCGGAGCGCTTCATGACCGAGCAGATTCACCTCGTGGTGGCCACGCCGTGCTTCGGCGGGCAGGTTTCCAGCATCTATGCCAGCTCCATTTTCCAGCTGCAGAGCGCGGTGCGCGCCAAGTCCAACATCGACCTCAAGGTGCTGCTGCGCGACGGCGACGCCCTGATCACCCGGGCGCGCGCCAACCTGATGACCCAGTTCCTCGACGACCCCGCCGCGACCCATTTCCTGTTCATCGATGCGGATATCGGCTTTACGCCCGAGCAGGTGTTCCGGCTGATCGAATCCGGCGCGGACATGGTGGCCGGCGTCTATCCGATCAAGCGCATAAATTGGGAAAAGGTGAAGCGAGTGATCGAGAACCGGCGGCCGATGCCTGCGGCCGCGCTCGACTACGTGCTGGAGGTCAACGATCCCGATCATGTTGCCGTCGTCAACGGCTTTACCCGGGTGCGCTATGCCGGGACCGGTTTTCTGATGATCCGCCGCCAGGTGTTCGAGAAGATGTGCGCCCATCCCGGCTACGCTTCGCTGCAGTTCTTTCGTGAACATTCGGTCGATGCGCTGGCGGGAAGCCGCAACCGGTTTGCGCTGTTCGAATGCATGATCGATTCCGGCACCGGAACCTATCTCAGCGAGGATTTTGCGTTCTGCAAACGCTGGACCGATATCGGCGGCGAAATCTGGGTCGATCTCGAGAGCCGTCTCGATCATGTCGGCCCATCGGTGTTCCACGGCGATGTCTCGTCGCAGTTTGCCGCTCCCGCCCTTGCCTCCGATGCGGCGTGACATGCCATCGGCTTGCCCCGAGCAGACCCCGCCGGCGGGCGCTGATTGCGCCGACCGGATCGGCGTCGCCAGGCTGACCAAAATGGCGGTGGCCGGGACCGATCTTCGCCCGCTATGGCAGGATCTGATCGCCAAGGTGGTCGACGGCACCGCCGAAGCCGGCGAGGGGCTCGATCTGTCGCTGATCGCGCAACTGCTCGGCGACAAGCAGGCCGGTCTGGCGATCCAGCATGAGATCCTTGCCTCGCATCGATTGTTCCGCTCGCCCTGCGCGGTGCCGCAACCCCACCTGCGGGTGCTGGCGCTGGCGGCGGCGACCGATATGGGCAGCAACACGCCGATCGAGTTCTTGCTGCAGGAATCCGCCATCGAGCTGCTGACGCTGTATGTCATCCCGGACGCCGAGTTGCCGGCGGCGCTGCCGGATCACGACGTCGCCATTGTGATTGCGTCCGACTCGGAGGAATGCCGCGAGGCGCTGCACAGGATCGACCGGGCGGCGCCGCACTGGCCGCGGCCGCTGCTGAATCCGCCGCGCCGCGTCGGCAACCTGGATCGCGACAAGCTGCATCGCCTGCTCGACGGTATTGAGGGGCTCGAAATTCCGGTGACGATCGCCGTGACGCGCGAGCGATTGTCGGAGGTCTCGCGCTCGACCGCGGCGCTCGGCGGCATCGCGGCCGACCTCGCCTTTCCGGTCATCGTGCGGCCGCGCGGATCGCATGCCGGGGCGGGCCTTGCCAAGCTCGATGACCGCGCCGCGGTCGGGCACTATCTCGGGACCCGGCAGGAACAGCAATTCTTCGTCTCGCGCTTTGTCGATTATTCCGACGACCACGGCCTGTTTCGCAAGTGCCGGATCGTCTTCGTCGATGGCCGGCCCTACGCCTGCCATATGGCGATCGCCGATCGCTGGGACATCTGGTATCTCAATGCCGGAATGGCGGCCAGCGCCAGCAAGCGGCTCGAAGAAGAGACTTTCTTCCGCACCTTCGACATCGGCTTCGCGCGCCGCCATCGGGCGGCGCTGAGCGGCCTCGCCGAGCGGATCGGCCTGGATTATTTCACGGTGGACTGCGCCGAAACCAGGGACGGAAAGCTCTTGATTTTCGAGGCCGACAATACCGCGATCGTCCACGACATGGATCCGCCCGCGGTGTTTCCCTACAAGCTGCCGCAGATGCGCAGGATATTCGACGCGTTCGCGGCCATGTTGATCCGCCACGCAGGGCGCGGCCGGGAGCGCGCGGCATGACCAGGGTGCTGCGCGAAGCCCCGGCGGCAGCCCAATCCAGCGAGACGCTGGATCCGCAGAACTGGGACGAGATCCGCGCCCAGGGCCACCGCATGCTCGACGACATGATCGATTATGCCGCCAACATCCGTGAGCGCCCGGTCTGGCAACCGATACCGGACCGGGTCCGCGCCCGTTTTCTCGCCGAACTGCCGCGCGAGCCCTGCGATGTCGGCGAGGTCTATCGGGAATTTTCCGATTTCATCGTTCCCTATGCGACCGGCAACGTCCACCCCGGCTTCATGGGATGGGTGCATGGCGGCGGCACCGCCGTCGGCATGCTGGCGGAGATGCTGGCGGCCGGACTCAACGCCAATCTCGGCGGACGCGATCACATTCCCCTCGAGGTCGAGCGTCAGGTCGTCGAATGGACGCGCGCGATGTTCGGTTTCCCGAGCGGGGCGAGCGGAATTTTCGTCACCGGCACCTCGATGGCGAACCTGATGGCGGTGCTGGTGGCGCGAACCGCGGCGCTCGGACAGGCGGTCCGGCGGCGCGGCGTCGGCGACGAGGGCGGCGGGCTGACGGCCTATACCTCGACGGCGGCGCATGGCTGCATCGCCAAGGCGATGGACCTCGCCGGCTTCGGCAGCGACGCCTTGCGCTGTATCGCGGTCGACCGGTTCCACCGCATCGACGTCGTGGCGCTGCGCGCGCGGATCGCCGCGGATCGCAACGCCGGCCTGAAACCGTTTCTGGTGGTCGGCTCGGCCGGAACGGTCGACATCGGCGCCATCGACGATCTGCAGGCGCTTGGCGCGCTGTGCCGCGAGGAGGGGCTGTGGTTTCACGTCGACGGCGCCTATGGCGCGCTCGGAATCCTGGCCCCGGCGCTGGCGCCGCGACTGGCCGGGATTGAGAACGCGGATTCGATTGCGCTGGATTTCCACAAATGGGGGCAGGTGCCTTACGATGCCGGCTTCCTGATGGTGCGCGACGGCCAGCAGCACCGCGATACCTTCTCCGCGCCCGCGGCGTATCTGCGGCGGGAAACCAGGGGCCTGGCGGCGGGCGCATCCTGGCCTTGCGATCTCGGGCCCGACCTGTCACGGGGCTTTCGGGCGCTCAAGACCTGGTTCACCCTGAAGACCTATGGCACCGAAAAGCTGGGGGCGATGATCGCGCGCAGCTGCGCGCTTGCCGGATATCTGGAGGCGCGGATTCTGGCCGAGCCGCGGCTGGAGCTGCTGGCACCGGTCCAGCTCAACATCGTCTGCTTCCGCTACCGCGCCGCCGGCGCCAACAGGGTCAATGGCGACATTGTCGCCGATATCCAGGAATCCGGGATCGCGGCTCCCTCGACCACGCTGATCGAGGGCCGGCTCGCGATACGGGCGGCCATCGTCAATCACCGCACCGACACCTGCGATATCGACGCGCTGCTTTCGGCGGTGCTCGAATTCGGTGCGCAGCGAACGGGTTCCGACGATGGAGCGCTGCTCGACGTCGAGCGCTCCCCGCCGCTGGCGATGTAGGCGCTCCCGCTCAGGCGGCGGCGCGCTTGTCCCGGATCGCCTGATTTTGTTCCAGCAGCTTCTTCTCGTAGGCGATCAGCTTCTTGGCTTCCTTCAGCGCGTGATACAGGTCGCCGCTCAGGATGCTGTTGTTGATGCCCTCGATGATGCGCCAGGCGTTCGGCACGGCGGTGACGATCTCGCGCACCAGGCTGAAATAGGTGCCGTGATTGCGCTGCGGATCCGGGGCGATATACATCAACTGCACCGCCAGATAGACCAGCTTGGCCACCGTGTCGGCGGTCTCCGGGGTCATGATGTCCTTCTCGCGCAGGATCGGTACCTTGTCGCCGTCGATCAACAGCCGGGCGCGCTGATCGGTGTTGGTGATCACGCAGTTGCCGATGATGATCCGTTCGTTCGGCTTGAGTTCGACTTTCAAGGCCATCGCTGTTCTCCGTTTGCCGCGTCTGGCGCGGGCCTTCAATGCAGCTAATTCGACTGGATGCCGGCTTTAGTCGCTAGCGACGCGCGGTAGGCTTTTTGGCCGATGTGGCCGCAATCCTTTCCTAATGTAGTTAACGCTTCGTGAACGGCGCCGGATGCCGCGCAAATGTGCAGTATTTGCAGCGTTATTTTGCAACGGCACGACCTGCGGAAGCGCACCCCGGCGTGTCGCCGGCATGCCCGGCAGAGCGGCTGAGCGGCACCGATTCATTTTTTGTTAGAAGCTTGCTTCCAACGTTGCCCGGTCGCCCGATCAAAAAAGATTGGGATTGCGTACTCAAGTTTCACACCAGAAAGGTATGAAAAATGTCCGGTATTGTGCTCTCCGCGTCGGTTCGCCAGAACCTGCTCTCGCTGCAGTCGACTGCAGCCCTGCTCGCCACCACCCAAAACGATCTTGCGACTGGCAACAAGGTCAACTCCGCGCTCGACGATCCGACAAGCTTTTTCACCGCGCAGTCCCTCAACAACCGCGCCAGCGACATCAGCAACCTGCTCGATGGCATCGGCAACGGCGTGCAGGTGCTGCAGGCCGCCAACACCGGCATCACCTCGCTGCAGAGCCTGGTCTCCAACGCCCAGTCGATCGCCAACCAGGTGCTGCAGACCTCGACCGGCTATGACACCAAATCCAGCGTGACGTCGACCGCGATCACCGGCGCTACCGCCGACAACCTGCTGGGCACCCCGAGCGCCTACACCAACGCGGCCGCCACCGCCGGCACCGCGCTCACCGATTCGGATACCTCCGATACCGTGACGGCCGCGTCGCTGCTGACCGGCAGCTCTTCGACCGACGGCATCAGCGGGACGATCGCCTCCGGCGACACCATCGTCGTCAACGGCAAGACGATCACCTTCAACAACACTGCCACCAGCACCAGCGCCAACGGCGGCAACATCGATCTCGCGACCGGCACGATCCAGACCGTTCTGACAGCGATCGACCAGATCACCGGCACCGCAACGGCGTCGACGGTCAACGGAAGCGGTGAGATTCAGCTGCAAACCGGCACCACCAGCGATCTGACCATCACCAACGGCACCGGTACCGCCCTGGCCGCGCTCGGCCTCGGCACCGGCGTCACCCAGGCGCGCGGCGGCGGCACCACAGCCCTCGGCGGTCTCACCCTTGATATCGCCGCCACCGGCAACGGCACCGCCACGGCGATCACCTTCGGCACCGGACAAGGTCAGATTTCGACGCTCAACGGGCTCAATACGGCGCTGGCGGCGAACAACCTGCAGGCCA